>ERZ780150.96-NODE-96-length-91754-cov-13.899192_pt1 | contig 91754 bp, 94 predicted proteins | sample MGYA00511019_ERZ780150 | MGnify/ENA primary metagenome ERZ780150 (study PRJEB29588, sample SAMEA2151633) | human gut metagenome | biome: human gut; feature: human-associated habitat; material: faeces | place: Denmark | collected 2008/2010 ...
ATCAGGTGGAGTGGCAGGGGGAGCAGATCGACCTGACTCCCGGATGGCCCCGCATGCCTATGCATGAGGCGGTGAAGCAGTACTGCGGCATCGACTTTATGGCCATCAACAGTGACGAGGAGGCGGTGGCCGCCGCCAAGTCCATCGGCGTGGAGCTGCCCGAGACTGCGGACAAGACCTGGGGCAACGCCCTGTATGAGTGCTTTGATCAGAAGGTGGAGGAGAAGCTGATCCAGCCCACCTTCATCACCATGCATCCGGTGGATGTGTCCCCACTGGCCAAGCGGTCCCCCAAGGACCCCCGGCTCACCGAGCGGTTCGAGCTGTTCATCTGCCACAGTGAGATGGGCAACGCCTTCTCCGAGCTCAACGACCCCATCGACCAGCGGGGCCGCTTCCAGAAGCAGGTGGAGCTGCGGGATAAGGGAGATGACGAAGCCGGCATGATGGACGAGGACTTCCTTACCGCCCTGGAGTACGGTATGCCTCCCACGGGCGGTCTGGGCATCGGCATCGACCGCTGTGTCATGCTGCTCACCAACAGCGACTCCATCCGGGAGGTCATTTTGTTCCCCACTATGAAGCCGTTAGATTAAAAAACACTGATATTTCAACGGTCCTGAGACTTTGACCAACGAGATTTACGACCAATTTACGACCAAATAGAGAGAACACGCGAGGAGTGGGAAATGCGTTAGCTTTTCCCGCTCCTTTTTATTGTTAGCGCCCCGACTATGCGGGGGTTATTGCTTTGACTAACTGGCGCTTGACTTTGCTGCAATCATGTGAGGTCAACCTTCTCGGGTTCGGGCAAGTCATTTCCCCTTATTTAATTTTGTCATATAATCTTTAGAAAGTTCGATATTTTATATATTTTGCATGTGAAGCGACGTTTTGGCGTCGCTTTTGTGTTATTTTGAAGGATGGGACGATGCAATAGGGCTTGTTCATAAAAAAAATTATAATTTGGACTGTCCGATATTGTGGGCCTGCCCCGTTTTACATAATGAAAGCAATCGAAGGAGGTATTATCTTCAAGTAAAAAGCAGTATCTAATAGTTGCCGAAATTGTTATGAAGAGGAGTAATAGAAAGATGAAGTTTATTTGTGAAAGCGCAACTGTTACCACCAAAAGAATGAGGGAATCTCTAACAACGAAAAGACTTGCTGTCTTCTCTTTGCTGCTGGTCCTCATTGTCTCGCTTACTGCATGTAGCCAATCTCAGGAGTCACCGGAGGCATCAGGTGAACCAATGGACTTGAAGCGCCAGGAAATCATCTTAGAAGATGGAATCCCTTACTCTATCGATAAGCAAGGAAACCTTATCCAGCTTGGCGAAGCTATTCAACCTCCGGCTGAGTGGAAAAATCAGGACCTGGGAGGACGGAATGAGGCAACGACCTTAATCGGGGCCCCAGACGTACAAGGAGAACTCATATCCCCGACAGATGGATGGCTTGTCGTGACATATACCAGAGGCGATACATATGTTTATAAAACGGCAAATGGCGGAAGTACTTGGGTAGAAACGAATGCTCCAGACATGTTATATATTCCAAGGGCGGTTGGCTTCATAAATAAGGACCGCCTGATAATTGCAGAGAAACTCTTTGTTGGAGCCCCTGTCTTCATCACAAAAGATGGTGGTGAAACCTGGACACAAATAGAAATGCCAGATACGAATGCAGAAGTGCAAACGATTGATGTAACTGAAGAAAAAGTTACTCTGACTGTAGAAAAAAACACGGAAACATGGATAATGGAATCCTATGACCTGGGAGACTCCTGGGCCACAATTCAATCATTACAATAAGAAAATACGTCGGCCCGTTTTGACTACCCTGGACAAGTAGTTAATGCGTTAAGTCCTTTTGACCGTTGTAGTTACTTGTTGTTTTGATATATTACTCCAATATAGAAAGGAAGTACAACAATGGCTAAAGGCTGCGATTCATCTTGGGATTTTGACTATAAGTCCCGGGTTGATGCTTTGGTTGATGAAGGTTACGTCTTCATTGGCCGCTACTTGAACCATGCCGAAGGATATCGAAATCGTCTTACTGTGAGCGAAGCTGAGCGGCTGTCTGAGGCAGGTATATTCATTGTCTCTCTCTATGAGCATGGTGATGGCGACCAGATTGAGCACTTCACCAGAGCGAATGGAATCGCTGATGCACAGGACGCGATTTCACTGGCAGAGGAGATTGGAATGCCCACCGGGAATCCGATTTATTTTTGCATCGATACTGATGTGAGAAAGTCGGAGATGTCTACAAACATTGTACCGTATGTCCAGGGTATTATTTCTGAACTGGAAGACAGCGGCTACAAGCTCGGCATTTATGGGCCGAAGCCTGTTTGCAAATTCATTCGTGGTACGTACAGCGCAACAGAACGCTACATGATGATTTCTGATAGCCCTGGTTGGGGCGAGTCCGGCTGGTCTTCTTCTGAGCAGGATTTTGATGACTGGAATATTCGGCAGTATGAGTGGAATCAGCCGCTCCCCGGAGTTTCTTCTGTGGTCATTGATGAGTGTGAGTCCTCCGACTACGGTGGCGGTGGTTGGAAACTGAACTGATTTCATAATATGTAGGTAAACTCTTCAGGGTGGCCCCCAAAGACGAGTGGTTTCCATCGGAAACCACTCGTCTTTTCCATAATAACAAATTTTGATTAGTAGGTAAAACAAATGAAAAACATTGTTCAAATATTTTATGGAACCCCGGATAGTTGGTTCTATGCCGTAATAGCGCTTGTCATACTAGACTATATCACTGGAGTATGTGCGGCAATCCATAGCAGGGAATTATCAAGTGAAATAGGTGCTAAAGGCATTGCAAAAAAGATAACGACATTTGCAGTCATCTCACTTGCGCATATTCTTGATGAATACGTGCTGAAAGATGGTGGAGCGATACAAACCATGACCTCCATTTTCTATATCGTCAATGAAAGTATCAGCATTTTGGAAAATGCAATTCGAACGGGTCTGCCCGTCCCTGAAAAGCTGAAAAGTATTATCAGAAGTCTGGGTAAAAGTGAAGAAAGTTCTGAAATTAGTGACGAAAAGGAAGAAAAATGACAACATCTTTTCAACAAATCAGGCTGATAAGTTTAGCAAAATATTCATCACAACATTGACTAAAATAATGAAATGTGGTATAATATACGAGTAAACAGAAAGCACCTAAGCACCAAAGAGCTTAGTAGGGAGGAGTCGAAATATGTCCGTCAAGCCAGAGGCTGTTATCTATACAGATGGTTCATGTCTTGGGAACCCCGGCCCTGGCGGCTGGGCGTCCATCGTGATAGTTGGTGGCACCACACAGGAGATGAGCGGCGGGGACCCCTCCACGACAAATAACCGGATGGAGCTGCTGGGGGTTATCAATGGCCTGAAATCTCTCCGTGGCCCTCACATCGTGAAGATTTTTTCAGACTCCAAATACATCACGGACGCTTTCAATAAGTACTGGCTGAAAAGCTGGAAAAAGAACGGTTGGAAGCGGAAGGATGGCCCCCTTAAGAACGAGGAGCTGTGGAAGGAGCTGGATGCCCTTACGCAGAAGCATATCTGCACATTCGTATGGGTCAAGGGCCACGCCGGAAACCAGTACAATGAGCGGTGCGATGAACTGGCAGTCATTGAGAGCCGGAGAGCAAGTGGTGAGTGGACCAACGAGTGGGAGGCCCAGATTGGCGAAGATGACAAAGCTCCACAGAATGATAGTCCAGAAAGCACCGAGGCCATTGAGGCGTTGGAGGATTACATCAGAACAACGAATAAAGAGATTATCGGAGTAGAGACTCCCTGCGGCAGCCTGCCGTTCTGCGAGTATTGTGCAGGCGGCTCCGTGCAGTGTATCTGTGCAAAGGCATATATGGCATACCGGAGGGATGTTCGCGCACAGAAGGAATGAGGAGAGAGTATGGAGTGGATTCAAAATCCCAATCAGTATAAGAGCGTTGAAGAGGCGATTCTGGGTATGTCCGGGCAGACAGAGCTGGAGCTGCTGTCCCCGGATACTGTCCCGCCTGACTGCGTAGATGGCATCCCGGAAGCAGCCAGGGCGATTCAGTTCGCCATTGAAAATAAAATCCCCGTCAAAATTGTTGGGGACTATGACGTGGATGGGATTACCTCCACGGCCATCCTGACCAAACTGCTCAATTACTATGGAGTGGAGCCAAGTGCCTACATTCCCAAGCGGTTCACGGACGGCTATGGGGTTTCTGAGAGAATCCTGGCTGGCGTAAAGAACACCCTCATCATCACAGTCGATAACGGCATTGCCGCCGGAGACATTCTGGACAAGGCGGTGGAAGAAGGCCGAAACGGCGTCGTCGTCCTGGACCACCATCTGCCGGACGGCCGGGAGCCGAAGAACGCGATTGCGGTCGTGGACCCGTATCTACACCCTGACCTGAACGAGTTTACCGAGTACTGCGGTGCGGGCCTGGCTTTCAAACTGGCGGAATATATGCTGCTGGACGAGCCGCTGGCCACGGCGGAAAAGCTCCTGAATGACATCCAGGTGCTGGCCTGCTTTGGTACGATTGCAGACTCCATGCCCTTGATTGGAGACAACCGGCGCATCGTTATGGACGGAATTGCTTTGGTGAACAGCGGTCGGGCCATGCTGTCGCAGGGCATCAGCCAGCTTCTCACCATCGGCTGTAATGGCAGTGAATTCTCTGTGGAGACGGTATCCTACAACATCGCGCCCCTTATCAACGCCCCTGGGCGGCTCTACAACGCCGGAGGCACATCTTCTTTGAAGATGCTCATGTGCGATGACCCGATTGAGGCCCAGACCTATGGGGCCAAGATGGTTCAAATCAACAAGCAGCGCCAGACTCAGGTAAACACCTGGATGAAGAAAATCCAGGAAACGTTGAGTAAGTCCACGGAGGAGATTGCCCCTGTCGTGGTCTTTGAACCTGAGATGCCGGAAGGACTGGTTGGCCTTGTTGCCGGTAAGTTAGCCTCTACATATCACTGCCCGGCAATCGTCATGGTGCAGGGTGAGAATGGCATCGTGAAGGGTTCTGCCCGGACCTATGGGGAGTTCCACATCAAGGATATGCTGGACACCATGAGCAGTCTCTTTACAACCTATGGCGGCCACGCCGGGGCGGCGGGTATCTCGCTCATGCAGAGTGACATCGAAGAATTCCGGCAGAAGGTGCGGGCGTATTTCAAGGACTACCAGACATCCGGCGGCGGTGAGTACATCCTGTATGATGTGGTATTGGCTCCCGAGGATGTGCCTGCGGCTCTGGAGGTTATTAAGAAGTATCAGCCGCTGGGCCAGGGGGTTCCTAACCCCGTGTGCCGTATCAATCAGTTTTCGGTCGATGCTCCATTCTATATGGGAGCAGACAAATCCCATATCAAATTCCCGGGCCAGAACTTCGCTGCTGTGGCATTCGGCATGGCTGGTCAGTATGTCCAGCAAGGGGAACCGAAATCCATTGATATGGTGGGTACGATTGGCGAGAACACATTTCAGGGACGGACTACTACACAAATCATGCTGCAAGATTTTAAGCCCCATTAACAGGCCATTCAGATAGAAAGGAGGGGGGACCATCATGAAGCTGTCCTACCTCGGGATTATGAAGGCAAAAGAACATCAGTTCAACCGTAAAGGCATCTACACCGTAGAGGACCTCGTGCGGTTCCTGCCTCGAAAATACAACGATTTCAGCCGGGAAACCGGAATTCTGCCGGAGGACCAGACGTCCTGCCTGATTGCCACGGTAACGCGGGTCAACTCCTACCACAACGGCACGCCCATGATGATTGCGTTCTGCACCATCCAGCCGACTGGCGAGAAACTGCTGGTCAAATGGTTCCGGCAGAATTATATGCTGAATAAAATCAGCGCCTGCGTTGGCCGCGATGTCTATATTTGTGCCAAACTCGTCTACGACGAGAAGTATAAAAACTACTCCGCCACGATGCCGGAACTGTTCGAGCCTAAAATCAGCGAAGGGAAGCGCATCCTGCCCGTCTACCCCAAGATTCCTGGTATGAGTGCGGAATATCTGACCGAGAAAATGCAGGCGGCTGTGGGCATCCCGGAGGCCACCTCTGAGACCTGCCCCTACGATTTGGTTGCGGAGGAAAAACTGCTCCCCATTCAGAAAGCCCTCTATTACCTGCATTTTCCCAAGACGATGGAGCAGATTCAGCAGGGGCAGGACCGTATGCTGTTCGATGACCTTCTGTATTTTGCTCTGAACAACGAGTACGCTTCCCGGAACTCTGCCATCGGCAGTGCTTTTTCCGTAAAAACGTTGGGTGCAGTCAATCGCATCGTGGAGAGCCTGCCTTACAAATTGACCGCAGACCAGAAAGCAGCGATTGATTCCATGATTGAGGACGCCCGGAGCGGGAAGCGCATCAATGCCCTCGTGCAGGGCGATGTCGGCTGCGGTAAGACGATTGTGGCGTTTCTCCTGATGGCCGCCTTTGCCGATAGCGGATACCAGGCTGTCCTGATGGCTCCGACCCAGGTGCTGGCTCGCCAGCACTATGAAGACTTGAAAGCTCTGGTAGAGCCTCTTGGATTCAAAGCAGTCTATCTGGGCGGGGCGGAGATGAAAGCCAAAGAGAAAAAGGCCGTGCTGGCGGCTATCGAGAGCGGGGAGGCCAACTTCGTGGTAGGCACCCACGCTATCATCAGCAAGAACGTAACTTATCATAATCTGGCTATCACCGTGGCGGATGAGGAGCATAAGTTCGGCGTGGCCCAGCGGACTGCGCTCATTGAGAAAGCGGCCGCAGGGGTACACAGTATCACAATGAGTGCGACTCCAATTCCCCGTACCCTGGCTCAGGTCATCTATGGGACTGCTGTGCAACTCTACACGATTGTAACGATGCCAGAGGGCCGCAAGCCGGTCATAACAGGGATTGCCACAGATGAGAATAAGGTATTCCGCTTCATCCTGAAAGAAACGAAGCGTGGCCACCAGACGTACGTCGTTTGCCCCATGATTGACCCCAGCGACGATGTAGAGGGTGTGCAGTCCGTGGAAGAAGTCAGCAGCATCTACCTGAAAGCACTCGGGCCGTACGGCGTTCGGATTGCTACTCTGACGGGCCGGAACAGCAAGACGGAGACAGAGCAAATCATCTCAGACTTCAAGGACGGAAAAATTGACGTTCTCATCGCCACCACAGTCATCGAGGTAGGCGTCAATGTGCCTAACGCGACGACCATGGTCGTTACCAACGCCGAGCGATTTGGTTTGTCCTCACTGCATCAGCTCCGGGGCCGTGTCGGCCGCAGCAACCTTCAGTCTTATTGTGTGCTCCAGAGCAATGACCAAACTGAAAAAGGCCGGATGCGTCTGGACGCGATGGTTCGAACGACGAATGGATTTGAGATTGCGGAGGAAGACCTGAAAATCCGTGGTGCCGGTGACTTCCTTGGAACCCGACAGAGCGGAGAGAACAAATACATGGCACTTATGTTGGCCTATCCCGAGAAGTACAAGTATGCCCAGGAGATTGCGAAACGAATTCTGGACGATGGGAAACCGTGCAGGATGCTGGCTCGGGTCAAGAGTGAACAGGAAGCAGGTGTTTCCAACATATGAGCAAATCTTTGGATAGTGTTCTCAATGTTAGGGAGCAAGAATGGGATATTCCGCATCTCATGCGACGGTATGGTGTGGGCAGAAACGTAGTAACTGGGACCTGTTTTGCTTATGATATTCCGCGAGAAAAAATTGGTGGGAAGTACATTTTTCTACGTAGTCAGGTGGTTCTGTGGGAAATGACTCAGCGCTCCATACCCTTTGGGAGAAAAGGTCGGCTGGTGTTACCGGCCTTTAGGGAATACTCTGAGAAGTTGCATGAAGAAATCCGACAGGCAAAGAAAAATAGGGATTGGGCAAAAGTTGAGCAACTGCGGGAAGAAGGTCAAACGTACGGAATCCGATGTGAAGGCGACTGGATAAATGTGGCGATAGGAGTTCTGTGCGCTCTTGTTTTAATAGCTGTTTTGCTCGAAATATAAAGGGGCTGTCCCATCTTTGCCCCTAGAGGTGGTTAGACTATGCAGTATCGATTCATCATTCAGAAGAACCAGGATGGTACTATGAGTTCTGATTGTGCCACGGTCTGCGAAGTGCTCAAAGAGCAGAACTGGCTGCATCAGGGCGAGACACCTTACCAGATACAGTTGAGGACCTTTGAGGCCATGAAGCGGGACATGTTCCCGTATCTGACAGACCCCGATGTTTTTGAGGTCCCGGTGGGGAGTATTGAGTTCGTTGAGGCATATCTCCGAAAGATGTACGGCATCGAAAAGATGGTGCCCCTGCTCGTCCCTATCCAACTGGACATCCCGGAATACCTTGGCCGCAAAGATGCGCTCGTGTGCAGCAAATCAGAACTGCGGGATAAGGCCAGCGAGTGGGGAGCAGAGGAAGTCTTTCTGAAAAGCGCATCGCAGCTCAAATGCGACTATACCGGGGTCTATGACATTAGAAAGGACACGTTGCCGTCCGATAAAGAGATGTATATTTCAGAGGTTTTGAACATCTTTTCGGAGTGGCGGGTGTTCGTATCCAATGAGCGGATTGTCGGGGTAAAGCACTACCTGGGAGACCCTTGGGCCATGCCGGACAAGTCTGTGGTCTATCAGATGGTGCGGGAGTACACTGACTGCCCGGCCGCCTATACGCTGGATGTAGCGGTTGCCGCAGACCTCTATTCTGGGAAACCGTCTACTGTGGTGATTGAAGTGCATCCGTTTGTGTCGTGCGGGCTTTATGGTTTTGAGGGGAAGGAGCTTCCCAAGATGCTTATTCAGGGCTTCCGCTGGGTCACGGAATTTTTGAGCACTGAGGCGATTTAAGTGGGCACTTAGGTGCTTAAGCACTTAGGCACCGTCAACCCGAAATTTGATTCTAGTCTGAAAGAATGGCACAATAGTAACAAAAAGTGCGGTAGGTGGTCAAAATGTTCTTTCAGACGCAGGAAATTCAAAAAGAGTACCGCAGACTGGACGGGATTTGCGGGCTTGACACGACCTATATGCCAATTAAGCGATATAGGCAAAAGGGAAAGACGGTGGCTATGTGTGAATTCACCAGCCACAGCGCCATCCCAGTCCAGTTCATGTTCAACCTCTATTATCTGGACTGGTTGCCAGAGACAGACTGCATAGATGTTATCCGGCACGAGTACGCCCATGCGGCGGCCGCGCTGCTTTTTGGCCCGGCATCGTTGAGAGGCTCCGGCCATGGGCCGCTGTGGCAGAGGGTATGCGCTATGGTCGACTGCAGGCCGTCCCCTTATACCTATAACTTGAATGTACTGGAGCCGCTGGCGACAAAGAAACAAGTGAAAGGCCCGACATGCCTGGTTCAATGCTGCAGATGCGGTGCAATCACAGAACATGCAGAAGACAGCCGCATCGTGAAAGTGCTGAAGTCCGGTCTGAACTCCTGGAACTATTCCTGTCCGAACTGCGGCGGGCTCAGATTCCGCTTGGCGGCCGATATACTGGAGGCGAAAAATGCGTAATACGTTGCCGTTCATCATCTCATACATCCTATCAGGCGGACTGTTGTTGGCTTTTTTCCTGAACAGAGAAAAATATGAGTCCGTCAGAAAGTTTCGCCACTTGGTTGGCCAACTCTCATCTCTGCTTTTATTGGTCGTGGCGGCGGCCTTCATAGTGGTAAGTTGTTATCATGTGACAGAACTCACCGCTGTGTATGAGGGGTGGGTCACGATATTCCTTATCGGTTCGACCTTGTGCCTTTTTATCGGCGCGGTTATTGTTGAACTCAATAATCCTCCAGAGCGATACAGCATCCGGCGGCGGCACATCAAATATGCCCTCCAGAGTATGTCTGGTGGAATGGCATTGCTCTTCTTAGCCGATGAGCTTCTGCAGTCATACAGCGGAATTTCTGCCGGTGAGACCGTCGCATTCACCAATACATATCAGCCGTTGTTCATCACCATGCTGCTGATAGCCAGCAGCGAGTTCTGGTGGAAAGGTGGACGGTATCTGGTATGGGCCTACCATAACAGCGGCGCGCTGAAAGAGGGCGGCAAGGATATGAAAGAGTTGAGGAAGTCTCTTAGGCGATAATATAGAAAACAGGCGTTCTGATTGAATTCAGAACGCCTGTTTTTGCAAAGACCTGTATGTCAGCCAATCAGAGTGTGCCATAGTTGTCCAAGGAACTCAAAGAGTTCATAGTAAAGGCCCGGGGCAAAGAAATAGAGTACAGCGAGCAGTCCAATAATGGAGAGAATAACGGACAGGCCGGTCTTGATTAGTTTCACCGCACATGAAATGGCCAAGACAGCGATAAAAATGGCAACGAGTTGGTCTGTTGTAAGGGTAGAGACGAAGGTCTTTGCGCTTTCAAAAAATTGGGTGAGCATGGAAAACCCTCCTTTTCTACAAGATACCATATAGAATTGAAAAGGTCAAATATGTTGCATAATCCAATTTGATATGGTAGGTATCAGAGCATGAGCACCTCTTGATAATAGCTAAGTATAAAAGTGCTTTGGCACAAAAGAACTAAAGCACTTAAGATTTTAATATTGATTATTTTAATGTTATATGGTATAATATTGTCACGGTGAGAAAATGGAACCGAACTTTGAAAGGAGTGCTGCACCATGAAAGTGATTTGTATTGCGAATCAGAAGGGCGGAGTCGCTAAAACCGCAACTTCCGCGATTCTGGCATCGGTTCTGAAGCAGAAGGGCAATCGGGTCCTGGCCATCGATATGGACCCGCAGGGAAGTTTGAGCAAGCAGGTTGGCGCTACGACCGAGGGCCATGAGGTCTATGAGGTTCTGAAAGGCAACGTGTCCGCAAGGGACGCTATCCAGTCCCTGGAGCGGTTTGACATCCTGCCCACCAGCATCATCCTGGCCGGGCTGGAGGCGGAATTGATGACGGATGTAGGCAAGTATTTCAAACTGAGGGACGCGATTGAGGAAGCGAACCTTAAGGACGACTACGACTACATCATCATTGACACGCCGCCCTCCCTCGGCGTCCCGACGGTCAACGCTATCGTGGCGGCGGATGGGATTCTCGTTCCCACGGATGCGGACTGCGACTCCATCAACGGCATCGTCCAGCTCAGTGATACCGTGCGGAATGTGAAGAAGTACTGTGGCGTCAATCCCGAAATCCTGGGGATTGTGTTCACCAAGTTTGACCCGCGCCAGAACAACAGCAAGACCATGCTGGAGCTTGCGATGCGAGTTGCGGATATGCTCCACACTAAGGTGTTCCAGACGTTTATCCGTGGCGCTGTCGCGGTGCGTGAGGCCAAGAGCAGTTCCAAAGACCTGGTTGTGAGCCGTCCCGACAGCAAGGTCGTACTGGACTACACGTCCTTGGCCAACGAGATGCTCAAGGAGGTTTGATTATGGCACAGAATGATAAGCCGAATGTCGACGACCTGTTTGCCAGGATGTTCGGCGGCACGAAGCCGGTGGAGAACAACCCTGGTGGAGAGGATAGGGAAGAGAATCCCCCGGCCAAAAAGACGGCGGCAAAGCCGCCTGCAAAGGCGAAGAAAGAGGTACAGCCTAAGCCGGAGAAACCTGCTGAGCCTCGGGAGGCGGCTGAGCCGCCTGCTCAGGAGCCAGCCCCGAAGGCCAAGCGAGGGAGGAAGCCCGCTGCCAAAACGGAAATCAGGTATTTTGGTGGCTCAAAGGTCAACAGCAATGGGCGGGTGCATGTTTCCTACTGGCTTGATACACGGCTTGTTGCCGCGATTGACCGGCGGTGTGCCAGGGAACGGCTCCTGGGGCGGACCGGAGAGAAGTCCAGCGTGGTTGAATCCGCATTGGCTGAGTACCTGACAAAAGAGTTGGACGAAATCGAAGATGAACTTCTGTGAGTAGCCGGATATATTTGCCCCTGAGAGGGCCCTGTCACATCTAATGTGGCAGGGCCCTTTTCTATATTAAACGAGAATTTGGTTTTACGGATTTCAGGGCAGAATAAAACAATTAAAAAATGAATATTGACTAATATAATGATAAATGGTATAATATTACCGAAGTCAAGAGAGGACGAAATATACGAAAAAATTCCGCAATAAGGAGTGATTCTATTTGAAAGATAAAATCGGCCATGTCAGTATGGATGTTTGGGGCAAATTCGCTCTTTTCACGAGGCCGGAATGCAAAGTTGAACGATATAGTTATGAGGTGCCAACGCCTTCCAGCCTCCGCAATTTACTCCAAAGCATTTACTGGCACCCAACATTTGACTACGAGGTCACTGGTATCCAGGTCTACAACCGCGTCAGGCACCGCACAATTACGCGGAACGAACTCAGCTCTGTGATGCGGAGCGGGAATGCGCTGAAAACGATAGAGAGCGTACTAGAAACTGGCGAAGGGCCCTCCCTCAGCGTCCCGGCATCCATGCCCAGACAGCAGAGATGCTCTACCTTCCTTTGCGATGTCTACTATACGGTGTATGCTGCGGTTGTTCCCAAGCCCAATCTCGATGAGATGGAAGAGGAGTACAACCTGACCAAAATCATTGACATCTTCAAGCGCCGGGTGGAACATGGCCAGTCCTGGCGGACGCCCTATCTGGGGATGAAGGAATGCACAGCCTTCTTTGGCCCTCACGTGAAAGAGTCTCAGCGCCGGTCGGTATACGATGGGACGAAGATTCAGTTGGGTCGGATGTTCTTTGATGCCGATTACAGCAACCCGGATAATGTCCGCCAGTACTTCTACTACCCGACCATGGAGAATGGATATATCCGGGTGCCATCCAGAAAAGAGGTGATGGGGCATGGTGCTTGACGCACTGGCCGCTTACGGGCAAGAGCTCGTAGACAGGGGTGTCATTCCCAAGTCAGGCTGGTCCAGCGTACCCGTCCAATTCGCTATCATCATTGGGGCTGACGGACGCCTTATCAATGTCGTGTCCTTGGGATATCAGGTTCCGCTCAAAAAGAAGACCGTCACAAAGTATCCTACTATGAGCGTTCCGTACCGCACCAAGCACCAGAATGGGCCTACGCCGTTCTTTGCCTGCGACAATGCGTCCTATCTTCTGGGACTGGCAGGGGAGAAGGATGCGCCGGAGAAGGTTGTTGCGAAGCATCGTTCCGCGAAGCACCTGCATGAAGAAATCCTGGGACCTCTCTTGGGTTCTTCCCCCAAAGCAACTGCACTCTGGGACTTCTTTGCAAAGTGGGACCCGCAGAAGGCGCTTGATATGGACTGCATCAAGGATAATCTGGATGCGATTCTGACGGCGAGCAATCTGGTGTTCCGGTTTGAAGACGATACCTACGCCCATGCAGACCCGGATATTGCGGCGGCTTGGGACAAGTACTATCAGACGCGGGTCCTCGCCGGGAGCGATATCATTATGGGCACCTGCCTGGTCACAGGCGAAGAAAATGTCCCGATTGCCCGGGTCCACCCGGCAACCACCGGAGTGCCGATGGCTCGTGGAACAGGGATTTCGCTGGTCTCCTTTGGAACTAACTACGATGTTTGTGCCTATAACTGGTATGACAAGCAGCAGGGATACATTGCGCCAGTCTCGCTTCTGGTGACAGAGCAGTACGGAAATGCGCTGAAGTACCTGCTTACCACCAAGTGCCACTATAAAATCATCGGGAACTCCTACCTGGTATTCTGGGCGGCTCATGATGAGGACAACTCGCTGGCCACAGCTTTCTCGATGGCTGGCTTTGGCCGACAGGAGAGTGACTTTGATTCCGAGGAAGACGAGGCTCTCTATCATACAGTCACTTCTATCCTGAGCGGAAACGAGTCCGTAGAGAAGTACGCAGACCAGCTTGAAGACCTCAATGCTGATTTCTACGTGATGGTTCTTCGGAACCACAACGTGAGATTCGCACTGACGGAGTTTCAGCACTGCACCTTTGGGCAGATGCTGGAAAACCTTCGTGCGCATCTGAAACGGGCCACCATCATTTCGTCCAGGGATGACAAGGAAACCGCCACACCCAACATCTATCAGCTCTTGGATGCATTGAAGTGTGTGGGGAAGGACAACCGAGAAGTACCTGCGGATATGTACGACAGCCTTGTCCGAGCAATTATCACGAACACCCCATACCCCAGAGAACTTCTGTCATTGCTGCTCCTGCGTATTCGGGAGGATGGGGGTCTCTCTGAGAACCGGATGGCGGCAATCAAGATGTATTTGCTGAAAAACAGCAACTCAGAATCTGTAAAGGAGGCAGCAACTGTGGCAATCAATCCAAACTGCAACGATAAGGCGTATTTGCTGGGGCAACTGTTCTGGCACTACGAAAAGCTCCAGAAGTCAGCGATGAAGAAAGTCAACCGGAGCATTCGAGACTCTTTCTTCACTTCGGCCATGACGCGCCCGGCCAGCGTATTCCCGTCCATTTTCGCCAAGGGCCAGCATCACATTTCCTCCCTGGAACGTAAGTCAGACACGGCAGGGCTGGCTGTTTACTACAACCAGTTGATTGGCGGTATCATGGACCGTCTTGGGGCTGAGCCTCTGCCAACTACCCTTAGCCGGGAGGAATCCGGCCTCTTTGCTCTTGGCTACTATCACGCCCGGCAGGAGAGCTATCGGAAGAAACCAGACGATGACCCGGATGGTGCGGGAGACAGTGCCGCTTAATATGGTATAAGGGATAAGTCACTGTCTCAATAGAAAAGCAACCTCAGGAAGCATTGCTAGGATTAACTAACTTGCAATGTAGGAATGTTAAAAAATAAAACAACATTAAAGGCAAGAAAGGAAAGAAAATCATGGAAATTATCAAGCAGGCTATTCAGAACAAGTACGATTTCTTCTTCATGTTTGATGGCAGAAACTGCAATCCGAACGGCGAGCCCGATGCTGGAAACGCGCCCAGAATCGACCCTGAGACGGGCCTTTGCCTGGTGACTGATGTCTGTCTGAAGCGAAAGATTCGGAACTACGTTGCGCTGGTGCGTGAGGGAGTCCCCGGATTCAAGATGTACATTCAGCCGCAGAGTGGCCAGACTCTGAACGCCCGTGATATGGAGAGCTTTGTCGCAGCGACTGGCTGTACCACAGAAAGCATCGCGGAGTACAAGAAAGGCCACCCGGAGGTGGATGATGTTCTTCGCAACTTCATGTGCGAGAACTACTATGATATCCGCACCTTTGGCGGTGTCATGACGAAGTTCCAGTCCGCCAACCTCAACTGCGGCACAATTCGTGGGCCCGTGCAGATTTCGATGGCGGAGAGTGTGAGCCCCGTGGAACTGCGGGAGCTGTCCATTACCCGGACTGCCGTGGCAACCGAGGATGAAATCAAGAAGAAGGAAGGAACCTTTGCTCAGAAGCCCATCATTCCTTACGGACTCTTTGTCTGCACTGGCAGCGTTTCTCCCACCCTGGCTCAGAAGTATACCGGCTTCTCTGAGGAGGACCTGAACCTGCTGTGGGACGCCATCATGAATATGTTTGACTTCGACAAGTCGGCCTGCCGGGCTGAAATGGCCACCCGCAAGCTGGTCATTTTCAAGCACGATAGCATTTACGGCAATGCACCCTCTCACAAGCTGTATGAGCGGGTCCACGTGAAGGAAGTCAACCCCGGAAAGCCTATTCGCAGCTTCAGTGACTATGAGGTCACGGTGGACGATACCAACCTGCCTGCCGGTGTCTCTATCGAGGTCCGCGAGTAATATCCGTTTTGGGGTGCGAACAAGCAGCACACAGGAAAACCTGTGGGGGGTTCGCACCCCAATTTATATTAAATAAACGCGGATTTATCCCGCAGCAGACTTTTTGAACGATAATTCCCAGCAAAAAGGTGTAGCACAGCGGAAAAAACACAATATTTTGTAGTCGCACCCTGCATGGGTGCGGGAGTTGAAATACAATACACCGTCTGTCCGTGAGGTCCGGGTTCACGTCGCACCCTGCATGGGTGCGGGAGTTGAAATCTTGCGGATTGCATCAGCATCCCTGGAAAGATAGGTCGTACCCCTCGCGGGGTGCGGGAGTTGAAATGGGCCGAGCACGGCAATCATGTGCAGATGCTGACGTCGCACCCCACGCGGGTGCGGGAGTTGAAATTGTGGATGCATTGGGTTGGCTTAGCTGGAATGGCCGTCGTACCCCTCACGGGGTGCGAGAATTGAAAGATTTTATAATTATTTTGCGAATGTCAACGCGAAGTCATTGTGTCGCACCCTGTACGGGTGCGGGAGTTGAAATAAGGGTCCATTACCCGTGCATGTCGCACCCCTTGCGGGGTGCGGGAGTTGAAATACGCTGGGCTGGAAGCAAGTTCCTCCAGCGCCCGTCGCACCCCTCACGGGGAGCGTGAGTTGAAATTTGCCTGTTGTTGACTCTTGGGACAAGTTGTTGACGTCGCACCCCTCCACGGGGTGCGTGAATTGAAATCTCAGGCCATCTACGCTGATTAACGTGCGGCCCCGTCACATCCCTCACGGGGTACGTGAGTTGAAATAAGGGCGGAGCGGTGAATCGCCTTGTGCTGCGCGTCGTGCCCCGCATGGGGTACGTGAGTTGAAATTGGATGGGGGCAATAGCCCATGATAGCATTCATGTCGTGCCCCGTAAGGGGTGCGTGAGTTGAAATATTGCCCGCAACCCACCAAAATGACAAGTATCAGGTCGCATCCCTCACAGGGTATCATTACGATTTTGAATACGGCGGTTTTCTGATAAGGAAGGGAGATGACAAGGAAGAAGAGGAAACGGCATTATTGTTTGTGTCGCATCTCATGTAAGGTGCGTGAGTTGAAACGATGCTGGCAGACACTTGATGGATTTTGCATCACACTCCCCATAGAGTGCGTGAATTGAAATGTCACATCGTCACAACCGTGTCCAAGGAGTCTGGTAGCCCTCTATATGGAGTGCGGGAATTGAAATCGATACTTGTCCCAGCGAAGTCCAACAACCCGAGCAGTCGCACCCCACGCGGGTGCGTGAGTTGAAATTCGCCTATGGATGACAAGACCCGAATGACAAGCAGTCGCACCCCACGCGGGGTGCGGGAGTTGAAATAAGGTTGGGACGAGCTGGACGGCCATTTCAGGTCGCACCCTGCACGGGGTGCGGGAGTTGAAATCTAATGGATACGACGTCAATCTGTTGTTCTATCAGTCGTACCCCACGCGGGTGCGTGAGTTGAAATTGGACTGATTGGTATTTCGGCCGAATTTCCTTGAAGTCGCCCCCCTCGCGGGGTGCGGGAATTGAAATAGTTCAAGGGCCTCCAGGAGCCGAAGCGACTGTACCGTCGCACCCTGTATGGGTGCGGGAATTGAAATCCCTGGAGCATGAGACGGTGGAGCCAGTACGGGGTCGCACCCCGCACGGGGTGCGGGAGGTGAAATACAGGGGGGTAGTACATACATGACGCTTAGGCAGTCGCACCCCGCATGGGGTGTGGGAATTGAAATCTTGGCGTGAAAAATACGCCGCACGGCAGGAAGTTTCGCACTTCTCATGGGTGCGGGAATTGAAATATTCGTACCTATCACCCCTACACCCAGGATGCCAAGTCACACCCTTCGCCGGGTGCGGGAGTTGGAATGAAGAATATCTCAATGACACAACGGCAATTTAGGTCGCACCCCTCATGGGGTGCGTGAGTTGAAATGGGGTGGCGAGCCTCCGCATATCAGGGTTGCGCCGGTCGCACCCCTCATGGGGTGCGTGAGTTGAAATTCTGATGATATGCTCCCGTAGGAGGGATTTCAAGTCGCACCCCTCATGGGGTGCGTGAGTTGAAATTGCCAACACTTACGAGCTGTACTGGGCCTCGACAGTCGCCCCCCTCATGGGGTGCGGGAGTTAAAATTGCTTTGCCGCATGGGCTGTAGCGTGATAGATTAGTCGCACTCCGTATGGGGTGCGGGAGTTGAAATTGAATTGTAAGAGCATAGGCCAACTGAATCAGGGACGCATCCCTCGTGGGAGACGTGGGTTGAAATCTCGACCACAAGTCGGTCGATGGAGACAAACTGTTGTCGTACCCCGTGTGGGAGCGGGAGTTGAAATCTGGAGAAAGCGTCTGAGGATGGATTTGGCGTTACTGTCGCACCTCGCACGGGGTGCGTGAGTTGAAATTCTTGGGCCCCTTGTTTAAAATGCTCGAAAAATGTCGCACCCCTCATGGGGTGCGGGAGTTGAAACGAGGATTATCCGGCATTAGAGCAAGAGGGTCGCCCCCCGTACGGAGTGTGAAAATTAAAAAATAGTCTGGTCATTTCGTTGAAAAAGGACCAACGGCGTCGCCCCCCTCACGGGGTGCGTGAGTTGAAATAAAGGGTCCATTAGGTGAATCCTTTGCCCTCTAGTCGCACTCCTTCACGGGATGCGTGAGCTGAAAGATAACCCTACCTGGCAATGAGCACCGCATTGAGGCCGCGCCTCGTGCTAGGCCCGTGAGTTAAAAATAATGTGGTGGGGGTAATACTAATCCCTTCGTACCCAGTAGGAGACGTGAGTTGAAATACTCCGGTGCCCAAGGTGCAGGGGCCTGGCAAGTCGCACCCTGCACGGGTGCGTGAATTAAAAACATCCAATCGTTACGATTTTGAAATCCGGCGACTCTCTGATAGGAGGAGGTGTGATAAGGGAGAAGGCTGGGTGGTATTATTGTTTTGACAAACTGCTAAAACGTGTCGTACCCTGCAAGGGTGCGAGAGTTGAAACATGAAGGCCACGGTCAGGATTATCGGGGTCCTGGTCGCTCCCTGTACGGAGTGAGTGAGTTGAAATCGGGTTGACCCGCAAAGCAAATGGTAACATCCAAGGTCGCACCTCGTATGGGGTGCGGGAGTTGAAATTGCTTTGCCGCTTTGTTTCCACTGTGCTTGACTATCGTCGCACGCCTCGCGGAGTGCGGGAGTTGAAATGTAGATGTTGCTAACCGGGGGGCACTACCGTCCTGTCGCACCCCTCACAGGGTGCGAGAATTGAAAAATTCTATAGACAGTTTTTGAATACAGAATGGCACAACCCGGACAGTGGTCGCACCCTGCATGGGTGTGGGAATTGTAATTACGATTTTTTGGAACATCCCGATGACCGCCACAGGTCGCCCCCACACGGGGACGTGAGTTGAAATTTACCGGCGCGGATGGGGCTGTTGCGATGTCGCACCCCTCGCGGGGTGCGTGAGTTAAAACACGACCTGCTGGTTCGGCCCCGCAACCAGCGTCGCACCCCGTGCGGGTGCGTGAGTTGAAATGTGGGGAGCAAATGGTTACTGGACCATGCAGTCGCACCCAGTATGGGGTGCGGGAGTTGCAATAAAAGTGACGGCCACCCCAAGGAGACATGAGGTGGGCCGTATCCCGCATGGGGTGCGTGAGTTGAAATCCGATTGCTCCCATCCCTACAACATATTGAAGAAGTCGTACCCCTCATGGGGTGCGTGAGTTGAAATGAAACGACAACGGCGGAGGATACTGAGCACCTAGTTCGTACGCCACATTGGGTGCGTGAGTTGAAATATGTTTCCGGCGGGACCTTGGGCAGGGAGCGGTGTCGCACACCGCATGGGGTGCGGGAATTGAAATATGAAAGGACCAGACTATGAATAACCATCTCTCTGTCGCACCCCTCACGGGGCGCGTGAGTTGAAATTCGGAAATCAAAAAAACTATGCCATCGGCGCACGTCGCATCCCTCACGGGGTGCGTAAGTTGAAATACGCAAGACTTTTAACAGAGAATCATTGTCATAGGTCGCATCCCTCATGGGATACGGGAGTTGAAATGGACCTGAACTGTCTATTCAGTTTTTTGCCCAATGTCGCCCCCTTACGGGGTGTGGGAATTGAAATGATTATACGACAAGGTTGCTAAACAACATCACTGTCGCACCCTACATGGGATGCGGGAATTGAAAGAAAAAAGGTAATTTGACGCCTCAACTTGGAAAATGGTACAATGATACTATCAAACAAGGAAGTATCTCAACTAAGCTACATATTTTCAAGCAGACTCAAGGCAGTACACCGTCCCGGTGTACTGCCTTTTTATATATACACAAACCAAACTTCAAAGGAGTGTTTTAACGAATGAAAGAGAAACTGATGAAGAAGCTGGAGAATTACCAGCGTCTCGACGCCGCCTGTGACCTGGCCCTTGTGGTCCTGGTCATCTGCGGCATCACCATCTGTGGGGGCTTGGAGCAAGGAATGATGACCATTCCCACCAGCCTGATGCTTCTCGCTGGCGTTGTGATTGCGGCAGCCATCGTCCTTCTGGTCAAACGGATTTCCTGGACTCAGGAGACCACTCTGGCCAATCGGATTGCCCGCCGTGAACGCTGGGAGGAGTCCAGAGACCTGGATGGTCTGACGGAAGACGAGCTCATCCTGGACTTCCACCGCTACTTCAGCGGGGAAATCCCGGAGACAGTCCGCTCCGGCCGTATGCTGGACCGGATTGAACTCCTGGAAGGGGAGAGCCTGGATGAGGCCGTAGAGCACTGGCTCTACATGACCAAGCGCCTGTACATCCGCAAAGAGGGGAAGTTCTTCTTCGCAGACAATAATGTCTGGAAGAGCATTGACGCCGAAGTGCTCAAGGGCGAGGCCATCATCTTCGAGCGGGTCGTGGACGGAGGTGCTACGGCATGAAAATCCGTGCATACACCCTGGACAGCTCCAAGCTGCTCAAGCGAGGAGCGCCGGAGTACGACCCTCACCAAGAGCAGGCAAAGACCGATGTGACCCTAGATGGGCACATCGGTCAGGAGTGCTATGTTGAAATCATGGATGAAGAGCTCCGAAAAGAGCTCTTCTCCATGTGCAACATTGCAAACGCGGATTGGACAAAGCCCATCTGCGTGAGCCTCCACATTTTTGAGGAGGACAAGACGTTCCTTACGATGTACTACTTGGGGATATTCGGAAATCCAGTCCATCGCAATATCGGCTGCTATGTCGAGAAAGATAGCGACTATGGGCTGTGCCAAAAGGTCATTGACAAATTGGTACAGGCAGAAAAGGAGAGGTGATTTCTGTGAGCGACAAGAGATTCCGGGATACGAATGGCAACCTGACCATGCCGTCGGAGGAAATTGCCGAGGCGACCTGGGAAGAGGCAAAGAGTTACTACCAGGCAGACTGCCGGTATCGTTACCGGGGAGAAAATTTTGTGCTTCTCGTTCTGGAAGAGGTGGGGGATGGTTATGACCCCCCAATGGCTATTTTCAAGAGTGAACGGGATGGTCACATTCTCTATATCCCCGCGAAGCACATGGGGACTTTTCTCCCTGACGTAGCAAACGACGAGGCAGTCATTGAGCGGATTTGATAGGGGGGTATTTAGATGGCGAGTTTAGAAAACTATGGCGGTAAATGCCCTCGCTGCGGGGAAAACACACTTTCCGAACTGGACTACTATAAGTCTGGTATCTCCGCGTCTTCTTGCAGAAGATGCGGCTTTTCCAGTCTGACGCGGACAGTAGGGAAGTGGGAGTTATCCATCATCGGGAAAACCATGCTGGATGGGAAGTATCAGCACATCTTGATTGGTAAGAAAAACGGCCAGACCTATTGGTTCGCCCGTGGAAGCCGGACAGAGATGGTTGCGCTTCTCCAGACTATTGACCCGGAAACTCACCTGCACGCGCCATATTCCTATTGAACGGAGGATACCACTATGGAAGAGCATATTATTTGGGACTCCTCGCCCGACTTTGATGATTGGGAGGACGACCTGCGGGAGGAATATCCTGACGCAAGTGAAGAAGAGTTGGTCAACATCATGTATGAGACCAACAACGACTATCTGGACGATGAAAGGGCCAATCTGAGGGACATTGAGGTTCCCAACGGCATTTTCGCCGTTGCCGAACTTGGCCTGTGGAATGGGCACTTTTCTGGAGTCCTTCCGCATGAGCAGGAGCCAGAATCTGTCTCGGACTGCCTCAAAAGCTATGTCAGCGGCGACAGCGAGCTGACCATCTATGTGGATGAGGACGGCGACCTGCGTATTCGGGAGGCTCATCACGATGGGACAAATTACTATCTGTTTCGCGCATATCGCCCGGAGGCAACGGAGGAGCAGAAAGAGGCGCTATGGGACCTTGCCCATACGGGGCAGGAGTATGAGAGCCTAATGGAGCAGCTTACATATCGCCTGGGAGACCTCATCGGAGATGTGTATGGCTGGACGTTCCCCAACCGGCCGGAATGCAGTGTAAAGGGGGCGTAACCATGCTTCATATATCCATTGATGTCTACAAGCCGTCTGGCAAATGGTATACCGGCGGCGAGGCAACCCATCCAACCGACATCCCGAGTTGGGAAGAAGCGTTCAGAGAATTCCTCTGCAACAATCTTCCAGCGCGTATCGGAGAAGGGTACATCGTGGTAAAAGACTTCCCGGATGGCGAAGGGTTCCACAACCACGTATATCAGTACGCCGATGTCGTAGGCGGAAACGAAAAACTGTTTGTAAAGGAGAATTGAAAGATGGAACTGAAGAAAACAGGCGTAGTCCGGCGCATCGATGACCTCGGACGAATCGTGATTCCCAAGGAGTTCCGTCGGCAGATGCGCATTCAGGAAGGCGACCCGCTGGAACTTTGCGTATGTGACTGCGAAGAGCGGTTTGGGGTACTGTTCGTTCCGTATCGAGCGCTGGAGTGTAATTTCCCGAAGAGAAGGGTCCTGAACGCACTGTATGCCGGAATCCCCAATAAGGATGTCGTCGTTGCGCTCGTTGACGCTGGTAAGGAATACCTGGGCCCCTGTGCGGAGCATGAGTTCCAGGCTGAACTGGTCCACCAAGAAGGATACAACATGTTCCGAAGAATCCAGAGTAAGGGCAAGCCTGATACAATGGAACTGAAATACGGCAATCTCATCTATGCCGCGCCGCTCATCAACGAGCAGCAAAATGAGGTCGTCGCTATCCTACTGGCTTGCGGAGCTACCGTGCCGGTAAGAGACAACGAGGCATATATCTCGGCTCAGGCCGAAATTCTTAATGCTCTGATGTGAGATAAGGGAGTTTGCCGGGGTTTGAGTGATTTATCACCTGCCCCGGCACTCCATTTTTGACAAATACAAAATATTGTGGCAGAACATAGAAAGGAGGTACAAAATATGCTGTTTCGATTGGCTGGTGAAATCAAGCACTCGCTGGTGAACGGGCCCGGCATCCGGTATGTGGTGTTCTTTCAGGGCTGTCCGCACCACTGCGAGGGCTGTCAAAACCCGGAGACACACGATATTTCCGGCGGAATAGAAGCTGATACGGATGCCGTGATGGAACGAATCCGAACGGCAAAATTCCTGGATGGTGTGACCCTATCTGGTGGAGACCCGCTGATGCAGCCTGAGGCATGTGGAAGCATTGCAAGGGCCACTCATGATATGGGCCTGTCCGTCTGGGTCTACACGGGATGGAAGATGGATGACATTCTACGCGATACTCGAAAGAGAGAGGCTCTACGTTATGTGGATGTTCTCGTCGACGGCGAATTTGTATCCGCGCTGCAGGGAGAAGACGCTCTCTTCCGGGGAAGCAGTAATCAAAGGTTCATTGATGTGCAGAAAAGCCTTAGTACCAATCAGGTCGTTGAAGTTCGACCTGAGAATTTATAATCGAATGGAGGAAAAACGATATGAGCGACATCAATATGACTATCATCAAGCGGGACGGAAGCCGTGTCCCGTATAACAATGAGAAAATCCAGAATGCTGTGGCCAAGGCCCTGATGGCCTCCGGTGAGGTCACAACCAAGCGTGTCTCTACGTCGGCGCAAATCATTGGGCTGCTCGTGGAGTGCGAGCTCTTTGATGACCCTGCGGCGGCCAAGAACGGGCAGATGGAAGCGTCTGTCGAGCATATTCAGGACCTGGTGGAGGCTGCTCTGATGGAGCAGGGCCTGCCCAAGACGGCAAAAGCCTATATCCTGTACCGACAGCAGCATACAAAGATGCGTGAGACCCGCAACGCGATTCTCGACGTGAAGAAGACTATCGAGGGCTACGTCGGGCCCAATAAGGACTGGCGTGTGAAGGAAAACGCTACGGTGTCCCTCTCCCTCGGCGGCCTGATTCTGTCCAACTCCGGTGCCATCACCTCGAACTACTGGCTGAGCGAGATTTACGACGAGGAGGTCGCCAACGCCCACCGGAATGCGGATATGCACATCCATGACCTGTCCATGTTGTCCGGCTACTGCGCCGGGTGGAGCCTGCGGCAGCTCATTACCGAGGGGCTTGGCGGCGTTGAGGGAAGAATCACATCTTCTCCGGCTGCCCACCTCAGCACGCTCTGCAACCAGATGGTCAACTTCCTGGGTATCATGCAGAACGAGTGGGCTGGCGCTCAGGCGTTTTCCAGTTTCGATACCTACCTGGCCCCGTTTGTCCGGGTGGACAACCTGAACTACAAGGAGGTCAAGCAGTGCATTCAGTCCTTCGTATACGGCGTCAATACCCCCAGCAGATGGGGAACACAGCCGCCTTTCACGAACATCACCCTGGATTGGGTCGTTCCTGACGATATGGCACATCTGCCCGCCATCGTGGGTGGGAAGGAGATGCCGTTCACCTATGGCGACTGCAAGGCGGAGATGGACATGGTGAACAAGGCGTTCATCGAAATCATGATTGAGGGAGATGCCAACGGCCGTGGGTTCCAGTATCCCATCCCGACCTACTCCATCACGAAGGACTTCGATTGGAGCGATACGGAGAACAACCGGCTTCTGTTTGAGATGACAGCCAAGTATGGTACGCCCTACTTCTCAAACTACATCAACTCCGATATGCAACCCAGCGACGTGCGCAGCATGTGCTGCCGCCTGCGTCTGGACCTGCGTGAGCTGAGAAAGAAGTCCGGCGGCTTCTTTGGCTCCGGCGAGTCTACCGGCAGCATCGGCGTGGTCACGCTGAACCTGCCCCGTATGGCCTACCAGTCTAAGGACGAGGCCGACTTCTACAGTCGTCTGGACCATCTGATGGATGTGGCGGCCCGGTCTCTGGACACCAAGCGTAAGGTCATCACCCGGCTCATGGATGAGGGCCTGTACCCCTACACCAAGCGCTACCTGGGCAGCTTCGATAACCACTTCTCCACGATTGGACTGGTGGGCATGAATGAGGCGGCCCGCAATGCCAACTGGCTGTGTACAGACTTGACGACCCCTGCTGGCCAGGAATTTGCTAAGGCAGTCCTGAACCACATGCGGGAGCGGCTGAGCGACTACCAGGAGCAGTACGGTGTGCTGTTCAACCTGGAGGCCACCCCGGCCGAGTCCACGACCTATCGGTTTGCCAAGCACGATAAGGAGGATTTCCCGGACATCATCACAGCGGCGAAGGCAGGGGAGACCCCGTTCTACACCAACAGCTCCCACATCCCCGTGGGCTATACCGATGATGTGTTCGAGGCCCTTGACCTGCAGGATGACCTCCAGACTCTGTACACCTCCGGCACCGTATTCCACGCTTTCCTTGGAGAGCGGCTGCCGGACTGGAAGGCTGCAGCTACTCTGGTTCGGAAGATTGCGGAGAATTACCGGCTTCCGTATTACACAATGTCTCCGACCTACTCGGTCTGCCAGGAGCACGGCTATCTCCGTGGGGAGCAGTATATCTGCCCTATCTGCGGCAAGGCCACTGAGGTCTACAGCCGCATCACCGGCTATTACCGGCCGCTGAAGAACTGGAACGACGGCAAGGCGGAAGAGTTCAAGGAGCGGAAGACCTACAAAGTAGGGGAGCCCATGACGGGGAAAATCGATGTGCGTGCCATCAAGCAGGACCACACAGAGAAGGCCCCTGAGTGCCAGGAGACTGGCGCTGAGGCGCTCACCGGCGTGACCCTGTTTGCCACGCAGACCTGCCCCAACTGCAGGCTCGCAAAGGAGATGCTCAATAAGGCAGGCATCCAGTACGATGTCATCTATGCAGATGAACACCCGGAGCTTGCCAAGGCGTATGGCATCATGTCCGCGCCGACACTTCTCGTGCCTGCGGCGGATGGCAGTGGTTTCGACCGCTATATGAATGCCAGTAACATCCGGCAGTACATCATGCAGCGGAATGCGTGACAAGAATTAAACAGCAGAAAGGGCCGCCTGGTATCAGGCGGCCCTTTCTGCTGTCAAAGAGAGCGAAGAAGGTGAAGTATTTGGTTATTCTCCTGGCTGTTGTGCTTTCATCAAGAGGTTGACGGCAGTACGGAATTCAATATCTTCCCGATAGCGGTGAATGATGAGAGCCTCTTTCGTATGGTCAGACTCTGGAGGTTCGAACATTGCGGCCACAGGCACATCCAGTGTTTCGCAGATTGTGGCAAGCTGATATGCAGTCACAGGGATATCCCCATGCTCTAAATTGGAGATGGTGTTGCGGGCCACCCCAAGGGCTGTACCAAGCTGAGTCTGGTTCAAGTTTCGGAGTTTCCGATAATATAAAATATTTGAAGCAATTAGCATTTTCATGTCATCTGACACGGGAATTCTCGCCTCCCCTCCGTAAAACCATACCATGAAAAGCAGGTGAGGACAAGAAAAATATAAAAAAACTGTTGACACGTCGGTATTACCGACGTAATATTATTCTAGCGTCGCCAATATCGACGATTAGGAGGTGTTGGATGAGCAAACACGACCTCATACGGGAGGCGTTTGAAAACGACGCTGGTGTGGAAGTTATCCCACGAGACAAAAAATACGAACAGAGAGGAGATGATGACGAAAAGCTGGTAGGTCCATACTGCCGGGTCAGTACATTGCAGGAGTCCCAGGAAGACAGTCTCAGTATGCAGCAGGCTTACTACACAGAATACGTCAACAAGCATCCGAACTGGAAACTGGTAGATATTTATGCCGACCACGGTATTTCCGCGACGAGCATGAAAAACCGGGCCGACTTTAATCGCCTCATTGAGGATTGTAAGGCCGGGAAAGTGAATCTCATCATCACAAAGGCCGTGGCCAGATTTGCCCGAAATACCGTGGACTGTGTTGCTACATGCCGGATGCTGAAGAACCTTACTCCTCCTGTTGAAGTACGCTTTGAAACAGAGGGACTCAATACCTTAGCTCCTAACAGCGAGTTGTACCTCACTTTTATGGCCGCCCTGGCGCAAGGCGAGTCCGATGCAAAATCGCTCAGTCTGAAATGGGCGATACGCAGCCGGTTCGCCAAGGGCATTCCTAAAATAACCAATCTCTATGGATTTGACCGAACTGGGATTGAACTGAAGTTCAACAAAGACATTGAGATGGTAAAACAGATGTATCAGTGGGTGGCGGATGGAGAAAGCGTAGCAGGGGTCCGAGACAGATTGAATGCGATGGGGGTACGCTCCCCATTAGGGCTTGACACCTGGAGTTATTCCAGTGTCTACTACATTCTTACCAACGAAAAGTATGCTGGCGACGTTATCATGCAGAAGACGATTGCTACGGACCTCTATGAGCATAAGGTAATCAAAAATACTGGCCAGGAACTCAAGTACAGACTGCGGGGCAGGTATGAGGCTGCCGTTCCGAAAGATATGTGGACTTACGTACAGCGGCAAATAGGAGGACTTTCTCTGGAAGAAATCCTGGAACAGGACCAAATCTATGACGCGGGACCATGGCGTGGGCTGCGGGCGCTCACATGGTCGCCAAAGGAGGGACGAAAGGATGTTCAACGCCAGCGCTTGGAGACTTGATGATTTTCGTGTCGTTATTTCCGGTGCGCAGTTGACGACAACCGCAACAGTAAAAGTGTACAGCAAAAAACTTGTGTTCAGCAAGACAGCAATTTCTGAGTTGAATTACCCGACGTATGTTCGAATTCTTATCTCCGAGGAAGCAGACAGGATGGTCGTCCTTCCGCACTTTGAGGACGATATGACCGCAATCCCGTTTTTCAAAGAAACCTTCTCGGAAGACGAGGGGAGATACATAGAACCACGGTCTGTCCCGATAATAGACACGACCCTGGTGAAAGGCATCCGAAAAAAGCGGGAGTGGCAGGATTCAAAATGCCGGACCTGTTACGCGCTCCGATTTGCGGAAATGCCAGAGGCTCTTTTCTTCGACCTATCCATGGCCAAAATCGTTACCCGTGATAAGCTGAGACGGAGTGCAGATGAGGCATTCAAAACATACCCGCCGCTGCGGATGCTGATGAACGACATGAGCCCGGTTGTACTTGGCCTGCCACCGGCGAGTAATCAATAATAGTGAGAGATTTGAAGTTGGCGAGAGACTTCCCAAAAGGGGAAGCTCTCGCTTTGGTGTTTTATTGATTAAAAAATTGTTATATGGTATAATATTGCTATCGACATGAGAAAGGGGCTGGGCTGTGAAAAAACGACGCTATATCCCGACATGGGTCATTGTTCTTAGCGCCATACTTGCCTCATGCGCCATATCCGGCATCTGTTGTATCCTGATTTTTAAGCCAGAACTGCCGCATTTTCCAACGGCTCCGCAATCTCAAAGTGAGCATATCGAAGATGGCGGAGAGCCTGCGCCAGAAAACAATGTGGGGGAAGGAATGGAGACAACCTCAAATTCTGATACGGAACCGCCTGAAGAAGAGAGCCAACTCATAGAGGAACCGGACGCTGGCAATGTGCAGTCTGAACCTTCTCCGCATGACTCCGAAGTTGGTGCAGCCTCTGGCGGAAAGGATGAGTCCGGTGAGTTGCCGTCCGCAAATAAGGAGGATGCCGGAGCTGTGACAGAACCGGATACTGAGAACCAGGAGGCCCCGCTTAATGGTGTCGTTACGGACCTCGGCGGTGTGGGGGAGGAGGATGCTCGATATAAGATTGAAACCCTGGAAGCACGTGTGGGCAGTCTGCCATGTACGGTTTATGTACGCTACTGCAAACGGGACCCATTCTCAGGTGACTGGGAAGTGGTAAAGGAAAAAGGGGACCCTTATTACGGCCTGGATGAGGTCATTGACCCAAATGCAGACCCGCTTGCTGATGTGGCCCTCATCAATATCTATGACCGGAGTATCGCACGCGGCGAACGATGCGGGTATTGCTGGTATGGAGACAGCTTCTTCGAAGCAAGGGAGCAGTGGCAATTTTTCAGCGGAGGCCGGTTCCACACGGCAGAGGAATTGAAACAGGAGGAATCAGAGTGGCAAAATCAGCAAGGATTTTGAGCGACTATGGAAACAGCGCCCTTGGGCTATATCAGTCAGATGATGGCGATATTGTCATGCGAATATATGGCAACGGTGAAATGCGGATTTCAAATTATGGCGATGAGAAACAGGCGGAACTGATGAGGGCGTTTTCACGCATTATCGATATGGAAAATGGCTCCTGGTCCACGGCCTCTAGCAACGTGCTCAATGAAGAGCAGCAGAGGCTGCTCTACGATTTAGAACATGGGTGCCCGGCGCAGTCCTGCGGAGCTTGTGACTATGGCTCCCCGGAAGGACGAGATGGTGAGTGTCAGATGACCCAGAAAGCGGCAGAGTTAATTGACTTACTTGTGGCCACCATCCGAAAACTGACAAGCGAAGCACCCAAGCACCTAAGCACCTAAACACCTAAACACCTAAACACTTAGGTGCTGTTGCACTTAAGCGCTCAAACACTCAAACACTTCAAAGGAGAGATTATATGCCTAATGTCCATCCCAAGAGCGGCGGCCCGTACACCCTGTACTGCGACGAGTGTGGCTGCTGGATTCCAAACACCGCCAACACAGAGATGCGAAAAGAGGGCGCGATTGCGTATTCCCATTTCTGTGACAATGGGGTGTGTGATATGCGAAACGGCGAGATTCTGGACTCTTCGAGAAAGAAGGCGCAGGAAGACTCTGCGGTCCGTAAGCATATTGGAAAACCTGTCCCGGCCTGCTGCATCCGAGCTAATATCAAGCCGGGCATGGAGGTCGACATTGTTCTGAAGAAAGACCAGCCAACAGGAATCCTGACCCGAGGCGTTGTAAAGGCTATCCTCACAAACAGCCATACGCACCCGCGTGGCATAAAAGTTATGCTGACGGACGGAAGTGTCGGACGAGTCCAGGAGTTCCCCGCAAAAGCGTAATACATTACAATGCCGGTGTTTGGAGAGAACCCAGACACCGGCATTTTTTGCCTTAGTCTCTGAGTTTTTTGTGCCATGGCAGAACTCGATTTGGCCCACTAAAATTGACTAATATAATGATAAATGGTATAATATTTAACGCTACAGTCATGGCGTGTGCTCTCGATAAGAGAGTAATTTTTTTGAACGAGGTGATGAAAAATGCAATATAAAATGAGGAAAGGAGGCTGTGCGTAGTTGCAGAACCCAAAGAAACGCAATCAAAAGATGAGAAAGATGCGCCTTATGTCCGGTGTTCTAGCCGCGACCATGACTGCGAGCTTACTGGCGCTCCCAGCGCAGGCTGCGAGCATCAGTGATTTCACCGATGTAGAAGGACATTGGGCGTATGACGCTTTGGAGTGGGCCGTCGAGAACGATGTCCTCGCCGGAAAAGACCATGACACCATGGACCCGGATGGGTTGCTGACCCGTGCCCAGATGGCCACCATGATGGACCGGCTCTACGGCACTTACAAGAATGCGGACATATCCCACTACACGGATGTTGTGACTGGGAGCTGGTACTACAACTACATCGCGCAAGCCGTCAACATGGGAACCTTGGCCGGATACGGCAACGGGTTGATGAAGCCGAATGACTACATCACCCGGGAGCAGGCAGTCGTTGTGATTGCCCGTACTCTCTGCCTGATGGCGGCATCCAGCGAGGACTTGACCGAGTTCCCGGATGCCAACCAGGTCGGTTCTTGGGCCTACGATGATATCTGCGCGATGGTGGAGCGGGAGTTTGTCGCAGGGTATTCCAATGGCTATCTTGGTCCCAAAGACAACATCACCCGCGCCCAGATGGCTCAAATCCTCGCCAGGATTTTCAGCCATATCTACGAGAGCGGCACCCTGACCGGCGAATACGATGATATCGTGCTGGTTCGGGGGGATGTGGATATCCACGACGCCGTTTTCAACGGCGACCTCATCATTGCCAATGGCTTGGCAGAGGGAAAGCTGACACTCGAAGATGTCACCATTAAGGGCAACCTTATCGTTTGGGGCGGCTCCAAAGTCTACGTTGACGGCAAGTCGGAGGTCTCCGGCGTCATCACTCCCAGGAATGATGGGGATGTACAGGTCATCTTCGATGAGGAAGCAACGAGGCTTTCCAAAAAAGACTGTAACGTCGTCTATCCTGATTCCATGGACCAGGACAATGAGGTCATCTGGACGGAGCGAGCCAGCAATTCCGGTGGCTCTTCTGGCGGCGGTGGTTCCTCTGGCGGAGGCGGCGGGTCAGTCGTCATAAAGAAGCCAGACATTGAATTCACCATGCCTGGCTTCCTCTATGTCGGTGACTCCACGACGATTGAAACTACCCTCACCAATACCAGCAGCGTGGAATGGAGCCTGACCAAGGACGGCGTTGCGCAGGACCTGACTGGCTTCACGGATAAAGGCGGTACGCTGACCTTTACGGAGGAAGGCACCTATACCCTCAAAGGTGTTGCCAAGCGTGGAAGCTATACGGACACCTGTGAAAAGACGGTGACTGTCCTGCCGGTAGTCACGCTTGGATTCTCGCTCCCGGAGTATGCACACACAGATGAGCAAACAGACGTGGAGCTGAGGTTCGAAAATGGGCGCGACGGCTCTGTTGTCTGGGATTTGACGAAGGACGGGAAAGCCTATCCGATGCCGGACGGCTTCAACAATGAAGGCGGGACGCTGGCTCTGACGGAGCCGGGGACCTATGTGCTGACAGCCACCTATACGGACGCTGCAGGGAAGGTCTACAAGGAGTCCCAGACCATCACCATCCTGCCGGTCATCTCCCTGAATATCAGCGTTGACCCCAGTGAGACACACGTCGACGTGGCCGCAACCGTCACCGCGAACGACGCGAACCTGCCGGTGCAGTGGACCCTCTCCCAGAACGGAAACGAGCTGGTGTGGGACTCTGTAACCTCCAGTCAGCTTGGTGCGACCGGCGGAGAACTCCTGATTCCCATTGCTGGCCAGTATCAACTGAAGGCATCTGTCACCGATGCGGCCGGGCGCACTTTTGTATCAAATGTCGAGACCATCACGATTGAGAATGTGTTGGACCTGGATTTGACGGTGCCCCAGTACGGCTGGACTGACCGTGCCTCTCTCATTGAACTGTCCGGCTATGGAACCTATCCTGTTTCTTGGGAGGTCGCCGACGAGCAGGGAAGTGTAGCCTACTCTGGTACGCTCCAGGACAACGGCGGCAACATCCAAATCAGTACCCCTGGTGTCTATACCATTACAGCTGAAGCAACTGACCGCCTGGGCCGTGAGTTCTCACAGCAGAAGACGATTGAGGTTCTTCCTGCTATCCAGCTTTCTGCTGAGGCGGATAAGAGCGGACTCCATCTGGATGAGACACTGGCCCTGAATCTGGATGCTCAGAACCTCCCTGACGGCCAGACCATTACCTGGGAAGTTCAGAAGGATGGCGCTGATTATACCGGAATCGATATGTCGAATCTGGCCAACATCAGCTTCACTGAGGCGGGCGACTACACGTTCGTGGCAAAGACAACGGACAAGGCTGGGCGTGAGTACACGTCCAATGAGGTCTCTGTCCATGTCATCGAAAACCTCGATGTCAGCCTGATGGCAGACACGACCGAACTGCACGAGGACGAGACGACTAACATCGCACTGTCCGTGGAGAAGGGAACTGCGGCCTCTGTGGCGTGGTCCATGACCTGCAATGGGGAAGAGGTTCCCGTACAACTCGGCGATAACGGTGGCCAGCTCGATTTTGCGCAGACAGGCGACGGCAGCTATGTGCTCACAGCTACGGTTCTGGATGAACTGGGCAAGGAGTATACCGCGAACGTCTCCATCAAAGTCTATCCGGTCATTGAGCTGGAAATCATCGCCCCGGAGAATATCCATATTGACCGTACCGCAGATATTGGGCTGGAAGGGAATGACCTGGATGGCCTTGAGGTAAAGTGGTCGGTCATCTCTGAAAATGGGACTGAGGTGGCGAACTCCCTGGGCAACAATGGAGGAACGCTGAGCTTCACCGAAGCTGGCACACACTTCATCAATGCCTGCGTTACCGACGCCCTTGGCCGCGAGTTCACTGCGGCAGAGAAGACCATCCTGGTCTGGAATACGGTGCAACTCTCCTTCAAACTGCCGGAGTTCTCCCACCCGGATGAGACGGTGGTCGTCAAGATGACCTCCGAAAACCTGAGGGACAACCAGATAAGCTGGTCCCTGACGGTCGACGGCGCTTCTGTGCCTCTGGCATCTGGGGTGGATGGCTCTCTGACCAACGACGGCGGCAGTGTGAAGTTCACCCAGGCAGGGACGAATGTCCTCACCGCTACCGTGGTGGATGAGCTGGGCCGCACTTTCACCTATGACCAGACGATTGAGGTATATCCCATCCTGACGCTGGACCTGACGGCTACCGCTGCAGTCCACACAGATGAGTATATCGACGTGACGCTGGACTCCAACACCAGCCTGCCCGTCACGTGGAAGGTCACGCCTTCCAACGACCCGAATACAGATACTGCCTATACTGGCAGCCTGACTGACTTCGGTGGGTCTATCCAAATCGACACGGCTGGTGTCTATGATATCGTGGCCTCCGTACAGGATGCCACTGGCAGAACCTTCACTTCCGTCACGAAATCCGTCAAGGTCTATCCCATCGCGGGCCTGAGCTTTACGCTCCCGGCAACAGCCTGGACAGACTCCGGCATCCCGGTGGACCTGCTGACCTCCGATTTAACTGACCGGAATGTGACCTGGACCCTGACCAAGGATGGCGCTCCTGCGGCCATGCAGGACTATGTGTTCGGCTCCCTGGACAATAAGGGCGGCAATATCCGCTTCACGGACGTTGGCACCTATGAACTGACCGCATCCGCCACCGACGAGTTGGGCCGTGAGTACCAGTACTCTCAGACAGTCCAAATCTATCCGGTCATCGGACTGGAGGTCAATACGGCAGATACAGGCCACACCGATGAGGCTGTGGATGTTGTTCTGAACAAGGACAACTGGGGTGGCCAGTCCATCTACTGGACGGTCCTGCGCGACGGCAAGGAAGTTGCTCCGGCGTTTGAATTGACCGAGACTAGCGGTCACGGGTTCCTGACGGAGCCGGGTCTCTACACCTTCATTGCTAAGACGACTGATGAACTTGGCAGAGAGACGACAGCCTCGGATACCATTCAGATTTATCCCGTTGGCCAGGCTGGTTTCTACCTGCCTGCGGCATTCCACACGGATGAAACCGTCGACCTCGTGACCGAGTTTAAGGAGCTGGGCGACAATGTGCTGCACTGGACTCTGACCAGAAATGGCGAGTTAGTCCAGCCCTCTGAGATGATGTCCGGCGACTTGAACGCGGAGGGCGGCGAGCTGCAATTCCGTCAGGCTGGCGATTACAAGCTGAAAGCTGTCTTCACAGACGGCGGCGGCCGCATATACGCCTATGAGCAGGAGTTTACGGTCTATCCCATCCCTGAGGTGAGTTGGACGCTTCCTTCCTATGCTCATACAGATACGGAATTCAACGTGCCGGTCAAGTCCACCAATGTCTCCGGCATTGAGGGTACGACCATCAAGTGGTTCATCGATGACACCTACGGTCTGCGGCAGAATTGGGACACCTATGTGGCCGGAAACCTGACCGCTGAGCCTGGCACTATCCGCATCAAGCACGCTGGTATTTTTACCATCGGCTGCGAAGTGACAGACGCGACAGGCCGGGTATTCACATTCGACGGTCCCAGCATTGAAGTGCTGGCTGAACAGGAGTTGAACGTGGAAATCACTGAGACCGAGGTCTATGTGGGCCATGACGCAGAAGTCCTGACGCTGGGTAACAACAATACACTGCCCATCCGTTGGTCTTTGAAGAAAGACGGTCAGGCGGTGGATATCGACAAGTATGTCACCGGCGACCTGAACAACTACGGTGGGTTTATCCAGTTCACAGAAGCGGGCTCTTACGAGCTCATTGGGACGATGACCGACGGCCTGGGCCGTGAGTTCAGCGATTCCGATACCATTGAGGTCCTGCCTGTCGGCGGCCTGTCCTTCTCACTCTCTGAGATGGAGTATGTGGGTAATGAAGTCCCCGTCATCATGGACACGCTGGTGAACCCCGGAAACGCCGACGTCCAGTGGTCTGTTGAGAAGGATGGCTCCTCCTATGCCATGGACCTGTCCATGCTGAATAACAGCGGCGGCAAGGTCGTATTCCCCGAGGTTGGCACTTACACCCTGATTGCTACTCTGGATGACGGGAGCGGCACACCTTCCGTGGCAAAGCGGACTATCCAAATCATCTACAAAGCTGACCTGGCAGTTAATGCCCCCGCTACTGTTCATATTGGCGATGCGTTTGATGTGAGACTATCCGGCAGCGGCGCTCTGGATGTCAAGTGGGGCGTGAAGCTCGGCAATCAGCCGGTTGAGCTGGATGGCAATACCGGACTGTTGACTGGTACGGCAGGGACTCTGACTCTGTATGAGACAGGGACCTATACGATTACAGCGACTACGGTTGACGATGCGGGCAACCAGCACACCGCGTTTGCAAATGTCTCTGTGACCAATACTGCCCCCAGCATTGATTCCTTTACTGCTGAGGCCACCCGGAATGTGGTCGACGGCCGCTACTATGCGGCGCTCAACGCCACCTGTTCAGACCCGGACGGCGATGCTGTCCACCTGGAGTGGGATGACGAGTACCAGGAAGATGGTTACTACACCATCGGGACCCATACCATCCGTGTGCGGGCAGTCGATGAGTGGGGCGCTACCTCTGAGTGGGTCTCCCAGACGATTGAATTCCACAATGACCCGCCAGTAATCACTTCTTTTACCATAACCCCGACGCAAGAGAGTGATGGCGGTGATAGGTTTTTTGTCGAGATAAACGCAGATGCGAGCGACCCGGACGGAGATGACTGGCATCTTGAGTGGGGTGGAGACTATAACACTGATAGTTATTATCCGGTAGGAAATTATACTGTAAAAGTTCGTGCTGTCGACCAATATGGAGCAGAGTCTGAGTGGCAAACAAAGACCTTCGACGTTTTGGAACAACTCGAACTGTCAATCTCTGCCCCAGCGCAAGTAAAACCTGGCGAAACTTTTAGCGTAACAGCAAACCAGGGAAACACATCTTATCCCGTAGTCTGGGATATCAGAGATGGCAATGGAACTCCAGTTTCTTCTGCGGGCCTTTCTGACGCTGGCGGCAGTCTTCGCCTCACTGAGCCGGGGACCTACACGATAAGTGCATCCATTACAGGTATTTCTGGAGCAACTGCTGAAGACGAAACGACGGTGGTAGTTGTCAACAATACAGTTTTCACCGGAAAGTTTTCTATGAACTTGTGGTGGGAAAATAATGGAAACGACATGGATTCCCATATGTACTTCTATGACCGCTCTGGCTCAGAAATTGGACACCTGTACTACAGCGATAAGCAGGTTTGTGGCTGTTCCTTGGACAGAGATGATACAAAAGGCGGCACAGGCGAATGGCTGACAGTGGATTTCGATTCCATCCCATCTAACGTGTATAAAATCGATGTGTCGATATATGGGTATAGGGGCTCCGCAACCGCCACAATGTATCTGAGGCAAGAAAACACTATTACAGACGGAATGGGAAATGTCACAACTGAGGTGAAGGAGCCCGTTCGGCTTTCAACGTATGTAGGAAACCATGAAACTGTGTCCTTTGGTTACTTTATCCGTAGTGGAGACTCCTGGGATTTCCACGGTTATGACGGGTCTATTGTCCCTGGGTCCGGTGTGATTGAAGGTTAAGGGCAAAAAAATTGCCGCCTATCATATGGGCTAGTGAAAAATTTCCTATTCATTTACCACGTGAGTGGGAATCCGGCAGGAACTTTATTTCTGTCGGATTCCCACCCGCAGAAAGGAAGTTCATCCATTTTATGAGAAATGATATCATAAGGCGTGGCTTGAGCGGCCTGCTCAGCGGTGTTATGCTGATAGGGTTACTTCCTACTGCGGCTTTCGCCGCAGCACCTACGGACCATAACTATCAGGCGACAGAGTATAAGAGCCAAGAACCTGGCGTCGATGAGAATATGGAGCCGGGCAGTGACCTGAACATCTACGTCAGCATCGACATGTCTGACGGCGACGAGCAAATCTACTCCGTGCATACCTGTTCAGACCCGCAAGTCTACGACCCGGAGATTTCGCAGGCGACGCAGGACTCCCCGGGGCTGATTACCTATTCCTGCGGCACCTGCGGTGCGTATGCGGAAGTGGAGATTCCGCAACTGGACGATGATGCCCTGGTCTCCGATGGAGATGCCGGGCTGAAAGCGAATGGTGCGGATTGGGAGCGGTGGCTTGGCCCTGACTCCTATGGCTCCACGGTGGAAGGCGGCGAGTATATCGTCCGCATCCAAAACCGGCTGTTCACCGCTGAGTATGATTTGGGCCCGATTGGTGCCAATGACGGCATCATGCTGGCCAGCAACTCCGCGACAGACGACCCCAAGCAGTGGCCTGCCTCTGCGACAAAGGATGTCGTACAGAATACAATGCCGGACTGTGAGCCGGTCTACCTCTTTGTTGACTATGAGCATCCTGACTCTGAAAACCACGCTATCAAGGCTGCTCACAAGTGCAAAGAGGGAGCGTCCCTGGTCGATGAATCCTATAAGGCAACCAGTTCTAGTGATGGCCTGATTAAATTCACCTGCGACCAGTGCGGCTCCTCTGCGGAACTGACCATTCCGGCCCTGACTCTGGATGCATTTACTCTGACCCCAGAGTCTCAAGCTGACATTGAGAATGGAGTTACTTACAGCGGCGATGAGTATACCATCGCGTATGATGTAGCCAGCCAGTGCCGCCGGTTCATTGGCACCGAGTTGAACAACAATGTCCATATCACGGACTGCGGTTCTTATCACGTTATCATCACAATCAGCAATGGCTGCTATGACAACGTGCAACTGGAGGGTGCTGATATTCTGACCGTTCGGCCGAAGCCTGTCACACCTCCAAGTACCGATATGTTTGCCAATAAGGTGTACGACGGGACCAGCATCCTGGATGGCAAGAGCTTCAGCTATGAAGACGTCAATGGCGATGATATCTCTGTGCCTATGACCGTCCATGCGGTCTCTTTCAATGGCTCGGCACTGTCGGTAGATGAGTCCACCCCAGTCTTCGATGCGTCTCCCGCTGGCGTTTACGCCATCACATTCCAGATTGCAGATAAGAACTACTGCTGGGATGTCGAAGATGCGGAACCGGGAAAGGTCTACACGAAGTACAGCCTCATCGCGCATGTCCTTCCCAAAGCGAATCCCATCTATGTAGGAGACGCTGAGTCCAGTATTACACTTCAGAGTGGCAACTCGGAGTTGTACAGTGTCTCTGTCGTTGCCGGGCAGGGCGAGTTTGACTCCAGCCAGCCTGGAGAGACTTCGACCACAGTTCAGTTCAACCGCAAAGACGGGAGCTGGAACAACGCCCGCCTGAATGTCGCTCCGGTCCCTGTTGAAGTGCAGAGCCGGGAGATTTATAAAGTAACTGGTGTAACAGCCACCAAACCTATTGGAACAGAGTTTTCCAATTTGGAATTGCCCACAACCATTACAGTCAGTGCAGAGGGAGACTATCAGGCTACCGTGCCTGTGCTGTGGGATTCCTCTTCTTATGACCCCAATACCGTTTCCCAAACTGTCTATGGCACGCTTGACCTGAGCGGACACCCGGAGTTGAATAACGACGGGAACATCCGGGCCGAGGCAACAGTGAATCTGACCAAGGGTTCTGTCAGCGCACCGACCTTTACAGCTTTCTCTAAGGTCTACGACGGGAATTCTGATGCTCTGCAACTCCCGGACGCCACAGAGGGCATCGCATCTATGTCTGTGCGTTACACCGGAACCAGCGCGGCTGGCAGCGCCTACTCCAGCGATGCGGCCCCTGTCAATGCCGGTACGTACAAGGCGACAGTCTCCTTTACAATGGAGCCTGGTTATGAGCAGCTCGCGGCCGTTGAGGTAGAGTATACAATCAGCAAGGCTACCCAGACCTGCCCTGCGCCCACTTTGGCGTCCAGCACGACGACCAGCATCACGCTGAATGCGGTGCCTGGCGCTCTGTATAGCAAGGACGGCTCTGTCTGGTCCGAGTCTCCCGAGTTCACGAATCTGAACCCTGGCAGAGAGTACACCTTCTATCAGAAACTGGCCGCCACAGAGGATGGCAACTACGAGGAATCTCCTGCGGTCTCGGCCCAATTCTCCACGACCCAGGAGCAGATTGATACTCCCGACCTGCAGGCTCAGACTGCTACCTACACCGGAAGCCCCATCAGCTATCGGGTGTCTCCTATTACAGGTGTGGCAAAGAGCACTGTCGAGTACTATGTCAATGACGAGTGGGTGTCCACGGCTCCTACCAATGCCGGGACGTATCCCGTTCGCGTGACCTTTACCATGAACTCCGGCGTTGCTCAGCTTGACCCTGTTGAGACAACGCTGACCATCAACAAGGCGGACCGGCAGGCTCCTCCTGCTCCGACCGCCAGCAATGTGGGCATGACCAGCATCTCTGTGACGACCATCCAGGGTGCGGTCTACTCCATCAACGGCACGACCTGGCAGCCGTCTCCGCTGTTTGAGGGCCTGACGCCCAGCACGGACTACACGGTCTATGCCAAGTATCCTGCAGACGATAACCACAATGAGAGCCCTGCGTCCTCTGCAGTTATTCGGACTTCCAATCAGAGCACCTCTGCGGGCACTGTCCAGTCCGAGGTCTATACCTATGATGGGACACCCAAGAGCCTGGTGGCTGACCAGCCGACTGGCTGCACTGCGGTGACTCAGACCTTCACCGGCATCAACGATACCGTGTATGGTCCCACCACTACGCCCCCGACGGACCCTGGCACTTATAAAGTGGCTGTGACCTACACCATGGAGGCTGGTTATGACCAAATCCAGCCGCAGTATGCGAACCTGACCATCAATAAGGCCAATCAGGAAGCCCCTCTGGCTCCTGTGGTCACGGATGTGACGGACACGACCATTACCATTGAAGTGGAAGAGGGCGTCGCATACAGCATTGACGGCGGCAAGACCTGGCAGACCAACGGTCTGTTCACTGGTCTGAACCGCGATACCGTCTACTCCATCATTCCCAAAGCCATTGAGACTGCTTACTACAAGGAGCAGGTCGGCCCTGCTACGGAGCAGCGCACGGAACAGACGGTCGTCCAATTCCCTGTCATTGCAGACCAGAGCTACGAGTTTGACGGAAACGCCAAGACCTTTGTGCTTCCCAAATCTATCCCTGGCATTTCCTCTATGACTATCGTCAGCTATGGCGGCCTCTCCACAGAGCCGTCTGCTGTTGGCGACTATGAGGTAGTCATTGCGTTCACCCCGGCGAGCGGCTATAAACTGCCGGATGAGGTGCCCACCCCTGTGCTTCACATTGTGAAGAACAGCACTCCGCTTTCTCCCGTGCTGAAGGATGAGACCACGACCTACGATGGGACTCCACAGGCATACCACGGTGCAGACAACATCCAGGGTATCACGTCTGTGACCATCACCTATGTAGGCTCCGATGGGATTCCGACAACAACTCCGCCCACCAACGCTGGCAGTTATGAAATCACTGCTGATTTCACGCCTGACGACGGCTATACCATGGCTCCCGGCCCCTTCACGGCCACTCTGATTATCAAGAAGGCCCAGCAGGAGGCCCCGATTGTGGACCTGGAGAAGTCTGACGCGACCTCCCTGACTGCTACCGCGATTCCTGGTGCGGAATACAGCATTGACGGCGGCAGCAACTGGCAGGACAGCAATGTCTTTGAGAACCTGGACCCCTGCACCAGCTATACCATTCTGGTGCGGATGAAGGGTGACGAGAACCATGAGGCGTCTGCTACCCGGCCTGTTGTAGGGACTACGACAAAGCACCAGGTCAATCTTCCCGAGATGCAGGATTATACGACTGTCTACAACGGGAATGGCCAGGCTTATCCCTACACAAGCACCCTGACTGAGTTGGATGGCGTGAAGACCGTGGAGGTCATGTACTTCGGTACACTGACTAACGGCACACCTTATTCCAGCGCAGAGGCCCCTGTCAATGCCGGAACATACTCGGTCCGGTTCTACCTGACTCCCGAGACCAACTATGAACTGGAATCTGACACTGCCGAGGCCACGATGACCATTGAGCGGGCCTCTCAAACACTCTCTGACGCCCCCAGCATCGCAAATCGCACTACCACGACCATCGCCGTCAACCCGGTGCCTGGCGCTGAGTACAGCATCGACGGCGGCCGGACTTGGCAGGATTCACCCAAGTTCACCGGACTCACCGAGGGGACGGATTACACGGTGATGCAGCGCCTGGCCGAGACCGACAACTATGAGGCGTCCAATGCGACTTCTACGGATACGCAGACAGTCGAGGATACCGGCCTTAACTACACCATCAACTACAAGGATGAGACCATCCACTTCGATGAGGAAGTGGTCCGTGGCGGTAATGACTACGCTATGACGGACAAGCTGGAAGATGGCGACACCATCGTACCCGGCAGCACCATCTATGTGGGGCTCATTGATGATGGCACCGGCAACAACGGCCCTGTCACCATCGAAATCCTGCCCGAGCGGCCCGCCACCCCGGATGTCACTGTAAATCCCTACGACTACAACATGAACAGCACCGCTGACATGGAGTACTCCAAGGATGGCGGCCTGACTTGGTGGCCCTGCACCGAGCAAATGAATGTGGAAGACCTCCAGGGTGAGACCCTGCTTGTTCGCATTGCGGCCACAGAGGACTCCTTCCACAGCGAGTCTTGCACCGTTGAGGTGCCCGTACGTGGTCCTGCTCCTGTACTCACAATCAATAACGATAGTGAGCGTATGGACTCCACGACAAGCATGGAGTACTATGACGGCGAGAGCTGGATTCCCTGCCTGGACAACATGTCCGTTTCCAATATGACAGGGGAGACCATCCTGGTTCGGTATAGCTGTGACGGCACCAACCCGGCCAGTAACTCCGCAACTGTGGTCATTCCGACCCGTAACGCACTGCCTGGGTTCAGCTTCGACATGGAGAATGAGACCCTGGTCGCTGACTCCACTCTGGGCCAGGTCATGCAGAATGAGACTTGGACCGATGTGGGCACTGGGTATGACGTGTCCGATAAGTGCGGACAGACCCTGACCATTCGCGCCAAGTTCGATGACACCCACTTTGCCAGCCTGCCTGAGACCATCACGGTCCCGTTGCGCGGTGAAAAGCCAGCTCCTGTCATTGACAAGGAGACGGCCACGATTCCGAACCTGACTGGTGCGGAGTACTCTACCGATAATGGCCTGTCCTGGAATCAGGTGCCTGGTGATGGCGTCCTTGATGTGTCCGACATGGCAGGGGAGACCATCCTCATCCGTAAGGACAACACGGACAGCACCTTCGCCAGTGAGCCGGTCGAAGTAGACATCTACAATTATGCTGAAAAGCCGGATGTTACTTTGAACACCAAGGATGAGACCATCAATACCACCACGGAGATGGATGTTTCCTCCGATGGAATCCACTGGACGCAGGCAACTGAGCCTCTGGATGTATCCACACAGGATGGCACGACCATCTATATCCGCAACCACGGCTCTGAGGATGAGTTCCCCAGCGAGCCAGTAACTATTACCATCCCTGAGCGGCGTCCCGCGCCTGATGTGACGGTGGATAACCGGACGGAGACTATTCAGCCTACCGGCGGCACCGAGTACAGCACAGACGGCGGTAAGACCTGGCAGGATGCCTCAGACCCGCTGAAAATTTCTGACCTGACCGGCGAGACGATTTTGATTCGTCAACCCGCTACGGATGACGAGTTTGCAAGCTCCATCGCCACGGTCATCGTGCCGGAGCGTCCAGACGGCCCTGTGCTGGTACTGGATACCGAGAACGAGACAGTCAATACCACCACCGATATGGAATACTCCACCGATGGCGGAAACACCTGGAACCCGGCTCCCGAGCCGCTGGATGTGTCCGACCTGGCAGGCACCGAAATACAAGTGCGGTATCCTGCTGATGACGATACCCCGGCCAGCAGCATTACCACTGTGACGGTTCCCGAGCGGCGTCCCGCGCCCGATGTGACGCTGGATACGGATACCGGAATCATCTCTCCGTCCACCGGCCTGGAGTACAGTGACGATGGCGGCGAGACCTGGAAGCCCTGCCCGGACCCCTTCGATGTCTCCGACATGGCAGGGGAGGACATCATTATCCGTGAGCCCGCCACTGGTACTGACCTGCCCGGCGAAGAGGTCACTATCCACATCCCGGAAAAGAATCCGACCCCGGATGTGGCCCTGGACTATGGAAATGAGACCATCAACACCACCGACGATATGGAGTACTCCACGGACGGCGGTGAGACCTGGCAGCCCGCTACGGAGCCTCTGGACGTGTCCGATATGACAGACAAGGATATCGTGATTCGTGTGCCTGGTGATGACGACCATCTGGCAAGCGATGAGCAGGTCATCCATGTGCCTGCCCGGCCTGCCGCTCCTGCCGTGGGCCACACCGATGAGACTCGGTACGGTCGGGAGGACGGCTCTCTGACTGGAACTACAACCGATATGGAGTACCGTGTCTCCGGCGGTAGCTGGACGAAAATTACCGGGACCTCCGTTACCGGGTTGGCCCCCGGCACTTATGAAGTGCGTTACAGCGCTACCGACTCCAGCCTGGCCAGCCTGACGCAGACTGTTGTCATCGAAGAGGGCCGCCGGTCCTCTGGCGGCGGCGGTGGTGGCGGAAGCAGTGGCGGTGGGAGCAGTTCTTCCTCCGACTACACGGTTCGCTTCGACAGCAACGGCGGTTCCAAGGTGAACTCCCAGACGGTGGATAGAAACTCCACTGTCAAGGAGCCTGATGACCCCACCAGAGACGGCTATATCTTCCTGGGATGGTATGAGGATAAGGACTTGGAAAACAAGTACGACTTCTCCGATGCCGTCAAGAAGAATATGACGCTCTATGCCAAGTGGGAGAAGGTTCAGGACATCCCGGAGGATAAGACCTGGATGCTGAACAAAGAAGACCACATCGCGTACATCGCTGGCAGAACGGCTGATACGGCGGCTCCGAGAGCTAACATCACCCGTGGCGAGGTAGCCATGATTCTCTACCGGCTGCTGACGGATGAGGCCCGGGCGCAGTATGAGACCAACTACTGTACCTTCTCCGATGTGGAGAGCGGTGCTTGGAACTACACCGCCATTGCGACCTTGGCGAATGCCGGTGTCCTGGCCGGTTACAGTGACGGCCGGTTTGGTCCCCACGACAATATCACCCGGGCACAGTTGGCAACCATTCTCGCCCGCTTCTGCAATGAGACGGGAACGACTGGTTCCGACATGTTCACGGACATTTCCGGCCATTGGGCCCGGAACTACATCAACACAGCCGCTAAGGCCGGTCTTGTCCAGGGCTACGGCAACGGGACCTTTGGCCCGGACAACCTGATTACCCGCGCCGAGACGGTCGTCATGATTAACCGTATCCTGGAGCGGAAGGCTTCTGCGGACACTGTGGTTCCTGGCTACAAGGTGTTCTCTGACATCAGTGAGGCGGACTGGTTCTACTGGGATATCATCGAGGCTTCTAATGAGCACGATTATGACAAATCCAGCGGGACTGAGTATTGGACTGAACTGAACTAAATACACCCCGGAACAATCACAAAGCCGGTGCTTGGCATCTGTCAGGCACCGGCTTTGGCATCTTAAAAATTGACTAATATAATTATAAATGGTATAATATTACCGACAAAGCGGAAACCCGCAATGTTGAAATCAGGCAGAAAAACCTGGCTGCGCAAGGGGATTATGCAAGTCATGGGGCAACTGCCGAAATCAAGATAAGGAGTGAAGTAGATGAAGCGTATCAAATCCCGTATCCCTTCCATCTGCGCGGCAGTCCTGATGGTCGGTTGCCTTTGTGCGACTACCGCCTTCGCGGCCGCGCCCACGCCTCTGCCCAGTACAGAGGAATCCATCGTTGTTGAGCAGATTCCCGCTCAGTATGATGGAGACAATGAAGTGGTTGTTCTGTCTGAAACGATTTCCGATACTGACGGCGCAGCCACCGATACGACCGCTCCGGCTGAGGAGCAGACCGACCCGGCAGAGACCGCCGATGAGGAATCCGGCGGCTTTTTCGATTGGTATGTGGGACTGTTCAGCAATAACGCCTTCGTCATTGTTTTTGTGGCGATTATCGCTGTCGTGGCCCTGCTGCTCATGAAGATGAAGTCCGGCGGCTCTCGCAGCAGAGGGAAGGCCAAAAGTAACAGCAAGTCCAATCGCAAAGACGGTCTGTAAGCGAAATCGAAAAAAGAGTAAAGGAGATTTTCGTTCATGAAGCACAAATTCGCAGGTCTCCTGATGGCCGGAGTAATGATGTGCTCGATGGCCGTCAGCGCCTCGGCGGCGGAAGTAACTGATGCCACTCAGTCTTCTGCGCCAACGACTACCCCTGCCGTGAGCACCACGGATACGAATGCGCTCACGACCCAATCCAAGGTGCCCGCTTATCCAGTCGATATTCAGTACCCGACCGAGGAAGGTGGGCTTATCCGAAAGACCTTCGTGGTTTCCAGCCAGGAGGATATCGACCTTCTCGAACGCGGTGATATTGAGTATCAGGGTAAGGTCTACCACTTCCAGGACATCACCGTGGAAGAAATCGGTACACACGACGAGAAGAACTACATCGAGACGCTGACTGGCGAGTCCGATACCAAGGACACTGACAAGATTCTGGCTACGCTTGAGCTCAAGCGCGAGGTTACGACCGATGATGGTTACACCGGCGTACTGGACCTGGATGCGTCCTCTCTGACCACTGAGGTGACTTCCTACGGCTCCACCTCCAGAACCAAGACGGTCACAAAGTCCTACACGGGCCTTTCTGATGCAGACCTCACCTTTATCCCCAAGACTGTCACCGAAAATGGCGTGACATGTTCTCTGGTCGACGTGAACTGGGTCGAGACAAGTCCCTACAATCCCTATGACCCGGATTACGGCAACCGCTTCAATGCCACCGCCAAGTACTCCGGCACCTATTCTTCCAGTTATGCCAAGGGCTACGCCTATGAGGTAAAGTACTATGGCACTGTTGAGAAGGATGAGATTGAGGGCTATTCCTGCACCCTGCTGTTTGCCCCGGAGTTTGAGGACAGCCACTGGTACGATGTGTTTGTTGGCGAGAATGCCAATCCCATCGCGGTGTTTGGAGCCATCGTCGTTCTCTGCCTCCTGCTCGCCTGTGCGGCCTTTACCATTGCGTCTCTGATTAAGCGTCGGAGAGGGCAGGAAGTCACTACCACGGAGGAGGTCATCGTTGATGACGGGACATCCGGCACATCAACGGGCCAAAAATAAATCCAGAGGAAGAAAGGAAACGCCATGAAACATTTCAACCGCATCACTGCTTTCATGCTTTCCGCCGCACTGGCCGCATCCTTGTCGATTGCACCAGCCAGTGCCATGAGCTATTCGGTGGATGGAGCGGATGGTGGCTTCTTCGGGCCAATCACCTCCATCGACTCAGAGCTTGAACCGGCGGACAGCGCATCTGACTACAGCAAGAATGCCGCCTATGCGCCCCCGGGCTTCGGTACTCCCGAGTCCTACATTCCCAACCGTGCTGAACAGCTCATCAACCTGAAAGGTACGGACGGCAATATGGACGGTGTGACGATTGTTGGCCCCGGTAGCATCGACGGGAATGCAACCAACAGCAGCATCACAATTGTCAACGGATTCCCCTCCGTTGATGGAGGCAGGACTTCTGGTTCTACGAGTACCGGCACTTCTGGAACTACAACCAGCGGAGCCATCGGGTTTACCCCGGTGACAAACAGTTCCTATTTTTCCAATGGGACGCTGGGGACCATCTCCATCCCGGCTATCGGTGTGAACTTCGGTATCTATGAAGGTACGAGCAACGAAGATATGCGCTACGGTGCCGGTCACTTCGTCGGTTCCTCCATCTGGGACGGCAATGTGTGTTTGGCTGGCCACAACCGTGGTGTTGCCAACAACTTTGGCAAAATTCACACCCTGTCTGCCGGTGACACCATCACCCTGAAAACGGTGTATGGCACCCGCACTTATAGCGTGAGCAGCGTGCAGAAGGTCCACGAGACTGACACGAGCTGCGTACAGGACAGCGCGAGCAACATGATTACGCTGGTCACTTGCGTGGCCAATGAGCGTGAATACCGCTACGTTGTCCAGGGCTACCAGGTCGGCTGAGGGGCATCATCGCCCACAACTTGCCCCCGGTCATTGACCGGGGGCATTTTCAGAACAAAATTTACCAAATTTGAATTTGCAGAGGAGGTGACGTCGTGTGAGTCAATCAGAATCCGTACAGAGAACGACAGACAACGCCGCTAGATTCTCTGCACACCGCCTTCTCATGGCCCAGGAAGCCCAAGAAGCCCAGGATACGGCAAAACCGAAAGCCCGGCCACGGCGCGTTCAGGGTAGCGGATATAGCCTGATTTCGGCGACGCAGTTGCTGCTTTCTGGTCAGCCGAGTAAACGGAAGCCGGAAATTCAGGCTCCTAAGAGCAAACAGGCTGTGGCGGCGAGTCGGGAAGAGTTCACTTCTCCGGCAGAGGAGACCGCCGCAGACAGAAAGGATATTCCTCAGTCAGTCGAGCCCAAGGCTCCGGCTATACAGCGGGATGAGGCTCCGGCAATCCTTGAAGAAGCAAAAAAGACGGGGGAGGACATCGAAGAAAGCCCTGATGTCCTGGATGCCAAGGCTCGTGAGGAATTTGAAAAGGCGGCTGCGGAGACCGCAAAAGAGGACCAGAAATACATTGTCGATAAGAGGACTCTGATTTGCCACTTTGCCTGGTGCGACCGGGCCAGCGAAATACCGGAGGAATATCAACTCAAGGTTGCCTATGTGCCATTTCAAGGCAGAATCGCACTATGCACGAACTGTTTCCGGGACAAGACCAGGGAGCAGCAGCTCAAGACCTATTTGAAGACCTGTAAGCCAGGCTCCAAGAACGATATCGTGTCCAAGGCAATCGTGGCATACTGTGAAAAGCTCGGTATCCATGCTGAGGTCAAAGCAGGCGTGGCCTATATCACGACGGTTGCAGGGGAGTGGTACTTCACCTACAACGACCGTCCTATCGTCCTCCACCACAAAAATGCGGAAAAGAGATATGATGCGCAGGGTCACGAGAAGAAGGACCAGTACCACATTCAAGAGCAGAAGTTTTATTCCCCAGCCCACGCCCTGGCTTACATCGCAATCCACGACCGGCCGGAGCGGGCTCTAGCAATCGCAGCGGAGCAACTAGGCTATATGAACCGTTCAAACGGATAACGGAAAATTTCATTTTGGGTGTTGACATCTTCGATAACATAATGTATAATAACACCATCAAGAAAAAAGCGCCAGAAATGCGCTTGGAAAGGATAACTCACGATGGCTACTGTTCGTTCGCTGAAAAATAGTATCTATTTTATTGAGTGGAGCTATAATGAATCTAGCCCCACCATTTGTGATGCTCTTTTTCGGGATAGAACGAATTGCCAGAGAAAGGCCGTAAATACTGGTTTTCTTGACGGATAATCGGATAGAACGGCATTTCAGTTAAATAGGCTTTTCACGACGACCGAGCGAGGCATCACGCCAGGCTCGGTCGTTTTTTGTACCTCATGTCAAAGTCAAAACAGAACTCCAGGTCCACAGGAGACAGTTCAGGTGGGCTTAGGTAACTATACTATTTGTAATCTAAATGAAGGGGTGAGCCCAATGGTAAGGCAGCAGATTGCTAATCTGTCTGACCCCTGCAAATGGGGTTTGAGGGTTCGAGTCCCTCCCTCTTCGCCACACGGCAGGGTGAGGTAATGGTAGCCAATCGGTCCCGAAAACCGACGACCTGAAACATGGCCTGTGGGTTCGAATCCCACTCCTGCCGCCAAAGAACATCCGTAACGTGTTCCCGGGTATTCCGGCTTTCTGTGCGGTCGGCGGCGATGAAACAGTGTGAAAATGGTTCTGCCGGGCAATCTGCAGCAGTCCGATAGCTGGTAGTCGGCCCGCCTGGAAAGCGGGTGGTCGGGGAGTTCATCCGGCTCGGAGGTTCGAGTCCTCTCTGCTGCGCCATGGAGGCTGACAGAATATAGTGGTGGAAATCCACCGGGGCGGGGGAGACCCCGTGCCGCCAGGGCAGTAAAAGTCGGTTGCCCGCCTCCACATATTTGTTCTCGTAGCTCAGTTGGCAGAGCGCTCGACTGATAATCGGGAGGTCGCAGGTTCAAGCCCTGCCGGGAACACCAATTTGGGATGGTAGCTTAAGCGGTCTGAGTGCTGGCCTGAAAAGCCATAGGATGAAGGTTCGACACCTTCCCATCCCACCACATGGGTCGGTATCCAAATTGGCGAAGGAAGCGGTCTGTAAAACCGTGACGTAGGAAACGCTGCTGGTTCAAGTCCAGCCCGGCCCACCACATGCTCCCATCTGACTAAAAGGACTAGGTGGCCGCCCTCTCAAGGCGGAGATGCGGGTTCGAGTCCCGCTGGGAGTACCATATCGGGCGATAGACCTGTAATGTTAGCAGGACCCAGGTTCGTACCCTGGGTGCATGAAAGTGCCTTGCTGGTTCAAATCCAAGCTCGCCCGCCCATATGCTCCCATGGACAAGTGGTTAAGTCCCCGGCCTTTCACGCCGGTGTCGCGGGTTCGAGCCCCGCTGGGAGCACCAAGAAAGCGAGGACAGTAACATGGGGAATTTTCTTGACATTCTTAAAGAAATAGAATCATGCAGAATGGCAGGCTTTGGTCGGCCTGCGTTGTTTGAAGCGCTTATGCTTCCAGATATATGTGGAGAAACACGGGTGTCCGAAGATGGCAATGCAGAGAAAAAAGTAAAACGGAAGTATATTAGATGGATTGAAGAATATGTCTCTTTGACTCGCCCATGCATAGGATATAATGAGGAAGGGCAGTTATGTGAGCAGGAGTCGGAGAAGGGTGAGTATCTATCTTTATCGGCTCAAGAGATATACTCCCTTCGAAACTGCCTTTTTCACGGTGGAAATGTTAGATGTTTCAAGGGCAAAAATCCTGAACCCTATGTGTTTGATTTTTCACAGGTAGGTTGCAAATATCCGAGTGAAATTTCACCTAACTCCGTTTTTGTTTACAAAAGAATTGATATGGGGATGCTGATTAGTCAGCTTGTTAATGGTGCAGAGAAATATTATCAAGAAGTTGATAGCGAGAAGAAAAAATTCCTAGATGCATTTGATGAGTTGGTTGTGTATAAGGATTTTCTGAGTGAAATGATACCAAAAATGACGACAGATTATATGAACAATCGGAAATATAAACATACAGCAAGAGATAATTAGAAAACGTACATATTATTGGCCTGTAGCTCAGTTGGCAGAGCGCCTGCCTGTTAAGCAGGATGTCGCCGGTTCGAACCCGGCCGGGCCAGCCATATAGGGGTATAGCTCAACTGGAAGAGCGGCGGTCTCCAAAACCGAAGGCTTTGGGTTCGAGTCCCTCTACCCCTGCCAGAGTTCCGTATCACAATGGTCTGGGTGCGTCATCTCACGGTGATGGCGGCTTGCAACGCAGCGGAACTCCTATCTGCGCCCATAGCTCAGTTGGTAGAGCACCCGGCTTTTAACCGGGATGTCCGGGGTTCGAACCCCCGTGGACGCACCAAAAGCACACAGCAGGAAAGCAAAGATTTCAAATTGCTTTCCTGCTGTTTTTGTTATGAGGGGGACGGCCTAGTTAGTTTTCAGGCTGAGAACTCTGACCCTGCATGGCGGCCAGTTCCTCAGCAACATCAATGACATGCAGGCTCAGGCCAGCTTCTTCCATTCGGCGAAGACCATCATTAAGTGCTTCAGTCTTGCCAGAATCTGTGCTTTTTGGGAGATTAAAACCATCAGGGCTTTTTGAGGGGGTCATTAGTGGTGGCTCCTTTCAGATAGTGGGATTGGGTCCTAAAAACATCCCCATTTTACCGCATGGGGTCGTGGATGTGCAAGAAGGAATTTTGACTAGCATCAGAAGCAGACAGAAAATTGATTAAAATATTGTTATATGGTATAATATACCTTGGAAGGGGTAAGTACCCCTAAAAGGAAGGAGTGAGTTTTATCAATACCGATAGGCCCAGAAAGACATATGTCTTAGACACATCCGTTCTGCTCAATTCTCCGTATGCCATAAACGCCTTTGATGAGCACGAAGTTGTTATTCCCATGTGCGTTCTTCAGGAACTTCGGGCAAAGGCTAACGGCGGAGGCGGCGAAGCCCGGGCAAACGCTGCGGAAGTATTCCGTATCTTGGATGTCCTCACGCATAGCAACGGAGGGTCTCTGAAGAACGGAGTACATCTGAATAATGGTGGGATTGTCCGTATCGGGGAGAGCCAGCCTGGCGTATCCATCTTCGATGAAGCGCGAAGCTGCTCGGGAACCATCGTCTCCAGGGAACCTGCTGTCCGTGTCGTGGCCAACTGCATGGAGATACCGGCAGAGGACTATAAGGCGGAAATCGTCGTACACAATGGAGGATATGCTGGCCGGTGCCGTATCTACGTGACGCACGATGAGATGACGGAGTTCGCGGATATCGGAGTGCTTCGGCGGCCCGCAGGGTGGTATGCTACTACCATGGATGGAACGCCCCTGTCTGAGAAGTACGCTCTGACTGCCAATGAGTTCGTAGTCCTGGTGGACAGCGCACATCCTGATGGGGCGACCATGCTGGGGCGGTGGAGCGAAGAGAAGAAGGGTATCGTTCCCCTCCAGTATTACTCCAAGGACCGGCAGGTGTATGGGGTACAGACGAGGAACGTCGGACAAGTATTTGCCTTTGAGGCGCTTCTGGCCCCTGTGGAGGTGGCCCCGCTGGTAATTCTGAAAGGCCCTGCCGGGACTGCAAAGACCTTCCTGAGCATGGCCGCCGCATTGGAGCAGGCATACAACAATGACATCTATCGCCGGGTTCTGGCAACGCGCTCGAATACCGAGATGGATAAGACGCTGGGATACCTGAAGGGCGATGAAGTCCAGAAACTGTCGCCGCTTCTCCGGCCCATCTTCGACAACATCGAAAACCTCCATAAGACAGAAAAACGGAAGGGTAAGAAGGATGGGGTCCCGTATGAAGACCCGGCCAAGGAGCTGGTCCAGACTGGCGTCGTCTCCATCCAGTCCCTGGGTTATATGCGCGGGCGCTCTATCGCGGATACATATATCATCATTGATGAGGCACAGAACATGAGCCTGACACAGGTACTGAGCATGATAACCCGGGCAGGGGAGGGGTCTAAAATTGTCCTGCTGGGCGACCCGGACCAAATTGACAATCCGTTCCTGGACCGGCAGAACAACGGGCTCGTCTTCGCGTCGGAAAAGATGAAGGGGAGTCCCCTCTGTTGGCAGTTGTCCTTCACAGAAGAGGAATGCACCCGGAGTCCGTTGGCAAAGGAGGCTATCCGGCGGCTGACGCCAAAGGGAACGCCAATCACCGTGAAGGATATCTGAATCACAAAGGCGGGGCAATCGCCCCGCCTTTTCAATGCCTCAAGCACCTAAGAACTTAAGTGCTTGAGCGAAACTCGGTCCATTTTGGAAATTTGACATCGATTTTTTTAAATGGTACACTAAAGGCAAAGATTGAGGAAGTATTCAACAGTATCATCCCGCAAAGCGGCTGATGGTGCTGTTTTTATTTACGAATGGTACTCACAGAACAGCTCTGTCCAAGCACACATCGACCGCATAGCCGGAATGTGGCGTTTGTATGGTTCTTTCTGTGTTTTTATATATTAGCACGCGCTGAGTCCTCGCGGATGATAGTGAAAAATGGTCTTGGACCATCCAGCAGATGAGCTCAAAGAGTGAGTCTCCTGGATACCAAGACCGGCGTGCTCCCTTAACCCCACCACCCGGCTTCGGCTGAGTGGTGTTTATTATACACAGATTTGAATTTTACAAACGGAGGTATCATTATGTTCGGTTTCATTTTTTCCATTATCTCTTTCCTCTTCCAGGTTGGCTTCACTCTGAGCCTCATTGGACTCCTTGTGTATGACGCAAGAGTCGCCTGGGGAAAAAGTTCCTTCCAGGAAATCTGGGAAGAACTGGGCAAGGAAAAGGGCGCGCTAAGTTTCTGCGTGTTCTTCCTACCCACCGCCGGTTTCTTCGCTTTCTTCTGGGCCTGCGACATTATCAAGCCCGTGGCCGTTGCAGTATTTAAAATTACTGCTGCGGCAGTAAAGGCGCGCAAGGCCAAGAAGAACGACAAGGCCGACGAGTAAAAGAATAAACCCATCCCTTGTGCAGAAGGGGTGGGCTTTTTCTTTTGCTAAAAATTGCGTAATTTATTGTTATGTGGTACAATATACGACAAAGGAAGGTGACACGAATGGATGCGCAGGTTCAGAAACTGCTTGACGAATTGAAGAAAAAGGACAAGAGCACCTATGAGCATTCCATCCGTGTCTCGGACCTAATTCACAAATACAGCATGGCAACAAATCTAGGCATTGAGTTGGCCCAGAGGCTTATTTTTTGCGCCGAACTCCACGATATTGGAAAACTCATTCTACCTAACAGGATTCTGAAGAAAGCAGGTCCACTGACTGATAGCGAATGGAAAGCAGTCAGGGAACATCCCAGGCTTGGAAGCGAACTTATTCGGCAGACATTTGGGTGCGAGCGCCTGTGGGAGTCCTGCGTCGTCATGACACACCATGAGCGGATGGATGGCCATGGCTATCCGTCTGGACTGCAGGGAGAGGAAATCCCATTGGAAGCCCGCATTATCGCCTTGGCAGACGCCGTAGACGTCATGCTGCATGGCAGGAAATATCAGAGACCGATGTCATCAGAGGAGTGCAAGCGTGAAGTGCTTAGGTGCTCAGGTACTCAATTTGACCCAGAACCCGTCGCTGTATTTACACATGAGATTATCTAAAATTTTGAGAGGAGAACCACATGAGACCATTTTTCCTGCGCAAGTCAGCGATATTGCTGACGACAGCATTGATGACTGCTTGCCTGGCCACCACAGCATATGCCACGGAGTCTGCCCTTGCATTCAATGATGTGCCCCAAGATTCTCAATACTACACAGCGATTCAGGCCGCATACGAGCAGGGAATTGTTGCCGGAACGAGCGATGGTACATTTCAGCCTGATGCGAATGTCACTCTCCCGCAACTCTGCACGATGTACATGCGCTATATCGGTATTGATGAAGACAACTCTGACACTGCCGGGAGTTGGGCAGAGAGGACCATGGCTCAGGCTGTCGCCAACGGGCTGGTGAGCGCCTATGATGCCAAAAGCACATCGTGTAGTTGGATGTATTTGCTTGAGAAGGTCCTGGAGTGGGAAGAACTCCCGGCATATTCACAGACCTTGTGGGGCGACAAAACTGAGTATCCGAAACTAAGTAAACCAGAGGCGAACACAATCTGTTCGGCAAAAGAATATGGGTTGCTGGATGGCATCCAGGTCCAGGATTTCAAAAGTACTCCCAGTCGAGGAGAAGTCGTACAGGTTTTCTACAACCTTAGCAACAGTGAAAGCAAGGATGCTGTGCCCGATATCGTGTCTTATTTCCCTATTGAGTTTGATGGGGTCGGAATCATGAGCATCAATGATTCTTACAGCACACTCATGGATGTGCCGCAGTTTTATTTGGAGAAGTTCAAAGACGAAAACTGGACCTTCCACATCACAAGCCGACGCATCTGGGAAATTCCGGGCTTCGAGCAATATACCTCCGCTGTTGGCATTACAACCTACGAGACTGATGAAATTTATGTGTATGCGCCAAGCACAAGTACGATTCGCCATGAGTTTGGACATTTTGCGGAGAGGGTTGCCGTAAATAAACAGTTCCCCACGAAAATTTGGGAAAGCGAAAAGGCCGGCATCTCCGAATTGGCTGGCGAGTACTCTGAAAGCTCGTCATCCGAGGCATTCGCTTGTGTGTTCGCCTACTTCTGTAAGTATCTCAATGATGATACATCAATGGCCAAGTTTGAGCAAAAATGCCCCCTCACTTATGAGTTTATGATGACGAACTACTTCAGCAACGAAATCCTCTCCTTCACGGGAGAGGATTTTAATTTTGTGCGTTTATGATTACATTTGGAAACGATAAACCCAGCTTGCTTCTAATATTGATTATTTCATTATTATATGGTATAATATTGCAAAGGGAGAGAGAACATGAAAAGAAAGGAGTCCATATGGAACGATTTGGATATGACTTTAATCAAAAACTCGCACTTGCACAGGTAAGTGCATATTGCGGTGAGAACGTAGAGCAGACAAGGGCTTGCTGTCATACGTCTCCCAGCTTTGAGCGTGACCTGTTCAAAAATTCCTATGTGATGCTGAAAGGCACTCTGGAAGGCTACGAAAAACTATTTATCAGCGAGGAACGGCGCGGGAGCAGAGGACAAAGTGAGGAAGTAAGGGAGCAAAACCAACACAGGCGTGAATTCTTGCAGGCTGTCTCTAAGACGGCGGATACTACAACACAAAGGAAAAAGTTAGAGCGAACACTGAAAAGAATCAAAGATAAGGGGTTGTTTGAGTCCTGCGCGAGCAAATTCTGGCTCCCGGATTTTGAATTCGCCGGACCGGATGGAGTTCAGAAGGGTAAGCCAAACTGGCAGCGTGTGCGTAACCTGCTTTGCGGCCTTATGCAGTGCGGTTCCAAAGTGGATTTTACAATCCACTCTTTGACCGATGAGGAATGGCTCAGCGCCATCGAGACAGCCGTTGCCCTGCACTATCCTGAAGACATCGTGGATGATTCCGTCAGCTCCTATGCTATCCATATTCCAGAGCTTATGAATGAGATTTGGATTCTGGTCGTGCTCATTCATATGGCAAATTCCTATGAAAGTCTGCTGATGGAGTCTCGCTTTGACCGGCAGAAAAGTGAAGAGTATGATGATTTGGCTGACGCATACAGAAGTCTTGTCTCTGCCTACAACGAACTTGCAGCAAAGCAGGACCGTGAGAGTGAGAGCACCAAAGTCTCTGAGATACGAGAGCAGGCCGAGCGTCAGAAAAAAGAGGATGGGAAGAAAATCTTTGCCCTGGAGCGGGATGTTGAGAAGCTCCGCCAAGAGGTCGAGAAACTCCGCCGGGAGAAAGACCATATCGCAGACCTGTGGACCCGCGAGATGGATGCCCTTACCTCTGAACCAAGTGAAAATGAGCCGTCAGCGGATAAGGGAAATCAAATTGCGGCTGTTGAGGCTGAAAACCAGCCCACGGATGAGGAACTCTTTGGAAATGTAGAACTCCCGGAAAAGAATGTACTGTTCCTGGGCGGCTGGACGAAACTCGTCCAGTCAGTGAAGCAGCGCCATCCACACTGGCTCTTTATCAACAGTGATGATGACCGCCACAACAAGGGCTCTGAGAGAATCGACACGGTGTTCTTCTTCTATGGCTATATCAGCCACAAGCTGGCCTGGCGGGTCTACAACGAGCTCCGGGATGACGTGGAGACCATCTTTGTCAGTCAGAAGAACGAGGCCAAAATGGAACTGGAAATGAAGAAGGGCTACGCCTTAGCCCAGGAAGCAAAACAGGCCAATGCAGAAACCGCTTGACCTACGCACACGACCATGACAGGAAGGAGCAAATCATGGATATAGATGTACAAAAATTAGTGCCTGACCAGCACGTATGGCTCACCATCAACAATACGGCTGGAGAACCTCAGTATGTCATCACTTCTCAGAGTGAATATGACCGCCGGGAATACCACATCTATGCCATTAAAGGCGATAAGGTAAAACTCCTGGGGAGCGGACCCAGCCCGAAAGAATTGGAAGATAAGTACGTCAAAATCGATAAACTTTTCGGGTGAGGGGCGAGCGGCATGGACAAATATCGTATGATGGCAAAAGAGTATGGGAGCAATCCAAGCGTGAGATGCCGGGACTGCTGTAACTGCCAGAAGGTCCCCTCCAGCCCTAATAGCAGATATTGCATTGCATTTGGCTGGGTTGAGGGGTATGATTGTACCTGGAATACTGATAAGTTCGGAGGCTGCGGACTATACAACCATCCGTTTAAGGCCCTGCGGCCCAGACATGTGCCGCTTGCCGAGGTATACCTCAAAAAGAAAACGACAAATCCGCAGCCTGATGTGGAGCAGTTCAAACTGTTCTAATCCGGCTGATAGGGGAGGAGAGAAACTATATGGCATTTCTATTAGAAACTTTTCGGGGTTTCATCGCCCTAATTGGGATACCGTGCGCGATTGCATTATTTTTGGAAATCCGGCGGATTGGAGGTCTGAGAGCGTTGGAGCAAAGGCTCCATCAGAAGAAAAGTTCGCCTGAGTACAATAAAGCTGAAGATGATATCTTCCAAGAGTCCAATTTCGAAAGGAATGTAAAACCCCGGTCGACCAGACCCCATCGCAATATCTGGTTCAGCCAGGCGGGTAAGTCTATCTGCGGATTTGATGAAATCCAGCGATTTAAAATCGATTCTATGAAAAGGAGTATGCCTCCATATCTGGCTGTTCTCCTTCTTGAATATTTCGTATTCCTCCCGTTCCTTGGCCACCTGGGGTGCATCCTCAGCAACTGGCTGCAGGACAATGTGGGATTTGGTATCGCCAACATTGGCGCGGATTACCTCTCCCTGCACCTCACCTTGGCTACACTCTATGCGGCTATCGAACTCGTCCTGCACAGCATTGGTCTGGTGATTCGTAATAAGGAGCAGACTGTCTTTGATATTCTCTGCAACATGAGAGACTACCTGTGCGAGGAGCTTGGCAAAGAGAGAGGGAACGAGGCGGCTCACTTTATCGCTCTTATCATGGATGTCTACATGGACGGCCAAGACAAAGACGAGTTTATCAAGCAGTCGAAAAATATCCGGCTCGAATGTAATCCGCCCGGGCGGGCTTTTGTTCGGTACATCCTTTCTTTGTTTGACGCCAAGCAGAAGACGCTGCAGGCCGTCTCTATGACACAGGAAGGGGAGGCTCTTCTCCGGGAAATCCGGGTTTGTGTATAAGCTCATTTTTTGAAAGGGAACTGCCGTTGGCAGTTCCCTTTTTGACCAATAATTGACCAAAATAATATTATATGGTATAATATACTAAACTCTAAGGAAGGGAGGGACACATACCATGCCCGCCTATCGATATAAGACACAGGAACAGAAGGAAAAGCATCTGGCCTACCGTCGGGAGAATTACCGGAAAAACCGGGAGCATATTCGGAAACGGGACAATGAGACGGCCAGGCGGAACCGATTGCAGAAGCCGGAGCAATACGCGGCTTATGCGAAGAAACACCAGAAGCGCCTTGCGGAAAGCGGGGAAGTCAAGTTTGAGGACAATCCCGACCGCGAGATGATTGAGTTAGAGATTGCCCGGGAGGTTGGTGAAGTTGGCTGACAACAAGTTTGAACTTCAAGTGTTCTGCACGGAGCACAACCTGATTCGCTCTACCTATTTCAGCGATACCTACCGGGCTACCTTTGAACTGGATGGTATCACAAAATCTTGGGACATCACGCATATCTCGCTTCCATTCAGCGAAGAAAAGGAACGCTTGCTGCAGGCTCGGTTTGGTATCCCCAGCGACGAACTGTTTGAGTTCTATAAGAGGTTTGCCAAATGTGTCCAGAACAGCATGGCCGTCGTGAAGTATATCAACGACATTCCGCTGGAGGAGCAATCTCAGAATGCAGACGGCAATCCGAAACGCGACCCGGCAGTTGCTGTTAAGAACTCCGCTGCACTGTACAAATACAAGCGGATAATCAAAAAGGCGGATAAGCACGGCTCCGACGTCTATTTGGTCACAGAGCCTCTGGACCCGTTCGTGGGCAGTGAATTTTGCACTGGGACAGCCATTTCTCTGAGCAATCTGCTCTCATTCGCCGCTCGGTCAACACAGATTATCAACGGTTTTGCCTACTATGGGTTCCATGTGGGCGGATTTGATTTGGATACAATCTTCTTCCAGAATATTGATGGAAAGAAGTTCTTCACATTTGGCTCCTTCCTCTATACTGGTTTTGACCAGGACCATCTTCCCACAAATTGGAAAGGCCCGGCCTGGCCGGACACGAAAGGACTGCCGACGCTCCCAGCAAGCACAGACCAGGGCGTAAAGGAAGGCGGCGCGCCGAGCCTTGTCGGTGATATGCACTCTCTGGTCGCCCTTCTCTGGACGATGCTCAGCGGCAAGAACTACCGAGACCCTCCAGACTATGAGGAAGCTCCCCGTTACGCCCCTGCGGAGCTTCTGGAGGTTCTCGTGCAGGGAAGGGACAGCGACGACCCGGATACTCTGAGGGTCATGTTGAAACGGTTCCACGCCCTGATGCGAAGCATCCGGCGGCAGGAACTCCCGGATACGATAATCCACATGGCCGAGCCGCCAGATTATCTGGCTGAATATCTTGCTGAACAGGAAGATGAGCCAGTCGAGGAAGAGCAACCTGGAGAGGCCAGCTCAGACGCTGCTACTAAGAGTGAGGTCACAGAGCCCCAGGAAATCAAGCCTAAATCGGAGGGCGAGAAGCCGAAAACGCAGGAAGTCCCTGTTGCGGACACCGACAAAGGTGATGGCCAGCAGGGAGCTGCTGCGCAAGAGGCGTCTCCTGAAACGCCCATCCATGCGGAAATCGTTGCGGAGGTCGTTGCAGTCACCGTGCCGACGGCGCTGGCGGCTAAAGCTGTCTCGGAACAACTGACGGCAGAAAAGCCGTCCGGTGGAGAGTCAGATAACACCACGCCGCTGGAGGAAGTGAAGTCTGAGACAGCCGAACCTCCTCAGGAAACCCCTCCAGAGCTTCCACAGAAGGCTGAGACACCTGGGATGGACGCTGATACCCAGCAGGCAGTAGAAAGCCATACAGGCTCTCCTGAGGGCGTGGAGACGCCTTCTGATGAACCTGTGACAGATGGAGATACGTCTGAGCAGGAGAATGAAATCCTTGAAGCGGCAGTTACTGAGTTGGAGCAGTCTAGTCAGTCGGACGTGGAATCACATGAGGATTCCACGTCCGCTACCGAGAGTGAGTCGCCTGAGACTGCGCCCCCCGAGCCTAAAGAAGAAACGGCGGTGGTTCCTTCTTCAGAACCGCACGAAGAACCGGCAGTTCAAGAGGTTCCCTCCGAGCCGGAGGAGGTTGTGCAGGAAGCGAAGCAGGAAGTCTCTCAGCATGACAGTAATCCCCCTCAGAAACCTGCAAAGGAACAGCCGGAAGTCCAAAAGGAGGATGCCGCACCGCCTGCCGGTATAACTTCGCCCACAGCGGGTCAGCCATCTATGTTCCAGGGCCCCATCTTTATCCCGGTGCCCTATGGCCAACCGGGAGGGCAGCAGGGATTTATGGCGGTGTATCCGCCGCAAGTCATGACTGGACAGCAGGGAGTGACTCCTGCGGTACAGCCTGTCGCAGTACCGCAGACGGTTCCGGCCCCCGCTACTCGGCCGCAGGCACCGCAACAGACCACAGCCGCAGAGCCTGCCACACCACCGGCAGTACCGAAAACGCAACCCGTGGTGGAAAAACCATCAGCGGCTCCTGCCCCGGCTGCGAAACAGGAGCAGACACCGCCCCCGGCACAAGCGACAGCGCCCAAACCGGCCCAAAAGGTGATTCGGCGTACAGTCACGACCTACCGGAAGCCGAAAAAGCAGAGTAAAGCCGGGACTTTCTTCCTGGTGCTCCTTCTCGTCGCTATTCTCGATTTCTTGGGAATGTGCGCGGCACAATACATGGGCTATGATGTTCCCTATGATATTCCATTCATTGACGAACTTCGGGGCGTTGCGGATTTCACAGTTACACCGGAATCTGTCACAATCCACGTTGGGGAAGAGGTCGTCCTGACTTCCTCCGAAGGATGCACCCTCAGCAGTTCTGACCACAACGTTGCGGTCGTCAGCGATACCGGCCATGTCAGAGGTATCGGCCCTGGCACATGTACCATCACTGCAAGGGCGTCCAGTTCGTCCTCGGTGGTCCGCATCCCTGTGACGGTATTGCAGGGTTCCGCCTAAGGCGAAAGGAGCAAGCGAAATAGGCTTGCTCCTTTTCGCTGCCCGCAGTACCGCTATTTTCCTGCAAAAGTGAAAAGATTTTAAGGGTTTAGTGGGCGTCGCCGCTGAAAATTATTGACTAATATAATGATAAATGGTACAATATAGATAACCGGGCGACTGGTAAATTCAAAACAAAGAGGGGTAATTTATGAACAAGAGCGAGTTCATTACCGTCGTGGCACAGAAGTCTGGCCAGCCCAAGGCCCTCACCGCAGATATCATCAACGCTGCGCTGGAGGCAATTACGGAGACTGTTCAGAAGAAGGAGAGCATCTCTATCGTCGGCTTTGGTACGCTGGAGGTCAAGGAGCGCAAGGCCCGGAAGGGCTACAATCCCCGGACTCAGGAGGAAGTGGAGATTCCCGCTTCGTACCGGCCGTTCTTCAAGCCCGGCAGCAAGCTGAAGGAAGCCGCGAATGTGAAGAAACCCGGCAAAGGCAAAAAGAAGAAGTAATCCCTGCGGGCGGGCACTGAAAACCAGTGCCCGTCTTTTCACATATTTGACCCTCTCAAATGAGAAATGGTACAATATTGATATAAACAAGGGAGTATCGGTACACTTTAATTAAATTCAGTATACTCAGTCAGCAAGACCATTTGAATGGGATTGCTGGCTTTTTTATATACACAAACGTCAAAAGGAGGTTTCACATTCTATGGCAAAAAAGAAAACGGCCCTCTCATCACTGGACAAAGCCTTTGCCATTGCGGGCAGGTTCCCATCCATGGTGCCAGGTGAATTCCGGGAGGAGTTGGTCAGGTTTCGGTCCAGACACAAAGACAAGGCGGCGTTCCTTGGACTCAAAGAGTCACCGGCGGAGAAGGTGACGGTAACGCCAGAAAACCGCGATTTTCTGGAGCGGGTCCAGAAGAAAGAGAACGACATGGAGTATGTCGCTGTCATGCGGGATTTGACCCTCGGGTTCTGGTACAATCAGAAGGTCGTATATCAGTTCCTGCCGGAGACCCTGGAGTACATCAAAAATGTGTTTAAGCCAGAACAGATTCAGGTCAACCTGAATGCGGTGATTCGCAGGATGTGCAACAAGCCGATTTACATTGGACTGCCGAACGGCGGCGACATACAGGGCTTTTTCTGCTCCTGTGTTTCGCTGATAAACGAAACCTGGGGCGTCCCGCTGGGAGACCACCCGCCAGCACTCAACGCAATCATCGTGGAGCAGCCAACGGCGCATATCTATCTCCATATGGGCGGAGATACCTCTCTTGCAAGTGTTTTCCGGGACGATACTCCGGAAGCAGGGAAATTGCTTTTTAGCTGCCTGTCATATCTCGCTATTACCCAGTATATGGTGGACGCGCAGAAACAGGTTTTCACGCCGTACGATAGAGGCAACTGCGAGTATTACATCATTAACCCCATCACCTTCCCTGACTGTGATGAAAGCTGTTTCGACTATCTGAAGCGGCAGGATGGCTGGATAAAGACGGGCCTCAGTCCGTTCTTCAACTATATCAGCCGTCAGAATATGGTCAAGGACTTTGATGTGTACCTGAAGAAGTACGAGCAGTGGAAGGACTATCCGTTCCAGACAGACACATATGAGAAGTGGCCCCAGGATGCTGTTGGCTATAAGACACACGAGATGCTGTTTGAGTGGGAAAGTTATAAGACCATTTATCAGTACAACAACGAGTCTGAGCAGGCGTTCCACCAGAAATACCTGGAGACGCTGGCTATGAACGGTTTCCCTGACAGGCTGATAGACTACATGCCCTATCCGACCATCGTCCTGAGTCAGCAGGACACGGGGCTGGTGTTCCTGATTTCCCTCTGCAAGTTGGAAGGGGCCCAGGAGCGAGGCGTGTTTATCATGTCCCTCTCGACAGACATGGACGAAATCGCTATCATCCCAGCCCGGAAATCCCCATTTGCGGATGAGAGTCTGCTCAAGAGTGTGAGTGATTCTACCAGTGCGCTGTGTGCCCTGTACCATATCCTCACAGTTTTGGAGCAGAGGACATTGAAGCGTCTGGCAAAGGAGACTATCCAGCAGGGAGACCCCGGCAGCACCGCATTGGTGCCTGTGGTTCAGACTGCCGATGCAGAAAGAAAAGAGAAGGAGGCTGCGGCTCAGGAGTGGCAGCAGGCGGTCCGCCAGGGTGACACCTTGGAAGATGTCCCGTTTATTGAAATGTTCGACCTGACGCCAAGGACGGTCAAGCGCATTCCCAATAAGACGGCTATGCGGCGGCATGGATGGTCCATGAAGCCCCACTCCAGGCGTCAGCATCCCCACCGCTACTGGGTTGGCTCCGGGGAGAACAAACACCTGGAGGTGCGTTGGCTGGCCAAAATGCAAATCAACTCAAAGGATAAGCCGGTCAAGACCACCACAGTCCATGAACTGAAATAGGTTCCAGGTGCTCGGGTGCTAAAGCACTTAGGTGCTTAAGTACCCGAGCGCCGACCCCTTCCTTTTTTTGACGCTGTGCCAAGCCGCATGGTATAACATTGGTATAAACCAAGGAAGTATCATCATTAAATATCATATTTTGCAGTGTTTCAGCCAACAAATCCGCAGAAGCGGGCTTGTTGGCTTTTATATATACACAAACAAAATCAAAGGAGACAGAACAACATGGATAAGGAATTGATTATTCGACTGAATAACTGGGCCAAGGAGCTGGACGGCAATAGCCCTGCTGGTCTCACCGCCGATTTGAGAGCGGCGGCTGACCGACTGACTGAACTCAGCGTCCGTGAGTCCTACAAGGAAGGAGTTCACCCTATTGGACGCCCCATCGAGGACCTGGATTTGACGGTGCGGACATATAACTGCATCCGCCGGGCCGGGATTCGCACGATTGAGGGTCTGTTGGAGCTGGACGCTTACCGGCTGAGCCGTATCAGAAACATGAGCAGCCGGTGTATTCAGGAGGTCCTGGAAAAGCTCAAGGCCGCTGGCTATGACTGCACCAATCTGGAAGATGACGGCTGTAGCGAGCAGTGACAGAAACAAATTGAAATTCAAGGAGGTTTTTCTGATGGCGAATATGATGAATCTGGTTCCCGGTGAGTGGGAGAACTACGCGGATGAAACTGAGCACTACTGCTACGTCCGCTGTCTGGACCTCGGCAAAATGTATGAAGCAGTCTGCGTCCGGCACATCAACGGGACTGACGACGCCAACTACCTGCATCAGGTGTTCTTCCCGGAGGAGTGGTGTGAAGAGGCACTCGTGGAGCTGCTCCAGAGATTTGAGTACGAAAACCTGGACGACTTCGTTCAGGACATCAACCTTGCGGATTCAGAGAAAGGCTTCATCCGCAATGCGGACGGCACGATTGACCGCAATGCCAGCCCGGCATGGTACATCGACTGGATGTACATGGTCAACCTGATGGCCGAAGATGCTGTGTATGGGAGCCGCCGGGTGCCTGCGAAGGAAGCGGACAAATTGGCGGCGGATGCCACTGGACTGCCGCTGGCCGACGAGGAGGGATGAGTTTTATGGAAAACAATATTCGATACAAAGAGCAGCAGGCCGCGCTGAACCAAATCGCATCTGAGCTTGGTGTGGTGGCTTACCGGCCGGACTACCACGGGAAGGTCCGAGATAAGAACACGGTCCTTTTCTACACGAAGGAGGACGAGGCGCACAACCGCAAGGTCGATTTGGAGCCGACCCACTATACGCAGTCGGAAGCGCATGACCGTATGAAGTATCAGAAGGTCAAAATCCCTGAGCAGTGTATTTGGCGTGACCCCTTCTGGAGTTTTGAAAACTCCGACGCCAATGGTGTGCTCAGCTATGAGTTCGCAAACTTTGGGCGGCTCGACCTCCGGTCTATGCGCTGGAGTGACGTGCTGGCTGGAGATATCCAGCTTGCCCTCACAAGGCGGAAGCGAATCCGGTATCTGCAGGCGATTGGCGGCGTTGGCGCTCTGATGGAAGCAGACGACATCTACAATGATTTCAACCGGGAGACGATTCAAGCCATGGTGCGCCGTGATGGCCAAGCCTATCTTGGCAGCATCAACTATTACGGCGAGGACAGGGAGCGCATTCTCGCCAAGGAGAGAAGCGTCTATGAGAAGTACACGGGAGGGAAAATCTATAATTTCTCCTGTGCCTTCTGCGTCCCTGTGTCAGATGAACAGTTGGAAGAGCTGGTCCGCACATGGAATGAAAGCGCTCCGGCATACCTGGTGGATAAAATCATGCACCGGGTGGAAGCCATCGGCGGCGTCAACTTCCTATGGACGTGAGGTAGCCGTATGAATCCATGCAAGGAGTATGGGTGTCAGTTTCCGGTGGAACACAGCCAGTATCTCTACTGTGATGACTGCCCCTACGGATACGGAGACACCGACAGTGAGGAGGACGAACATCAGGATGGAACAGACAAATAATACGCATCCACTTACCCGGATTACTTGGAAACTCAACGAGGAAGAAGGGCTTCTGGATGTTTACGGGCATTTCCTGTCCGACGAAGGGAAGGTACAGGCTTGCAAAGTGGCCAGCCTCGCACTTGGCACAGGATATGTTGTCTGGTGCGACCAGGCGTATGCCCGCGATGAGCTTCTCTGCAACGAGTTGGATAACCTCAATGATATCTGCAGGAAGTATCCAGTTCGTGTGGGCAGCAAAATTACCTCTATGCTCAAGGAGCTTGTAGCGCTCAACGAGAAGCGTGCCAAGCTGGCTTCCGAGATTGCAAGACTTTTGGATGACCGCTATGAACTGGGCTTGCAGGACAATATGCTGGACCCGTTGCAGACGCTGACCTCCAGCAATTTCGTGTCTGGTACAGTCCAGAAACATAAAGATGGGACAAAGGCCCTCTCCGTAGAAGGGCATCGACGTGCAGGAGTCAATGGACCGGACGGCCTTTTCTGCTGGCAGACGGTCGGCTACTGCGAAGATGACTTCTCTGGAGAGCAGTTCGTCCGCATGGATGACGGGACTTACCTTTGCATTCCGTTTGAATTTTGACGTACCCCCAGGCTCTGCAATATGCAGGGCCTGGGGTTCATTCTAAACTTCCAAAAGATGGTTAGGAGCTTCGGAACTTCAGTATTTAAGCACCTAAGCACTAAGGAGACCCAGTTGGCAAAATGCCGCGCAATTTCAATTTGACGCTTTGTTTCTCAGAATGGTACAATATAGGGGTAAAGCAAGGAAGTATCGACACGTCAATCATTGAATTTTATACGCTTTCAGTCAGCAGGTAGGTCACTATCTGCTGGCTTTTTTATATATACACAGACTAAGTTGAAGGAGGAGTACCTATGGCAGCTATTATTAACCAGGCTCCGCGTGAGTGCAGAGCCGCCCGTATCAAAGCGGGAGGGAGGAAGGAGTTCATCTACCCGGATGACTTCCCGCATCTCAGAGAGCATGGCGGCGACTTCTATGCCTGGCAGGAGAACGGCATCTGGTACATTGAGACCACGCTGACCGGCAAGGCACTGAGGGAGAAAATGGACTGTATGCTCCCGCATAGCCACAAACCTTTTTGATTTCCAGAGGAGGAATGAATTATGAACACTTTCACGATTGAAAACAGGACCTGCTACACCCGCACCTATCAGATTTCTGCTGAACTGGCCGGAGCGAATGACGTCCACGTCATTGCCGAGGTCAAAGATTCGAACCCTTATCCGCAGGATGGCTTCTACACGGTTGACCTGTTCCTGGAGGCTGAGGGTTATGGAATGCGCACGTATGTTGCAGGCTATCCCTTCGGCGCTGGCCAGATGCGCAAGGAGCAGATTGATGCTGTGGTGGACAGCCACGTTCAGGGCCTGGTCGATGACGGCCTGCGCGGAATCGTTCAGTGCTACCTGAAGGAGAACAAGGCAATCGAAGAAATGTACGCCCAGCAGGACGGAGGGGAGCCGAAGTGAGAACCTTCACCGATGTTCCTCTGGACAACAAGTTCGCGTACATTTATCAGCAGGGTGGTCATCCCATCCGCCTGCCCGAACAGGCGATTTCCGGCAAGGACATGGCTTTCGTAGAGCCGGATGATGCGTGGAAGGCCAGGATGCGCCTGGAAGCATGGGGCCCCGGATATAGCGGCCCCGAAAAATACGCTTCTGACGAGTCTGAAATCATGCGGAGGCTTTTAGACTTCGGCGGATACGCCGTTGTCATGGCTTGGCATGAGTCAGACGCTGAGGCAATCCTGGAGCGCGGACAGCTTTGGTATGGCGACCGCATCATCATCCAGGAAGGGGAGCCATCCAAATGCCACACCAATTCGGCGATGCTTTGGGAGGCAAACAAGACCCGCACCTTGGAGGGACCGTACCGGGAGGAACTGGCGGTGGCAACCGGCTACGCTATGTCCGAAGATGGCCTTTGGCGGCAGCATAGCTGGTGCGTGCTTCGTACTCCAGCACGGGTCAAGGTCGTGGAAACCACAGTGCCGAGAGTTGCCTACTACGGCTTTGTAATGACACATGCAGAGGCAGAGCGGTTTGCCGAGCGAAGTGTCTGATGGCTGAGTGAGGTGGACTATGGACAATATGCACCACATTGCACGGATTGACTTCGAGCAGAAGTGGCCGAACGGCCTTTCCGTCTTCAATGTCGCTTTGTTCGACAGCCGGGACCTCACCGAAGACGAGGCGCTCAAGCTGATTCGAGCAGAGGCATACGACAAGAGGCTGGTGGTCATGACCCAGGCGCAGTTTGAAACTGTTTTCCGCAGTTGGATAAAGCCTGGAGACGGCCGGTGATTTGACGCGGATTCCTTGCAGATGCTACAATGTAGATATCAACAAGGAAGTATTTTTGAAAAATCAAATCATCTAACCATTCAAGCAGTTGTGTCCCTTATCGGGGCGCAACTGCTTTTTTATATATAATCAACTGCTAAAGGAGTAATGTCTATGAAACTATTTCGATTCGAACTCGCTTTTGATGGCGAGCCCCAAGACATTGGCATTCTGAGAGGTCTCGATGATATTGGACTGCCGGAAGGCGTGTCCGTCAATATTGAAGAAGATTTCAACGAGTTGCCTTGTCCGAAGTTCTCTGAAGCAGTCTCGTTCTGGTTCACAGAGTTTGGGGTCCAAACATTCCAGGCCACGCTTGACTATTTGGTCGAGCAAAGCATGGAACTGAATTGGCAAATCCTATATGCCGAGCTACCGGGAGTGTCCATATCTAAAGCCCTCTATGCTGACCAATTTCAGGTTGCATTGCCACTCGGAATGGTCGAAGAGCTGTGTCCGCAGTACAGAGAGCTTAGGACAGTAAGTGATATTTTAGTGAGGAGGAGTTAAAGTGGAACTAAAAATCAAATTCAAATGGAGCATGTTGGAAATCCCGCCGCGCTGCAGAAAGGCAAGGGATGTCCCTCATTACAAGGATGCCGTTGCAACCATTCGTGAAATTTCCGAGGCAGATGCTGACCGGCTCATGCCAGTAGCCCTCATCGTCCATGATGAACTGTACAAGGACAAGTACCCAGATACGCAGGCGACCCACAAGCCGCTGTACTGGTATCAGGGAAACCTGTATGCAAAGGATAACCGCCATACCATTGACCGGCTTGTGGATGAATTTGCAAGAGATGTTCAGGATGTCGATAAAGAAGCGGACATTGAAACCAGAATCCGAGAGATTGAGCAATCCTATGTCATCCGGGATGGTGTACTGTGTGTCATGACGTATGAGCCATGCTATCACATCAGTTTTTCCATCACGTCCGGGCCGAGTATTTTCATAGAGAATATCTACGACTACGACAAACTGGATGACTGCGATTTCAGGGCCGATGAACTGGAACAGACGATTGATGCTGCACTCAATAGTGAGCATTACATGGACGAAAGCCGCCGTCAGTATCTTAAAGATACAAAGAGCGAAAGCTGCTACATCGAGGTTCTGATGCCGGAAGCTCTCAAAATGCCAAGCATTCTCAATCGGATTGGGCAGAATATTGAGAAGGAGGTCACACATACACTAATCCACGATTTTCAATTCGAGTATGAGGAGCTTAGGACGGAAAAAGGGAAAAAGCTCATTCAGACTGTTATGCAGGCAGTATATGCCGACAAAGAGTTGAAGGAGCGCAGATACCTCCGCCCAAGTTTGGATGTGGAACGAATTTTCAAGCAGGTCATCTTCGACCTCGTAAAGTGAGTAAAATACGCAATCTCAGCTCTCGGGAGATTGCGTATTTTATTATTATGTGGTATAATATTGCAAAATAAATGGAGGGCCATTATGGAAAAAATAACGACTGTCGTAGTGGAACATGGCGACTACAGATTTGCCCAGACGACAACTGATGAGAAGGGTAATGTCATCCGGCAGGTGCCTCCTCGCTGGACAACCTCACCGGATGGGTGTAATATCGTCATAGCTCCTGTCGATAGCGATACTCGTGAACAGTCCGGCGAAGCAAGTCTCTGTGCCCATTGGGACACAGAACGAGTGGCGTCACAGTTGTTTGAACTGATGGGTTTACCCAGAAACATTCCCAGCCTGGCTCACATCTGGCTGGCGGCAAAAGAGGACGGCCTCGACTTGTGCGATTACTGTCAGCAACAGGGGAACCTTTGCGACATATGCGCTATTGCAGAGGCTGTCCGGGAATTGGAGGCCGAATCGTATGACAGATGATGAGATTTTGCGGCTTCCCTTTGACATCACCCGGCACAAAGCGGCTAGGTATCTTGACCTGGAAATTATGGTGGCCCCTAACGGGGCGGCAGTCTATGCGCTGCCGTCCCACCAGGAGTTTCTCATTAAAAGAGCCATGGAGTTGCATCACTGGACCCGAGAAGCGCTCATGGATGCCTGCCCGCCAGAGTTCTATGGGGATTTCATGCGATGGCTTATCCCTCTTGCAGGCGGCTGGATTCCAGTGTGGCCGATTGGCATATTGGACTATCCACTGACTCTGCCGCAAGCTGGGTTGCTAAGGCGGCTCAAACTGGCAGGGCTTTACCGTGGTCACATCCCGGCCCCCAAGAAAGCGGCGGCAGGGGAGGCATTGTGATGGAGTGGCCGAATCAAATTTGTTTCTCCAACAAGGAGATAACAGATATCCAAGAGACACTCCAACGCCGCGAAGGTGTTCCCATTCAGATAGAGAAGGAATTGAGTGGTTTTTGGTTCCACAGCGACAACTGGGAATCAGAATTGCGGATAATCTTTCTCTCGACGTTCAGACTGACGGTATCCCGGGTCTGCTTTATCCGTAGGCGGCGTGGGACAATGACTGAAATTGGGGCCTATTTAGATGCGTTTTGCCGCACGCACCAGATACCGGAGTTGGTCATCCAGTGCGTGGAAACACCGGAAATGGTAAATTGGTGCATCAAAAATGGTTTTTCGCCCATTCCGTCCGCCTCCATGATATTTGACGGTATCATCATGGGTGATTACAGGAAAATCATAGAAGGAGAGAACACATGAGCAATTTTTCATATAAGGAAGCCTGGGACGAACTCAAAACCAGGCTGGCTGATGCAGAGACAAGCCTGTTGGTCCTTCGGAACCGTGGCGGAGTGCCCGTCGCTGAAAAGAAGCGATATGACGCCAAACTGGAAGGCTTGCGCATTGCCCGGGAGTACATCCGGGAAGTCGACCCGGATATTTCTGATGAAGGAGATGGGACCAATGGCTGATTTTATCCAGGAAGCGGAGCAGCTCCGTGCTGAACTGAACCAGGCAAATTACGAGTACTATGTCCTGGACAACCCCAGCATGTCCGACTATGACTACGACCACAAGCTCCGGCATCTGGAGGAACTGGAGACGGCGCATCCAGAACTAAAGACCCCCGACTCGCCCACACAGCGGGTCGGGGGCAAGGTCGCCGAAGGCTTTGCCGAGGTTGTCCATGAGGTGCCCCTGGAGAGCCTCCAGGATGTATTCTCCACGGACGAACTGGCTGATTTTGACCAGAGAGTGAGAGAAGCCGTCCCTGATGGCATTGAGTACGATGTTGAGCCTAAGGTGGATGGCTTATCTGTGGCTCTGGAATATGAGAACGGACTATTCGTTCGCGGGGCGACCCGTGGAGATGGCCGTGTGGGTGAGGATGTTACGGAGAATCTGCGTACTATCCGGTCCATCCCCATGCGGCTCCCGGAGGCCCTGCCCCGGCTTATCGTGCGGGGTGAGGTCTATATGCCCAAGAAGGTGTTCCACAAGCTCAACGAGGAGCGGGAGCTGAATGGCCAGCCGCTCTTTGCAAATCCACGGAATGCCGCTGCAGGTTCCCTCCGGCAGTTGGACCCGAAGATTGCCGCTTCCCGGCACCTGGACATCATTATCTTCAATCTCCAGATGGCAGACGGTCGGGAGTTCCAAACTCACACTGAATCACTGGACTATCTGGCTCAGCAACACTTCAAGGTGATTCCGCATACCAAGTGCGTTGCCATCGAAGAGTGTGTCCATCAAATCCAGCAGATAGGCGACGGCAGGGAGGAGTTCCCGTTCGATATTGACGGTGCCGTCGTCAAGGTCAACAGCCTGGAAGAACGGACAGCCTTGGGGAGCACGGCAAAGTTCCCGCGCTGGGCGGCCGCCTATAAGTACCCGCCGGAGCAGAAGCCGTCCAAGGTCCTGGACATCGTTGTACAGGTCGGCCGGACTGGTGTGCTGACGCCGAAGGCGGTCGTCGAGCCGGTGCGGCTGGCAGGCACTACTGTAACAAATGCCACCCTTCACAATCAGGATTTCATTACGGAGAAGGATATCCGCATTGGTGATACGGTCCTGGTGCAGAAGGCCGGGGAAATTATCCCGGAAATCGTGTCTGTGCTCCATGATAAGCGGACGGAGGGAACGGTCCCGTATCATTTGCCGACCGTGTGCCCTGTTTGCGGTGCGCCTGTCGTCCGCGATGAAGACGGTGCCGCGATGCGCTGCACCGGCGCGGAATGCCCGGCACAGCTTCTCCGGCATCTGACGCACTTTGCTTCACGTGATGCTATGGATATTGAGGGCCTTGGCCCCTCTGTCATTGAAAATCTGGTCAATGCCGGACTGGTTAAGTCCCCTGGCGACTTGTATCACCTTACGGAGGAACAGGTTCAGGGCCTAGAGCGCATGGGCAAAAAATCCGCGCAGAACTTGATTTCTGCCATTGAGAAGTCCAAGCAGAATGACCTCTCCAAACTGCTCTGTGCCTTTGGCATCCGGCAGGTGGGGCAGAAGGCGGCACTGGTCCTGGCCCGCCATTTCGGTTATCTGGATGCCCTCGCTGCGGCCTCGCTTGAGGAATTGACCGCAATCCCTGATGTGGGCGGCGTCACAGCGGAGAGTATTAAGTCGTGGTTTGAAAATCCTCAATCCCAGCACCTCATTTCTGTTCTCCGGGAGGCCGGAGTCAATATGGAGAGCCATGCTGAGCCGGTTGGCGATAAACTGGCTGGCCTGACCTTTGTTCTGACCGGCGAGCTATCCCGCTTCACCCGTAAAGAGGCTGGAGACCGTATCCAGGCCCTTGGAGGCAAGGTATCAGGCTCAGTATCCAAGAAAACCTCCTATGTTGTTGCAGGGGAGGCCGCAGGCTCCAAGTTGAGAAAAGCCCAGGAGTTGGGCGTCACCGTGCTTGACGAAGATGCATTGATTCGGATGCTGGAGGAGTAAATATGGGGACTACCATACAAGAAGAAGTCCGCCAGGGGCTTGGGGCTTGGTATGATGCACTTCCGCAGGACGCGATTGCTGCGGCGGAGAACGCGCTCCAGCAGGTCGATATGGAGGCACAGGGTGGAGCCTACATCCTCCCTAACAGAGAGGACATCTTTCGGGCGTTCCAACTGACCCCACCGCAGAACGTCAAGTTCGTGCTGGTTGGCCAGGACCCTTATCCGACCATAGGCCATGCTATGGGACTGGCCTTTTCCGTCCGGCGGGACGTGAAGCCGTTCCCACGGTCTCTCCAGAATATTTTTAAAGAGTTGCGCAACGACCTGGGCATCCCAATGCCTGAAACGGGTGATTTATCGGCCTGGGCACAACAGGGCGGCCTGTTGCTGAATACTTCTCTGACCGTGGAGGCGGGGAAGGCGAATAGCCACTGGGATATTGGCTGGGGGCCGTTTACAAGGCGTGTACTGAACTATGTAGCCGAACTGCCTCAGCCTCTGGTGTTCCTTCAGTGGGGAATGCAGGCAGTAAAGACCACCCCAGCCGCCGCCCTGAACCGGACAGACAGGGTATTCATTCGTTCCACCCATCCGAGCCCCCTCGCAGCAAACCGGGCCTCCAAAGAACTTCCAGCCTTTATGGGGAGCCACCCATTTAGCCGCACCAACGAGGCCCTCCATGGGATGGGACAGGAACCTGTTGACTGGCGTCTTACATAGCATAAAACGATTAAGCACTCAGGTGCTTTGGTGTTTAAGTACTTAGGTGCTCACCGCTCAAGGAGACGAGGTGAAATTGTGGAGCAGGATATCTCAAAGGCTACGAACAGCATTGAACGGCTCGAAGAACTGATTATGGCCCCCAACGCCAAGAGGAAACTCATGGACAATCAGGCTGAGGTCGTACACATCGTCCCGGAAATGAAGCCATGTATTGGCTTTCAGCAGAATAGCCCCTACCACATCTACGATGTGTGGGGCCACATTGCAACGGCGGTAGATGAAGCCGCAGGCGATTACCTGGTACGTATGGCACTCCTGTTCCACGACATTGGAAAGCCTCAATGCTACCAAGTCGACGAGAACGGTATCGGGCATTTCCATGGCCACGGGCATATCAGCGCGGAAATTACAGAGGCCGTGCTGACGCGGCTCGGCGCAGACCCTGTTTTCAAGGACAAAGTGGTCACGCTCGTTCGCTACCATGATATGCGGATTGAGGTCTGCTCGAAAGCAGTCAGTAGACTTGTTAGGAAAATAGGGGAGGAGTTGTTTAATAAATGGCTTCTCGTCCGGGAGGCAGATATATTGGCACAGGCCCCGGAATATGAACGGCAACGCCTGGACAAAATTGCGAACCTCCGGTGCATTAAGGAACGACTAAAGACAGAGGAGCAGGCAGACAAACAGTCTAAACTCAAAATCTCTGGCAGCGACCTGCTGAGCATTGGCTACGAGCCAGGCCCGGCGGTAGGCCAGCAACTGCGGCTGCTTCGGGAAATGGTGCAGAAGGATGCCAGCCTCAATCGACGCGATATACTTTTACGAAAAAGTGCTAAGGCACTTCAATAAGAAAGCACTCAGGAGCTTAAGTTCCTGAGTGCTTTTATTTATGCGTCATTAACCACTGTGCATTTGGGGACTGGATAATAGCTGAATGGCTCTCTCCAATGTCCCCTTGCGTATCGGATGGCTTGGTGGACATCGTATACCTTATCGGCGTCCTCAAACTTGCCGATGCCGTAGGAATGGCCGATGCCATGCAGGTCAGGGTAGATTGACTCCCTGGCATTTAGAAGAAGTTGCTCCGCTTCATCCCGCCGTTCACAGTAATCCTCAGAGGGAAGTTTCATATCAAGGAAATACCAGATGATTTCCTTGAACTGCCCCATCCGTACCCGGGCATACAGTTCGCAGACACCTGAAATGAGTTTAGCTTGAGCATCTGATACCACAATGGTCCCGTCAGACTTCCCCAACAGTTCTTTTAATGACAGGGCATCATCCTCGATTTTCTTGACTTGCTCTGCAGTCAGGGATGTATCGGGAGCATCAGACGAGATACAGGATTTAGCTCGGCATAAATACTCTCTGGCCACGGCACTGCGAGATTCATATTCACTGTTAGGGAGAGTTTTGTCAAGGCAGAGGTCGATGACTGCCTGATAGTCACCAGACAGCATTCGCACATAGAAAAGACATGCCTCTGCTACGAGTTTAGCTTGCTCAACTGGCATCTCGATTTTCAGCATCTTTTTTCACCTCTTGGACGCGACTCTCTTTCGAATAAATATTATACCATATATCAATGAATAAATCAACAAACTACCGTCTTCGAAATCGAAAAATTGACCGCAGAAATTTGTAATGGTATAATAAATCCATAGATTAAGGAAGTATCTATCGCAACACACTACAAATATAATTCAAGACAGCATCTACACGTTATCGTGCAGGTGCTGTCTTTTTATATATACACAAACAATTTTTCAAAAAAGGAGTGAATCACATGGAAGGCAAGTGCCTTTACAGCTATTGTGGAGCAGTCACATCGTTTGGGACCATCCTGTCCAATCGTTGGACTGGCCACACATGTGCTGTGTCGGAAGAAAAAGCCCGGAACAATCTGGCTTTTCAGTTCAAGAAGCAGATGGGGCTGGTATTAGCTGTGCCGGTCTCTCTGCCTGGAAAGGTCGAGCGGCAGAAAGTGAATGGAGGTAAGAAGTCATGAATCAGTTGCTGAAGGTTTCACTGGGGCCGCTGCCAAACATCATCGTCAGTGACCCGAGTTTTAAGGACTCGTCCTGGAACCAGCATGTCATTAACCCGCTTCCTGATGGCATCTATGAGATGGATGCCTATGCGAAGCCGGTCGATATGGGCCGGGACAGTTATGTCCAATTCGATTTTCTTGTCCGGCACCTGATTCCTGAGATGGAGCGGATGCCGTTGGCGAAGCTCTCTCCTGACGGCGACCTCAAGCTGAATGAAAAGCTGCTGGTTATCGGAGAGGCAAGGAAAATCGGCCTGAATGAGCCCAAACTCTGCATCTGCACAGTAGATAGGTTCCATCAAGACCCCTTCGACTATGCGGTCGATACGGCCTGCAGCGGCCGGGTTGGGACGATACAGACCATCCTACTGAAAAGCAAGCAGAGCCTGCTTCCATTGAAAGAGGAACTGCGGCGGAACCGGACTGGCCTTTATGCCGTCCATATTCAGCTTCAACTGGAGCGCTTCCAGGACGACGCTGACGCCCTCATTCACAAAGTGATTCAAACACTGAGCGCCTGATAGGAGGAAAGAAAACCGTGGAAAGCATTGTTGACAAAATCCGGTCTCGAATGGACCTGCTGAACACCCTGTATCCGCACGAACATGGCCGCTACTATGTCGACCACGAATACGGCGGATATAAGTTCTTTTTCGCCACTGCATACAGTGAGGAGAAGTGCTTGTCGGCCCGGATGAAGCCGACCGAGTGTATTCGGATGCTGGACGTGCTCATCCAGGTTGCCGAGCACGAGGCTGACTTCAAGAAAAAAGGGAGAGATGACCAATGAGCCGCTGCGGCTCCTGTGACCTGTATTGGCCGTCTGAGGACAAGGACAACTTCGGCGTTACCTGCAGAGGCGACTGCGGCGTGGAGGAATGCGCAGACAAACTGCAAGACCTTGTGTTCAACCTGAGAGTCGAGTTGGCACGGGTCAAGAGGGATAGCGACCACATAGATGAGCAGAAAAACTAAGTGCTTAAGTACTTAGGTGCTGTGGTGCTTAAAAACTCAAAATCAGAAAAGGAGAAGTGAAGTATGGATAAGACCAATATGGATGGTTTCAAAAAGACCTGCTTTGGGAAGACGATTGAGGCTGACGGGCAAATCATTTGCGGAAAGCCGAGCATCAACTTGTCGTCTATCCTGACGGTGCTCATCCAGGAGGCTGGCCGCTGGTGCAGAAGTTATGCCAGCGACCTGTTCATTTACTGGTCCAGTCTGCAAAAGCAGGTGGATGAAGGGACCATTGAGTCTGGTTCCCACCTATTTGGCTTCCGGGAAACCGGGGTTGACGATGAAGGAACTATCTTCCATAAATACGCCAACTACGGATATACCCCTGCTCACGAGTATAGGGCCATCTGGCGGCTGGACATCAATGTTGATACAGAGGACAACAAGATTTCCATGGCGCTCTATGAGGTCATCCGCTGAGATTTTACATATGCCGGGATTGGCCATCCAGTCCTGGCCATTAAAAAAGGAGAATGAATATGAAAACAATCAGCACCGCGTACTACGCAAAGATGGCTGAGGCAAAGCGAACCTTCTGCGCTTTCTGTATGAGGGGGGCTATGCCGTTTCTGGAGAGCTGTGAGGACTGCAAGGTGAACCGGATGTTCAAGGCGGTCCAGGCTGTCATCAATGAAGAGACAACGCCCCAGGATGAAGCCAATGTGGAGAAGACCCGGAACGCCTACGACGGCATCGACCTTCCTAAAGAGATGATGGAATCTCTTGGCAAGGGGCCACGAAATCGTGACGGGTTTCGGACAAGTCCGGCGTTCCAACTCTTTATTACAAATGGAGCGTACCCGGACGTGGAAGTGCAACTCGTAGAGAGCAAGACAGGGTTCCCTGATTTCCCTGGGTCTGAGGATGAGGTCTCCAGCCGGTCCACAGTTTACTACGTGAACTACCGGGAAAAAGATGTTGGAGTCCCGTCCTCTGTTCAACTTTGGGACCTCACATATGACGCACTGAAGGATGAACTTAAATCTTCACTGGGGCGGATGTTCAACAGGAACATCAATCAGTTATGGGGGATTCAGGCCCTTCCATTCCCGGAGCGGTATTTCATCACGAGCCGGTCTGCGAGGGAATTGGCCGCTGATATGATAAGTGAGGTGGCATCCTGTCAGGCTTGCATAGACGAATATGGCTGCGTTTACAGCCAGGAACACTATGTGGGCTGTCTACGGAACAGCAATATCACACCGCAGGGGCAGAACACAAGCGGAGGGGTCTACATGAGACTGGGCAAGTTCTTGCTGAAGAATGCTGGAAAGTACTTCATTGAGACCCGGTGTACGATTTCTCCGATGTTCGTCGATACCCGGCTCGTCAATGAAATGACGGAGCACAGTGTGGCCGCAAAAGTTCAGAGCATCATTTGCTACATTGCGGCACGTGAGGAAGGAGAGGCCCGTGCGAAGATGGTTACGGAGGCAGTAGATGATTGACCTTCTGAACCATCTGGTTGAAAACGGCTATGCGGCGACCCTGGAGAATGCCAGAATCATCTACGAGGATGACGAGATTTATCCTGATTTCTTTACGGATGATGGGCAGTTCATCGCGGGGTTCGACTACATCGATTCCGCAATTTATAAGCATCAGCATGAGTTGCAAAAACTCAAAGATGCTGCTGAGGAGGAAACTTTGTGATTACGGTGAAAGTGACGTACGATAACGGCGATTATACTGTCACGGGCTTTAACGGCACTCTGGACGAGGCCGTGAAGTATTTCCTCGGCTCTACGTTCAACCTGGGAACAGAGCGGGATGATATGCGCCGCTGCGTGAAGGTGGAACTGCTGGGGGATGAGCCGACAAAGGCACAGCAGGGATACAGACTGGTGCAGTTTACGCGCTATGGCCAGGTTGTCGTTCCTGCAAACTCGGACGAAGAGGCACTGGAAGCCGTCAAATCGATTGACCCTAAGAACATCAACTGGGAGCCCGTGAAAGCCGATGTGCTGGAAAGTGCCGAGGTTCTTGGAGTCGTCGATGAGAACGGCAGCATCATTTCGTGAGAGGGAGGATAGCGCAATGAAGAAAATTACTGTGTTGGGTCACACCTCAGTGACTGTTTCAGTCACAATAGAGGTGCCAGACAACGCTGTTCTGACCGAGAGTGAAATCTACGCCAAAGCCGTCAAAAAATTCGGCGGCATCCGTTCCTACCTTGGGAACGGTGGAGATGATAAACTCATTGGTGTTGAGGGAGACGGAGAGTCCATCGCAACGGACGAGTCTGTGACCTTTGACGATTTCCTCGTTTAAGTGAAGGGAAGGAGACTGAAAATGGCTGATTACAGCAGACACAAAACGGAGACCTTGAAAAAGATGGAATCCGCCGCCTGGGAAAAGTACCAGGCACTCACCCTGACCCCTTCAGGAAACTGGGGTGATGGAATGCGGCTTGCCAAACTTCCATCCCAGAAATCCTGGGAGCGGGCCAGGGGGCGGTACTACGCTATCCGAGCAGAGTTGGAACGGCGCAGAAAAGAAGCGGGCTGATAGATTCAGCTCACTCAAAATCTTCAAAAACAATAAAAATATATTTTTTAAGGAGGAAAATTGTTATGAAATTCGAGCGTGCTATGGAGTTGCTGAACGGAATCGTCAACACCAAGGTCGAAGAGGCTGGCCTCGATGTCCAAGAGGCTGCTGAGGAGTTGCTTGGCATGGGCTTCACCGTGGACGAACTCATCCAGGACTTCGACTTTGACGCCGAAGACCTCGAAGACTTCGCTTCTTCGGATGACGACGACGACGATGATAAGGATGACGATGATGACGACGATGATGAGGATGACTAACATTCAGAGTTCTTCTGACTTTACTGTGGATGTCTAACTCACCCAATGCTCTTACCCCCGGTCGATTTCTAATCGGCCGGGGCTTCCTTTTTGGGCGTCGTCAGCAGGGGCAGTAGGTGCCAAAGTACTTAATCGCCTCAGCACCTAGTGGCTTAAGAACTTAGGTGAAAAAGTTACTAATTTCGTCAAATATGCGTTTCACGTGAAACAATTTGGCTCAAAATGTTGAGACAAGCAATGATGGAATCGAGGCCAACAGCCGTTGAACCTCGAACCCGCGCCTTTCCCTTGGAATTTGACGGGTTCATTACTGAATGGTACAATAACTCTATCAGTAAGGAAGTATTTTCACCACAAAAAGCAATCAAATCATCAATTCAAGGCAGTAAATCCAATTCGGATTTACTGCCTTTTTATATACACAAACAAAAAATCAAAAAAGGAGTTGACTTTACATGGCAATCACTAGATTTCGGGACGAGTACTTTTTCCTAAGTAACTTTTACCCGCACGAACTCAAATTCCACGGCATGACGTTCCTCAACTCGGAGGCCGCTTTCCAAGCAATGAAGACCCAGGATATTGCTGAACAGCTCCAGTTTAAGCTCCTGACGCCTCAGGAAGCCAAGAGACTGGGTCGCCGTATCAACCTGCGCCCCGACTGGGAACAGGTCAAAGACGGCGTTATGGAGGCCGTTCTGCGGGCAAAATTCTCCGACTTGGAACTTCGCAACCGGCTGCTGGCAACCGGAGACGTGGAACTCGTGGAGGGGAATACCCATGGAGATACCTACTGGGGCGTCTGCAACGGGAGGGGCCGCAATATGCTCGGCAAACTTCTTATGAAACTCCGGGCAGAGTATCGAGAGCCCAAGTACCGGCTTTTCGTTGACATGGACGGAACTGTTGCGGAATGGAAGGCCGCAGAGGAATTTGAAGACCTCTATGAGAAAGGGTATTTTGCTTCGCTGAAGCCATACCAAAATGTCGTAGACGCTATCCGGCTGATTTTCCAGCACACGGCTATCGTGGAAATTTACACACTCTCGGCAGTCTTGCCGGACAGCCCGTACAGCATCCCGGAAAAAATGGAGTGGCTCGACCGGCACATGCCGTTCATCTCTCATGACCACCGGCTTTTTATCCATAACGGGACTGAGAAGATGGCGGCTGTTCCTGGAGGGGTACAGCCTGGTGATGTTCTCCTGGATGACTACACCTTGAATCTCGACCAGTGGGCAAAGTACGCAAAAGCAATCAAATTGTTGAACGGCATCAATGGGACAAAAGGCACCTGGAAAGGCGCGGCTGTGTCCCGGTTCCATCCGGCGGATGTGATTGCTGCGGCTGTTCTGCAGGAAATCAAAAGAGGGGAGGACTGATTCCGTGCGGTACATTGGATATTCACGGTGCTCCTGTGGAGCTATCACCATCGCGACGGACGAAGGTGAGTATTCCTGCTCGGAGAAGAACCGGCGAAAGTTTTTTCCCGGACTCGACCTTCGAAAGCTCAGGCACTACCAAGACACCTTCTGCTGTAGCCATTGCGTCAACCACTATGGGTTGGACCTGTGTGGGTGCGGCAGCGGTGAACCTTTTGGCAAGTGCGATGCCGGACTCGATGCCTGCGCGGTGCCGATGCAGGTGCTTGGCCAGTACCAAAAGGTCCGGGCGGCCGACGCTTTTAACTAAAGAGAGGAATGAGAACGTGGAAACATTTTTTTGGACCCGTGAAGACGAGGAGCCTTGTGAGGCTCTGGAAAAAGTCGATTTGGGCGACGGCCTGGATGCAAGTATCTTCCTTCACGGTGTATGCGGCATCTTTGCACTGGTCCTGCATGAGACGTTTGGATACGAAATCTGGGTCGTAGCATTCGAACCAGAAGACTGGGGAGATGAGGCTGACACTTGGGAAAACAGGCTCGTCCACGTCTACTGTCAAAAGGGAGACCGCTACGTCGACGTACGGGGAATCACTGATAACGAGGACGCATTCTTTGACGAGTTTGCGGATGAGCTTTATGGTGACGACGAGTACATCGAAGTCCCGGCCACAGACCTCAGAGATTGGATTTTCGAGTCAATGTCGTCCGAAGAGTACACTTTCTTTCACAATGCCGCGATGGACCTGATTCGGAAGCATTACGCTGAATACCAGGTTTAAACGGTGACAGTAGGGCAGTTGCCCAAAATTAAGGAGGAAAATTTATGAACCGTGCAATGTATCAGGCTCTCCAGCAGGAAGCCATGCTCCACCAGACCCTGGAGGAGACCAAAGAGGCTATCTACCGGGACATTCTGGGAGAAGGCCCGATGAAAGGCGTCTTGCTGCTGCCGACTGAGGGCGGCCCTATCTGTGCTGTCGTGAGTCTGAAGAGCCTTAACCAGATGAACCTCTCTGCGGAGCATTACATTCCGCAGGCTCAGGCTAAAGTGGTGCGCCGAAAGCTGGAGGGGGCCAAGAGCTTCACAGACCTGTATAACAGGCTGGATGAGATGGTCAGCACAGGGATAGCCCGTTTCAGCGGAACGGACACCTGTAAACTGAATACCAACACCCTCGCAGTTCTGAGCCGCTACGTGTAAGTGGGGGTTCAGCATGGACCATTTCAAACTGAAAAACCTGACTACGGTAGTGTCTAAGATACTCGGTAATAAACTCATCAAGGACGGCATTGTTGGTCAGCCGCTTGTCATACGAACCGGAAAGACCGTCGATTTCATTCAAGCCTACGGTATTGGCATGAACAACATGATATGCAGGCCGATACATCCAGGGGCCTCGGTAAAAACCTGGGCTCCATCGTTTATAGATGAAGCGCATTGGGCGCAGATGCTGATGCATCTGCGCCCTGGTCAAAGATTCTGGGGTTGGTGCCTCCACATTGTGGACGACGAAAACCTGGATTTGACCACGGCAGGCATCATTACAATGGACGACATAGCCGAATCCTTCAGAGAGCGTGACTTTGTAAATCAGCCCATGAGGATTGCCAAGGGGAAGATTTATTTCTTCGACGAAAACCTTGTTTATCAATGCCGGAAGGAAGTATATGAGGGCGTGAGGGTTCTCCCCATCCGGCATTGGCCGCTAGAGAATATGACCTTTTGGCAAATGGCTGCGACACACTTTAACCCAGGCATGACTTTCGAGGAATGCATGAGAAAGTATCTGGAGATGGAACGGGTCGGGCCAAAAAAGAAGCCGGAGGGGCTCTATACCAAGCTGGAACTGTTGGTGCAGAAAGTTGGCACCCCTGAGTTTGAACGGGCTGCCGACAACCCCAAGCAGGATACTGTTGATAGAATCCGGGTGGAGGTATCCCTGCAGAATGCAGGGAACTGAATCTGCCGTGGGGTAGGCACTCGAAGCCAGTTACCGGCTGTGATTTTGGTCCTATCGTGTAATAGAAATATGTGTTGCAAAATTGCTGAATATGACTATAATATAATTAGAATATTACTATCGGAGGTAGCGCTATGAATATCAAGCCAAGTGCCACGATTCGTCAGAACTATAACGAAATTGCGGAACTGTGCAAAACAACTGGCGAGCCTGTCTTTCTCACGAAAAATGGAGAAGGCGACCTGGTGGTAATGGACATTGAAGCATATTCCAGACGCGAGAAGATGCTGAAATTGCGCGAGGAGTTGCTCAGCATTGAAGAAGAGAGACTTCACGGTGAGCCTGGGTTCTCTATTGACGATGTTACGAAAATGATGAACCAGGCCATTATGGAGGTACGCCATGCCGGAGCGTGAAGAGACGTACCAAGCCGTTGTGTCAAAGAGGGCAGCTCATCAACTTGCGAATCAGGCAGCATTTGTTGCCAGATTAGATGAGAGACTTGCACACTCTTTGGTTAAGGAGTTCAATGAAGCCGCTCAGTCTCTACAACGATTCCCATATCGGTATCCTGCTATCCGGTCTGCTGAATTTGTGACAGACAAGTACAGAAAAATGGTATTCAACAAACGGTATATCCTCATCTACCAAATAAAAGGGGAGACGGTGTATATCGAATATATAATTGACGGTAGGCAGGACTATCAATGGCTACTTAATTCTCTTGAATAAGACGTGATGATAACGACCGGGGATAGAACTCCGGTCGTTATGCGGTTATTGAGAACAATGGTGCCTAAGTGCTTAGGTGCTTAGGCGCTTAGGTGTCTAGGGACTTACTTCAAAAGCATGAGGAGGTGAGACTTCAATGCATTACTGTTTATCAGATATCCATGGCGAATTTGACCGTTACCAGGCCATGCTGGAAGAGATTCATCTTACAGACGATGATACCTTATATGTCGTCGGAGACGTGATTGACCGCGCTCCAGGCGGCGTAGATGTCCTGGAGGACATTATGGCAAGAAAAAACGTGGTCATGCTGATGGGCAACCACGAACAGATGTGCCTTGATACACTGGGCAAAAACAATGTCTATGGAGCAAGACAGCTTTGGGCTTCAAACGGTGGCAGCGTTACCCGCCGTGAGCTCCTATATCACATGGATGCCCGGCGGCGGAATGCTATACTTAACTTCTTGGCCAGCCTGCCTGACAGATTGGACATTGAAGTGAACAGCCGGAGATTCCATCTGGTCCACGGATGCCCAGGCACATCCCATGATAGTCGCATCTGGGAGCGTCCTAGCCTGGACATGCCGAATCCGTTCCCAGATGGCCGTACAATCATCGTCGGCCATACACCAGTCTGCTTCTTGCTGCATCCAGATAGGAGAGAGCGAGAGAAGTGGCTGCAGTCTTTAGAGGATGCTGGAGAGCATATGACAATCTTACATACCTCGGCGTTCATCGATATAGATTGTGGTTGTGGGAATTCTACTGCGGCCCGGAGGTTGGCTTGCTTGCGGTTAGACGATTTTGCGGAATTTTATGTGTGAGGTGCTAGTATATGATTAAAATAGAGAACGACAAGAGACGGTATTTTGATAAGAACGGTATTGAAATCAAAGAGGGCGATAAAATCATCCTCTCTGAAGGCGGAAAGCCCCTGGAAGTCTACCTCTGTGCAGACGGCCAGCTTGGGCTCGATGCGACGAATCCAGCCTGGATTAAAAGTGGCCGGGCAGAGCCTTGCGAATATGGACTTTACCCCCTGACTCTGGAGGACACACAGTACGCAGTGGTTGTAGGAAATACCTCTGCCACGGAAAATGGATAAAATAAAAAAATAGCGGGCCAGTTTTTCCCTGGCCCGCTATTTTTGCGGCCTTTGCCAATATCTCGGTTTTGAGAGAGTTATTGTGCAAAGACAGATAATTGCTCATTGGTATACTGAGCAGATATTGCACGCTGATATAGTTGACGAGTCTTTGCAGGGCATTTTGAAACCAGAATATTCACATCGTCTAAGTTTTTTAAACAGACCATCTTTTTGATGGGCTGCAGGTAGACGAGAGAAGATTTGCCCCGCACGGCCAGATTAACAAGGTTGTTTAATGTGCCACGACTAACGCTATCCCAAATCATGAACCCATAATCAGCATCGTCCGCCATTGCGATGTCCTTCTTTGCATAGAACTCAAAGCCTTTCACATTTGGTGGAACTTGAATTGCTTTAACAGGCCAGTGAACGAAATTATTGCGCGCATATCCATTGCTCGCATAGACAACTACATTGTGATACACGAGTGATAGGCATTCTTTCTGGACAGCAGAATCAATTCCAGTACAGTCTCCGACAAGGATTTCAAACCCCTTATGGCAAATGGAGATGATTTTTTGCTTTGGGAGTTCGTCAATCGAAGTGATTGCTTTTGCACCAGCAATGAATATCTTCATTCCGCACATCACCTCAAATTCGTGTTGCCAGCGTTGTACCCACTCGTCAAACTTCCCTGACTATTGAAGAAGCCACAAATCAACAAAGACTGTTGACTTGTGGCCTCTTTCTCTTACTTATTGGATACCAAATTCTTTGAGTAGTTGTTCTCTCTTCTCCTTATCGGTAGAGGCAGCAATAGCATCGTCAAATCTGGACGCAGCAAAAAGTTTGCTCATTAAGAGCCCCAACTTTTCTTTACCTAGCTCCTCGCCTTCCACTAAAGCCTCTTTTCTGCTTTCCCAACGGACATCTTCCATCTTCTGAGCGTATGTCATATAGGCTACCTCCTTTTCCTTGTCATTGCGCACCGCTTCGACCGCCTTCTGGATTTCCTTCATCAATGGACTCGCAAAGAGTTCAGTGAAGTCATTGTCTCGGATATAGGTAAGAAACTCCAAAATCGCATGGTTAGCATTTCCCTCTGTATAGTTACTATTCAGGATGAGCGCATGGGACCCGTCGTCGAAAGGAACATACGGCAATCCCTTAATGTGGCTTTCGCGCTCATAGACTGCCAATCCTTTCTGATAGTAGTCAAACGAGCAGACGAAAATCACGTAACTCTCAGCCAGCTCTGAATAGTAAGTGCCCTTTTCCAGTGCAGTCCGGTCAATGCCACTCTGATAGAAGCGGATACGCCGCTCCAAATCATCCTTGTTGGTGGTCTGCATCTCGATGTTGTAGACTGTGCCCTCGTCGTCGTTCAAGTACACATCCAGGCGAATACCGTGGTAGTCGTAACTGTCCGACAAATCCGTCTGGCGCTGGATAAATTGAATGCGCCGAATCTCTTTGCCCAGAAGGGCTTCAAGGAACAGTTTACAAACTGTTTCCCTCCGCATGACCTCGCCGAACATGAAGTCGTTCGACAGAGGCAACTCTCTCAATGGTATGATTCTATTACCCACAGCTAGACCTCGCTTTCCTTAGAATGAATATTGTATTTCAAACAGGGAAAGCCTCTTGGCTGTCCCTGGAATTTTTTCTGCCGGGACAGCCCTATATGCAGTTTAGTTAGATACTTCCTTGTTTACACTGATATTGTACCATTGCATTGTGAACTTTTCAAGTCGGAATGACGGTGCTTAGGTGCTTAAGCACTTATTCGTTCATACCGTTTTCTTCAATGCTGTTATTTCATGGATTTCAATTCCTCCTCTCTTATAGCATCCTCAAATAGTTCGTTATGATTAGTAACATAAACATACGAGATAGTGTTGTTTATAAAGGTCCAAAGATGAGTGCGTGAGCATAGGTAAATTACAGGAAATGTTTTCATCCCCGGTAACAATATTGCCTGTATTTCGTATATGTCCTCATTCGAAAAATCAAGACATTCTCTAACAAAGATGAAAAGCTGAAGGGAATTCAATTTAGTGTATTTTCTCGATTTTATGAGTTTGGATTCTAGCTGTTCCCTGATAAGTTTTTTCGCCTGGACCTTATCGTATTCAACATTAGCAGTGAAAATTCTGACAGAACCACCAAATTCAAATTCTACTTCTTTATCGTTGTCAAATAGTTTCCGATTTTCTTCATTCAACAGGTTGATGTCGCCCTTGCAGTATTGTAGTTGATTTTCTCTGCGCTTCCATCCACTGGGAATTGCCTGTACTACTTCAATACCTACGCTTTCTTTTTTAGATTGGATGTCTGGGCGGTCAGACACATATAAGTCACCGCGAGGGAACCCGCGATACGCCTCTAGTATTTGTTTTGCATAATACTCTTCGTCATAATTGTGTGTAGCAGTAGGCATCATACTTGTAGCTCCTCTCTAAAATGAATAAGGAAGCGCCCCCGCCTGAGGTACAGGCGGGGGCGCTGTGGTGCTTAGGACTTAATAACCAGTCCGGGGCAGGGTCGGGGTGTAGGGCTTGTAGTTGGAGTACACGGAGGTGGTCCACCGGGCGATGGACTGCTGCCAGTACTGGCCGTACAGGCCGCCCACGTCCGCCTTGTTGGTGAACTGGTAGCCGTTGGTGAGCGCGTAGAGCGTTGTACCATCAACGGTGGCGTCGGTCAACTGGTGGAAGCCAGAGGGCACGATGCCGAATACCAGCATGAACGAGGTGACATACTCGTTGGAGGCCAGGCCAAGGGCCGAGGCGGACATATCCAACGTGTAGTTCTGAGCCGTGGACAGGTTGTCATAAGCGGTCTGCCAGTTGCTGTTCAGGTTGGTGGTGTAGGTCACTTTGTAGTTCTGAGTGGCGCTGTAAGTGCCCGTCACCAGCCGGGTCAGGCGCATGGCGTCCGTCGGGATGGTGTCCCTCCAGTAGAAGCTGTTGAGGCTGACGCTGGAGGTGTTGGCCACATTGCTGACGGTGTACCGGATGAGGCTGTTGTTCATGACCTGCTGATAGCCGGTCTTCTTGATAGTCACTCCGGTGGTGATGCTGGGGTCGGAGACCTGAATCTGGACCACCTGGCCCGCGAACTCAAGGTCTGCGGTGAAGGTGTTGGGGTTCAGGCCGTAGTTGGTGGGCGCTGTCGTCTCCTTCACGGTGTAGATGCCCAGGGGCAGGAGCTTGGAGGAGGCGATGCCGCTTGCGTTGGTCTGGATGGTGTCCACCACATTGTTGCGCTTGTCGTAGATGGTGAACACGGCACCGGCCAGAGGTGTGCCAGCGGGCAGGCCGTTGGTGGAGTTGTAGTCGGCGGAGGTCTTGATGACCTGAATCTGGGCGTACTCGGCGGTGTTCTCCCACTCAATCATGGCAGTGTCGCCGGACTGGACCCAGAAGGACTTGACCTCGTTGTCGAGGATGTAGCCGTCAGCGGCCACGATTTCCCGGACATAGTACTTGCCGTCCTCCAGGGACTTGTTCAGATGGACATAGCCCTGGTCGTCGGACTCGTACTCACCGATGGGCGTCATGCTGGAGTCATAGACCATGAACTTGACGCCCTGGATGCCCTTCTTGGTCACGGAGTCGATTTTGTGGATGAGCATGGAGCCGGAGGCCGTGTTGGTCAGCTCCAGGGTGGTGGTCTCGCCGTCCTTCACCTCGACCTGCTGGGGGGTGGAGTCGAGCAGGTAGCCGTCAGGGGCCTTGAGCTCGACCACCTCGTACCAGCCGCTGTCCAGCTCAGAGAGCTGGATGTTGCCGTTGCGGTCGGTGTAGTAGGTGCCGACGAGTTCGCCGTTCATCTTGCGAATCTCGAACTGCGCGCCCTCCAGACGCTCGCCGGTGTCCTCGTCAATCTTGGTGATGATGAGGCCGCCGATGGGGGTGTCATAGAAGGTGAGGGTCTGAGTGTCGTTGGCCGTCACTTCCACCGTCTGGGAAGGGGCGTCCAGAAGGTAGCCGTCAGGGGCGGTCTCCTCGGTCACGACGTAGGTGCCGGGCTGGAGGCCGTAGATGACGATTTGACCGTTCCGGTCGGTGGTGTAGAGGCCGTTGGAGCTGGTGGTGCCGCCGCCCTGGGCCACGAAGGAGCCGTCGGAGGTCGTGACCCGGAAGGTCGCGCCGTAGAGGGGCTCGTTGGTGAGCTTGTCGCGCTTCTCAATGATGAGAGAGCTCTCGGGGTCATTGTAGAAGGTGAGGGTGTAGGTGCCGCCGCCGTCCACGGCGATGGTCTGCGGGGCCTCGTCCAGGATGTACCCATCGGGGGCCTTGGTCTCCCGGACCACGTAGGTGCCGGTCTCCAGGCCGGTCAGGGTAATCATGCCGGTCTCGTCGGTGGTGTAGTAGCCGTTGGAACCCACCAGGCCGCTGGCGGTGTCGGCCACCTCACCGTAGGAGTTGGTGATGTAGAAGGTGGCACCGGCCAGGTTCTTGCCCGTGGCGCTGTCCTTCTTGACGATGTTCAGAGTGTTCTGCGGGGTGTCATAGAAGGTCAGGGTCTGGGTATCGCCCATGGTCAGGCGCACGGTCTGAGAGGGAGCGTCCATCTCATAGCCAGCGGGAGCCTTGATTTCCGTCACCACGTAGGTGTCGGCGTCCAGGCCGCTGATGATGATTTGGCCGTTGGAGTCCGTCTCATACTTGCCGTTGGAACTGATGGTGCCGTTGTCGCTGATGACGGCGGAACCGCTGGAGTCCGTGACCTCGAAGACAGCGCCCTGGAGGGGTTCCTTCGTCACGCTGTCACGCTTCTCGATGACGATGGTGCCCTTGGGGGTATCGTAGAAGGTCAGGGTCTGGGTGTCGCCGTTGAGCAGCTTCACCGTCTGGGAGGGGGCGTCCATCTCATAGCCCAGAGGAGCCTGAATCTCAGTGACGATGTAGGTGTCCTCTTTCAGGCCGGTGATGACGATTTGGCCCTCGGCGTCGGTGGTGTAGCGGCCGTTGCTGCTGATGGAGTCGTTGGAACCGATGACTGCCGCGCCGTCAGAGGTCGTGACCTCGAAGATAGCGCCCTGCAGGGGGTTCCGGGTGATGCTGTCGCGCTTCTCGATGACCAGGGTGCCCTTGGGGGTGTCGTAGAAGGTCAGGGTCTGCGTGTCGCCGCTGTTCATCTTCACCGTCTGGGAGGGGGCGTCCATCTGGTAGCCCTCAGGTGCCTCCACCTCAGTGACGATGTAGGTGTCCGGCTTCAGGTCCGTGATGACGATTTGGCCGCTGGCGTTGGTGGTGTAGAGCCCGTTGGAGCTCACCGCCCCGCCCGCGTTGTCCACGACGGTCCCGGCAGAGGTCGTGACCCGGAAGGTCGCGTCCGCCAGAGGCTCATGGGTCACGCTGTCGCGCTTCTCGATGATGAGGGCACCCTTGGGGGTATCCTCGATGATGACGGTCTGGGTATCGCCGTTGGTGCCGATGACCACGTTGGTCATGGGGCTGTCGATGACGTACCCGTCAGGGGCCTTGATTTCCGTGATGACATAGGCCCCGGGCTGCAGGTTGGTGATGTGGATTTGGCCGTTGGCGTCGGTGGTAAAGATACCGTTCTGCGTCAACGTGCTGTCGCCGATAACGCCGTCCAGGCCCACCTCACAGCCAGCGGCTGTGGTCAGGCGGAACTGAGCGCCGGAGAGGGTCTCACCCGTCACGCTGTCGCGCTTCTCGATGATGAGCTCGCCCTTGGGCTGGTTGGCAAAGGTCAGGGCGACCGTCTTGCCAGCCTGGATGACGATGGTCTGGGGCTGGGTATCGATGATGAAGCCTGCGGGAGCCTTCGTCTCGGTGACGACCACGCTCTTGCCGGGCTCCAGGTGGTTGATGAGGATTTCACCATTGGCGTCCGTGGTGTAGACGCCGTTGCTCTCCCCGATGAGGGTGCCGTCGGCGTACGTCACTTTGAACTCAGCGCCCGCCAGGGTCGTGCCCGGGTTGACGGAGCAGACCTTCTTGATGAGCAGGTTGCCGTCCGGGGCGTTGTCGAATTCCACGGTGATGACGTCCTGGTCCTTGCCGGAGATGTACACCGTCTGGGCGGCGGTGACGATGTTGTAGCCGTCGGCCGCCTCGATTTCCTCTACGATGTAGGTGCCAGCCTCAAGCTGGGTCCAGATGACGGAGCCGTTGGTGCCGGTGGTCTTCTGTCCGATGACCGTGCCGCCGGTGCCGCTGGTGCCGCCCAGGTAGCGCAGTTGGAAGGTACAGCCGGGGACGGGGTTGCCGTTCACGCTGTCCTTCTTGAGGACGATGATGGCGGACAGGGGCGTGTTCTCAAAGGTGAGGGACTTCACATCGTCGCCCGCCAGGTAGATGCTCTGGGTCGCGGGGTCCTTGATTTGGTAGCCGTCCGGGGCTTCCAGCTCCGTGACCTGATACCAGCCGGGCTTCAGGCGGTCGTTCTCCGTCTTGCCCAGGTTGATTTGGCCATTCTCGTCGCTGTAATAGATGCCCAGGTCCTCCAGGGAACCGGCTGCGGGGCCGTTCCCGGCGTACCAGATTTGGAACTTCGCGCCCTCCACGGGGCCGCCCACGATGCTGTCCTTCTTGTAGATGGTCAGCTCCGGGGTCCGCTTGTTCTCCAGACGCAGGGTGTAATACGCCTTGCCGTCGCCGCTGGCCCCTTCCTCCAGGAGCACGTCGTGTGGCGTGGAATCCAGGATGTAGCGGTTGGGGACAAAGGTCTCGGTCACGGTGTACCAGCCAGCGTCCAGGTCGGGGATGAAGATTTCGCCGTTCTCGTCGGTAGTGAAGGTGCCGATATCGGAGCCGTCCTTCACCTTGACATTGAACTTGACGCCCTCGATGCCGTTGCCTTCCTTATCCACCTTCTGGATGAGCAGGCCGGGCCGCTGCTGGTTGAAGAACTCCAGGGTGGAGGTCTTATTGGGCTCCAGCGTCACGGTCTGAGGGACATTGTTGAGGATGTAGTTGCCGGGCACACGGATTTCCGTTACCTTGTAGGAACCGGCCTCCAGGTGCTCGATGAAGATTTCGCCGTTGTCGTCCGTGGTGGCTTCCTCGGAGTAACTGCCGTCGATTTT
>ERZ780150.113-NODE-113-length-83815-cov-19.006936_pt1 | contig 83815 bp, 89 predicted proteins | sample MGYA00511019_ERZ780150 | MGnify/ENA primary metagenome ERZ780150 (study PRJEB29588, sample SAMEA2151633) | human gut metagenome | biome: human gut; feature: human-associated habitat; material: faeces | place: Denmark | collected 2008/2010 ...
CCCCGCCAGTTTCACAATGACCCAGGCCGGGGTCTCCCGCTCTCCGCTTTCATAACGCCGGTATACGCTCCGGTGCATATTCAAATAGGCCGCAATTTCCTGCTGTGTGCGGTCGTGATCCTCCCGCAGGTCCCGCAAACGTCGGATCTCCATTGCCATCACCTGTTAAAATGTTACCAAACGGACACACCCAGCCGGAAGTTTGTGTCCATATTGGGCCAATTTCTCCAAAAGAGAGAGCCGGTACCATCCGATTGGGACAGTCTCCGGCTCTTCTTGTCGCTGCTTTGGTCCAATCAGCCCGGAGGCCAGGTCATATCCCGGCCGGACAGTACATGGAAATGCAGATGCTTTACACTCTGCCCCGCCTGCTCCCCGATGTTGGAGACGATGCGGTAGCTGTCCAGTCCCAGCTCCCTGGCCACCTTGGCAATGACCTCAAAGATGTGGGCCACCACCCCGCTGTTTTCCGCCGTCACCTCGGCAGCGGAGGCGATGTGGGCCTTGGGGATGACCAGGAAGTGGGTGGGCGCCTGGGGATCGATGTCATAGAAGGCGAAGCACTGCTCGTCCTCATACACCTTGTTGGACGGGATCTCTCCCGCGACGATCTTACAGAACAGACAATCGGACATTGGGGGACCTCCTTTGTTTGTCATATAAGACCATTGTACCGCATTTCCCCGGGATTTCAAGAAATTTTTCATTGCTCAGCACCCTTTTGTTGTCCCCAGAGTCTGGATCCTCCCAGTTTTCCCCATAGAAAACTGCCTCCCAGCAGGATCTCATCTCTTTTGACGCTTGTCCGGTCCAGCGTCTCCACGGGATCTGTTTCTTCTCTTCCAGGCGTACCACTCCTTCCAAACTTTCCTGCCTTCTCCCCGATGCAAAATCCAGGGGGAAATTTTGTTGGAGCCAGCAGGACAAAAAAAAGACGCTGTGTTTGCACACAGCGTCTTTTTTTATTACTGGGCTTCGACCTGGCCGAACTCGCGGCCATTATAGGTCAGGCAGGACTTGCACATCCGGTGGGGCAGCCGATAGGCACCGCACTTGGGGCAGGTCACGATACCGGGAGTCTCCAGCTTCCAGTGGGAGCTGCGCCGCTTATCGCGTCTGGCCTTCGAAACTTTTCCTTTGGGAACCGCCATTGGTGACACCTCCTTCGGTTTACGTGCCCTGCGTTTCTCCCGCAGGCACTTCTCGGACTACTCAGTTTTCATCATCCAACAGCTGCGCAAGCGCCGCCAATCGTGGATCCACTTCAGGTCTGCACCCGCACGGACCCAGGTTCAGGTCTGCTCCGCACTTGGCGCACAGCCCTTTGCAGTCTTCTGAGCAAAGGTTCTTTGTATCCATCGCGAGGACGAAAGCCGTGGTCACCAGCTCGTCCAGATCCACCTCGCTGCCCTCCAGGAGCACGATCTCGTCGTTCTCCTCGTCCTCCAGCTCATCGGCCAGGAGGCAGTCCAAAGGCACCGCCTTTTCCCGGGAAAATTCCTTCCCGCAGCGGTCGCAGGCCAGGTCCAGAAGGGAGCGGGCCGTGCCCCTCAGCTCCAAGGCCCCGGCGTGGTTGGTCACGGTGCCCGCGGCCTCTACCGGCCGGCTGATGGGATGGGAGCCATAAAACTCCAGCTGGGACAGGTCCAGCTGAAATTGGAAGTCCTTGGACGCGCCCGGAACGTGGATGATGTCCTTCAGATCCAGCCGCATATGGAACCTCCCTCCGGGGTATGGACCCCATACTCGCAGAATGGTACAGCGAGTATTATAAACAAATCGGGGAATAATGTCAAATACTTTTTTGCATTTGAGGAAAAAATTTTTTTGCGGCGCCCCGCCGGCCCGCCGGGCGAAATCGGGATTGACAAAAAAACAAGAATATGGTGGAATGGTGGCAGGATATCACACGCTCAATACTGTGGAAGGGACCGACTTGCCCCATGAAGGAATTTATCGTTGGAACGAACGACGCTGGACAGCGCCTGGACCGCTGGCTGGCCAAGACCCTCCCCCTCCTCCCCGCCCCGCTGGCCCAGAAGTACATCCGTCTCAAGCGGGTCAAGCTCAACGGCAGGGGGGCAAAGCGGGACGTGCGTCTGGTCCAGGGGGACTTGCTCCAGCTTTATATCAACGACGAGTTTTTCCAGACCCCCACACCGGAAAACGCCTTTCTCTCCCTCTACCAGCCCAAACTCACGATCCTTTATGAGGATGAGCACATCCTTCTAGTGGACAAGCGCCCCGGCCTGGTGGTCCACCCCGACGAGAGCGAGCGGGTGAACACCCTGCTCACCCACATCCAGGCCTACCTGTACCAGAAAAAGGAGTGGTCCCCCTACTGGGAAAACTCTTTCGCCCCCGCCCTGTGCAACCGCATCGACCGGAACACCGGTGGGATCGTCATTGCGGCCAAGACCGCCGAGGGGCTGCGGATCATGAATCAGAAGATCAAGGACCGGGAGCTGGAGAAATACTACCTGTGCGTGGTCCACGGGACCATGTCCCCCCGGGAGGGGAAGCTGGAGAGCTTTCTTTTAAAGGATGAGGGGAAGAAGCAGGTGTCTGTCCACAAAAAGCCGGTGCCCGGTGGAAAGACGGCGGTCACCTTATATAGGACCCTGGCGGTGGGGAAGGGGCTCTCTCTGGTGGAGTGCGAGCTGATCACCGGCCGCACCCACCAGATCCGGGCCCAGTTCGCCGCCGCCGGGCACCCCCTGCTGGGAGACGGCAAATATGGCAGCGAGCGGCAGAACAAGCGCTACGGCCGCAGCTATCAGGCCCTGTACTCCTACCGGCTGGAGTTCTGCTTCACTACCGACGCCGGGGCGCTGGCTCCTCTGGACGGACAGCAGTTCCAGGTGGAACAGGTGGACTTCGTGACGGAATATTTTCCCGGCTTTTCCCTGTGATCCCCGCCGGTCCGCCGGGATCTCCCCTCACTCCGGCGCACCCCCAGTTTTCCTTGCTCCGGCCGGGCTTTCCCGGTTTTCCGGCGGGGGGATTTCACCGAGATTTTCGACAAAATCCATTGACATTTTATCGGTAAGCGGATATAGTGTATCTCGCTATCTGTGAATCCCCGCCGGGACCTCCAGCTGTCCCTCTGCTGCGGACAGCGGCGGGAATGAGACCGAGGGAGCTGACAAGCTGTAAGTTGAAAGGAAATGGGGGAGGATACATGTCCAAGGAGTTGATCCGCCTGGTGGACTGCACCATGGCGTTTGACGACGAGGTCGTGCTCGATAACATTACGCTGAATATCCATGACAAGGAGTTCCTCACACTGCTCGGTCCCAGTGGATGCGGCAAGACCACCACTCTGCGCATTATCGGTGGTTTCCAGACGCCCACCGCTGGCGACGTATTTTTTGACGGTGTGAGGATCAATGCTGTCCCGGCGCACAAACGGGCCATCAATACAGTATTTCAGAGATACGCTCTGTTTCCCCACCTGAACGTCTTTGAAAACATCGCCTTCGGTCTGCGCATCCCCAAGGCGAAGGAGGAGCGGGACGAGAAGGGAAAGGTCATCCGTCGTCAAAAAGTCAAGCTCACTGAGAAGGAGATCCAGGAGCGGGTCATGGAGATGCTGGATGTCGTCAACCTGAAGGGGTTTGAGAAGCGCTCTGTGTCTTCCCTGTCCGGTGGACAGCAGCAGCGGGTGGCCATTGCCCGCGCCCTGGTGAACCGTCCCAAGGTGCTGCTGCTGGATGAGCCTCTGGGGGCGCTGGATATGCGGCTGCGCAAAGACATGCAGAACGAACTTAAGCGCATCCAGCAAGCCATGGGCATCACCTTCATCTATGTCACCCACGACCAGGAGGAGGCCCTGTCCATGTCGGACACGGTGGTAGTGATGGACAAGGGGCAGATCCAGCAGATCGGCACCCCGGAGGACATCTACAACGAGCCTCAGAATGCCTTTGTGGCCGACTTCATCGGCGAGTCCAACATCATCGACGGCATTATGCGCACCGATGGCGTGGTGGAGATCTTCAACCGCCGTTTCCAGTGCCTGGACAAGGGCTTTGCCCCCAACGAGCCGGTGGACGTGGTCATCCGCCCCGAGGATGTGGACATCGTGCCAGAGGAGCAGGGCCAGCTGAAGGGGACCGTCACCTCCGTCACCTTCAAGGGGATGCAGTATGACATCATCGTGGACTTCTATGGCTTCAAATGGCTGATCCAGACCACGGACCTGTCCCCGGTGGGCAGCCGTATCGGCATCAAGATCGATCCCGACGGCTTCCACGTGATGAAGAAGAGCCATTACTCCGGCATGTTTGGAGACTACTCCTCTTACAGCGAGGAGTATGACGAGATCAGCGACGCCGCCTATGACCCCGAGGAGGCAGAGGGGGAGGAGGCCGGAGATGAAGCGGAATAAGCTCTCCCTGTTTTCCATCCCCTATGTGGTCTGGATGGCCATCTTTGTGGTCATCCCCATTCTGATGGTGGTGATCTATGCCTTTTCTTCCGCCGGAGGCGGCTTCACCCTGGACAACTTCGCCCGCATCTGGGACTACGCGGTGGTCTTCACCCGGTCCTTCAAGCTGGCCCTCATCGCCACCGTGATCTGCCTGTTGGTGGGCTACCCCATTTCCTGTTTCCTGGCCCGGGAGGGAGCCGGCTTCCAGAGGGTGGCCATGATGCTCATCATGCTGCCCATGTGGATGAATTTCCTGCTGCGCACCTACGCCTGGATGTCCATCCTGGAGAACACCGGCCTGCTCAACCGTTTTTTTGACGCTATCGGCCTGTTCGACCTCATCAACGGCCTCTTTGGCACGGAGATCGAGTATTTCAAAATGATCAACACCCAGGGCGCGGTGGTGCTGGGCATGGTGTACAACTTCCTGCCCTTCATGATCCTGCCCATCTACTCGGTCATCGTCAAGCTGGACCACCGGCTGATCGAAGCCGCCCGGGACCTGGGGGCCGATTCGGTCACGGTGTTCCGCCGTGTGACCCTGCCCCTGTCCCTGCCTGGGGTCCTCTCGGGCATCACCATGGTGTTCGTCCCGGCGGTGTCCACCTTTGTTATCAGCCGTATGCTGGGCGGCGGCTCCAACCTGCTCATTGGCGATCTGATCGAGATGCAGTTCCTTGGCAACAGCTACAACCTGAACGTGGGTTCTGCCATGAGCCTTGTGCTGATGATCATTGTGCTGCTGTGCATGAGCTTCACCTCCAGCTTTGATGAAGATGAAATGGAGGGCGTGTCCTGATGAAAACGAAACATCTGCGCCTGATGCAGCGCGTCTATATCGTGCTGTTTTTCTGCTTCATGTACCTGCCCATTGCATACATGATCGTATTCAGCTTCAACCAGTCCAAGGGCTATTCGCTCTTCACCGGCTTTACCCTCAAGTGGTACTCCAGCCTGCTGCACAACTCCTCCATCCTGCATGCGCTGCTGGTCTCGCTGGAAGTGGCTCTGATCTCTGCGGTCATTGCCACTGTGCTGGGTACAGCGGCAAGTCTGGGCATTGCGTCCATGGGCCGCGGGAGCCGCCTTGTCGTCACCAACATCACCTATATCCCGGTGGTCAACCCGGAGATCATCACCGGCATCTCGCTCATGCTGCTGTTCGTGGCCTACCAGCGCTTTGCCGGGGGTGTCTCCTGGCTGCCGGATGCCATCATGGGCTTCCCGACGCTGCTCATTGCGCATATCGCGTTCAATGTGCCGTATGTCATCTTCAACGTCACGCCCAAGCTCAAGCAATTGGATATCAAGCTGTATGAGGCAGCGCTCGACCTTGGCTGCGACCCCAAGCAGGCCTTCTTCAAGGTCATCCTGCCGGAGATCAGCCCGGCCATCCTGTCGGCATTCCTCATCTGCCTGACCTATTCCATCGACGACTTCATGATCTCCTATTTCAACTGCGGCACGGTGGAAACACTGCCCATCGCCATCTACTCCATGACCCGTAAAAAGGTCAGCCCGGAGATCTATGCGCTGTCCACCATCATGTTCGTGGTCATTCTGTGCATCATTCTGATCTCCAACGCAATGGAGAGCCGCAGCTACCGCCGCGACCAGAAGGCGCTGAGAGGGGAGGGCGTGTGATGAAACGTTTTGCTGTGTTGCTGCTGGCGCTGGCAATGGCGGTCTGCTGTGCAATGCCCGCCTTTGCCGCCGGCACCATTGAGGTGACCGAGGATGTCTCGGTGTCGGACGATTACGACTGGACCCGCTTCAAGGGCCAGAACGTGGCCATCAATGTCTATAACTGGGGCGAGTACATCTCCAACGGCTCGGACGACAGCGTGGACGTGGTGGCGGCCTTTGAAAAGCTCACCGGCATCAAGGTGAACTACACCACCTTCGACTCCAACGAGTCCATGTACGCAAAGCTCAAGTCCGGCGCAGCCAACTACGATGTGGTCATTCCGTCGGATTACATGGTGGCAAAAATGATCGCCGAGGGGATGCTCAAGCCTCTGAACTACGACAATATCCCGAACTTCAAAAAGATCAATCAGGAATACGTGGATCCGGATTACGATCCGCAGAATGCCTACACCGTGCCCTACATGCTCTGCACCACCGGCATCATTTATAACACCACCATGGTGGACAAAGCGCCCACCAGCTGGGCCGACCTGTGGGACGAGCAGTACGCAGGCAATATCCTGATGTTCAACAACAGCCGCGATGCCTACGCCATTGCTGCTTTTAAGAGCGGCCACGATATCAACCCGCAGTCCACCGAAGAGGTGGATGAGGTGGTGGAAGAGCTGAAGGCTCAGAAACCGCTGGTGCAGGCCTACGTCATGGATGAGATCTTTGATAAGATGATCGGCGGCGAGGCAGCCGTCGGTGTGTACTACTCCGGCGATGCCATCACCATGATCGACGACAATCCCGACCTTGCATGGGTGTTCCCGGAGGAGGGCAGCGTGCTGTCTGTGGACTGCATGGCCATTCCTGCTGCCAGTGAGCATCAGGAAGCTGCAGAGATGTTCATCAATTTCATGTGCGAGACGGATATCGGCAAGGCAAACGCCGAGTACATCGGCTACACCACCCCCATGCAGGATGTGTGGGAGGTGCTGGACGAGGATCTGAAGGAGAGCGAGATCGCTTATCCGTCCGAAGAGAAAGCCGCCAAGGAAAAGGTGTTCACTTCCCTGAGCGACGATGTGAACAGCGAGCTGGACGTGAAGTGGAGCGAAATGAAGAGTTACGACGAGGGTGGCAGCAGTCTGCTGTTCCTTGCGCTGCTGGCAGCCATGGTAGCGCTGGCCTGCTTCAACATCTGGCGCAAGGTCCGCAGGCGCAACCGCAATCAGTATTAAACGCAAAGGAGGCTGCTGCACAGAACAACGTGCAGTGGTCTCTTTTTATAGAAAGGAAAAACCATGGAACAGTTCTTTTACACCGAGACCATGACAGTCATGAACGCAGATGCCGACTTCCGCAGCCTGCTCAAGCCCAGCGCCCTGCTGCGCTATGTGGAGCAGATTTCGACAGACCACGCCCGCGCCTTTGGTATGGATGACCAGTTCTTCAAAGATCGCGGTGTGACCTTTCTGGTGGGCAAGCAGGCCCTGAAATTTGACCGTGTGCCCCAGCGTGCCGAAACGCTGACCCTTACCTCCCGGGCGCAGGTCAGCAAACACGGTTCGGTCAAACGCATCACCACCCTGACCGATGCCGAGGGCAAAGAGGTGGCTATGGTGGACTGCCGCTGGATCGTGGCAAGCCTTGCCGAGGGCCGTATCCTGCGGGAGCCGGGCTGGACGGTGGAGAATTTCTGGAACGATACGGTGGAGGATGAGCTGCCTTTGCAGCTGCACAAGTGCAAGGATGGTCTGACCAGCGCAGGGGAGTGGACGGCGCATTATTCCCAATGCGATCTGAACGGCCATTTGAACAACGCATTCTATCTGGACCTTGTCTGCGATGCGCTGCCGCTGGAAGTGATGCGCAAAGGCCCCGTGACATTTGCGTCTATCAACTACCACCGCGAGATCCCGATGGGAGAAACGGCAGAGGTGTTTTATGCTCCTTCGGCGGATGGCTGGTATGTGGTCGGAAAGCACAACGGCCAGACCAGCTTTGAGTGCTATCTGGAGGTGGGAAAGACAAACGTGTAAATCGTTGATTTCTCAAGAGAACCGCTGCGCCGCTTTTAGCTGAAAATAAGCGAGCAATGCAAAAAAAAGCGTCACCCGTGCAGAAAAAACCGGCGCATTTTGAGAATTGCATCCTCTGAGGAACAGGGAGTACTCTTTTATTAGAAGAATCTTCTGATTGTCCAAAGGAGGATAAAACAAATGAAAAAACATCTCCGAGTCCTTGCGGCCGTTCTGGTACTGTGCTTCAGTCTGCTGTGCCCGGCGGCATCTGCCGCCAGTGTACAGACTGCGGCCTGCAAGCCGTCCACTGCAGCCGTTCAGACCATTTCTGCCGGCAAAAAGACGGAGCAGATGGTCTGGATCCCAACGCACGGCGGCAAAAAATATCACAGCAAGTCTACCTGCAGCAATATGAAAGACCCGGAAAAGGTTACATTATCGAAAGCAAAAGCGGAAGGCTTCACTGCTTGCAAAAAGTGCTATTAAGAAAATAAAGAATGATCTGCAAAGCCCTTGCCGGAAATTTTCTGGCAGGGGTTTTATATGTGTCCACAAAAAGTTAACAAAAGAAATTACAGAAAAATTACAAAACCCTATTGCAAAATGGTTTCAAAAGAGTTACAATATGGTTACAGCAAGGGCACAAGCCCTGCTGAGTGTGAAATCTTTTTCTTCTTGTTTTTTGGGGATATCGGGCACAGGTTCTCCTCCTCCGGCTGTTCTCCTTCACAGTCGTGATCCATGTGCCGCACAGGCGGTATCCCGCTTCGTGTGCAAAAAAGCTCGTCCGTTCTGGACGAGCTTTTTTGCATCCATAAATCACGCAAAAACCGGCTTCTCATGCGGGAAAGTATGACCTTACGCCATTTTGGTGGGCAATTTGCCTGTTTTTCTGCAAAGGACATTTATAAAGTTTGGCGCGGCGGGGGTTTGTATTCCGGCTGGCTTTGTGGTACAGTATATACAATCAATTTATAGGTTGCAAACATGAATCCGATTGATGTTGATGCGTTAAGAGAAAAGGAGTTTGAACATGGCTTATTTCTATAAAGAACCTTCCCGCACTTTCGGTGAATATCTGCTGATCCCCGGCTATTCCTCTGCAGAGAATATCCCCACGGCTGTCAGCCTCAAGACCCCGCTGGTCAAGTACCGCAAGGGCGAGGAGGAGTGCCCCCTGCAGATGAATATTCCCATGATCAGCGCCATCATGCAGGCGGTCTCTGGCGATAAGCTGGCCATTGCACTGGCCCGTCAGGGCGGCGTGTCCTTCATCTACGGCTCTCAGAGCATTGAGAACGAGGCTGCCATGGTGCGCCGCGTCAAGAGCTTTAAGGCTGGTTATGTCGTGTCCGATTCCAACCTGGCCCCCACTGCCACCCTGCACGATGTGCTGGAGCTGAAGGCACGCACCGGCCACTCCACCATTGCCATCACTGCCGATGGCACTCCGAGCGGCAAGCTGCTGGGCATTGTTGCATCTCGTGACTACCGCATCAACCACACCCCGGATGATGCCCCTGTCACCACCTTTATGACTCCCATTGAAAAGCTGGTCACTGCACCGGAGAACACCTCCCTGCACGATTGTAACAACATCATCTGGGATAACAAGATCAACACCCTGCCTCTGGTGGATGCCGAGGGCAACCTGAAGTATATGGTGTTCCGCAAGGACTACGACTCCCACAAGAAGAACGCCAACGAACTGCTGGATAAGAACAAGAGCTATGTGGTGGGCGCAGGCATCAACACCCGCGATTACGCTGAGCGCGTGCCCGCACTGGTGGATGCCGGTGTGGATGTGCTGTGCATCGACTCTTCCGAGGGTTACTCCGAGTGGCAGAGCCGCACCATCGGCTGGATCCGTGAGCACTACGGCGATACCGTCAAGGTGGGCGCAGGCAACGTTGTGGATGCCGAGGGCTTCCGCTTCCTGGCCGAGGCTGGTGCAGACTTCGTGAAGATCGGCATTGGCGGCGGTTCTATCTGCATCACCCGCGAGACCAAGGGCATTGGCCGTGGTCAGGCTACCGCTGTCATCGAGGTGGCAAAGGCCCGCGATGAGTACTATAAGGAGACCGGCATCTACGTGCCCATCTGCTCCGACGGCGGCATCGTCCACGATTACCACATCACGCTGGCACTGGCCATGGGTGCGGATTTTGTGATGCTGGGCCGCTACTTTGCCCGCTTTGACGAAAGCCCCACGAATAAGGTGCGCATCAACGGCCAGTATATGAAGGAGTACTGGGGCGAAGGCTCCAACCGTGCCCGCAACTGGCAGCGCTACGATCTGGGCGGTTCCAGCAAGCTGAGTTTTGAGGAAGGCGTGGACAGCTACGTGCCCTATGCCGGCCCTCTGGCTGACGGTGTGCAGACCACTCTGTACAAGGTCAAGAGCACCATGTGCAACTGCGGCGCTCTGTCCATCCCGGAGCTGCAGCAGAAAGCAAAGCTGACCGTGGTTTCCTCTACCTCCATCGTTGAGGGCGGCAGCCACGACGTTGTGCTGAAGAATGCTACCCCCAATATCATCAACGGTTAACACGTTTGTTCTGAAAGCCGCCCGTGCTGTTTGTGTATGGGCGGCTTTTTCTTACCGGAAATTGACCGGGATTTTCCAAAAATGCTTGCACCGCTCTGCGTTTGGTGATATCATGATAGAAACGCACTGTCAAGACAGGCAGGCGCGCAAACCTTCCCACAGGTCAGAACGGCACGGGACAGCAAGGAGCCTTTGCCGGGTGTAAAGAAGAGAGGATACTATTCATGGACGAAATCAAGGTTGTGCCTTATATTCCAGATGAGGACTACGACAACCCCGCAATGGTCGTGGATTTTTATGAATTTACAATGGCAAACTGCCTGTTCCTGCACGGATTCAAGGACACCACGCTGGTGTTTGATATGTTCTTCCGCAAGAACCCGGATGCTCAGGGCTACTCCATCAGCGCCGGCCAGCGCAAGCTGACCCGTTTTCTGCTGAATTATCATTTCAATGCACAGGATATCTGGTGGCTGCGCACCAAGGGCATGAGTGAGGAATTCTGCGAGTATCTGCGCACCTATCAGTGGAAGGGCGACATGTACGCTCTGCCCGAGGGCACGGTGGCATACCCGCATGTGCAGATGGTGCGCATCGAGTGCGATCTCGTGGGCGCAATTCTGATCGAGACCTACCTGCTGCAGACCATGAACTTCCACAGTCTGATTGCCACCAAGGCTACCCGCGTCACCGGCCTGAACACCCACACGCCCCGCAGCGTGATGGAATTCGGCACCCGCCGTGCGCAGGGCGAAAGCGCTGGCAACGATGGTGCATATGCTGCTGTTCTGGGCGGCTGCGTGGGCACTGCCAACTGTTTGGCCGAGATGAAGTTCGGCGCGGAGGTCAAGGCTGTGGGCACCGTAGCGCACAGCTTCATCGAGTTCTTCCCCACGGAGTTTGATGCCTTCAAGGCCTTTGCCGATACCTACCCGGATTCGGTCAGTCTGCTGCTGGACACCTATAATATCATGGAGAGCGGTCTGCCCAACCTCATTAAACTGGACGATTACCTCATCGAAAAATACCCCAACGACCCGAACCGCCGCGTCAAGAGCGCCCGTATCGACTCCGGCGACCTGGCCCGCGGCTCCAAGCGCCTGCGCAAGGCACTGGATGCGGCCGGTAAGCCTTACATCAAGCTGGTGGCTTCCAATGGTCTGGACGAAAAGAAGATCGCCAACATGGAGCTGTATGAGCACGCTCATTTTGACTCCTACGGCGTGGGCGAAAACCTGATCACCTCTGCTTCCGACCCCGTGTTCGGCGGTGTGTACAAGCTGGTGGCGGTCAAGCAGCCGGACGGCAGCTACACTCCCAAGATGAAGTGCTCGGATTCCGCCAGCAAGGCCATCATTCCGGGCAAGAAGATGCCGTGGCGCCTCTACGATGAAAATGGTCAGGCCCAGTGTGACCTGATCGCCATGGATGATGAAGTCATCGAGGCGGGCAAGCCCGTCACGATGGTCAATCTGGACTCCGATGCCATCGAGCGCACCGTCACCATTACCCCCACCAAGGTCAAAAAGCTGCTGGTGCCGCATGTGCTGAATGGTCAGCTGGCCATTGAGCTGCCTTCGATCGCAGAGAAGAAGGCATACATTGCAAAGCAGCTCACCGAGGAGACCTGGGAGAGCGAACTGCGTCTGGAGTGCCCGCATAAGCACTATGTGAACATGACCCCGGCTGTGGCCGAGTGCCGTTCCAAGATGTATGCAGAGTTGCACGGCGGCAAGGTGTAAAATAAGCAAAATAAAAAGCCCCTCAAGCGTAAGCTTGGGGGGCTTTTTATGCCGCCGACGGGGGTCGAACCCGTACTCTGTCTCCAGAAAGGGATTTTAAGTCCCTCGTGTCTGCCAATTTCACCACAGCGGCATACAACGCTAATAATAATACAATAGAATGGCTTCTTTGTCAAGAAAAAGCACAGAGCCCGTCTCTTCATCCTCCATTCACGATTCATTTGTAAAAAGTGCTTTTTCTTTCCGTGGTTTCATGGTATAATAACCTTCAGATACGGCTTTCCGGGCCGTGGCCGCGTGCTTTGGCAGCGCGGCAGAAGAGGGCAGAGCGGGCAGCGTACCGCTCTGCTGGGGCAGTGCCCGCAAGATAGGGCGGGCGGGAAATACAAAAAGAGAGGCGAATCGAGATGTTGGATATGATCAAGTGCAGCACCGGCGGCGCATACTATGCCCGCGGTGAATGGGTGCCTGCAGACGGCGAAGCAAGCGCCGCACTGGCAGCAAAGGGCTTTGATGCCGCAGCCATCGAGAACGCAAAGACCGGCACCATGGCCTACAGCATTCTGCAGGCCCACAACACCAGCGGCGATGCCGAAAACCTGAAGATCAAGTTCGATGCCATGGCCAGCCATGACATCACCTTTGTGGGCATCATCCAGACGGCCCGTGCGTCCGGTCTGGAGAAATTCCCTATTCCGTATGTGCTCACCAACTGCCACAACAGCCTTTGCGCCGTGGGCGGCACCATCAATGAGGACGACCACCGCTTCGGCCTGTCCGCCGCCAAAAAATACGGCGGCATTTTTGTGCCCCCGCATCTGGCGGTCATCCACCAGTACATGCGCGAAAAGTTTGCGGGCTGCGGCAAGATGATCCTTGGCTCGGACTCCCACACCCGCTACGGTGCTCTGGGCACCATGGCCATTGGTGAGGGCGGCGGCGAGCTGGCAAAGCAGCTGCTGGGCCGCACCTACGATGTGGCCCGTCCGGGTGTTGTTGCAATTTATCTCACCGGCTCTCTGCCTGCAGGCTGCGGCCCGCACGATGTGGCCATTGCGCTGGTGGGCAAGCTGTTCAAGAGCGGCTATGTCAAAAACAAGGTGATGGAGTTTGTCGGCCCCGGCGTTGCGTCTCTGCGTCAGGATACCCGCAACGCCATCGATGCCATGACCACCGAGACCACCTGCCTGTCCTCCATCTGGGAAACCGACGAAACGACGCAGAAATTCCTTGCGGTGCATGGCCGTGCCGCCGACTATAAGAAGCTGGCTCCGGCCGACCTTGCTTATTACGACGGTGTGGTAGAGGTAGACCTTTCTGCCATCCGCCCCATGATCGCACTGCCCATGCATCCCTCCAATGCATTTACCATTGAAGAGCTGAACGCAAACCTTGAGGATATTCTCCATGCCTGCGAGCAGGATGTGCAGAAGCTGATCGGCCGCAAGGATGTCAGCCTTGACCTGTGCAGCAAGATCGAGAACGGTAAACTGCGTGTGGATCAGGGCGTGATCGCAGGCTGCGCAGGCGGTCTGTACGACAGCATTTATGAAGCTGCCTCCATCCTCAAGGGCCACACCGGCGGCTGCGGTGACTACGCCCTGAGCGTGTATCCCGGCAGCCAGCCCATCATGATGGAACTGGTGCGCACCGGAGTCATCCACGACCTGATGGCCAGCGGTGCCACCGTCCGCACTGCGTTCTGCGGCCCCTGCTTCGGCGCAGGCGACGTGCCCGCCAACGGCGCGCTGTCTATCCGCCATACCACCCGCAACTTCCCCAGCCGCGAAGGCTCCAAGCCCGGCAACGGCCAGCTTTCCGGTGTGGCACTGATGGATGCCCGCAGCATTGCGGCCACCACGGCCAACGGCGGCATTCTGACCCCGGCTACCGATATCGACTATGATCCCACCGTGCCGGAGTATCAGTACGATCCTTCCAGCTACGATACCCGCGTGTATCAGGGCTTTGGCAAGGGCGATTACGATGCCCTGCTCAAGCTTGGCCCCAACATCAAGGACTGGCCCGAAATTGCACCGCTGGGCGATAACCTGCTGCTGAAGGTGGCATCTTACATCACCGACCCTGTCACCACCACCGACGAGCTGATCCCCTCCGGTGAGACTTCGTCTTACCGTTCCAATCCTCTGGGTCTGGCCGAGTTCACCCTCAGCCGCAAGGACCCGGAGTATGTGGGCCGTGCCAAGGCCGTGCAGGCCGAAGAAAAGGCCCGTCGTGCAGGCGAGGGCAGCGCCGAGGTGCTGGCCCAGCTGCACAAGGTGCCCGGCTGCGAAAACCTGACTTGGAACGATGTGCAGATCGCATCCACCATCTTTGCCGTCAAGCCCGGCGATGGTTCTGCCCGTGAGCAGGCGGCCAGCTGCCAGCGTGTGCTGGGGGCCGGTGCCAACATCGTTACCGAGTACGCCACCAAGCGCTACCGCTCCAACCTCATCAACTGGGGCATGCTGCCGCTGCAGCTGGTGGGCGCAACGCCGTTCGGTCTGGGCGACTATGTCTTTATCCCGAATGTCCGCGAGGCCCTCAAGGGCGACCTGCAGAACATCAAGGCCTATGTGCTGGGCGACACCGCAAAAGAGTTCAGCCTGTACATGGCCCCGCTGACCGCCGACGAGCGCAAGATCCTGGCCGACGGCTGCCTGATCAATTTCTATAAGCACTGATATGATAGAAGGCTTCCTCTTTGGGGGAAGCCTTTCTCTGGCTTTCTTGGGAGGTTCATTTTCCATGCCCGGCGATCTTCACAACCATTCCACCTGTTCCGATGGCTCTGTGCCCATCCACCGCCTGCCGCTCATGGCGGCGCGGGCGGGGCTGGACACCATGGCCATTTCCGACCACGACACCCTGCTCAGCGTAAACTACTGCTATGAGCACCCTGTGCAGGACGGCGTGCGCCTGCTCCCGGCCACCGAGCTGACCGGCTATGACCATGAGCATAAGCATCGCGTGCACCTGCTGTGCTACTTCCCGGACCCGGAAAGCCGGGAACTGAAGGAGCACTGCGACATCCTGCGCCAGCGCCGCAACGAGTGCGGCCTGCAAAGCGCAAAGGAGATCGAAGCGCTGTACCCGCAGTTCCGCACGGAACAGGCGCTGGAATACGCAAAGGACAGCGGTGTGCTGTTCAAAAGCGGCATTATGGAAGCGCTGCACCAGCTGGGGCTGTGCGATGCTGTGTACGGCAAGCTGTACAGTTATCTCTTTGGCTGGGAGCCGCGCGGTGTGGTGCTGCATCAGGTAAAATATCCCTCGGTGCAGGAAGTGATCGCCACGGCGAAAGCTGCCGGTGCGGTGCTGGTATTTGCACACCCGACCGTTTACAAGAGCATGCCGCTGGTGCGTCAGCTTGCCAAAGAGGGCATCATCGATGGCATTGAGGTGGAGCACCCCCGCAATAGCCCGGAGGACAGGGCCGAGTGTGCTGCTCTGTGTGAGCAGTATGGGCTGATCCATACCGGCGGTACGGACTTCCACGGTGCAAACCATAAGGTGCCGCACCCGGTGGGTACCTGTACCACGGCAGACGATCAGGTGGCCCGCATTCTGGAGCTGGCCCACAAGCGCCGCGGTATTGATGTGTGACCCGGTCACATTGACATTCCGGCACGCTGCTCTATAATAGAAGCAGACGATCTTCGTCGGGATTTCTGTCAAAAAGAGAGGATTTTGAACTATGAGCAAGGAATTCAGCTTCCCGAACAGCGGCACCTGTTCCAAGCAGACCAACTTTGTGCTGAACGATGACCACACCATTGCGTCCATGGAGGTCGTTGGCGGCTGCAACGGCAACCTGAAGGGCATCTGCCGTCTGGTCAAGGGCATGAAGGCCGAAGATGTGATCGACCGCATGGAGGGCACGCTCTGCGGTTTCCGCAATACCAGCTGCCCGGATCAGATCGCCAAGAACCTGAAAAAGGCTCTGGCCGAAATGGACTGAAAAAATCAAACAGCGAAGGGGAGATGCCTGCGGGTATCTCCTTTTTGTTTTCCCATCCCGACAGAAAGAGATGTTTTTTTTCTGTGCTTCGGGGCTATACTTCTTGTGAAAACGAATTTCATCAGCAAGGAGCGGGCAAATGAGTATTTGGGAAAAACTTGGCTTTGGCGGGTACAAGGGCTTTTCGCACGAGTCGGATCAGCTGCTGCGCAGTGCGGTGGAGCTTGCCGGGAACCTTGGCTGCGAAAAAGCCGATACCGGCCACCTGCTGCTGGCGATCCTGCAGCAGGATCACGGGGCGGCAGCACGGTTTCTGGAGGGCAAGCAGATCCGGGAACCGGAGGTGCGCCGTCAGCTGGCCGAGAGCCGCCGCGCACCGGCTTTGCATCTGGATCGCTACGCTCTTGCGCCGGACCTCAAGCGCACCATGGATTACGCCATCATCGGGGCACAGAACGCGCACCTGAACCGGGCCGAGCCGGAACATCTGCTCTGCGCCATGCTGGAGGATGACGGCTGCACAGCAGGCATCCTGCTGGCATCCATGGGCGTGCAGCTCACAGATGCCGTGCGGGAGTGCCGCCAGCTGTCCGGGCAGTTCGTACTGCCGTATCAGACGCGGGCCACGGTCAGTGCGCCGCGCGGCAGCCGCGCTAGTGATAAGTACTGCCGGGATCTGACCCGCCGTGCTGCGGAACGGGAACTGGACCCGGTGTTCTGCCGGGAAGCAGAGCTGGACCGCATGGTGGAGATCTTATGCCGCCGTCAGAAGAACAACCCCTGCCTTGTGGGGGAGCCGGGCGTGGGCAAGACCGCCCTTGCCGAAGGACTGGCCCAGCGCATTGCCACGGATCGTGTGCCCCGTGCGCTCAAGGGCCGCCGTCTGCTGGCACTGGATATGGCCAGCCTTGTGGCGGGCACCAAATACCGCGGTGACTTTGAGGAGCGGTTCAAGAACCTGCTGGAAGAGCTGGTGCGGGACGGCAGCTCCATCCTGTTCGTAGACGAGTTCCACACCATCGTGGGTGCCGGTGCAGCGGAAGGTGCCATCGATGCTGCCAGCATCTTAAAACCGGTGCTGGCCCGGGGCGAGATACAAATTATCGGCGCTACCACTACCGAAGAGTTCCGCACCCACATCCAGAAGGATGCCGCACTGGAACGCCGTTTCGGCAAGGTGCAGGTAGAGGAGCCTACGCCTGCGCAGGCGCTGGATATCCTCAACGGGCTTGCGCCGCGCTATGAGTGCTACCACAATGTCTGCCTTCCGCCGGAAGCGCTGCAGGCTGCGGTGGAGCTTTCGGTGCGATATCTGCCGGGGCGCTTTCTGCCGGATAAGGCCATCGACCTTGTGGACGAAGCCTGTGCGGCGGCACGCATCCGGGCCGAGCAGGCAAAGCAGTCAAAGCCCACGCTGGTGCCGGACGATATCGCCCATGTGGTGGCGCAGGCCAGCGGTGTGCCGGTGGAGCGGGTAGGTGAGCAGGAGCGGGAACGGCTGGACAAGCTGGAAGAACGTCTCAACGCCGAGATCGTGGGCCAGAGCCGGGCTGTGGCTGCGGTGGCAGGTGCCATCCGGCGCAGCCGCACCGGTCTTGGCGAGCCGGGCCGGCCTATGGGTGCCATGCTGTTTCTTGGCCCCACGGGAGTGGGCAAAACGGCTCTTGCCCGGGCGCTGGCGGTCAGCTGGTTCGGCAGCGAAAAAGCCCTGCTCAAATTTGATATGTCGGAGTATCAGGAGCAGCACACCGCTGCCCGGCTGCTGGGTGCGCCGCCGGGCTATCTGGGCCATGACGAGGGCGGACAGCTGACCGAAGCAGTGCGCCGCCGCCCTTACAGTGTGGTGCTGTTTGACGAGATCGAAAAGGCACACCCGGACATTCAGAACATCCTTTTGCAGATACTGGAAGATGGCCAGCTGACCGATGCCATGGGCCGCAAGGCGGATTTCCGCAACACCATCGTACTGCTCACCTCAAACCTCGGCGCACGTTTTTTGGCGGGTCAGAGCACGCCGCTGGGCTTTGCAGCGGGCAGCGAAGCCGTGTTTGAAAAGCAGTCTGCGCAGGCCATTGAGGAGGCAAAAAAGTGGTTCCGGCCAGAGCTGGCAGGCCGTCTGGACGAGATGATCGTATTCCGTCCGCTGGCCGACGACAGCCTGTGCGCCATTGCCGAAAAAATGCTGTGCCAGCTGGAGCAGCGTGCCGCCCGCAGCGGCTACCAGCTGCATCACACACCGCGGGTAGGGCAGGCGCTGGCAGCAAAGGCCCGCTCTGCCTACGGGGCCAGAGAACTGCGCCGCGCAGTGGACAGGGCAGTGGAGCAGGCACTTGCGGATCAGATCGCATCCGGCACGGCCTGCGTGGGCCAGCACTGGACAGCGGACTGCTCGGCGGATGGTGCTATCGTCCTGCGGGAGGACGAAACCGCAACACTGTAAAGCATCGGAAGTTCAAAAGGACCGCCCTGAGTTACAAGACCCGGGGCGGTATTTTTTTGTCTGCAGGGGGGAGCGGAGACATCCGCTCCTTTTTTGCGCGTACGGGGCAGGGACATTGTGAGATTGGCTCTTGCATCCTTTTGGTTTTCTGTTATCATAGAAGCAACAGAATTGCAGGAGGAAGTCCATGCGCACATTATTTCTTTTGAATCCAACTGCCGGTAAGGCCGATTGCACCCGTACGCTGCCGCAGCAGATCAATGCTGCCGCCGCGCGTGCAGGGCTTGCGCCGGAAGAATATACCATTCAGGTCACAAATCACGCCGGCCATGCCCGGGAGCTGGCCAATGCCGCTGCGCAGCAGGCCCGGCAGAGCGGGGAAGAACTGCGGGTCTTCACTGCCGGCGGCGACGGCACCTTCAACGAAGCGCTCACCGGGATCTATGGCTATGCAAATGCAGCCGTGGGCTGTCTGCCCTTTGGCAGCGGCAACGATTTTCTGCGCACCTTTGGTACAAAGGAAGAGTTTCTGGATCTGGATGCCCAGCTGGCCGGTGGGCCGGTGAGCATCGATCTGATGCAGACCAGCCTTGGCCTTTCGGCCACCATCTGCGCTGCCGGTCTGGATGCGCAGGTTGCCTACGGCATCCCGAAGTTCCGGCGCATCCCGCTGTGCGGCGGCGAGATGGCCTATGTGCTTTCCATTGTGGAACAGCTGTGCGGACACATCGGCCGCAGGGTGGAGTACACCATCGATGGTGAAACGCTGGATGTGGACTGCCTGATGTGTGCCATCTGCAATGGCCGCACCTATGGCGGCGGTTTCTGTGCAGCGCCGGAAGCACAGCCCGACGACGGCTGGCTGGATGTTTATATCATCCGCAAGGTGAGCCGCATGACCATTGCAAAGCTGCTGGGAATGTACAAGAGCGGCAAGCACTTCCAGAACGGTCAGCTCGTCAGAGCTGCAGAGCCGTATTTCATTTACCGCCGCGCAAAGCAGGTGAGCCTGCGCGCTGCGGATGGCCGCGGGCCGATCGTTGCCACGGCAGACGGTGAATGCGCACCCAAGGAGCAGATCACTGTACAGGTACAGCCGCTGGCAGGGCGCATCCTTCTGCCAAAGCCTGCTTTTGAGCGCTTTGCAGCGCAGAGGACGGCACAGAGTGCAGACCGAACATGAAAAACCAGAAGAAGAGACAGCTTTTTTGTCCAAGAAAAAAGCTGTCTCTTTTTCGCTGTACGGCTGATTTTTTCATCTGTCATAAATTCTTAACAAAAAGAAGCAAAAAAGGTCTTGATTTTTTGGGTCAAGATGAGTACAATACACTTAGCACTCAGAGAAATGGAGTGCTAAAGAGCCGAAGAGCCGACACGAGGCCCTTTGGACACAGCAAAGTTTTAAATTATATTTTTACTATAGGAGGGCAAGAACTATGAAGATCATTCCTCTTGCAGACCGTGTTGTCATTAAGGCTGTTGAGGTTGAGGAGACCACCAAGGGCGGTCTGATCCTGACCGGCAGTGCTAAGGAAAAGCCCCAGGTGGCTGAGGTCATCGCTGTCGGCCCCGGCGGCGTTGTGGACGGCAAGGAAGTCAAGATGACTGTGAAGGTCGGCGACAAGGTCCTCACCAGCAAGTACTCCGGTACCGAGGTCAAGGTGGACGGCGAAGAGTGCACCATCGTCCGTCAGGGCGATATCCTGGCAGTCGTTGAGGACTGAGCGGTTTCCCCTCTGATATTTGAAAATTGAGCTTTAAAGGAGCGATTTGATTATGGCTAAGCAGATCAAGCAGGGCGAGGATGCCCGCAAGGCACTGTGTGCCGGTATCGATACCCTGGCAAACACCGTTAAGATCACCCTGGGCCCCAAGGGCCGCAATGTGGTGCTGGGCAAAAAGTTCGGTGCACCGGTCATCACCAACGATGGCGTGACCATTGCTAAGGAGATCGAGCTGAAGGACGAGTTCGAGAACATGGGCGCACAGCTGGTGCGTGAAGTCGCTACCAAGACCAACGACGCAGCAGGCGACGGTACCACCACCGCAACCGTTCTGGCACAGGCCATGGTCACCGAGGGCATGAAGAATGTCACCGCCGGTGCAAACCCCATGGATATCCGCCGCGGCATGAGCAAGGCTGTTGCCAAGGCTGTTGAGACCATCAAGGCTCACAGCCAGAAGGTGAAGGACAGCAACGATATCGCCCGCGTCGGCACCATTTCTGCAGGCGACCCCGAGATCGGCCGTCTGATCGCCGAGGCTATGGAGAAGGTCACCTCCGATGGCGTTATCACCATTGAGGAGAACAAGACCACCGCTGAGACCTACAACGAGATCGTGGAAGGCATGCAGTTTGACCGCGGCTACCTCACCCCGTATATGGTCACCGATACCGACAAGATGGTGGCTGATCTGGACAACGCCGCTATCCTGATCACCGATAAGAAGATCAGCGTGATTCAGGATCTGGTCCCTCTGCTGGAGCAGGTGATGCAGAACGGTCTGAAACTGCTGATCGTGGCTGAGGACATTGAGGGCGAGGCTCTGTCCACTCTGATCGTCAACCGCCTGCGCGGCACCCTGAATGTCTGCGCTGTCAAGGCTCCCGGCTTTGGCGACCGCCGCAAGGAAATGCTGCAGGATATCGCAACCCTGACCGGCGGCACCGTAGTCTCCTCCGATCTGGGCTATGAGCTGAAGGATGCTACCGTCCAGATGCTGGGCCATGCCCGTCAGGTGAAGGTCTCCAAGGAGAACACCACCATCGTTGGCGGTGCAGGCGATAAGGATGCCATCGCAGCCCGCATCGCTCAGATCCGCAGCCAGATCGAGGCCGCTACCAGCGATTTCGACCGTGAAAAGCTGCAGGAGCGTCTGGCAAAGCTGGCTGGCGGCGTGGCCGTCATCAAGGTCGGCGCTGCTACCGAAGTTGAGATGAAGGACAAGAAGCTGCGCATCGAGGATGCTCTGAACGCAACCAAGGCTGCTGTTCAGGAAGGCGTTGTTGCCGGCGGCGGTACTGCTCCTATCAATGCGATCCCCGCTGTGCGCGAGCTGTGCGACACGCTGGAAGGTGACGAGCGCACCGGTGCCAAGATCGTTCTGAAGGCTCTGGAAGCTCCTCTGCGCCAGATCGCTAAGAATGCCGGTCTGGAAGGCAGCGTCATCATCGACAAGATCATCTCTGCCAACAAGCCCAACTACGGCTTTGATGCTCAGAACGAGGTCTTTGTGGACGATATGATCGCTGCTGGCATCGTTGACCCCACCAAGGTCACTCGTTCCGCTCTGGAGAACGCAGCCTCCGTCGCTGAGATGGTGCTGACCACCGAAAGCCTGGTCGCTGATCTGCCGGAGCCCCCTGCTGCACCCGCTGCTGCAGGCGGTGACATGGGCGGTATGGGCGGCATGTACTAAGCCAAAACCGCCGCTCCCAAGAATCCCAATTTATAAAAAGAACGCAGGCAGAACTTTTCGCAAAGGCGAAGGCTCTGCCTGCTTTTTTGCACCCCTGCCGCACTTTTCTCTTCGCCGCAAATGTGCTACAATAGCCTTAGCATAAGGAAAAGGGGAACGCGCATGGCCAGAAACAGGCAGAACCTGAACATCATCTACATCTCGGACCGAATGCGGGAGACGCTGCGGCCCATAGCGTCCTGTGCGCTCACGGCGGTGGTGGCCCCCATGGGCTACGGTAAAACGACGGCGGTGCGCTGGTTCTTGGCAGAGCAGGCCAAGGCGGGGGCTGTGGTGCTGCAAGCCAGCATCTACTCGGATAACCGCTCCATCTTCTGGAAAAGCGTGCAGAAGGCCTTTGCCGCCGCCGGGCTGACGGTGCTGGAGGGCTACGACTGCCCCGCCGACGCCAGCGGCGCGGCTTTGCTGCTGGAGGACCTGTGTGCCGCGCTGGGCGGCAAAACGCCCTACTATCTTTTTCTGGACGATTTCCACCTGCTGGGGGACGAGCGGGTGGCGCAGTTTTTGTGTCGGCTGGCCTACCGCCTGCCCGAGAACGTCCACCTTATCGTGGCCAGCCGCAACCGCTTTCTGCCCGGGGAGCAGGTGGTGCGGCTGGGGCGGCGGCTCCACCGCATCGAGGCCGACGGCCTCCGCCTGAACCGGGAGGAGCTGCTGGCCTACACCCACCGCTGCGGCGTGGAGATCACCGCCGCCCAGGCCGAGAGCCTGCTGCGCTCCTGCGAGGGGTGGTTCTCCGCCGTCTACCTGAACCTCCATGCCCTGGCCGAGCGGGGGAGCCTGCTGCAGCCGGGGCCGGACATCTACGCCATGTTCACCGCCGCCATGCTGGAGTCCCTGCCCGAGAAGACCCGGGGCTTCCTCGCTGTGATGGGGCTGGCCGATGAGTTCACGGTGGAGATGGCCCGGGCTGTCACCGCCCTGCCCGACGCGGAGGAGGTGCTGCGGGCCCTCACCCAGCAAAACGCCTTTGTCACCCGCCTGCCGGACGGGGTGAGCTTCCGCTTCCACCACATGATGAAAGAGTGCGCCGAGCGGCTCTTTGCCCAGCTGCCCGCCGCCCGGCAAACGGAGGTCTGGCAGCGGTATGGCCGCTGGTATGCCCCAAAAGCCCAGTACCTCCACGCTTTGCAGGCCTTTGAGCACTGCGGCGACCGCGACGCAGCCCTTGCCGTCATCGAGGCGGACGCGGGGGATCTGCTTGCCTCCCTCAGCCCCGCCGAGCTGCTGCAGCGGCTGGACCGCTGCCCGGTGGAAGCGCTGCAGCGCCACCCGCTGGCCATTCTGGTGCTGATGCGCCGGATGTTCACCTGGCAGCAGATCCCCAAAATGATGGAGCTGAAAGCCCTGCTGGAAGCCGCCGTGGCCCAACACCCCGAGTGGCCCGCCGCCGAGCGGGGCAACCTGCTGGGGGAGTGCGACCTCATCCAGAGCTTCTTGTTCTACAACGACATCACCCAGATGAGCCGCCTCCACCGCAGCGCCAGCCGCCAGATGAGCCGCCCCGCCGTCACCCTGCGCAACAGCGGCAGCTGGACCTTCGGCTCCCCCTCGGTGCTGATGATGTACTACCGCGCCCCCGGGGAGCTGGGCAAAGAACTGGCCGAAATGTACGAGTGTATGCCCCATTACTATAAAATCACCAACGGCCACGGCCAGGGGGCCGAGCTTTTGATGGACGCGGAGGCCGCCTACCTGCAGGGGGCGTGGGAGAAAGCCGCTGTGCTGCTGGAGCGGGCCCGGGCCGACGCCGCCGGGCAGGAAAACATGACCCTCTGCTGCGACTTTTTGGCCCTGCGGCTGGCCCTGTGCGGCAAGGAAAAAGAGGGGTACGATTTTGCCGCCAAGCGCGCCGCCCTGCTGCAAAAGCACGATGGGGTGCAGGTGCATCTGCTGGAGAGCATCGCCGCTTATTTCTACGCTTTGCAGGGCAGGCCGGAGCAGGCCCCGGAGCTGTTCCGGGAGCACAAGCTGGCCGAGGTGAGTTTCTTTGGGCCCTGCCGCCCCATGATGTCCCTCATCGAGCAGCAGGTCTGGCTGGCGCAGGGGGAGTACGTGAAGGTGATCGCCCACAGCGAGGGCCTGCTGCGCCGGTGCGAGGCCATGCACTACGGTCTGGTGGGCCTGCAGGCCCGCATCCAGCTGGCGGCGGCGCAGCTGCGCTTTGGCCAGCGGGCCGAGGCCCGGGCCGCGCTGGCAGCGGCTTTGCTGGACGCTGTGCAGGACGATTTCTGGGTGCTCTTTGTGGAGCAGTATCCCGCTCTGGCCCCCCTGCTGGAAGGGGAGGACTGGGCCGTGTGCGAGCCGCGTCTGGGGCCTTTCGTGGCCCGCATCCTGCCCGCAGGCCGGGCCTTTGCCGCCCGGCTGGGCCTGCCCGCCCCCGCGCCGGAGCTGCCCCTGACCGACCGCGACCGGGAGCTGGCCCGTCTGGTGGCCGGGCGGTGCACTAACAAGGAGATCGCTGCCGCCCTCTACCTCTCCGAGGGCACGGTGAAGCAGTACATCAACCAGCTGTACGCAAAGCTGGATATGGGCGGCGACCCCCGCACCCGCCGCGCCCGCCTGGCCGAGTGGTACCAGAAAAACGCCCCCCGGAATTAACCAAAAACTAACCCCGGGTTAATAGCAAAAACCAAAGCTCCACGGTATCCTAAAAGTGAACCGTGGAGCTTTTTTCCTGCAACAAAATTGGTAGAAAAAGGGAGGCTTTTGCAATGAAACGAAGATGGAAGAAATTCCTCGCCGGGGTGCTTTCCGCAGCCCTCGTGCTGAACCTCGCGGCCCCGCTGGCACTGGCGGGCAGCCCGACGATCGGAGCAGCTTGCAGGGTGACAAGTGTGTTTCTGTATCCGAAGTATGTCGGACGGGTCGATGATAATGAGAGGGTGCCGTACATTCAGGGTGAGGTATCCTATGACCATGGCCTTTTGACCTTTGACGGAGATGTGACGCTGGATACAACTTCGGACCCGTATAATTCTTCGCTGGTCGAAGCCCTCAGTGAAAAAAATCTGAGGCTGGTGGCAAACGGCAAGGTGACGGGCAGTACAAATAGCGACGGCTTTGATGGAGCAAAGGAGATAGTAAGGGGAAAATACGATCTCACCAATACCTATTGGAACAATACGTCGAAAGGAATTTCGGGTGGAGACACGGGAACAACGATTGCTTCCGATACCGAGATCACGCTGAAGGGTTTCCAGACGGGCATCGGCTGGGGGAGCGTTCAGATCGATGGCAAGGTGAAGATCAGTAGTGCAGCATGCGGCATCGCCAATTTCACTACCATGAACCATGGCAGCGAGCTGGTGATCCATGCGCAGCAGTACATCGGGGAACAGGGTCATCTGACCTACAACGGCGGCCACCTGCTCCTGAATGTGACGACTATCGGTATGGACTTCGGCCTGAGTAGGCTGGGCATCGGAAACGTAAGCAGGTTCTGGTATCGCACCGACGAGAATGGAGCGTATACGGAAATCAACGTGAAGGAAAATTATGAGAACTTTACGGCTGCCATAGGACAGAACCAAGACTATCTGGAACTGACGGATGTGGACCCGGACCAGCAGGAAAGCGAAACCTACGACCTTTGGGTAGCAGGCAAGCAGGTAACGGAAACCAACCAGAACGACGTGCTGGAGGATGGCGGGTCTGTGAAGTTTGACCCGACGACCAACACGCTGACCCTGAAACAGGCCGACCTCACGCTGGGCGAGGATGCGGAGGGAGACGTTTCCAGCTGCATCGATTCCCAATTGGCGGAAGAGCTGACCATTACCGGCACAGCCACCCTTTCCAACGCCGATGGAATCATAACGGCTGGCCCGCTGACGCTGAAGGACGCAACCCTCACCTTTACGGGCAATATCAATGAGGATGTTGGTGATGACGCAATCCGGGCAGGCCGCTCTGACGAGGACATCACCATCCAAAACAGCAAGGTGACCATTGCAGGCACAAACTCGGAGGGCAACTTCTTCCAGTTTGGCATTCGGTGCGGCAAGCTCACCGTGGCGAACAGCACGCTGGATGTGAAAGCCGGCGGCTCGGCCATCGTGGCAGCAGACGAGATGGAAGTTTCCGGCGCAGGCACCGTCATCACGGCGGAAACGGATGCATCGGAGGAACAGGATTATTATGCCCTCGAACTGGGACGCCTGATCATGTCTCACGGCCTTGATCTGGTGGAAGGCAAAATGAACGAGAGTAAGAAGGCGAAGATCGCCCAGCCGGAGCAGGCCCCCACGGACTTTAAGGTCTACTGGGTCGTCCATCCGGGGGACGAACCGGTGAATGGAGGAATGCAGTTCCCCGGTGCGATCACCGGCAGCGAGGAGGAAGCCCGCCTCTTTGAGGGCTGGTTCCTCGAAGACGGCACCCATTTGGAGGATAGCCCCTACTACATGGGCCCGGGCGCGAACCATGTGGGCAACCTCGACCGGGACGTGACCTTCTATGGCCATTGGCGCACCGCCGAGAGCGGCGAGGGCAGCCCAGACGGCGGAGACGGCTTCGGCACCCTTCTGGCGGTCGGCGCAGTCGTGGGCGTGGCGGGCGTCGTGGCCTATCAGGTGGGCACGGAGCTCATCCTTGACCAGCTCCTGCCTGCAGGGGTGGCCGTGCCCCATACCCGCGCCGAGCTGGCAATGCTCCTCTGGAACACCGCAGGCCGCCCGGCCCCGGCCACTCTGCCCGCCTTTGCGGACGTAGCCGACCCGGAGCTGGCCCAAGCCGCCCAGTGGGCCATCGAGCAGGGCCACCTGAAAGCCCGCGCCGACGGCAGCTTTAAGCCGGACAAGGGCGTCGCCAAGTGGCGCGTCATCCGCGGCTACCGGGCAGTGACCGAACCATGACCGTGCAGGTAAAATAGCCCCACAGCACAAGGCCCCGCAGACTTTGAAAAAGGTCTGCGGGGCCGCTGTTTGTTTATGCGTGGCGTGCAGGGAAAGTTTGAGAAGGCGTACAGCAAACCTGTTCCGCGCATTACATCTCATGTGCTGCGACACACCTTCTGCACCAATGTTCAGCAGGCCGGGCTGGATGTAAAAAGCCTGCAATACCTGATGGGACACTCCAATGCCAGTGTGACGTTGGATGTCTACACGCACAGCAGTTTTGAATCGGTTGAAAGAGCCTTTGAACAGATCGCCGGCAACCTGTGATTTTCGACGTATGAAGCGGAATTGCTTACTCAATAAGTACCTTATGGAGACGGGATCTCTTCGGAGACCCCGTCTCTTTTTGTATAGAAACCACAGATGCAGCCCACTCTATCAAAAAGGGGTGAGCAGATGTCCGGCAAACGGGTATTGGCGTTGTATGCAGCTGTTCTGCTGGGGTTTGCGGTAGTTTTGTGCCGCCTGTATTTTCTGGCAGAGAACCATACCTATGCTGCCCGGGCCGAAGCGCAGAGCACGGTCCGGCTCTCGCTGCCTGCCCGGCGGGGCAGCTTTTACGATCACAGCGGCCTGCTTCTCACCGGGCTGGAAACGCGGTATCTTGCCCTCTGCTTCCCGGGCGAAAACAACTACACACGCCTGTATGCATTTACGGACAGTGCCGGGCAGGCACTTTTGTACCGGAACCGCAACCGCTCCGCACCGTTTCTGCTGGAAGTGGACCGCGACCTTTCCGGGCGCGGCATACGCTGCTTTGCAACGGCACGGCGCTGCGCAGAAGTTCCGCTGTGCCAGCATCTGATCGGCTATCTGGATGCAGAAGGCCGCGGCACTGCCGGGCTGGAAAAGGCGCTGGACAGCCAGCTGGCCGGGACAAAGGAGCATGACACGCTGGTGTGCGCGGTCACAGCACAAGGACGGCTGCGGGCCGGGGAAACACCACAGCTCACCCGGCAGGACAGCAGTGCGGTGGGCGTGCAGCTGACGATCTCCCGTTCGGTGCAGCGTGCCGCCGAAGCGGTGGCCGCAGACACCATGACCAGCGGCTGCATTCTGGTTCTGGACACGGCCACTGCTGCGGTTCGCGCCAGCGTCAGCGTACCGGGCTATGACCCGGATGACCTTGCCGCAAGTCTGGATGCACCGGACAGTCCGTTCCTGAACCGCGCACTGGAAAGCTATGCTGTGGGTTCAGTGTTCAAGCCGGTGCTGGCTGCGGCAGCGCTGGAGCAGGGCATCCTGCCGGAGTACGAATGCACCGGTGCTGTGGTGGTGGATGGACAGATCTTCCGCTGCGCAGGCGGTGTTCCGCACGGAACGGTGGACATGACTGCGGCTCTGGAAAAAAGCTGCAACGGCTATTTTATCCGGCTGGGGCAGCAGCTGGGGGCAGAGATGCTTTTGCAGATGTCTCGGCAGCTTGGCTTCGGGCAGGAGGTGCCGGTGGCAGGTGCGCTGCACGCCGATGCCGGAAAGCTGCCGTCTGCCGGGGAGCTTGCCCAGAGCGGCCAGCTGGCAAATTTCAGCTTTGGGCAGGGCGGTCTGCTGGCATCACCGGTACAGATCGCCGCCATGATGAACACCATTGCTTCCGGCGGGGTGTACCGCACGCCTTTCTTCGTGTGTGGCTCGGTGGATGAAACTGACGGTACGCCGCTGGAAACGCTTGCACATCCGCAGTCAAAGCGGGTGATGAGTGCGGAAAATGTAGCGCTCCTGCGTAAAATGCTGTGTCAGGTGGTGGAAGAGGGCACCGCACAGGATGCTGCCTGGCTGGAAGAAGGGGCTGGCGGCAAGACCGGTACCGCGCAGACCGGGCAGTTCACACCGGATGGCACAGAACGCAAAAACTTGTGGTTCGCAGGGTTTTACCCGGCGCAGCAGCCGCGCTACACCATTGTGGTGCTGCAGGACGGGCAGGTGAGCACGGAACATTCCAGCGCCGCCATCTTTGCCCGGCTGTGCGCAATGCTGGACCTTCTGGCATAAAAATGCACGGTTTCTGCTTGCTTTTTTGCGCTTGTTATGCTACTATATATTTGTATTTCTGCGTAGTTTTTGTTGAATTAAAATAAAGGAGCGTTTCAATCCATGTCTGTTATCGAAATTGTTGGCGGTGTGATCCTGCTGATCGCTTCGCTCGTCATCGTTTTCCTCACTCTCATGCAGCACACCCACGGTCAGGGCCTTTCCGGTGCCATCAACGGCAGTATGGGCGGCGCAAACAATGCCCGTTTGACCCCGGCTGATCAGATGCTGGCCAAGACCACCCGCATTGCAGGCATTGTTTTCTTTGTGGTTGCCATTCTGGCATGTCTGTTTGCAGGCCGTCTGGCAGGTTGACAAGGTTCGTGCAGCCCCGTGTAAAGGACGGGGCTGTTTTTCTGTGTTATGATAGGATGTCGGCGGCAGTCTGACCGCTGGGCAGGGTGGGGCAGCTGGCCCACGATTGGCAGCGCTGCGGCACGTTGGAGGCTGCGGCCATGGAAGAGCAAGGAGAAAAAATATTATGGCAATGCGCGATAAAATTGAGCACGCGATCCAGAATCAGCCGTGCACCGTCAAAGACCTCAAATCCAAATTCGGCGGGGACCGCGGCTCGGACCGCAAGGTGATGGAGGCTGTGGATCAGCTGGTGCACGAGGCGGTCATCTGCCAGCGTCAGGGCGTGTTCTTTACGGTGCGCTCCGGCCGTGCAGACAAGGCTCTGCTGTGCAAGGTGGTAAAACTGGGCAAGAATTTTGCCTTTGTCATGCTGGAGGACGGCACCAGCGATATCTTTATCCCGGGCCGTTTTACCCGCGGTGCCATGCCCGGCGACATGGTGCTTGTGGAAAAGTTTGAGCACCCCCGTGTGGAGGGCAGCGATGAAGGCGAGATCCTGGCCATTCTGGAAGAAAAGAACGATCTGGTGGGCACTGCCCGCCGCATTGATGGCCGCCTGAAGTTCGTGCCGGACGACTGCCCGGCCATCTCCATGCAGATGATGCGTGACTGCGAGGGCGGTGCAAAGGACGGCGACAAGGTGGCCGTGGAGATCCTGCAGCGCGGCAATCGGCAGGAAGATCACCGCGTGGGCGTTGCCATGCGGTTTGGCAGCTCGGACGAAGCAAAGCGCTGCGCAAAGGCTCTGCTCTATGCGCAGGATATCCGCAGCCGCTTCCCGGATAAGGTTCGTGAGGAAGCCAAGAAGCTGGAGAACGCTGAGGTCTCTGAAAAGGACACCGAGGGCCGCATGGATCTGCGTGCCCTGCCCATCTTCACCATTGACAGTGCTGAGACCAAGGATATCGATGATGCCATCAGCCTGACCAAGACCCCGGAGGGCGGCTTTGAGCTGGGTGTCCACATTGCAGATGTTTCCAACTATGTCAAGCCCGGCAGCGAACTGGACAACGAAGCGTTTAACCGCGCAACCAGCGTCTACTATGCCGATCAGGTGGTGCCCATGCTGCCCAAGCAGCTTTCCAACGGCATCTGCAGCCTGAATGAAGGCGTGCTGCGTCTGGCCTTCTCCTGCCTGATGCATCTGGATAAGGATGGCAACCTGATCGATTACCGCTTTGTCAAGTCGGTCATCCGCAGCCGCGTCAAGGGTGTTTACTCCGAGATCAATGCCTTGCTGGCCGGCAGTGCTGACGACGAGCTGAAGGGCAAGTACCATGAAGTGCTCAGCCAGCTGCCCGCCATGAAGGAGCTGTACGGCCACCGCGCCCGCCTGCGCAAGGAGCGCGGCTGCATGGATATCGAGAGCGGCGAGGTGAAGCTGATCCTCGACGAGGACGGCCACTGCATCGATGTGAAAAAGCGCACCTCCGGCGAGAGCGAAGCTATGATCGAAGAGTTCATGCTGCTGGCCAACCAGTGCGCTGCCCACTTTGCCCGCGTGAAGCAGATCCCCTTCGTGTACCGTGTGCACGAGGAACCCAATGCTGAAAAGCTGGAGCGTCTGCACACTCTGCTGCAGGCCTGCGGCATCAACGATCACTTTGCCAAGGATGTGCCCACCCCCAAGGAGCTGAGCGCCATTCTGGAAGGTGTGCGCGGCGGCCCGTATGAGCAGATCATCAATACCGGTATGCTGCGCTGCATGTCCAAGGCTGTGTATGAGGAAAAGCCCAAGGGCCACTACGGTCTGGTGCTGAAGGACTACGCTCACTTCACCAGCCCCATCCGCCGCTACCCGGATCTGGCCATCCATCGCATCATGACCGCCCAGCTCAAGGGCATGGATAAGGATACCATGGTGCTGCGCTACAGCGACTTTGCCGAGAAGGCAAGCAAGCAGTCCAGTGAGCGCGAGATCATTGCAATGCAGATCGAGCGCAAGGCTGAGGACTGCTACAAGGCCGAGTATGCCCGCCGCCATCTGGGCGAGTGCTACGAGGGCCGCATTTCCGGCGTGACCCAGCGCGGCCTGTTCATCGAGTTGGAGAATGGTGTGGAGGGCTTTGTGCCGGCTTCCAGCCTGACCCCCTCCGGCACCATGCTCACCGAGGGCATCCGCCTGTCCGACCCCGTCTCCGGCAAGAACTGGAGCCTGGGCGACACCATGATGATCACCATTGTGCGTGCGGATGTGAACCTGGGCAAGATCGACTTTGAGGTTGCTCCGGCAAGCACAAAGTAAGCAAAAAAGATCAGAACACCTGTACTGCGTTTTCCTGCATAGGAAGAGACTGTACAGGTGTTTTTTGTCCGCGGACAAGAAGCGATGGAAAAGGGGAGAACGACATGCTGAAAAACGAAACACTGCGCAGAGATGCAGATGCCATCATCCGTGCCAGCCTGAACGCTGTTCTGCCGGACGAAGCGGTGCGCCGCGCGCTGAAAAATTTCCGGCCGCAGGGCGGCAGGGTGCTGCTGGTGGCTGCCGGTAAGGCAGCATGGCAGATGGCCCATGCTGCAGTGAAATTTCTTGGCCGGGTGGATGGCGGTGTGGTCGTGACCAAATACGGCCATGTGAAGGGCACGATCCCCGGCGTGGACTGCTGCGAAGCCGGGCACCCCGTGCCGGATGAGAATGGCTTTGCCGCCACCCGGAAAGCGCTGGAACTGGTGCAGGGCTTAACGGCAGAGGATACAGTGCTGTTTCTGCTGTCCGGCGGCGGCAGTGCACTGTTTGAGAAGCCGCTGATCCCCGGCGCAGAGCTGCAGCAGATCACGGGCCAGCTGCTTGCCAGCGGGGCCGATATCGTGGAGATGAACACCATTCGCAAGCGCCTGTCCGGGGTCAAGGGCGGGCGGTTTGCACAGAGCTGTGCGCCTGCGCAGGTGTTCAGCATCGTGCTCAGTGATATTCTGGGGGACCCGCTGGATATGATCGCCAGCGGCCCTGCGGTGCCGGATACCTCCACCTGTGCACAGGCCCTTGCCATTGCGGAAAAATATCACCTGCAGCTTTCGGCACAGGCCAAGGCTCTGCTGGCACAGGAGACTCCAAAGGTGCTGGACCGTGTTGCCACGCAGATCACCGGCAGCGTGCGGGAGCTGTGCAGCGCAGCAGCCAACGCCTGCCGGGAGCTGGGCTATGAGCCGGTGATCTTGACCGACAGGCTCTGCTGTGAAGCGCGGGAGGCTGGCAGCTTCCTTGGTTCCATAGCCCGCACCCACGCGGGGCAGGGCAAAAAGCTGGCCTTTCTTGCAGGCGGTGAGACGGTCGTCCACCTGACCGGAACAGGTCTGGGTGGGCGCAATCAGGAGCTGGCCCTTGCTGCAGCACCGGTGATCGCCGGGCTGGACGCAGCGGTCTTTTCGGTGGGCAGCGATGGCACCGACGGCCCAACCGATGCTGCGGGCGGCTATGTGGACGGCAGCACGGCCGCGGCACTGGCGCAGAACCAGCTGAACGTGTACGATGTGTTGCAGAACAACGATGCCTACCATGCTCTCAAGGCGGTGGATGGGCTCATCATCACCGGCGCGACCGGCACGAATGTCAACGATGTGGCCGTGGTGCTGATCGGAAATCAAGGATAGAACAAAGCCACCGGGAGTTCTCTGCAAAAAGCGGAAGCGGAACGGATGGAGCTACAGCGCCGCAAGAAACTTACGGAACAGATGTTCCACGGGATGGCCCACATCGTGGACCGGTTTGTGGTGTGTGATCTGGAAAATGACCACTATGAATAATGCCTTGCAGGATCATGGATTATATGGGTAAAAAATAAGGTGCTGTCCGCACAGACAGCACCTTATTTTTATGGTTTACATGTGCAGCAGGCTGCGCTGCTCGCTGGCGCGGAACTTGAGTGCCGCAGCAATGAATGCCTTGAACAGCGGGTGAGCACGGTTCGGACGGCTCTTGAACTCCGGGTGGAACTGTGCGCCCAAATGGAAGTCACGGCCGGGCAGCTCTACAGTCTCTACCAGACGACCGTCGGGGCTGGTGCCGGAAATAACAAGACCGGCGTCCTGCATCTCCTGACGGAACTCGTTGTTGAACTCGTAGCGGTGGCGGTGGCGCTCCCAGATCTCGGCCTCGCCGTAGCATTCGGCCATCTTGGTGCCGGGCATCACCTTGCAGGGGTATTTACCCAGACGCATGGTGCCGCCCTTGGGAATGTTGCCCTGCTGGTCGGCCATCAGGGCGATCACATTATGCTTGCCATCCGGGGTGAATTCGCTGGAATTTGCATCCTTGTAGCCCAAAACGCCCCGGGCAAACTCCATCACCATGATCTGCATGCCAAGGCAGATGCCAAAGTAGGGAACATGGTTCTCGCGGGCATACTGTGCAGCCTGGATCATGCCCTCAATACCGCGGTCGCCAAAGCCGCCGGGTACGATGATGCCGTCCACATCTGCAAAGGCTTCCTTGCAGGCGGCCTGGTCGGTCAGATCCTCGCTCTCCACCCAGCGGATCTCCACCTGACTGTCATTCTCGAAGCCTGCGTGGTACAGGCTCTCCATCACAGAGAGATAGGCGTCGTGGAGCTTGACGTACTTGCCCACCAGCGCGATGGTGCAGGTCTTGCTGCGGGTAGCAATGCGGCTGACCACCTGCTTCCACTCGGTCAGGTCGGCAGCGGGCACATCCAGCTTGAGCTTCTGCACCACTACCTCGTCCAGACCACCGGTGTGCAGCATCAGCGGGCACTGGTACAGGCTGGGCATGGTCAGGTTCTCGATCACGCACTCCGGCTTCACATTGCAGAAAGTGCTGATCTTGCGGCGGATGTCGCCGCCCACACTGCCGTCTGCGCGCAGGATGATGATGTCCGGGTTCACGCCCATGCCCTGCAGCTCTTTCACAGAGTGCTGTGCAGGCTTGGATTTGTACTCGTCCGAGCCGGAAATGTAAGGCACCAGCACCACATGGATGTAGCAGCAGTTGTCGCGGCCCTGCTCCAGACCCACCTGACGGATGGCCTCGAGGAAGGGCTGGCTTTCAATATCACCGGTCGTGCCGCCGATCTCGGTAATGACCACGTCAGCCTCGGTGGAAGAGGCCAGATTGTAGATGTAGCTCTTGATCTCGTTGGTGATGTGGGGAATGATCTGCACGGTCTGGCCCAGATATGCACCCTGACGTTCCTTGTTCAGTACGTTCCAGTACACCTTGCCGGTGGTCAGGTTGGAGTATTTGTTCAGATTCTCGTCGATAAAGCGCTCGTAGTGGCCCAGATCCAGATCGGTCTCAGTGCCATCGTCGGTCACGAACACCTCACCGTGCTGCAGCGGGCTCATGGTGCCGGGATCCACATTCACATAGGGGTCCAGCTTCTGGCTGGCCACCTTCAGACCGCGGCACTTGAGCAGACGGCCCAGCGATGCGGCTGTGATGCCCTTGCCAAGGCCGGAGACGACACCGCCGGTGACAAAGATGAATTTGGTTTGTTTCTCTGCCATAGAATTTCCTCCTCTATTTTTGTTTTTCTGAATTCTTTCCCTTATAAACCTTTGTGAATTCTTTCAGGTGAACGGCCTTGCTCTCAGCCTCTCCCAAAATGAGCCGGTGAAAGCAAGGATACTTTTCCCAATCCAATATTATACACCCATGTCCTCATAATTTTCAAGGACTTCCTGTGCAATTTCTGTGCGGTCACGCCGGGTATCCATGGCCTGTTTTTCTATGTAGCGGTGTGCCTCGGCTTCGGTCATGTGCTCGTGCTCCACAAGGCAGCATTTTGCCCGGCTGACCAGCCGCACCTGTGCGATCTTTTCCTGTAAGCGGGCGTTCTCCTGCCGGGCACGCAGCAGGCGGTGGTTGCCCGCCGCCGCCATGTGCATGGCCTGCACAAAAAAGGCGGTGCTGAAGGGCTTTGACAGCAACAATACCCCCTGCTCGCTCAAAGGCCCCAAAAGCTGCTCAGCCTGTGCGGCCTTGACCAGAAACACGACACCGGCATCTGTTTTTTCCACAGCATTGATGCACACCTCATGCCCGAATTCATCGGGCAGGGGAGAGTTGACCACGATCAGCTCAAAATCCGATTCCGTCATGCGCCGTCGGGCTTCGGCCCCGCTGGGAATGATCACCGGGCGGCTGTAGCCCATTTCGGTCAGCCGTGCAGCGATATACTCGTTGGAGCTTGCACCGGCACTTACGATCAGTGCACGTCCCATTTCCTTCGCTCCTTTCTCCTACACACTCTCTTTTGCAGGGGTCAGATGGCGTTGAAGTAATGGGTACGCTCGTACTCAACAGGGTCGGACGCGTGTTTCAGTGCTTCGCAGCGCTTCAGTTCTTCCGTAAAGTAGCGGCTGGCAAGCTGCTCGGGCAGCACTCTGCGCAAAAATTCGCTCTCCTCCGCAGCCTGCACGGCCTCTTCCAGACTGGCGGGCAGAGTCTCAAGGTTGAGGCCCTCAGCCATAGAGGGGTCGAACAGATTCTTGTTCACGGGGGCAGAGAGCACCATGCGGTTCTCAATGCCGTCCAATCCGGCAGCCAGAACCAGACCAATGGCCAGATAGGGGTTGCAGGCAGGGTCCGGGCTGCGCAGCTCCATGCGGCAGTTGTCGCCCTTTACCTGCGGGATGCGCACCAGCTGGCTGCGGTTCTGGCGGCTCCAGCTCACATAGCGGGGCGCTTCATCGCAGCCAAAGCGCTGATAGCTGTTGGGCAGAGGGTTGGTGAACACGGTCAGCTCCCGGCTGTGGGCCAGCACACCGGCCATAAAGCTGCCTGCAATGCTGTCCGGGGCAATGTCGCCCTCAAACAGGTTGCGGCCATCCATGTAAAGGGACAGGTTGATGTGCAGGCCGCTGCCTGCCTGATCCGGCAGGGGCTTGGGCAGGAAGCTTGCATGGATGCCGCTGCGGGTGGCAATGGCGCGCACGATCTGCTTGAACATCATCACGTTGTCGGCGGTCTTGAGGGGGCCTGCGTGGTGGCAGTCGATCTCGTTCTGGCCGTTGCCGCTTTCGTGATGGCTGTGCTGAGGGCTCATGCCCATCTGCTCCATGGTCAGGCAGATGTCCCGGCGGAGGTTCTCGCCTGCGTCCAGCGGGGCCACGTCAAAGTAGCCGCCAAAGTCGATGGGGATACGGGTGGGGCGGCCCCGGTCATCATTCTCGAACAGGTAAAACTCACACTCTGCGCCCACATTGCAGGTGATGCCCAGCTTTTTGAATTTTCGGTTCACGCTGCGCAGAAAGCCGCGGCAGTTGCCGCCAAAGGGCTGGCCGTCCGGCTTTTCCACATCACAGAAGAACTGCATCACCCGGCCCTCGGTAGGCCGCCAGGGGAGAATGGTCACGGTGGAAAGATCCGGCCGCAGCACAAGGTCGCTTTCCTCCACCTTCATGAAGCCGGCAATGGAGCTGCCGTCGAAGCAGACACCGTCTTCCAGAGCTTTGGGCAGATCGTTTGCCAGCACAGCAATGTTCTTCTGAGTGCCAAAGATATCGCAGAAGGCAAAGCGCACAAATTTGACGTTGTTGTCCTCCACAAAATCAAGGATGTCCTGTTGGGTCGAATAGCTCATAATGGTTTCCCTTTCAAATAAAACGCCTAAAGGCCTGCCCTCAGAATGGGAGCAGGTCTTTAGGCTGGTGTAAGAAATAGGAAAAGGAGAATGGCAATTTTAAATTCCGCAGCCTACGGATGCTATTCTGCTGTTACGCTGATGAAAGATCAGACGTAGTAGAGCATCTTGCTGTAGCTGGGCAGAGGCCAATAATCCTCACCGCAGATGGTCTCGGCGTCGTCCGCAGCGGCACGCAGAGCATCCATTGCAGGCAGCACGTTGTCGTGGAAAGCAACGGCCTTTTCTGCCTCGGTGGGCAATGCCTTGGAAGCATCCACTGCATCCTGCAGGGTATCGACAGCGTCGCTCATAGCATCGGCATCAGCAGAGAGCTTGGTCAGGGTCTTGGTCTCACTGCGCACGCTGATGTTCTCGCTCACAGCCAGCTTGGATGCTGCGGTATTGGCAAGCTCGCTCATGTAGGAGTTGACGGCAGGCAGCAGCTGCTTGCGGGCCATTTCCAGCATGGTCAGAGCCTCGATGTTGATGATCTTGGAGTAGTGCTCCATCTCCACCTCGTAGCGGCTCTCCATCTCTACCTTGGTCAGCACGCCGAACTCTTCCATCAGGGCGATGTTCTTGGGCTCGATCAGGGCAGGCAGAGCAGCGGGGGTGTTCTTCTTGTTGGGCAGACCGCGCTTTGCGGCTTCTTCTTCCCACTCGGCAGTGTAGCCGTTGCCGTTGAAGATGACGCGGCGGTGGTCGCGGATGGTGCGCTTGACCAGAGCAATCACGGCGCTGGTAAAGTCCTCAGCGCTCTCCAGCTCGTCGGCGTAGCCCTTCAGTTCCTTTGCGACGGCGGTGTTCAGGATGGTGTTGGCATCGCTCAGGTTCTCAGCGGAACCGGGCATACGGAACTCGAACTTGTTGCCGGTGAAGGCAAAGGGAGAGGTACGGTTGCGGTCGGTGGTATCCTTGCTGAACTTGGGCAGGACATCAACGCCCAGATCCATCTTCATCTTGACGGGACCGGCATAGGGGGAATCGGATGCGATAGCATCGATGACAGCTTCCAGCTCTTCGCCCACGAAGATGGAAATGATAGCCGGAGGTGCCTCGTTGGCACCCAGACGGTGATCGTTGCCGGGAGTGGCAACGGAGGTGCGCAGCAGATCGGCGTACTCGTCAACAGCCTTGATGACAGCAGCCAGGAACACCAGGAACTGCAGGTTCTCCATGGGGGTGTCGCCCGGGTCGAGCAGGTTCTCGTGGGTGGTGGACATGGACCAGTTGTTATGCTTGCCGCTGCCGTTCACGCCCTCAAAAGGCTTCTCATGCTGCAGGCAGACCAGACCGTACTTGGGAGCAATCTTCTTCATCATCTCCATCGTCAGCAGGTTGTGGTCGATAGCAACGTTGGTGGTGTCGAAGATGGGAGCCAGCTCATGCTGGCAGGGAGCAACTTCGTTGTGCTTGGTCTTGGCGGGAATGCCCAGCTTCCACAGCTCTTCGTCCAACTCCTTCATAAACTCGGAGACCTCGGGACGAATGACACCGAAGTAGTGCTCTTCCAGCTCCTGACCCTTGGCAGAGGGGGCACCGAACAGGGTGCGGCCGGTGAGGATCAGATCCTGACGGGCTTCGTAATCTTCCTTCTTAATAAGGAAGTACTCCTGCTCGGGGCCGACGGTGGTGGAGACGTAATCCACATCCTTGCCGAACAGCTTCAGGATGCGAACTGCCTGATTGGACAGTGCGTTCATGGAACGCAGCAGGGGGGTCTTCTTATCCAGAGCCTCGCCGGTGTAGCTGACGAATGCGGTGGGGATGCACAGCACATCATCCTTCACGAATGCGTAGCTGGTGGGGTCCCATGCAGTGTAGCCGCGGGCCTCGCAGGTGGCGCGCAGACCGCCGGAGGGGAAGGAAGATGCATCGGGCTCGCCGCGCACCAGCTCCTTGCCGGAGAACTCCATGATGGCGGTGCCGTCGCCCACAGGGGAAACAAAGCCATCGTGCTTCTCACTGGTGATGCCGGTCAGCGGCTGGAACCAGTGGGTGTAGTGGGTGGCACCCAGCTCCATGGCCCAGCGCTTCATCACGCTGGCCACAACGTTTGCCACCTCAATGTCCAGCGGAGCACCCTTGTGCAGGGTGTTCTTCAGGCTCTTATAGGTTGCGCTCGGCAGGCGCTCCTTCATCACATGTTCGTTAAAGACCTTGCTGCCGTAGATTTCCATAACATTCGCTGCCATAAATCCTACTCCTTACTTGATCTTATTTTTCTTACCCTTTCGTCTGCATTCTGGTCTGCCGCAATGCCGCACCCAGAAGTACGAAAGCATCTTAACAAAAACGGCGCTGCGAGTCAGGAGGTGACCCACAGCGCCGTTGCTGTCTATGGTTTGATTATAGCCTCTGCCGGGCAAAAAGGCAATTGACAAATCTGACGATTCTGCACAAACGCTCTCTGCGAATTTTGGCACAACTGAGCTTGGTATGACTTTTGAACCTTTAAACCGGAACAGAACGATTTGAAATTGCCTCCGCTTGCGCTCTGGCAATATCAGCGGAAATAATATTTTTAAATTTGCAGTTCCGGCAGGCCTGCGGGCCAGCCGGAACTGTTTTTTCACGGGAGGAGTCGTTACGGACAATTGCATTTGCAAAATCTGGGCTTATCCGTTGCGTGACAGCCGCAGATGCTACTACCCGCTACGACCCCTTTTGTGAAAATGCGTTTGGAGCGGCCCGCAGGCCGCGACAAACGCCAATATAAAAATAATATTTCCTTTAAATATGCCCAGAGCGAAGCGGAGGGCATTCTAAATGGTCAGATCACCTGGAACAAAAAGAACTTCAGATAATTCGTCTCCGGCACACCCCACAGGATCGGATGATCCGGTGCCTGCTGTTTCACCTCGATCTGCCGCAGCTGGCGGTGCGCATCCTTTGCAGCGGCGCGCAGCATCTTGATGAACAGCTCCTCGGTGGCAAAGTGGGAGCAGCTGGCAGTTGCCAGATAGCCGCCGCGGGGCAGCAGCTTCATGGCACGGTAGTTGATCTCCTTGTAACCGCGCATGGCGTTCTCCACAGTGCGGCGCGCCTTGGTAAAGGCCGGCGGGTCCAGAATGATAAAATCGTAGGGGTGTCCCTCTCTTTCCAAGCGGGGCAGCAGCTCAAAGGTGTCCTCACACAAAAAGTCCATATTGGTCAGACCGTTGCGCTGGGCATTGCGCTGCGCCATGGCAATGGCCTCGGCGCTGATGTCGGCGGCGGTCACACGGGCAGCGCCGCCCGCAGCGGCGTTCAGTGCAAAGCTGCCGGTGTGGGTAAAGCAGTCCAGCACGGTGTGACCTGCAGCAAGGCGTGCCACAGCCCGGCGGTTGTACTTCTGATCAAGGAAGAAACCGGTCTTCTGCCCATTCTCGAAGTCCACATGATAGTAAACTCCGTTCTCGCAGATCTCGGTCTGGGTGCTTGCCGGGTGAGGCTCACCGGGCAGCTCAAACCAGCCTTTGTTCTGCTCAAGACCTTCCTTTGCGCGCAGAGCCTCATCGTTGCGCTCGTAGATGCCGTCGATGGTCTGGCCGTCGGCGCGCAGGACTTCTGCCAGAATGGGGAAGAGGACGGGCTTGAGCTTTTCCATGCCCACGCTCAGGGTCTGCGTGACGAGGATGTTGCTGAACCGGTCCACGGTCAGGCCGGGGAACTGGTCGGCTTCGCCAAAAATGACACGGCAGGCGGAAAGGTCTGCAGGTTCCAGCACGGTCTTGCGGTAGTTCCATGCATATTCCACCCGGCGGCGCCAGAACGCAGCATCAAAGGTGTCGTTGGCATTGCGGGAGATCAGCCGCACGCGGATCTTGCTTTTGAGCGAGACAAAGCCGGTGCCAAGGTAGGAACCCTTGGTGCTGACCACATCGGCCAGCGTGCCGTTTTCCGGCTCATTTTCCGGGGAATGGAGGATGTCGTTCTCATACACCCAGGGGTGCCCGCCCACCAGCAGGCCCTCGGCGTGTTTGTTGACGGTATACACAGGGTAAGCGCGTTCTTTCATATGGTTCTCCTTATCATGGACGAACTCCCTTCGTCCCGCGTTCGCTCGACACGCTTACCGTGCGGGTAGGCTCCCTCACTGAGGGAGCTGGCTGCGAAGCAGACTGAAGGAGTAAAAATCTACCCTTTATAATAGCACAAAATCATGTTATTATAAATAAGAAATGCCAAAAAACCGCATGAAAGAGGGATGCATTATGGAAATCGAACGCAAATGGATGGTGAAGGGCTGGCCGGAAGGGCTGCCCCTCAGGGAGGAATTTGCCATGCGGCAGGGCTATATCAGCGTGCGGCCCACTGTGCGCATCCGGGAAGAAGCCCTCACCGGCGGCAGAACGGACTACATCCTCTGCTTCAAATCCGGGGGCGGCCTTGCCCGTGAGGAAATCGAGCGCAGCATCGACAAAGAACTGTTTGATGATCTGGAATACAAGATTATCGCTAAACCTCTCATCCCGAAGCTGCGCCGCAGCTACACCCTGCCGGACGGTTCTGTGCTGGAAGTGAACCATGTGGACGAAGGCCAGCCCACCGAGTTCTGGTACGCCGAGGTGGAGTACCCCACGGTGGAAGCAGCCCTTGCATGGCAGCCGGAAAGCTGCGGCCTTGGCGATTACCTCAAGGATGAAGTGACGAACCAGCCCGGCCAGAGCATGGGCGAATACTGGGTGGAGACAAGAGGATGAAAAAAGTAAAACTCAAACTGGAACTGCAGTACAACTCCCCGGTGATCCTCACATTTTTCCTGCTGTCACTTCTGGTGCTGTTCCTCGACCAGTGGACGGACGGGTGGACGACGATGCATCTGTTCTGTGTCTACCGCTCCTCGCTGAAGGACCCGCTGTTCTACATCCGGCTGTTCGGCCATGTGCTGGGCCATGCCAGCTGGGACCACTTTCTGAATAACATGCTGCTGCTGCTCGTTGTTGGCCCGCCAATGGAAGAAAAGTACGGCAGCAAGCCGCTTTTGTGCGGCATGGTGTTCACCGCTCTGGTCACCGGCGTGCTGCAATGCGTGCTGTTCCCGCGTTCGGGGCTGCTGGGCGCGTCCGGCATCGTGTTCATGCTTATCATGCTTTCGTCGCTGGCGGGCTTCTCCGGCGGCATCCCGGTCACCATGCTGCTGGTTGCAGCGCTGTACTTTGGTCAGCAGGTGTACGATATCATTTTTGTGCACGACAATGTAGCAAACTTCATGCACATTGTGGGCGGCTTATGCGGCACTGCCTTTGGCTACTATAGTGCGTTGCACAGCCGCCGCAGGCCGGCAAAAGCGGTAAAGTTTTCCAGCACGAACAGCCGCCGGAAGCGCTGAACCCACTGTGGACATAGGCTGATTTTGAAAAATTTGCAAACAGGTATTGACAAACGAAAAATCCGTGGTTTAATATAGCCAAATTCAATACACTAAACCGTTGAAGCGGAGATAACGGCGAACCATGCCTGTACAGAGAGCCTGCGCAGCTGAGAAGCAGACCGGAAACAGTTCGTCAAGGAAAGTGTGACTTTGCGTTATATTTTCCCGAAATGGACCGCTGAGGGTGCAGGGAACTGCGGAGAACTTTCGCCGCACAGTATTCTGCAACGTAGGGCATACGTCAGTTGCCGGGGATGTGTTGGCATCTCGCCAAGTGCATGGGGTCATGCCCATGAAGTCAGGGTGGCACCGCGGATAAAAGGCCAAATTTTATTCGTCCTTGACAGAAGAGAGTTCTTCTGTTAGGGGCGTTTTTCTTTTCCACTCCCTCGGCAGAAGAGCCGGGGGAGTTTTTGTTTTACCGGGAGGGAAAAAGCCATGAAGATACGGCCCACACTGGACGAAGTATGGAGGGTTAAAAAATGATCAAGGAAGCCATTGTGAAGATCGTCAACAAGCAGGACCTGAGCTACGACGAAGCCTATGCCGTGATGAACGAGATCATGAGCGGCGAGACCACTCCCACCCAGAACGCAGCTTTTCTGGCGGCGCTTTCCACCAAGAGCGCCAAGGCTGAGACCACGGACGAAATTGCGGGCTGCGCCGCCGCCATGCGCGACCACGCCACCAAGGTGGACACCGGCATGGATATCTTTGAGATCGTTGGCACCGGCGGCGACAACGCCCACAGCTTCAACATCTCCACCACCGGAGCAGGCAGCAAAAATGGCGGGCATCGCCGATGGTGCCATTGTGGGCTCGGCCATCATCAAACTGCTGGAACAGTACGGCAAGGATGCACCGGAGCATATTGGCGCATATGTAAAAAGCATGAAGGACGCTGTGCGGGAATACACCATTTAGTGCAGCATAGGGCTCCCTTGTTTCCGGCACTAAGGCTCATGCCTGTGGTTGCGGCCACGAAAACCTGAACAAAACAAATGCACCCGGTTGCTGCGGTTCTGCCCACAGGCCGGGTGCATTTTATATTTTAGGAAAAATTACAGGTCACTGCGCGGGGAAGCTGCCATGGCCCAGAAGTTCAGCTCGTGCTCCAAGCAGGCATGGAAGATCTCGCGGCAGCGGGCAAGGCGCTCGTCGCTCAGGCCTTCGCAGACTTTTTCTGCAAACGCGGCCCAGTCGCGGCAGGCCGCCTCATAGCCCTTGTCAGCATAGTCCACCACCAGTGCACCATAAAGGGTATCCTGCACGGAAGGCTTTTCTTCCAGCAGTTTCTGGAAGATCCAGCCATAGCTCAGCATACAGGGCAGGCAGGCCATCATGCACTCGGCTGCGCCCTCGCCGTTTTTGGCGGCTTCGATCATAGAGTCCACATAGGCACGGTTCTCCGGCCGCAGCGGCAGGCTCTGGATGCCTTCATCGGTCAGTCCAAAGTGCTTGAGATAGTGCAGGCGGGCTGCATCCTCGCTCTCATTCACGAAGGAAAGCAGGGAATAGTAGGTGCGGATGGTCTGCATATCCTTTGCCTTGGTCATGCCCCAGGCAAACACCTTGGCATATTCCCGCAGGTAAAGACTGTCCTCCACGATGTAGCTCTTGAAGCAGGCTTCATCCAGTGTGCCATCCGCAAGTCTTTCCAGAAATTCCGAATGCAGGCACTGCTCCCACACGGGCAGGCTTTCCTGTACCAGCTGCTGCACAAAGGTCTGCTCACTCACCCACAAACTCTCCCTTCAGTGCAAACATGTGGTTCATGGGGCCGGAGCCGTGGCCCAGATCCAGCATGGCAGAAAGACAGCCGGAAATGTAGGCCTTTGCGCGCTCCACAGATGCATCCAGATTATAGCCCTTTGCCAGATTGGACGCAATGGCGCTGGATAGGGTGCAGCCGGTGCCGTGGGTATTGGGGTTTGCAATGCGCTTGCCGCGGAACCATTTGCCGCAGCCGTCCCGCCACAGAAGGTCGTCGGCATCGTTGATCTGGTGGCCGCCCTTGCACAGCACGGCACAGTGGTATTTCTCGCTGATCAGCTTTGCAGCGGCCTCCATTCCGGCCGCATCGGTGATCTTCATGCCGGAAAGGATCTCAGCCTCCGGAATGTTGGGGGTGACCACCTCTGCCATGGGCAGCAGCTTTTCGGTCAGTGCCTGCACGGCATCGTCCCGCAGCAGCTTGGAGCCGGAGGTGGCAACCATCACCGGGTCCACCACGATATGCTTTGCGCCGTAGGTGTGCAGCTTTTCGGCGATCACACCGATCAGCTCTGCCGAGGATACCATGCCGATCTTGACGGCATCCGGGTAGATGTCGGTAAAAATGGCATCGATCTCCTGTGCCAGAAATTCGGGCGTGGCTTCAAAAATGCCGGTCACACCTGTGGTGTTCTGGGCAGTCAGTGCGGTAATAGCGCTCATGGCGTACACGCCGTTTGCAGTCATGGTTTTGATATCGGCCTGGATTCCAGCACCGCCGCTGGAATCGCTGCCGGCAATCGTCAATGCAGTTTTCATGGTTACAACTTCCTTTGCAAAAAATGCGGAAATGCCCGCAAGGAGGCATCTCCGCACTTTGAAGCAGCAGTATCTCCCTACGTTGGCATTGTCCAAATCAGGTCACAGGTCTGGGCAAACAGCCCACTCTCAGCCTGCTTTTGCAGGCTCCCTTTTTTCTGCGTTCAAGAATACCACAGTGCCGCTGCATTTGCAAGGGGATGGCCCTTTTCAATCGGCCCGCTGCGTGGTAAAATGGAAAAAACAAAGGGGGAAATACCATGAACATCACGGTCTATCTTGGAGCAAATGCGGGCAATGATCCTGCGCTGGCGGAAGCTGTCCGGGAACTGGGCAGCTGGATCGGCGCAAACGGGCACCGCCTTGTGTACGGCGGCTCCCGCAGCGGCCTGATGGGTCAGCTTGCCCAGAGCGCGCTGGACGCAGGCGGCACGGTGACCGGTGTGGAACCGCAGTTCTTTGTGCAGCAGGAGCTGCAGCACGATGGCCTGACCGAGCTGATCGTCACCAAGGACATGACCGAGCGCAAGACGAAGATGATCGAGCTGGGCGATGCCTTCATCGCATTCCCCGGCGGTACCGGCACGCTGGAAGAGATCGCAGAGGTAATGTCCAAGGTCTCGCTGGGCCAGTTGGACGCGCCCTGCATCCTGTATGATCTGAACGGCTACTACGACAGCCTGAAAGCACTGCTTGCCAAAATGATCGAGAAAGGCCTTTCCACGCCGCAGCGCCAGCAGGGCATCCGATTTGCGGCGAATCTGGAAGAGATCACAACAATTTTGAATAAAGCCTAAAAGGAAACGCTTCCCGGCCGGGAAGCGTTTCCTTTTTATATCATTCTCCCAGTGCAGTGCGGAGGTTCGCAAGGACCTTCTGGCTCAGCAGCACAAAAGCCTGCTTGGTGCGTCCGGCAGAAACATTCGCGCAATGCACATTCTCACGGGCAAAGAAGCCTTCACCCACCGGGCCGGCAGCGGCACGGGTGTCACAGAAAAAGTGGGTGCCCGGCAGAGCAAGCCACTGTTCCAGAGCAGCAGAGTCAAAGCCCGGGCCGATGGAAGTGTTGAACAGCACCTTGCCTGCGCCCAGCTGTGCAAATTCGTCCTTGCCCAGCAGCAGGACATTTTTGTTCAGGCAGGTGAACACCACCTCGCTCTCGGTCAGCAGCTGTGCCAGCGGCTTATAGGCCATGCCCACAGCTTCGGCATCCGGCTTGCGGGTGCGGCTGTAATAGGCAATGTCGGCACCCATGAACTGCAGCGCGTCGGCGATCATTTTGCCGGACACACCCAGCCCGATGATGCCTGCCTTCAGCCCGGTGATCTCCACCGGCTCGTCCCGCAGCATGGGCATCCCAAAACCGTGCAGGATGCCGGTGAGCTCATGCAGGACGTACTCCACAACGCCGCGGTCGCCGTAGTCCCGGATGCCCAGCACTTTGATGCCGCGGGTGCGGGCGTAGGCGATATCCACATTGGCGCTTTCCTCAGAATACAGGCTGCAGCACATGCCGATGTAACGGATATTCGGGCAGCGCTCGATCACATTTTTGCCCATGCGGGAGGTGTAGCTCAGAAGTACGGCATCGGCATCTCCGATGCGCTGCACGATCTGGTCATCGCTGGCCGGGATATCGCGGTACAGCACCACTTCTTTTGCGTACTGATGCAGCGCTTCCTCGGCGGAAGGGATCAGGCTTACCGGCTCAATGGCCACCAGTTTGTTGAACATCTGCAAAGCCCTCCTTTAATAGAAGCATACGGGGGAGGAGAGGTTGCGCAGCAGGGAAACTACGCTCCAACCGGCAATGGCGCTGGTGGAAGAGCAGATATCCACCATGGCCTTCACGCCCTCGATCTCAGCGGTGATGCAGTGGTCGTCGCCCACCCAGCCGGGTACCGAGTGCATGGTCACGCCGGTGATCTCCGGGCCGGTGGTGGCCAGCGATGTGGCAACAGCCACATTCACGCGGCGGGGGAAGGTGGCAATGGCCTGCTTGGCATTGCCGGTGAACACGGTGGTCTTTTCGGTATCGGTCAGCAAGTGGTCGGCCCATACCGGCGTGTTGCGGAAGCCCTTGGCTCCGGTGTGGGTCTCAATGCCTGCCGTCTCGGCCAGCTTCTGAGCCTCGGCCATCAGAGTGACGGTCTGCAGCACATCAAAGCCGCCAATGGCACCGCTTGCCAGATGCACCTTGGCACCGCCCTCCACGGCAGCGGCCTTGACCTGCTCGTAAAAATCAAGGTCCGCAAAGGCACCAATGGAAATAATGACCAGATTTACGCCGTTTTTCAGTACAGGCACAGCCATGGCGCGCACAGCCTCCACCGAAGCGGTCTCCACGATGTACTCCGGCTCCAGCGCCAGCAGGGCATCCACATCGTCACACACGGCACAGCCCACCGTTTCGGCAGTCTTTTCCGCCGAAGCACGGGTGCGGCTGGTCACGCCCACCAGCTCATAGTCCGGTAGCAGACCGTTCTTCCATGCATCGGCCACAATGTTGCCCAGAAATCCGCAGCCTACGATACCAAATTTTGTTTTCATATCCTAAACTCCTTTTTCTGCTTTTTCCAAAGAAAGCAGCATATTCCATTAAAGTATATCATATCAAAACAAAAAATGATATAATAAGGCGCAAGAAAGGAGAAGGCTATGTCGAAAACAAAGGAGCTTTTCTGGACGTTTTTCAAAATTGGAGCGTTCACGTTTGGCGGCGGCTACGCCATGGTAGCCCTGCTGCAAAATGAGTTTGTAGAAGAAAAAAAGTGGGTAACAAAAGAAGAATTTCTGGACATGGTGGCAATTGCGGAGTCTACGCCCGGCCCGGTGGCGGTGAACAGTGCCACCTATATCGGCTACAAGATCGAGGGTACGGCAGGTGCGGCAGCGTCCACGGTGGCGGTGTGTCTCCCGTCCTTCGCGGTCATTTATCTGATCTCGCTGTTCTTTGACCAGTTCCTCCGCCTGTCGGTGGTGGCAAGTGCGTTCCACGGCATTCAGGTGTGTGTGATCTATCTGATCCTCTCGGCGGGCCTGAAAATGCTGAAGCAGCTGGAACACAGCGTCTTCAATATTGTCATCCTGACCACGGTTGCGGCAGCGATGGTGGGCTGTTCCATTGCAGCAGTGTCCTTCTCTTCCATTTTTTACATCCTGTTCAGCGGTGCGGCCGGGCTGCTGGTGTATGCAGTACAGCAGCTGCGGAAGGGGGAGAAGAAGCCGTGATCTATGTAGAACTTTTCTGGAATTTCCTCATGATCGGTGCGTTGTCCTTCGGCGGCGGCTACGGGATGATCTCGCTGGTGCGGGAAACGGTCTTAGGACACGGCTGGCTGACGGAAGGCGAATTCCTCAGCTTCATTGCCGTGTCGGAGTCCACACCCGGCCCGCTGGCCATCAATATGGCTACCTTCATCGGCGCTTCACAGGGCGGCTTCTGGGGCGCGCTGTGCGCGACATTGGGCGTGGTGCTACCGTCCTTTGTCATTATCCTGCTCGTTGCATCGGTGCTGCAGAACCTGATGAAGTATGCGGGAATCAACGCAGTTCTTGGCGGCGTTCGTCCCTGTGTGGTGGCGATGATCCTGGCAACTGCAGTCAACATGGCGCTTTCTACGCTGGCCGGGTTTGCAGCGGACAAGGCAGGCATTGCACCGGATCTCCGTTCCATTGTGGTGTTCCTGCTGCTGTGGGGGCTGCATGCCCTTTGCCGCCGGAAAAAGGGCAAAGCACCATCGCCCATTGGGATGATCCTGTTCTCTGCAGGACTGGGAATCCTGTTCTGGGGAATATAAGAATAAGCATTGTACGCTGCCTGAGGGGCATCCTGCTTCTGATGACAGCTTCTGAAAAATGCGCCGGGAGGTTCCCAATAAACCTTTCCGGCGCATTTTGCTGCAAAAAAAAACCGGGCACAGAAAAAATTCCGTGCCCGGTTTGATCGTTCCTTGAACTAAGAGTGCTGCCTGATTATGCGGCAACAGAAGAAGCAGCTTCGCTGGAAGCAGCCTCAGAAGAAGCGGCCTCAGAAGAAGCGGCCTCGCTGGAAGCAGCCTCAGAAGAAGAACCGTTCTCCTCTGCAACAGCGGAAGAAGCGCTCTCCTCGGCCTCAGCAGCAACAGAAGTGCTGGTAGAAGCAGCCTCGGAAGAGGATGCAGCAGTGGAGGAAGCAGAACCGCCGCAAGCGGTCATGCCAACAGCCAGAGCCAGAGCAACAACAGCAACACAAACATTCTTGAGTTTCATATCTAAAATCTCCTTGCCATACGCAAATGTATTTTGCAGAAGGCCCTACAGGAAGTGCCTTTCTGCAAGTGGATATTCTAGTCTTTTTTGCGAAAAAATCAAGAGTTTTTTTGGCTAAGAAGTGAGATTTCAATGATAATCTACGATTTTGTTATAATTTATCGCTAAAAGTCAAAGATTTTTTGTTAAACTGATCGAAGCACAGGGAGACTCAGGAAAGAATTTTTTACCGCGTTGTAATCACTTTGTAATTTCTTTCATTGTTTGTTCACTTAAATCAAGACGGGAATGCATGTTTCTTAAAGAGAAATAAAGAAATGCAAAAGTGAGGATGATGCGGCTCCGGAAACGGAAAAGAACCATTTGTCACCTGACAGTTGACCTGCAGAGAAAGAAAAGATGGTAAACTTTGTGCAGCGAACCTGAACAAAAATATCAAAGAATGACAAGTGTTATTTGAAAGTGATTTTTATTGGACATAAAAAGTGGATAATACAGACACAGCAGGGAATGAACGGGTCCCCTGAAAATAAAACATGTGTTTTGGAGGAAATAAAGATGAAGTACTATGTTACATTGACCGGACTCAACTACCGCTTCGGCACTCAGCCGTTTGCAGTGGGCCAGAAGGTAAAGCTGGTCAAGGAGCCGGAGAATGACTTTGACCGCGAAGCCATCCGCGCAGAACTGCCGGGTCTGGGCAAGGTGGGTTATGTGGCCAACAGCACTCACACCGTGCTGGGCGACTGTTACAGCGCAGGCCGCATCTATGATAAGATCGGCGCTGCAGCCACCGCAAAGGTGAAGTATGTGCTTGCCAATGCGGTGGTATGCAGCGTAAAGGCGGCGGATATGGGGCAGGCTGGCCTGCCGCCGGTCGATCCGGCTACGGGTCTGCCCTTTGGCAGCGAAGAAAATGCCATCGCATTCTGACAGAAAAGCCCGTCACACTGTATTTTGTGTGACGGGCTTTTCTGCACCTTTTTGCTTCGGCGCACATACACCGGGCAAAGGGGGAATGTATCGTGAACCAGATCGTTTTCACTGCGTGGGTACTGCTGTTTCCGGCGGCGTGCACTACACTGGGGGCAGCAGGCGTGTTTTTGCTGCGGCGGCAGTCGCGGCCCTGCACGCAGCGCATCCTGTGCGGCATGGCAGCGGGCATCATGCTGGCGGCCAGTGTGTGGAGCCTGCTGCTGCCTGCTATCCAGCGCGGACAGACTTTGCCGCTTCCGGCATGGATCCCATCGGCAGTGGGGCTTGTGCTTGGCGCAGTGGGCCTTTTGCAGGTGGAACAGTTTGCCGGGCAGCTGCTGGCAGGCGGGGCCGGGCACGGCGGACGTATGGTGCTGGCTGTAACATTGCACAACCTGCCCGAGGGTATGGTGGCGGGCCTTGCCGCTGCACTGGCATTGACCGGGGAGCCGGATGCCATCAGCGGTGCACTGGCGCTGAGCCTTGGCATCGGCCTGCAGAATATCCCGGAAGGTGCAGCAGTCAGCCTGCCGCTGGCCCATAACGGCCGCACCCGCAGTCAGGCGTTTTTTGCGGGAGCGGCTTCCGGGCTGGTAGAGCCGTTGGGGGCATTGCTTGCCTTTGCTCTGGCCGAATGGGTCAGTACTGCGCTTCCGTGGCTGCTCAGCGCAGCGGCGGGCTGCATGGTGTGCGTGACCGCACAGGAGATGATCCCGCAGGCCGTGGAGGGCGACGAGCCTGCCGGTGTTGTAAGCATCGTGCTGGGATTTGCGCTGATGATGGCGCTGGATGTGGCATTGTAAGAAAAAAGGCTGCTGCAAAATCAATGCCGTAAAAATAACAGGATAAAAGAAAAGCGCAGTACAAAACGCGAAAGCGCAGAGAATGTACTGCGCTTTTTGGATTTTAGAGAACATCACATTTTCTGACTTTGGGCTATCCTATTTGATCGTTTCATGCGTGGGCCGTGAAATGATACCTCCCACCCCTTGCAATCTGCCTGCGTTTATGGTACAATATTCTGGCATTCAGAAGGATGTGTCGGACAGCGCCTGCTGCGTGGTTCGGCATACGGATGCGGGTCCTGTACGATGGATTCGCTGTGAACCAGGTCAGGTGGGGAACCAAGCAGCCTTAAGCAGTGCGTTCGTGCGTTTCAGTAAGCCTGCATCCGTATGCCGAGTTACGCAAGGCGGGGACAAAACCCCGTCAGCGCTGTCCTTTTTATTTTGCAGGAAAGGGGAGAGAACCATGTACCGTGCCTTGTACCGCAAATGGAGACCGCAGCGTTTTGAGGATGTGGTAGGCCAGCGGGCCATTGTTACTGCGCTGAAAAACCAGATCACGGCAAACCGTGTGGGCCATGCCTACCTGTTTACCGGCGTGCGCGGCACCGGCAAAACCACCTGCGCCAAGATCTTTGCAAAGGCAGTCAACTGCCTGCATCCGGTCAATGGAGACCCCTGCGGCGAGTGTGAGATCTGCAAAGGCATCGATAACGGCAGCATTCTGGACGTGGTGGAGATGGATGCGGCTTCCAACAACGGTGTGGACGATATCCGCGACCTGCGCGACGAAACAGCTTACACTCCCAGCGCCTGTAAATATAAGGTATACATCATCGATGAGGTGCACATGCTGTCCACGGCGGCATTCAATGCGCTGCTCAAAACGCTGGAAGAACCGCCTGCCCACGTCATCTTTATTCTGGCAACCACTGAGATCCAGAAGGTGCCCGCCACCATTCTTTCCCGCTGCCAGCGGTACGATTTTACCCGCATCGGGCCGGAGGATATCGCCCGCCGGGTGGAATATATTGCAGGTGAGGAAAAGCTGGAGCTTTCGCCGGACGGTGCGGAACTGATCGCCCGTCTGGCCGACGGTGCACTGCGCGATGCGTTGTCCATTCTGGATACCTGCGCAGGCGTTACGGCGAAAATCGATGCCGATGTGGTGCGCCGCATGGCAGGTGTGACCGACCGCAGTTATCTGTTCCGCATTTCGGACGCACTGGAAGCGCAGGACGGTGCCACAGCACTGGCCCAGCTGGCACAGCTTCGCCAGCAGTCTGTGGATGTCAAGCGTCTGACAGAGGAATTGATCGCGCATTATCGTGCTTTGATGCTGGCAGCATTGCCGGGCGGGCAGAGCCTTCTGTCCGGCGTTTCGCCGGAGGAGGAGGCTTTGTATCTGGAAAAAGGCCCGCAGCTGGGCCAGCGGGAGGCCATTCGTGCCATCCGTGCGCTGGGCAGTGCGCTGGAACATATGACCCGCGGCAGCGACCAGCGGATCGAGCTGGAACTTGCACTGTTTGGCTTATCCGAACCGCCCCAGCAGCCGCAGGCAGTTCCTGTGCAGGCCGCGCCTGTCCGTGCTGCAGCTCAACCCGCAGCGCCGCAGCCGTTTGCCTCGGCAACTGCTGTGCAGCCCTTTGCAAGCGCTCCGACTCCCCAGCCGCCAATACCGTCCGTTCCTGTGGTGCAGCCTGCAGCGGAACCGAAACCTGTAAAGGCAGAACCTTCCGTGCCGTCGGAAATATCTGTAGAGCAGACTTCATCCGTCCAGACCGAAGAGCTGCCGCCGCTGCCGGAGGAACCGCCCGTGCAGCAGGCCGGAATGCTGCCTTGGGACGAGCCTGCCGCGCAGGCCGCACAGCCAGCTGCACCCGTGCCGGCAGAGTTGGAACCTGTTCCGCAGCCAGAACCGCCCAAACCTGCACCCACGCCCGCTGCAAAGCCTGTGCCGGAAAAGCCACAGGATGCCGGGCAGGAAGGGACTGCGCTGTATCCGTACTGGCCGCAGGTGGTACAGCAGCTGCAGGAAAAAGATCCCATGCTCTACACCTATCTGCGCAAGTCCAAGGCTTACTTTGATGGCACCCGCGTGCTGATCGACGGCGGCAAGACCTTCCGCGATTTTATCCGCGCCAACAAGGACAGCCAGCGCCTGATCAAAAAGCTGATCAAGGATGTGTCCGGTACGGCGGTGCCCATTGGTCCCTATGAACCAAAGAGCGCTGGCAAAACGGTCTCCAACGCAGAGCAGTCGCTTCGTGCACTGGAAAAGCTGGGGTTGGATGTGTCCATTGAGGATTCCGCAAGGAAAACGAGATCATAAAAATACATTGCATCAATAAGGAGAAACGATTATGAAAGCAAGAATGCCCGCAGGCTTTGGCCGCCCCGATATGAACGCCCTCATGCGTCAGGCACAGAAGATGCAGGAAGATATGAAAGCCAAACAGGCCGAGCTGGAAGCTGCCGAGTACACCGGCAGCGCTGCCGGTGAGATGGTCACTGTTAAGATGAACGGCAAGCACGAAGTGCTGTCCATCACCATCAAGCCCGAGGCTGTGGACCCGGACGATGTTGAAATGCTGGAAGATATGGTGGCTGCTGCCATCAACGCAACCGTCAAGCAGGTGGACGAAACTGCCGAAGCTGAAATGGGCAAGCTGACCGGCGGCATGAACATCCCCGGTCTCTGATCCGGCAGGAGGGAAGAACATGGGCTATACTGCTGCCCCGCTGGAAAAGCTGATCGAAGAATTCAGCAAGTTTCCGGGGATCGGGCGCAAGGGCGCTACCCGCATGGCGTATCAGGTGCTGAGCATGTCGGACGAAGATGCCGCCGCACTGGCGGGAGCCATTCAGGGTGCCCACACCAAGCTCCATCGCTGCCGTATCTGCCAGAATTATACAGAAGCGGATATCTGCCCCATCTGTGCCAGTGCAAAACGCGATCCTTCTGTGATCTGCGTGGTGGAAACGCCCCGCGATGTGCAGGCGTTTGAACGCACAAGGGAGTATCACGGCTTGTACCATGTGCTGCACGGCCTGCTCAGCCCGATGGACGGCATTACTGCCGAACAGCTGTGCGTCAAGGAACTTCTGGCCCGCCTGGGCGACGGCAAGGTGAAAGAGGTCATCATGGCCATGAACCCCACGGTGGAGGGTGAAGCCACCGCCATGTATCTGGCAAAGCTTATCAAGCCTCTGGGCATCAAGACCACACGTCTGGCCTATGGCCTGCCGGTGGGCGCAAGCCTGGAATACACTGACGAAACCACTTTGTACCGTGCACTTTCTGGCCGTGGTGAGCTGTGAATTGGGAAAAATTTACAGTTTCTTCAAAAACAGCCCTTGCAAAACCATAAAAAAATGGTATACTGATACAACAAACCACAATGGAGAAAGGAGGCGCGCGGAATGGCACCCACTAAGGAGCGTCCGGCAACAAAAACCATTGCCACAAACCGTGAAGCGCGCCATGAATACTTCGTTCTGGAAGCGCTGGAAACCGGCGTTGAACTGAAAGGTACGGAGGTCAAGAGCCTGCGTGCCGGAGGGGTCAACCTGAAGGACAGCTGGGTCGATATTGAGGATGGTGAACTGCTGGTAAAGGGAATGCATATCAGTCCCTACGACCACGGAAACATGTTCAATCAGGATCCGATGCGCGTTCGGCGCCTGCTGGCACACAAAAGTGAGATCCGGCGGCTGCATCAGCAGTGCAAGCTGCAGGGATATACCCTTGTGCCGCTTTCGCTCTATTTCAAACATGGCCGCGTGAAAATGGAAGTGGGCCTTTGCAAAGGCAAAAAGCTCTACGATAAGCGTGCCGATGCCGCCCAGCGCGATGCAAAGCGTTCCATTGACCGTGCCATGAAGTCCAACGGTAAATACTATTGATTTTTTCAGACCGCTTCCTGAAGCGGAACTTTTTCAAAGCTTTCTGCACACCGCAAGGTGTGCTTTATAAGGGGGCGTAAAGGTTTCGACGGGGAGAGTGAGGTCTGGGCAGCGGGTAGCAGTGGGGGAACTGCTCTATAACTCCTCCAAAAAAATTAACTGACAATAACAATTCTCAGTTGCTCGCAGCCTGAGTGCTGCGCGTTCCGCCCACTCTTGTGTCGTGTGGGGCCGGGGCGTCCTTTAGACACAGCACCTGAACGGACTTAAGCTTTGCGGACCGGCAGGAACTCATGAAGCTACCAATGCGCTAGCCTGACGATCGGCGTGGCGCGGCGGGAATGTTGTAGATCGCCTGCACCCGGAGATACCTACACTGAACTCTTTTCGGACATGGGTTCGACTCCCATCGCCTCCACCACTAAAAAGAGCGTTGATTCGTTAAGAATTAACGCTCTTTTTCTTTTACTCACGCAAGAAGTCACGCACTCATAAATAAAAAAGAAAAAATTGCATTCTATTTGCGAGATTCTGGATTCAAAATCTTAAACAGGACGCCGTTGACAGCTTGCGCGGTATCTTCGGCATCGGAACCAAATGCGTGACCGTATACGCCAAAGGTGTCCATGTCTTTGCTATGGCCAACAAGTTGTTTGAGCTCACCTTCTGGAAGACGTTTCATCATGGAAACGAAGGTGTGCCGCAGCTCATAGGGAGTGCACGGATTGATGCCATTGGAGTTGCAATAGAGTGCCCAGCGATGCCGGTAGGTGCTTTCTGATTTGATGCAAAACACGCTTTCAAAGTCACCGGTAAGCTCGCGCTGGGCGTTGAGGACTGCCTTTGCTGTATCGGTCAGAGCAAAAGAACGAACGGCGTTTTCATTTTTTCCGTGCGTTTCCTCTTTGTAAATATTGATGCTGCGCCGTACATCACAGCGGCTTTCGTGGATGTCACACCACCGCAGACCGATAATCTCACCGGGTCGCAGGCCAGTGACGACTTGAAACCGATAGGCATTGACATATTCATCCGCTACCGTGCGGCCGCGCAGCAGAGTGGTATCGATGTTGAACAGTTTGAGCACATCACTCGGCTGCAGGATCATCTTGACAGAATTGCGAGCCCCGGCGGGTGGTTTGAGATCTTCCGGGTGTAGCGTGGAAATGCGTTTCAAGCGCATCCACTTGCAAAATGATTTAAGATCATAGCAAAGACTTGTCAACGTCTTTTTGGAGAGCCCTTTGGAATAGGCGACATCAACAATATTTTTCAAATCATATTCAGTGAGAGAAGAAACCTTTTTGCGGCCGATCAGTGGTTGCACATGATTTTTCCATCGGCTTTGGATGGGCAGATAGTTGCTTTTGTCGGTGGTGAGCATTACGTCCTGAATCCATTGGACATAGAGCTCTTCTACTCTGGAAGAGGGGACAGCAACGCCAGACGCAAGCCATTCGTCTGCTTTGGCATTGGCAATGCGCTGCCCTGTGCGGCCCGGCTTGGCAGAGGTGAAAGATTTTCGCTTTCCCTGCTCATTAGTGACATCGATGCGCCAGAGCTGGCGCTTTTCATCCCATGAGGCTGTTCCAACACGATTCGGCATGAGAAAACCTCCTTTTTGTACAAAGACACCCTCGGTGTTTGCAGCACCGGGGGTGTTTTTTTATTTATAATCAGTGATTGCTACGGTAAATTACTTCCATGCCTTGATCCGGATGATAAGACCAAGTCACAGTTACATTATCAAAGGACTCTTTCTGGCGGCCATCCAGAGCACGTGTGTTCAGCATTTCTTCATAGAGCCAATCGGGCAAATTCAATGTCTTATTAAGGGTCTCAATATGGTCAAGCCCTGTATCAGTCAATCTTGAATCCCCACTTTTATAATCGTACGGGTTTGTGTCAATCATAAGGTAAGAATTGTCATCGGCAACAGTAATCATGCGATCCGAGTACACCTCATAGAACTTTTTGAAAATTTCTGCAATCGTTTTGCCGTGGTCTATAGCTGCCCACACAACATTGCCAAACAGTGTGCTCACTTTTTCGCCCTTTTCGTTTGTCGTGATAACCTCACTGGCTAAAAAAATAGGAGAACCATCACCTGCGGTTTGTTGATACAATCCCTTCAGTGTAATCTGCTGGTTATTGAGCGCAGCTTTGGCATACTCATATTGGGCATCTTTAATTGCCGCATAGAAACGCTGTCCATCTGCGGAGACAACCGAGAAGCATTTGTAATTTGCATCTTGATAAGGATAAGTTGATTGATCTTGCCCTGCATAGGTGTAAAAATACCCGAAATCTGTCTGGCCTGAAAATTCTGTGGCGGTCCACTTGCTATAGTTCGCAGCAAATGCAGGCACTGTTAAAACAAGGCCCAGCGCCAATGTCAATAATAATGAGGCGATTTTCTTTTTCATACACGACACTCCTTTTTATTTTTATCGGAACGGTCCCGATAGTTCAAAGTTAACCAAACCAGTGCGTATACCCCACGGCTTTACCCTCAATGTGCACGTCGTTCATTTCCTCACGGCGGCGGATGATGCTTTCATAATCCGGGTTCTCAGGGCGCAGCTCGATATAATCCGTATGGAGGTACACTCTTTTCAGGGTTGCTTCATCACCGATGCGCACCGCTGCAATCTGGCCGTTCTCTACCTCCGGCTGAATACGAATATAGACTGCATCGCCGTCATGAATGCCAGCACCGATCATGCTATTTCCTTTGCACCGGAGAGCAAAGTCGCAACTGATATCTTCAGGAACATCAATTTCGCCTTCACGGTTTTCCATGGCGGTAATGGGATCCCCGCAGGCAATGGCTCCAATCAGCGGCACTTTTTTCATTTTGGGCATCGGTTCAAAGCCCGGCGGGATATCCCTGCCCGGTGGGCTATCGGATTTGCAAAGAAGATAGTCAATAGATGTGCCGTAAAATTTTGCCAAACTGATAAGTGTCTCTGAGTTGGGTTCTCTGGTTCCCTTCTCATAGTTCACATACGTCGTGTAGGGCATTCCCAACTGACGGGCAGCCTCTCTCATGTTAAGTCCTTTTTCTTGTCGGAGCTGAGATAGGCGGTTCATTTGCATCGACTCCTTTCTCTCTAAGTATATTATAATACACATTTTGAGTACACAATCAATTCAAATTACCCAATTCGAGCAAGATGCACAAAAAAGCATTGTTCAAATTGGGTAATATTTTTCTTTACAATTATTCATTATGGGTATATTATAATTATAGTTACTCGAAATGAGTAATTCGAGAAAGAAAGGAGCGTTTAAGGTGCCATATCCTAACATCAATGCCGAGCGCAGCCGGGCAGGAATGACCGTAGAAGATCTCGCTAAGAGCCTTGGCGTAACTCGGAAAACTGTATACAACTGGATGGCTCACGGGAATATCCCACAGTCTAAACTTGAAAAAATGTCAGAGCTTTTTCATTGTTCCATTGACTATCTGCTGGAAAGAGGGTGAAGCAGATGAAAATTGAAATCACCGGCGAACCCAAAGAAATTGCCGCCCTTGTACTGGCGGTACAAGAGCGGCAACCACAGAGCGCTTTAGTTCCTAAACGAGTGATTGAAGGTTCCGTCAATGCGGATCACGCAGTGACCTCAAATAATTCAGTAAAGGACTTCGGGTGATGTAATCCATTCTGTTCCGGAGCTTTGAATCACCAAAACATCACATGCTTCGCTAACAGTTTGATTCATTTGAGCGTAATGCTGAAGTCCTGCGACTGACCGGGTTAAAAAACGAAGATAGTCAATAGATTCCTGCAGTGGAAACGCATTGTAATCCACCGGAAACATATCCGTCAACTTAATCACAGTATCTGATTCCCCTGAAAATGCAAGACATTTTTCATCCTTCGTATGCTCTGTAATTTCATCCGTTGTCAACGAAGATGAAAGGACACGATTTTTTTCGTCACAAATAGCCGCACCTATAAGGATCACATTTCGTCCATTTGCAAATGCTTGAAGCTCTTTTTTGACTGACAGAATCTCATCCTCAAGGGAAAGGCACTCTTCTAGCTGTGCAAGGGTTTTGCGAATAATGCAGGCTGTACGTCGTCCACCTGCTAACGATGAGGCTCCTGTATAGGAAATTCCGTGTCCTGCCTTCGTAAGAAAAAGCTTTTGTTCATGCTCTGTTAGGACGAAGGATTCCGTCTCATTTGTTTCGGACCGAGTCACCGTTGTTGTTATTCTTCGGTCCGCAGACATTACAATTCCGTATTGATTTGCCAAAGTTATTGCAAGCGACATTATATTTTCACCTCCCTTCCACCCCAGTATACCGCAGAAGGGAGAACACCACAAGGAGGTGAACCCCATGGACAACAAAAAGCCCAGCGAACCGCCGGAACCGGAACGCTGGGCAAAGCTCATTTAAAAAACGAGATGAAAAGCGATATCACTGCAACTACAAAAGATGCTATGGAAAGTTTACGGTTGAACTTGTTTTCTTTGGCCTGACTTTTTAAGTCCGCCTCATATTTTTCCCGCATTTTCTGTAGGTCGGCGGCGACCTGAAGCTGCGCATCATCAACTTTTTTCTGACGCTTGCGTTCCGCCGCATCGGCCGCAGCCTTTTCAGCACGACGCTTTTCTTCTTTCGCTGCCATTTCACCCACTTGGCGGGCACTGGTAGGCATATTGCTGATAGGTATATTAGAAAAATCCACGTAAATCACATCCCTTCCTGCAATCATTTTACTGCAAGAAGGCACATCAAACAAGGAGATACATCATGGAACGGTATATTATTTTCATTCCGGCGGATGGGCCGTGCAGGCTGGTGGCCTGTGATGACGGGGACAGCATCAAACTGGAAACGCTGCAGGAGCTGGTGGACGGCCCTATCGAGGTAACGCCCAGCTGTCTGGGCATAACGTGGGCGCGGGAACCGGTGGACGGCATTGACCTGATCGTCAACGAGGAGGGCAGGCTGCGCGGCCTGCCGTACAATGGCCGGGCATCCGATCTGTGGGAGGGTGGCGGCATTTGCCTCCTCAATGGTGACACGCTGCTGGCAGCCGCCAAGGGTGAGGATCTGATCGGCTTTACAAAACCGGTATGCAAGACGATTGCCGAGTTTTGGAGCCTTGACATGGAGGACGGCACATGGAACGACTGACGGCCCAGCGGTGCAGCGGCATCAAAACCGGCTATTGGAGCACCGCCAAGAAGGAAGAACTGGTGCAGCGACTCGGCCAGTATGAGGACACCGGCCTCACCCCGGAGGAAATCAAAGCGCTGGAAGATTTCAAAAACGGCAAGGATGACCAGTGCCAGACCTTCAATCCGGATTAAACGAAAGGGGAGAGCACGATGCTGATTAAACCTTACATTGAGCTGCAGCAGCTGATGGAGCGCAAAGGATACAACCAGAAAGAGCTTGCGGCGGCAATATCCCGTAGGTTGAATGGGTATAGCCCGGCAACGTTAAGTAACCGGCTGAACGGGAAAGCGCCCTTTCCAGTGGATGAAATTGTTGTGATCGGCGAACTTTTGAACATTTCGCCTGATGAAATATATGGCTATTTTATCAAACCGTGGGCCATTCAGGCCAAGAGAGCTAAAAAGAATCCGGCCAAGTCGAACAGGCTGGTAAGCTTTGGAGCATGAAAGGATGGTGCAGCATGAGCGAACCGAACAAGAGCTATATTCGCGTATCGTATGGTGAGGATGGAAACCCGCAGATTGAAACCAACTGTGTGGGACTTGAGGCATCGAAACTGTGCGTTGCCCTGCTGGCCGCACTGGCTGCCGGATCGGATGACCCGGCGGGCGCTCTCATTTCGATCGTAACCAATGCCGCCGATCTGCTGGATCGAGTGGAACCTGAGGAGGACAAGGACAATGAAACGATATCTTAAAATTTTCGGCGTGGCATTTCTGGCTGGCGTGGGTGCAGCCCGGGTGCTGATCTGGCTGAACATGGGCATTGTCCACCTGCTTGTGATGCAGGGCGGCTGGGAGGTGGCTGAGGCCGTCAAGGCCGCGCCGTGGGTGCTGTTCGCGCTGGGCTTTGGCTTGCTGCTGAGTGTGAGCGGACTGCTTTCCACCGGTGAGCACTACAAGCGCAGCGCAGAGAAGCAGTACCACAGTCTGACCGTGGACGAGGGCCAGAAAGAAAATGCCCGGCGGGGTGCATGATATGGGCATGACGGCGATTGAATACGCGGAGAGCCTGAACAGGCAGTATAGGCGGCTGGCCCAGCGTAACACGAACAGCGCAAGCCTGCTGGACGCTTCCGCTGCCCCGGTAAAAGCCAGCTGCAAGGCGCGGGCCGAGGTTTACGACCTTGTGGCCGAGGAACTTGACGGCCTTATAGCACTGATGAAAGAAGAGCACAGCAATGGCTAAACCTTGCAGCTGGTACACGGTCTACTCGGCCAAGACAGACGAGATCATAGCCAGCGGGACGGCTGACATGATCGTCCAGCAAATGGACTATGCCAGCAGAAACAGCTTTTTTTCGGCTGTCTGCCACGCCAAGCACAAAAAAGACAACCCCCGGCGGCGCTACATCTACCATGTGGAGAAGATCCCGCGGGAGGACATAAACGAAAAGGAAGGTACAGCATGAAAATTATCATTGAAGAAATCGGAGATCGCATTGCGATTAGCTTCACTGGAAAAGGTAAAAAATCCGACCGTATCAAGTTACTCATGATGGTTATGGTCGAAACATTGGTTGACGGTCTCGTTTCCGACTTGACAGATGCACAGCTGCAGGATGCAGCAAGTATATTTGCCAATGAAATGAAAACTGTCGTTATTGCCCGCTACAAAATGAATCTTGCTGACCGCAAAGAAGAATTTACCGGCAAGGAGGTAGCTTTTCTCTCTAAGCTGTTCAACTTATGACCGGGCAAAAAGAAAGAGCCTGCCCGTGCGCCAACACGGACAAGCCCAATACAAAGAGATTGCACCCTCAGTATACCACGGACTCCGGCCATCTGCAATACGTAGGCGTGAGCTACTACGCCGCAGATGATCGTGGACACACCTTTCCGGCCTCCGTAGCTCTGCGCATCGACAGGAGCCAGTACGGCGAGCTGATCCACTGGCTGGGTTTTCACCTGAAGGGTAAAGACCCGCCGCCTGCGCTGTACGCACTGGAAATGCTGCTGCAGCATCTGGAATACCTACGCGGCGGGCGGCACTACCTGTATAACTCAATCTATGAGATCACACGTTTGGAGGATGCGCTATGAAAAAAGTAACTGTTTCGTATGAAATGACTCGTGTATACGGTGTCATAGATGGAAATTTTACAGATGAAACGGTGGAGCGCACTGTTGGCTTTCTGTTGGACGATGCCGCTGCCGCGCAGCTGGGCGGGGTGCACACACCGTATGACAGCAACAACTGTACATCGGAGGAACGCTACCTTCTCCAAGCCATTGTTGCTTTATCCCACCTGTCAAGCAGCTATTTTATTGCAACCTATCGCATTATGTCGATGAAAATCGAGGAGGTGGACGTGTGATGCATCCACCCAATTTTCCCCGTCCTCCGCCCTGTAGCCCTGACCGAATACATAACAGCTATGTGGAAGTGAGGAACCTATGATCTTTTTTATTTTTGGCATTCTGGCCCTGCTGGCAGCGTTCTGCCTGTTCCGATCCGAATATAAGGCCGCTGCCATGATTCCTGGCGCTTTGGCCGTTGTTTTGATCGTTATTTCCTGTGTCTCGTTCGTGCCGACCGGCTACACCGGCATTGTGACCACCTTTGGTAAGGTCGAAAACGGCACCAAGGACGCAGGCGTTGTGGTAAAGGCACCGTGGCAGTCCATTGTCAAGATGGATAACCGGGTGCAGGAGGTCAGCATCGACCTCTCGGCGTTCAGTTCCGACATTCAGGAAGTGGCCACCAGCGTGACGGTGGGCTACCGGATCAATCAGGCCAATGCCATGACCATCTACAAAGAGGTGGGCCGCAAGTATGAGGATGTTCTGATCCTGCCCCGTGTCCCGGAGGTGGTCAAGGCTGTTGTGGCCCACTATGATGCCAGCAGTCTGATCTCCAACCGGGACGCCGTGGCAGAGCAGATGGATGCACAGTTGCGCAGCGTTCTGGCACAGTACAACATCGACCTTTCTTACATCAGCATCACGAATTTTGATTTCACGGATACCTTTACGGATGCCGTCGAAGCAAAGGTGAAGGCCCAGCAGGAAAAAGAAAAGGCCGAGACCGATGCCGAAAAGCGCCGCGTGGAAGCGCAGGCAACGGCGGACGCGGATCTGATCGCCGCAAAGGCTGAGGCCGAAAAATCCAAGGTGGCTGCGGATGCTGAGTTGTATGCCGCTCAGAAAAAGGCCGAGGCCAACGATGCTCTGACCGACAGTCTGGACAGCAATCTGCTGGAATACTACCGCATCACCGGCGTAGATGCACTGTGGGATGGCAAGCTTCCCACCTATGTGGGCGGGGAGAGCAGCGTCCCCGTCCTGAACGGTCTGAGCTGACCGTGCCCTCCAATGGTGGCAGGAGGTAAAACAAGAGCCACTGCCAGCGCATAGCGCAAAGAAAGGAGCTGATCCCATGGGAAGGATGGTCGCTGTTGAGGAGTGGGCTGAGATCCACGGAAAAACGCCCGCCACCGTCAGGCGTAAGATCCACGCCAACGCATGGCCAAACGCCCAGAAAATCCTGCTGGACGGGAAACAGGTGTGGATGCTTGACGAGGATTGGCTGTGGCCCCGCGCCATGACCCCGACAAAGCAGGCAAAGCTGCTGTGCGAGATCCGCCGCCTGATGCCTCCCGTGGTCTACACTACCGCAGAGGATGGCACAGTGATCTGCATGGTGCCCTGCACCCATCACACCCACGTTGCCAGCGGTGTGACCGCTGACGAGATGAATGATCTGTGGAGAGCTGCCCCCCCTCAGAGGGCCGCCGCACAGGCTGCCCTGCAATATGGCTGGCTGCACCCTCTCGCAGATCCGAGATCCTACAACGAGAGAGGAGAGCGTTTACATAATGCCTACAACCGCAAAAAGTAATGCGAAAAGCACCGCCCGCAGAAAGCCCATTCAGAGCGCGCAGGAGCGCCCGGCGGCGCAGGTGGTACAGTTTCCCCTGTTTGCCCCCAGACCCAGCCAGACAGCCCCGCAGGAGGTGCAGGTGGTTATTTGCGAGTGTAGCGCGGATGCCGTGCGCGTCCGGCTGCTGCCTGACCCCGCTGCTGTCTGGTGCATGATGGATGAAACGTTTGGCACGCTGGGCTGGATGCGGCGCTACTACTTCGCAGATGGCCGCCTCTGGTGCGGCGTGGGCGTGTATCACCCGCTGATGAACAACTTCGCCATCAAGGATGCAGCTGCCCCGGCGGGCAAGCTGCAGATTTCAAACCCCGACAAGTGGAAGGAAAACGGCAGCTTTCTGGCTGCTGCGGCCCTTTGGGGTGCCGGTGCTGATGTGATGGCGCTGCCTTCCCTGATCTTTGCCGCCGATCAAGTTGCTATTGACCCGGTGCACAAGCGGGCAAAGAACCCCAACGACCCGCCCACGGTGGTGGGCTACCGCCTACACGGCGCTCTGACCGTGGACAAGCTGCTGCGGGCTGAGGATGGGCACATCATCGGTGTGCAGCTGCTGCAGGGGGAGTGCAAAGTGGTATGGCAAGCAGAGTAATCGGCCGCCTGCCGGTGGTGTATTATCCGCAGACCGGCAAGCTGGAAGTGGAAAACACCGCGGAATTTGTGGAGAAACAAATCTACCAGCGTCTGGACGATCTGGCACACGGTCAGCCCCTGCACATCACCCTGACGGTGGAGCCGGTGAACAAAGCCCGCAGCACGGCACAGAACAGCCTTATGTGGGCGCTGCTCACCATCATGGCGGACCATTACAACGGCGGGCGCACCGGTGGCGTCACCCCGGAGGACTGCTATCTGGAGATGCTGGAGAAGTACGGTGCTAAGGTGGATTATCTGGAAGTCCCGGCGGGCGCTCTGGATATCCTGCGCGGCTGTTACCGCCTTGTCCATCTGGTGGAGATACTGGATGGCAACCGCTGCACGGTCAAGTGCACACAAGGCTCCAGCACCTTTACCACCGGCGAAATGAAAAATCTGATTGACGGGATCTTTGACCGCCTTGCAGAGATGGGCGTGAATGATCCCATGGTAACTGCCTATTGGCAGGAATGGAGTGAACAATGAAACGCAAACGCTTTTGCAAGCTGCTGATGGCTCACGGAGTCAACCGGAACACCGCACGGGGCTTGGCGCAGTGTATCAACGTCGCCCGGCGGTATGGCTTCATTGATGGGTTCACCATTAAATTTGTCAATGGCCAGAAGTATCAGGTCGATAATGTGCGCTCTTACCGCGAGGCTTATGAGAGCACGCAAAAGGATGGGGTGCCGCTTGTCTAAAAGCATCATACAGGCAGAAAAGGAGTGCTATATCTGCCGCCGCTGGTACGCCGTCAAGACCACGCGCGGGCTGGAGGAGCATCACGTCCTCAATGGGCCGCTGCGCAGCTTTTCGGAGAGGCACGGCCTCAAGGTCTGGCTGTGTCACCGGCACCACAATGAGCCGGGCCTGAGCGCCCACCACAATGCCACCTGTGCACAGACCTTAAAGGCCGTTGCGCAAGCGAAATATGAGGAACAGAACGGCCCCGGTGCACACGCTGCATGGATGGCCGCTGTTGGAAAGGACTATCTCAATGCTTAACGTTGTAGCTATCATGGGCCGCCTCGTGGCTGACCCTGAACTCCGCACCACCCCGGCGGGCGTGAACGTCTGTCAGTTCCGCATTGCCTGTGATCGTAACTTTGCCCGACAGGGTGAGCAGCGGCAGGCTGATTTTGTGGATATCGTGGCATGGCGTGCGCAGGCTGACTTTGTGTGCAAGTATTTTTCCAAGGGCAGTCTGATCGCCATAAATGGCCGCATCCAGACCCGCAACTATCAGGACAAGAACGGCAACAACCGCACCGCCTTTGCCGTGGTGGCCGAAAACATCAATTTTGGCGGCTCCAAGGGTACCAACAAGCAGGTGGACGAGGGCGGCGAAGCGCCTCCGGCGGGATATCGGCCCAGTGAGCCCGCGCCGGAGCATTCCGAGAGCGACGATTTTGCAGTGATCGACGACAGCGACGATCTGCCGTTTTAATGGAGAAAGGCAAACAGAATGAGAAAAGACGGATATGTTGTTGTTCAGCCGTGGATGGTAACGGACTACAACCTCAACGGCAACAAGCTCCTGATCTATGCCCTGATCTGGGGCTTCTCCCAAGACGATCAGTCTTGTTTCTATGGCTCTGTCAGCTACATCGTGGACTACTTCAAGCTGAGCAAGCGCGCCGTGCTGAACCTTCTGGGCGAGCTGGAAAAAGACGGTCTGATCCGCAAGTGGTCTGAGACAGTAAACGGCAGGCCCACAAACCGGTATGCAGCGCTTCGCCCGGCAGAGTGTTCGTCTGCGTCTGATGGGTGCAAAAAGTGCACTAGTGCAGAAAATGCACCGGTGAACAATGTGCACCCGGATAGGTGCAGAAAGTGCACCTCTACCGGTGCAGAAAGTGCACCCAAGAAAGAAAAAGAGAAAGCTAATAATAATCCCCGCGCAGGGGCGCGGGAGGAGCCGAGCAGCCTGACCGTTGCCGAGGTATTTGACGAGTTTTCCCGTGGTGCACCCGGCGGGTTGTATGACGCTCTGATGGACTTTGACCAGCACCGGCGTGAGCTGGCCAAGAAGGACAAGAAAAAGCTGTGGACGCCTCTGGTGGCAAAGAAAATCTGCAAGTCCATCAAGCGTCTGGTTGAAGAGTCGGGCGTTCAGGATCGCACCGGGTACGCCATTGCAATGCTGAATCAGAGCGTAGAAAACGGCTGGACGGGCGTGTTTGCCGTCAAGGATTTTGTGGACAAGGCCCCGACAGTACATAATGCGCAGCCTGCGCCGGATAAGCCCCGCAAAATTACCAAGGACATGACCCTTGCGGATTTGTTGGGAGGTATAAGCGCATGAGTGCCAGCAAGATCACCACGGCACAGCAGCATCAGCTGGCTGTGATCGGGGCTGCCATCCTTGACCCGGCGGCTTGCAAGGCTACCGTGGAGCGTCTGACACCGGCGATGTTTGAGGATGGCCCATACAGGCAGCTGTTTGGAGCTATCAAGCTGCAGCTGGATACCGGACATAACGTGGATGCCGTGATACTGGAGCGGATGCTGGGCACAGACTTCCGGCCTCTGATCGTGCTGGCAGCAGAGACCGTGCCCACCATCAGCCATGTGCAGGACTACGAAGCGCTGGTGATGGAGGACTACCGCAAGCGCCTGTTGGTGGAACTAGCCACCAGCGTGACACTGAGCGCAGCGGACGCAGACAGCATCTGCCGGGACATGAGCGAAGCCCTGAAAGTGCAGGATCACCTGCGCCGGGAGAGCGTGGACGCAAACGTCAAGGATTTTTCTGAGGTCTGGGACGAAACCATGCGATGGCTGCAAAAGCCAGACACCAGCGTCAAAATGGCATGGCACGAACTGGACGAGTTGGGACTGTTTGGGGAAAAGATGGTCACGGTGCTGGCAGGCCGTCCCGGCCACGGTAAAACAGACCTCGCTCTGGCTCTGGCCCTGCGCCTGAGCAACTGCGTCCAGACCTACTACCTGACCATGGAAGAGGATCGGCGCAAGTTGATGATGAGAACCATGTCCAAGCTGACCCGCATAAACAGCACACGCCTGAGAGACCGCAAGATCACCGAGGAGGAGCGGGAGAGCTTGAACAACGCTTTTGCCCTTATCAAGGGCCACACCGGTATGATCTACGATGACGGCACCCGCATGACCGTGGACGATATCCGCGCCCGCGTCATGAAGTACCGGCCCCGGATCGTCTTTATCGACCATATCGGCCTGATTGCGGACACTCAGCCGGGCCGCAAGGAGTATGAGCGACTGGCAGACGTGACCCGTCAGCTGAAAGAGCTGGCCATGGAAACCGGCATCACCATCGTGGAACTGGTGCAGCTGAACCGCAGCACCGACCGGAACGGTGGAGCCAAAAAGGCAGCGCTGGGAGATCTGCGCGGCTCTGGCACCATTGAGCAGGACGCGGATGCCGTCGTGTTCATCGAGAGCGAGGTTACAGGAGAGCGCCGCCTGCAGGGGCCGAATGATTATTTTGAGGTCAGTCTGCGGGTGAGCAAAAACCGAGAGGGCGAAACAGGCCGGGTGCCCATGTGGTGGCAGCCTCAGTATCATGAGTGGCAGCCCGCGCCTGATCCGTCCGAAAATTACAACGAGGATGATTTTATACCCGCAGACCATGAGGATGGCCCGGCGGGGTGGTAAACAGGAGATAAACGAAAATGGATTGTAATTCTTGTGAGGCGCGCCATAACTGCATGGCGGTAGTGGAGCCCGGTTCTATTGCGTGTATAGCTCACCTGCTGCATGAGGGCACTACAAAGGCGGCGGGGAACCCGTACCAGACACGAGGGGTGCCCAAGTTTTGCCCGCTGTGCGGCAGACCGCTAAAAGTCATTGGCACCGAGCGCTTTTGCAACAACGTCCAGTGCGAAAACAGATATGTTCCTATGGGGTGACTGGGCCATGGATGAAGTAAGATTGATTGATGCTAATACTGCCATGAATCATGCAGACAAGTGCTATAACGATTGGAACCTCGCTATGGCCGCCGCAGAAGGAACCCGCCAGATCAACATGGTTTACAAAAAGCAGGAGCTTTTCAAAGCCGTGAAGAAGGTTATTGAAAGTTGCCCGTCCATTGACCCCCGGACAGCCTGCAATTGCGGTGGCGTAAAACGGCAGAAGAGCCTCCCAAAGCGGAAGACGCAGATCCCCGGTCAGCAACAGTTCTGACTGTACAGACGGGAATTGGATTTGTAACCGCATGGGAATGGCACATTGTGGCTGACTTTCCAGAGGAATTTCCGGTCTGGATGCCCATGCCTAAACTGCCCTAACCGGTGCTATGGCAGAGCAGTGGGGAACTGAATAGAGGATAAAGGAGGATGCAGTCCGATGACCTATGAAGAAAAAAAGGAATGGCTACAACGTTACAAGGTAGCCCGGCAGCTGTTCGGCTTTCGTCTGCAGCAGTTGAAAACAGCAAAGACAGATGCCGGGCGCACAACTCAGAATATTTCTCCTATCCCCGGCGGGGCCGGTGACGGTCAAGCCCTGCCGAGGGCGGTTGAACGCATCCAAGAGGCAGAAGAACGCGTAACCGCTCAGGCTGCTATCTGTGACGAGATCTATGAGGAAATCATGGCAGCACTGAACACGCTGGCCGACCTGTGTGATCGTGATATCCTATTCCGCAAATACATTAAATTCCAGAGCTGGAGCGAAATAATGCAGGGGACAAACTTGTCGAGGAGTGCCGTGTTGGCTCACCACCGGCAGGCAATCGAGAGCCTACAAGTGAAAGGTCAGGACTAATCTGGACTAAAATAGACCAATCTGGACTAATCTGGACTAATCTGGACAAAAATGGACGAATCAGGACTTGAATGCACCTTAACCAGCTGATAATATTAAACTGCAAAAGCCGTAAGGAACCGGAGCACACCGGCCACCTGCGGCTTTTGTATTGCCCGGCTGACACAGAGGATCACCTTTCCCGACCAACAGCCTGAATGTACCAGCCGGGCAATTCTTATTTTGTTATCCGCGGCACTGTCAGGGTCTGCACCCCGGCGGGGTCATTGGATAAATATAGGTCATTGTAGCATCATCCTCAGTGCGTGGCAGCATACAGCCAAGCGGGCTCTATCCCATCCGGCCCAGTAAGCTGCCGCTGCGGGCAGCTGCGCACTGACCGCGAATCTCCTGCCGTTCGGATTATCCGGGCGGCTTTTTTGATACCCCGGGCCTGCAAAGCACCCCAGGGTCTTTTTATACCCTGCCCCTTCTGGACAGATACCCCGCCCCTGAAAAAAAGCCCCGGGGTGTGCCGGAAAGGCGCAGGAAGCATCCAGCCTGCACAAATCTGTGCGGGCTTTTCTTTTACAGCCAGACCATGAAGCGGGAGGTGTGCAGCATGGGCAATCCGCGCTATGCCAACGGCCAGCTGCGGCGCAAGCACCGTGCGCGGCTGCGTGCAATGGGCTGCGAGTGCGGCATCTGTCACGGACGTTTCGGGCCAATCCATTACGATGAGCCTTCTGATGCACAGCATCCTTTGTCCTTTGTGGTGGACGAGATCAAGCCTGTGTCCAAGTGGAGACAGTTCGGTTACCCGTCCGCGCGGGCCGCTGCGGAAGATTGGTCGAACCTACAGGCTGCACATTGGTTCTGCAATGCACAGAAAGGCAACAAAACCGCCGAAAACGGCCCAAAACAGGCTAAAATCGTGCGGATTCCGCACGTTTCAGACGGCAGCTGGTGAGGGTGGGGAAGGGCCCCCTCCCGTGCCCTCGGCGACTCCCAGTGCCGTCAGCGCCGATTTACACACAGGGAAAATTTGAAGGGGGTGTTTCTGGCCCATGGCGACCATGAAAAGTATCACGGCCAGGGGCACCCGGCTGGAGCAGCTCAAGCAGCTGGCCAAGGTGCTGGCTTCGGGCATTGATGCCTGCAAGGACTGCCGGGCCCTGCCGCAGCTGACCAAGCAGTACCGGGAGACCATCCGGGAAATTGAAGAGATCGAAGGAGCAAAGGATGACACGGACGAGATCGGCGCGATCCTCGCACAGCGAGAGCATGATGGGAAGTCAGGAGCCGTCCGCACGTATCGCACCGGAGTATCCGGCGACTGACGGGCAGGATGCCGTGCGCATCCTGCGGGCAGGCGGCACGGTGCTGGATCCGTGGCAGAGCGATATTCTGGACGACTGGATGAGCCGCACAGTGTCCGGCAAATGGGCAGCGCCCACGGCGGGCGGCAGTGTCCCCCGCCAGAACGGCAAGAGTCTGCTGGTGCAGGGACGCTCCGAAGCCGGGATGCTGCTGTTCAATGAGACAGTCATTTACACCGCCCACCTGCAGAAGACCGCCACCGAGACCTTTGAGGAAATGCGGGCATTTTTTGAAAGCCCAAAGCTGCGCCGCCACGTGGCCGAGATCAAAACGGCGCTGGGCCGGGAGCAGATCATCCTGAAAAGCGGTGCCCGCATCAAGTTTCTGGCCCGCACCCGCAACGGCGGACGCGGCCAGCACGGCGACCTGCTGATCTTCGACGAGGCACAGGAGCTGGACGAGACCGCGCAGGGGTCTTTTCTGCCCGCCATTTCCGCCAGCCTAAACCCACAGACCATCTATGTGGGCACACCACCCGGCCCGGATGCCGTGGGCACTGTGTTCCGCGCCCTGCGCAAACGTGCACTGGACGGCGAAGCGAAAAAGGCCGCATGGTTCGAGTTCTCGGTGCCGGAGATCGGCGATGTGAAGGACCCGGCACGCTGGGCAGCCACAAACCCGGCATTGGGGCGGCGCATCCAGTTCTCCACCATCGAGGGCGAAGCCGAACAGCTGGACCCGGACACCTTTGCGCGGGAGCGGCTGGGCTGGTGGAGCCCGGAGATCACGGAGCATCTGGACTATGCCATCGACCGCGCCGCATGGGAAGCCTGCGCCAGCGAGGGCGAAAAACCCGAAGGCAAGACCGCCTACGGCATCAAGTTTGCCGCCGACGGCAGCGCCGTGTGCCTGTGCGGCGCGGTGATCCCGAAAGAAGGCCCCGCGCGGGTGTCGCTACTGGAAATGCGCCCTGCCGGTCAGGGTCTGGCATGGCTGGCCGACTGGCTGAACGACCGGTACGGCAAGGCCAGCTGTGTAGTCATTGACGGCCGCAACGGTGTGGACGTGCTGGTGGAGCGCATCAAGGACACATGGCGGGCAAAGAACTCGGTGATCCGGCCCGCCGCAAAGGACGTGATCGCTGCGGTCAGCAGCTTCACCAACGGCATCAGCGAGGGAACTCTGACATGGTATAAGCCCCAGACCGTGCTGAATGAAAGCGCCATCACCGCCGTCAAGCGGCCCATCGCGGGCGGCTTCGGCTTTGGCGGAGACAACAGCCTGCCGGTGGAAGCCTGTGCGCTGGCGCTCTGGGGTGCCAAGACCAGCCGCCGCGACCCCACCCGCAAAATGAAGATCGGCTGAAAGGAGCATCATGCAGATTTTGAATTTTGGCCGTGTGGACGGCCTGACACCGGAAGAACTGGCACAGCTGCAGGAATTGACCAATATTTATAACACCCACCAGGGCAACAATGTTATCAAGGACAAATACTACGAAGGTCATATCACACTGCAGGATGTCAGCCTTGGTATCGCTTTGCCGAAAGGATTGAGCAAACTGGAAGTAGGCTGCAGCTGGGGACAGAAAGCCGTGGATGCATTGGCCGCACGCTCCATGTTTGACGGCTTTGTGGGCAGCGGTGGCAATCTGGACAGCCTTGCCCGGCTGGTAAAGGATAACCGCCTTGTGGCCGAGTACGCCAAGGCCTGCAGGGACGAGCTGAAGTACGGCTGCGTGTTTGCCACCCTTTCCAAGGATTCGGACATCGGCTGCCGCATCCGTTTTAATTCTCCTGCCACCGCAGCTGCCTGCTGGAATGGTGAGAAAGGTCGCATCGACTATGGGTTTTCCATCATCGACACTGCACAGGATGAATCTGTTGCTGATGTCTGGAATCCATCCCTTGTGAACTTTTACACTGACGATGCAACCATTGTGTTAAGCCTGGAAGGCGGCATCTGGACGGCAAAGCGATATCCGAACCAGATGAAGCGTCCGTTGATGGAACCGCTGATCTGGAATGCGACCAACAATAAACCCTTTGGCCGCAGCCGCCTGAAACGCCCCATCCGGGCATTGATCGATGATTATGTGCGTACAGCCGCCAACGCTACCATTGCGCTGGAGTTCGACACCACCCCGCAGAAATACATTCTCGGTGTGACCGATGAACAGTACGATGCTATCACTGCCGATAAGTTTAAACAGTATGTCGGCGCAATCATCGCAGCCACCTCCAACCCGGAGACCGGCGAAAACCCGGAGTTCGGCCAGCTGGCGCAGGGCAGCCTGCAGCCCCATGTGGAGAAGATGCGCATGACGGCCACCCAGTTTGCAGCGGCCACCGGCCTGACTGTCACCGACGTGGGCGTGGTGAACGACGCCAACCCCACCAGCAGCGATGCCATCCTTGCTCAGAGCCAGACGCTGGTGCTGCTGGCCCAGCAGCTGAACACCGGCAACGGCGATGCACTGCGCACCATTGCCTGCATGGCGCAGGCCGTGGCACGGGGCTGTGAGCTTTCTGATCTGACCGAAGAAGAAACCGGTATCATGGCGCACTTTAGAAATCCGGCCATGCCCAGCGTGGCCGTGACGGCAGATGCCGCTATCAAGATCGCATCTGCCCGGCAGGAGTTTGCCGGGACGGATACCTTTCTGGAAATGATCGGCTTCGATCAGGCGGACATCCGGCGCATCAAGGCGCAGGAGCAGCGGGCGCGCGGTCAGAAGCTGCTGATGGAGATGGAAAATGCAGATCTCAGCGAAAACGTGGAATGAGTACATCACCCGGCTGTCCCGGCTGAACCAGAAAGCCGGGCAGCTCATGCGGGAATACATAGACGCCCACGGCACCGCCGACACTGACGGCCTTGTGGCCTACGCCTACGGGCTGGTGACCAAGTACAGTGAAGGCAGCGCAGAGCTGGCCTGCCAGATGTATGAAGCACTGGCCGAGGCGCAGGGCGTGTATGTGCCCGCCGCAGAGCCTGCCGCTACCGCCAGCTATGGCGAGGTGGCCCGCATGGTGAGCGCTACCAAGGACCAGAACCCCGCCAACCTGCCAAACGGCGTCAGCCGCCTTGTCAAGCGTGCCGGTGCGGACACCACCCTGAAAAACGCCATTCGCGACGGCGCGGAATGGGCATGGGTGCCCCATGGTGACACCTGCCCCTTCTGCATTACGCTGGCGTCCAATGGTTGGCAGAAGGCCAGCCAGAAACTGCTGAAGGGCGGGCACGCGGAGCATATCCACGCCCATTGTGACTGTGAGTTTGCCATCCGGTTCGACCACCGCACCACAGTTGCCGGGTACGATCCGGACAAGTATTACCGGCAGTATCGTGAGGCGGGCGGCGACATCAACAAAATGCGCCGCATTGATTACGCCGCCAACCGGGAGCGCATCAATGCACAAAAGAGGGCGGCGTATGCAGCGCAGGCATACCGCAAGGATCTGGGTGCAGCAAGTAAGATCACACTGACCCGCAGAACGGAAGCTGTTGAAATCTCTGTGAAGCAGGTCGAATCTTACAAAACGCCGGTTTTTGTTTCAGATAAAGCGTCTATCAAGCCCAAGGCACTGCATGAGGTCAACCAGAACACAGAGCACGCATTGACCGACTGGGGCGTAAGCATTGACCGCAAGCCTAAAATCGTGATCGTCAGTGATGACGAATTGCGCGGTGCAGTGGGCGTCTATGACCCCTGCGAGAATATCGTTTACTACGCTGAAAGCATCGGCAAGAAGGCAGTGCAGGAAGCATCCGGCGGTGCTGGTGCCGTTGAAGCTCATGAAATGTGGCACATGAAGCAGGCAGAGGATTTCCGGCAATCCGGCTGGACGATCACCCGCGAAAATCGCGGGGAGTATCTCGATGCTCTGTGCAAAAAGTGCAGGGAACGCATTGACAAACTTGGCATTACGCGCGATAATGTAGGAGAAATCAGCAAATATGCTGCTGATATGTATTTAGGCGACCGCTTTGATGAAGTCGAGGCGGAATTTATGTCGTTAAGGAGGCGAACGTAACATGTGTATATTGGGTTATCCCCCGGAAATTCAAAAGTTAGTCGATACGTTTGATCCTTACCGTACAGCGATTCTTGAAAAAGACTTTTCTGCTGTTCCTGAGGAAGCGTTGAAAGCGTATCATAAATTTAAAAACTGGGCCTGGGAACAGGAACAGTAATTGAACCACGATGCACATGCACCGTGGTTTTCTTTTGCCCACTTTTAAGCACGATGCAGTTTTGCACCGTGCTTTTTTATGCCGTTTTAGCTCATGTTGGAAGAGCACCGGTCTCCAAAACCGGAAGCGGCAGGTTCGAGCCCTGCAAACGGTGCCATGCGGCGGGCGGCGCGTATCCCGCCCACGACCGGATTACTGACAGAGAACAGTGTAAAAAACTGAGGTCTCACACACGAAAGGAGTTTCCACCATGAAGCGTGAAGACGTGAAGAACAAGATCCCCGGCATCACCGACGAGCAGCTCAACTGGATCATGCAGGAGAACGGCGCAGACATCAACCGGGAGAAGTCTGCCGCCACGGCCCTGCAGACCCAGCTGGACAACGCAAACGCCCAGCTCAAGACCGCGCAGGACGGCCTGAAAGCCTTTGAAGGCGTGGATGTAGCCGGGCTGCAGGCAAAGGTCACCCAGCTGCAGAACGACATGAAGGCGCAGGCCGAGGGCTTTGCCTTTGACAACGCTCTGGACACTGCCATCCTGGGCAGGAAGGGCCGCAGCGTCAAGGCGGTGCGTGCTTTGCTGGATCTGGACGCCCTGAAGGGCTCTGCCGACCGCAGCACCGACATTGCAAAGGCGCTGGACGATGCCGCAAAGGCGAACCCGTGGGCGTTTGGTGAAGGTCAGGCTGCCGGATATCCCATCCTCAAAGACGGCGGGACCCCGAATCACGTTCCCAGTCAGCCGGACGGCGTTCTGGCTGCATTTACAAAGCTGAATCCGAATCTGAAAGTTTGATCCGTGCGCTCTGCACGGAGAAAGAGAGGCATCTTATGGCACACGCAAATCAGGAGCGATGGGCTTCCCTTGTTGACGCAAAGCTGCGCAACACTCTGGTGACCCGTGATAATCTCATTTTCAACAGCCGCTACGAAGGCGACCCTACTTCCGGCAAGGTAAAGATCCCGGTGCGTGACACTGAGGTTTCCGTCAAGGAGTACAACAAGGCCACCGGCGTGGACGCGGAAGTCGGCACCACCACTTATCTGGACCTGAACATTGACCACGATGAAGCCGTAAACGAGCTGATCGATGGCTACGATGCCGCAAGCGTGCCGGACGACATCGTGGCCGACCGTCTGGACAGCGCTGGCTACTCTCTGGCTCTGTCCGTGGATAAAAAGTCCATCGACGCACTGGAGGGTGCTGTCGGTGCTACCATCAGCGCTACCAAGACTGCCGCAACCGAGACCAATGCCTACAAGCTGGCACTGGAGGCAAAGCGTGTCCTGGGCCGTAAGGGCGTGCCCAACGAGGGACGTTTCCTCATTGCATCCCCCGAATATCTGGAGGTTTTGATGCTGGATGAGCACTTCATCAAGCAGGGCGACCTGTCTCAGGAGTTGGTGCAGCAGGGCGTCATTGGCCGTATCGCCGGTTTCAACGTGTTCGAGTCCAACAATATGGATTACGAATCCACTACTCGTGTGGCCAGCAAGAAAACCACCACGGAATTTATCGCCGGACACCCCAACTGGTGTCACCGCGTCATGGAGTGGCAGACCCCGGTGCACCTGCAGGACCTGTCCGGCTCCGGCAAGTACATCGGTGCATCCGCTGTGCAGGGCCGCAAGGTGTATGGTCTGAAAGTCTCCAAACCTCAGACCCTGTACATCAAGCGCACCGAGGCTGCCGTCTGATGAGGTGCCGCCATGCTTTACGCTGAAGTGCAGGACGTGGAAGCAGGTTTTCGCGCCTTGTCCCGAGACGAACAGACACAGTGTGCCGCCCTGCTAAGCGAAGCTGCCGTGATCATCGACAGCTACAACCCGGATGCAGGCGAAGACGCCAAGAAGCTGGTCTCCTGCCGGATGGTGCGCCGTCAGCTGGGCGAGAGCGACAGCGGGGGCGGGGTCTCCTTTCCCATGGGCTCCACGCAAGGCACGGCCACGGCGCTGGGCTACAGCCAGAGCTGGACGATGAGCGGCGGCTCTTCCGGTGAGCTGTATGCAGGATATCCAGAACGCCTACCAGGGCTTTGCCAAGCAGAACTACACCATGCTGGACAACCTCAAGCTGGGCTACGGCGGCACGCAGGCCGAAATGCAGCGCCTGCTGCAGGACGCTGAAAAAATCAGCGGCGTGCATTACGACCTGGGAAACCTGGCCGACATGTACAGCGCCATTCATGTTATCCAGCAGGAAATGGATATCACCGGTACCACGGCGAAGGAAGCCACCACCACCCTCACCGGCAGTTTTTCGGCCATGAGTGCGGCGTTCCAGAACGTGCTGTCCAGCCTGTCCACAGGCGTAGACCTCTCCGCTCCGCTGGCTGCGCTGGTGGAGACGTCCAAGACCTATCTGGTGGACAACCTGCTGCCAATGGTGGGCAACGTACTGGCTGGCATCCCGGAGGTGGTCTATTCACTGGTGCCGCAGCTTCTGCAGAGCGGCACAGAGCTGGTCAACTCGCTGGCCAGTGGTTTTGCTGAGGGCATCCCAGAGTTTTTCTCCAATGCCCTGCCGCAGCTGCTGGTGTTCACCGAGCAGCTGCGCGCCAACGCAGGCAGCTTTGTGGACGCTGGCCTGAATCTTATCACCCAACTGCTGAACGGCCTGATCGCGGGCCTGCCACAGCTGATCGCCTATGCACCGGATATCATCATCAATCTGGCAGGTATCATCAACGATAACATGCCGAAGATCCTGGCTGAGGGCATTTCCATCGTCGTGCAGCTGGCGGCTGGCATCGTACAGGCATTTCCGTCTCTGCTGGCCAACTGGAAGAAGATCTTTCAGGCGATCCTGTCCGTGATTTCGGCCATCAACTGGGTAAGTCTTGGTGCTAACATCCTGAAAGGCATCGGCAATGGCATCAAGAGCATGGGCAGCAGCCTGCTGGAGGCCTTCAAGGGCGGCTTTTCCAGTGCACTGAACTGGATCAAAAACCTGCCCGCGCAGGCTGTACAGTGGGGCAAAAACCTGATCAAGAGCTTTACCAATGGCCTGACCGGCAAGGGAGGTGCCGTTGGCATCGGCTCTATTTTAGGCACAGCAGGCGCTTCCATTGCAGAAAACGCCAAGGGCGGCAGCAAGATCGACTGGGCCGCCACCTGGGCAGATGCCAACGATGATCTTGCCAACAACGCTCAGGCTGTGGCAGATATCGCCATTCCTGCCTATACCAAGTCTGGCAACGCTGCAGCCACTGCGGCCGAGAAGGCCAAAAGCGCCGCCAAGACGGTCAGTGAGACCTTGCTGTGGTCTCTGCAGGATGCCGGGCACAGCGAGAGCACCAACGCTCTGGGCAAGGTGACCACTCAAACCACCGAGCTGACCGAGCACTTACGCAAAGGCAGCGAAGAGTACGACCGTGTGACCCGCACGGTGACCGAGTCTGGCAAGGAGCTGGTGAACGGCGTGGTGAAGAATTACAAGGAAGTCACCAGGTACGTCACTGAGCAGGGCAAAACTACCGCCCAGACACAGAAAACCTATGAAGAGATCGCGGCTACTGTCCGGGATACGGTTACATCCACCTTTGACACCGTGCAGAACGGCATCAAGACCACCACCCAAACCATCACTGAGACCCTGACCGATGAAACGACCCAGCAGAAACAGGTCATCACCGAGACGTGCACTGATATTGTGAACGGGCTTCTGGTGACCAGGGAAAGGGTCACGAACATCGCCGCAGATGGGATAAGGACCACCACGGAGACCATCAAGGAAGCTTCCGCGTCCAGTCTTTCGGGCCTGTGGAAGGAATTTCAGACCGAGGCGGACAAAGGCATCCTGGGTACCTTTGATACGCTGGTTTCTGCCGTAAAAAAGCAGGACTGGCTTTCGGTGGGCGAGTGGGCACTTTCTGCCCTGTATGCCGGTCTGGCTCCTTCTGCCAAGCAGCAGATCGAAAGTGCGGGCCTTGCCATCATTCAGCAGATCAATAAGATCTTACTGGATGGCAGCAGCACTCTGGCTCAAACCGCCTGGCAGCTGGGCATTCATCTGGCCAACAACATCTCTGGCGGGCTTAGCAAGGCGCTGGCGGGTTCCAGTGCTCTGTCCGGTATCGGCAAACTCCTCGGCATCGGCGGCACCGCGGCCGCCACGGGAGCAGCCGGTACAGCCGCCACGGGAGCAGCCGGAAGCGGCCTTGCGGCGCTGGGCATTTCCGTGCCAGAGATCGGCATGATCCTGCTGGCGGTGCTGGGCGTGGGCGCGGTGGGCTACGGCATCTACAAGCTTGTGACCAAAAACAAGGAGAAAGATACCGTTTCCTCCGCCATGTCCTACAAAGACCTGCAGGATGCCTACTGGTACGGCAACGAGCGGGCCTTTGCGGGCTACGACTACCGCACAGACCCTTACACCTTCAACCCGAACAACAGCGCTGTGCTGGGCTACCAGGCCAAAATGCAGGAGCAGCTGGCCCGCCTTACCGAGGTGGTACAGCAGTATCTGCCCGACGTGGCGAACCAGCAGATTGTGCTGGATGACGGCACGCTGGTTGGCAAGATGGCCCCCGGCATGAACGCGGAACTGGGCCAGATGCAGATTTTATCCGAAAGGGGCAATTGATGTAGATGTATGAGATTTACGGCTACCCGTTCGGCAACCCGGACGCTGAGCTTTTGATCTACCGCCCCGGCAACACGCAGGCACTGGTGCTGTCGCCCAAGCTTACCCGCGAGGTGAGCAAGGGCGGCAGCCTTGTTTTTACCATGCCCCGGGACCACCCACAGTACAGCATGCTGCAGAAAATGTCCACCGTGGTGGTGGCAAAGCAGGACGGCAAGGAAATCTGGCGCGGGCGCATCCTGAACCACGAAGCGGACTGGTACAACCGCCGCGTGATCTACTGCGAGGGCGCGCTGAGCTTCTTCAACGATTCCTGCGTGACACCCTTCAACTACGAGGGCACGTTAAAGCAGTTCCTGCAGCACATTGTGGATGCCCACAACGAGCAGGTGCAAGACCAAATGAGGCGTTTTGAGCTGGGCACCATCACTGCCGCGCTGGGTGACCTACAGGTGCACTTTGGAGACGCGGACAAATATGGCGTGGGCGAGGACTACGGCAGCATTTGGGATATCATCGACAAGCTGGTGCTGAAGGTCTTTGGCGGTTACGCCTACTGCACCTTCAATGCTGCCACAGGCAACAACGTGCTCAACTACTGCGATCAGGCGGTGGAAGCGAAGCGGCAGGTGAACCAGAACATCGAGTATGGTGTGAACCTTCTGGATCTGACCGAAAAAACCGACACAAACGACCTTTTCACCCGCATCTACCCGGTGGGCAACAAGCACACCGTGAAAAAAACGAAGTGGTACTACAAGCTCATGTGGTGGAAAGACCACTCCCACGACTCGGACGAAGACCACGAGGAACGCTACGGCATCATGGACACCGACGCGGCTACCGTGGCAAAGTATCTGCCGGCCGGGTGGAGCTACAACCTCGAAGAGGGCTGGATCCAGAACGATGCCGCTGCCGCAAAGTTCGGCATCGTCTCCAAGATCCGGGAGCAGGATACGGACAGCGACAACGACACCTTTGCCGCTGGCGTGCAGGACCTGCAGCAGAATTATGCGATGATCATCAGCTATACCGTAAAAGCTGTAGACCTGGTGGATGCCGGGTACGGACAGACCGAAGATGGCAGCATCCTCGACCGGCTCACTTTTGCCAGCTATGCCCATATCATCAGTGCCCCGCACAGTGTGGATGCAATCATGCTGTGCACAAAGCTTGTGGAGCCGTTCGACCATCCGGACAAAAAAGAGTATTCCTTTGGCATGACCCGCCGCACCCTCACCGACCGACAGGCCGCAAACATGGGCCGCACAAACCTTCTGGAAGAGCAGGCCGCCGCCAGTGCCAATTCTACCGAAGCCCTGCTGAAAAACCTGAACGCTTATAAAAAGTCCAACAACGCTGCCGTGGCCGATGCCGCCAAGACGGCTACAAACTTCCTCTCGTTTGATGCGTCCTCGGGACTGATCGTGGGGCATGAGAGCCTACCGGACAAAAAGGTGCAGATCACCAACAGCGGAGTGAAGGTGCTTTCGGGCAGCAGCATGGTCAACATCACGGCAAAGAGCGTCTCCATCACCGACGGAGCGGGCAGCTGCACCATCAGCAGCGGCGCGATCACTTTCCACGGCATCAAAAACCAAAAGCCCATCTATGCGTGGGGAAAGCTGGATCTTTTTTCGGCGACCACTCTTGCGCTTGACCTGAGCAGCTATTCCGCGGTGCTCATCACCTTTGAAAGCAAAAAAGGCAAGACCTGGCTTGCGAGCGGAGGCGGTGCAGGCCCTGTGTCAGTAGTGCTTCCGGTCAATGGCAAGACCTACTCGATGGTGTACCCGTGGAACACAGTTCATCGCAGAGATGTCACGGTGAAAGCCTCAGGCATTATATTCGGATCCGGGCAGGAACGAACATCTAACTACACGACTGGCGTTGCTGGCGTGGCAACTTTTTTCAGTCTGGAAAGCCCGTCACTTGACGGATGGGCTGGCAATAATTCTGTGTGTATACCGATAGAGCTGTACGGCTTTATGTGAGGGATTATGAAAAAAGACGGTTACAAGTTCAAGTGTAAAATTTGTTCGGACGGCAGGCTTTATGAGGGCGGGTGGGCGCATGAAAGCGTGATCCCAGACCCGCTGCCTTTTAATGAAGTCCTTTTCGACGAGTTCCCCGAGACCACCAACGGCGGCGCAGACTATGTGTGGGACGGCCAGACCCTCACCTACAGCCCCGCAGCTGTAGAAGAGCCTGCGCCGGTGCAGACCGCAGACGATGGGAGCGAGGTGAGCTACTCTTGAAAGACTATGCCGCACTGGAAGCCGCAGCGGCCCAAAACCCGCGCCTGAATGACGTGCTGGTGCAGCAGGGTGAAAACTTTATCTCTCTGCGCTCCACCTTCGGCCTGTGGCTCAAAAAAGAGGGCAGGCAGATCAATGCCCCCACCGTGGAAAGCCTGCAGGAGTACCCGCCCGGCTACGATATGGTTCTGGATTTTACGCAGGCGGTGGACAGCAAGGTACATTTCAAACAGCGCACCGTTCCGCTGAGCTTCGTCTGCCTGCGACCCAAAGAGCAGTGGGAGACCATCCGCAGCGGGCTGGAAAACGCCTTGCAGGGCCGGTGGCTAGAATTTTACTTTTCCCGCACACCTGATCAGCGCCGGGAAGGGCAGTTCTCGGTGGAGTTCACTCCCGGCGATATCACGGCGGAGGTAAGCATCAGCGTGGTATGCGCGCCGTGAGGAGGTGAATGCTTTGGCCGATTATAAGGCAATCGAGCAGATCGCCCGCGAAAGCAGCCGCTTCAACGACGTGCTCATTTTGCAGGGCGGCGGCACCGTCTCCCTGCTGGAACGCTTTGGCCTGCTGATCAATAGGGGCTACCCGCAGGTGGGTAAGGCGGAAACACTCTCCATGCTGGTGAACGTTCCCGGCGCGGGCCGCCCGCTGGATCTGAGCCGGTCGCTGGATGGCAAGCTGCACTACTCAAAGCGCCAGATCACGGTGCAGGCCACCTGCCTGCGGCCCAAAGACCAGTTGGACGTTTTGCAAAAAGAGCTGGAAGCCCTGCTGCAGGGGCAGTGGGTGTGGTTCCGCTTCAAAAAAGATGCGTACTTCTGGCGCGGGTTCTGCACCGTTTCCATGCAGCGCAAGGAGCACAGTGCCCTTGTCACCCTGACCGCAGTGTGCAACCCCTACAACTACAACCTCACCGCATACATGGGCAGCGCATGGCTGTGGGACACATTCAACTTTGAGAAAGACACCATTTATGATGTACGCACGGAGGTGAAGAACCTTTGACAAAAACCTTCAAGGAGATCATCGACGGCATTCGCACGGCCATCCTCGGCATCGAGGTGCGCGAGGACATCGCGCAGGGCATGGAGTATGTGGAGCAGTTTGCCACCACGGCTACCCAAAAAGCCGATGAAGCGGCTACCAGCGCAGCGAAAGCGGAGAAGGCAAGTCAGGACACCGAAGCAGCCAAAGAGACGGCTGTGTCTGCAATCAATACGGCGAAATCCGAAGCGACGGACGAGATCAACACTGAAAAAAGTGGTGCTCTTTCCGCGATTGGTAACAAGAAAGCAGAATCCCTGCAAGAGCTAAGCAAAAAGCAGGGTGAAGCACTCAATGAGATATCAAAATCTGTGTCTGCTGCCCAAGATGCTGCCGGCACGGCTGTTCAGAAAGCTGCTGCTGCCGCAGGCAGCGCGTCAAATGCTGCGGAGAGCGAAAAAAATGCGAAAGCGTCTGCAAATGCTGCGCAGGAACACCAGACCGGAGCGGAGGCTGCACAGAAAAAAGCAGAAGATGCCGCCGATCGTGCCGCCGCCATCGTAAGCACCGATAAGACGCTAACGGTAGAAAATGCCCCAGCTGACGCAAAGGCCGTGGGTGAAGCCCTAAAGAATCTGAATATTCGACCGGCTACATCCACAACACTTGGCGGAATCAAGGTGGGCAGTGGACTTTCTGTGACCGAAGATGGAATGCTGAGCGCCGATGCTCAGGAATACACCCTTCCTCCTGCAACGACAACAGAGCTAGGCGGTATCATTGTAGGAGATGGGCTAAGAGTTTCCGATAAAGGTGTGTTGAGTTGTGACTTTGTAATCCCGGAAGTGGACAAACTAACTGCCTACCCAGTGGGCAGCATCTACCAGAGCACCAGTTACACCAGTCCCGCCGCACTGTTTGGCGGTACATGGCAGGAGATTGCGTTTAACCGCGTGCTGATGGGTGCTGGCAGCGGCCACGCAGCAGGCAGCACCGTGGAGGCCGGACTGCCGAACATCACAGGCTCTTTTGTTGCGGATGTAAAAAAGGGTGAACATAAGGTATCCGGCGCATTCACTGCCGGCAACG
>ERZ780150.116-NODE-116-length-83403-cov-4.811801_pt1 | contig 83403 bp, 96 predicted proteins | sample MGYA00511019_ERZ780150 | MGnify/ENA primary metagenome ERZ780150 (study PRJEB29588, sample SAMEA2151633) | human gut metagenome | biome: human gut; feature: human-associated habitat; material: faeces | place: Denmark | collected 2008/2010 ...
CCGCCGCGCCCGCCGGGCTGACATGCTTGAAGGAGGCCGCACTGGGCAGGCCTGTCGCCGCTTTCAGCTCACAAACCAGCTGCCAGCTATTGAACGCATCAAGGAAATTGATGAAGCCGGGCTTGCCATTCAAAACGGTAATCGGCAATTCGCCGCCCTCCTTCATAAAAATGCGGGACGGCTTCTGATTGGGGTTGCAGCCGTATTTGAGCATCAGCTCATTTGCCATGATGATAACCACCCTTTCACACTTCGAAGATTTTCAATTGCAATCGGCGCCCACCGTCAGTTGTTCTTATTGACAACGCGGGTTTCCTCCGAGCCGTCGGCAAGGTCGATAAAACGCACGAAGAGAGAAACCTTGTTCGCTTCATTGAGATTTTCCCACATGAGGCTGGTAAAGGAATCGATATCGCCTTCGATCCGCACCAGCTCCGGCTCGCCTTCAAAGGAGGGCACCGGGTTTCCATCGCCAAGATAGGTGTGGATGAAGTGGCCCTCGCCCGCCACCGGCTGGGGGTATTCATAGAAAAAGCGCTGGGTGGATTCCGCATTGCCATTTGCGCTTTTGAGAATGGAAAGACGGTAGCTGCCATCCTTGTGCACCAGGCCGGAAATACGCGGGGTCAGAATGGGCGGATCCGGCTCGAAGGTGCGCATCCGCAGCGCCTCCTCAAAGGTCTTCTCCGCTGCAAGGAATTCATAAATCGTATCGGTCTGATCGCCATTGGTAACGATTGTGGCCGCACCAAACTTGCGCACAGGCCAATAGATCACAAGGCTCGGATCTTTGAGCTTTGCCGGGTCAAACGCCTGGGTGCGCAGCCCGCCATCCTCTTCCACAAAAATCCGGTTACGGCTGTTTTCACTGCGGCCCATGATAAAATAGGCGATCACCGCTTTTTGCCCATCTGCGCTTTTCCCGAGCACAATACCGCGGCCCGGGTAGGTATTATCGCGCAAAACCGCTCTCAAATCTTGAATCTGCATTGTTATGACTATCCTTTCTTTGCGAGGCGGAAGTTTTATGCGCGTTCGTCATGGCCTTTCTTCAAAAGGGCCGGCCAAAGTCCGGTTTGCCTTTTTGACCGGAAAGCACAAAACTTTTCCCTCTTTCTCTCTATTCTAGATCGTCTAAAGTCTGAAATCTGGATTCTGAAATCTATCTTCCCACAGGGCGCACTGCTCCTCCACCGCGCGCGGCAAAAGGAGCCATTCCGCCTGCTCCATCACACGGCGTTGCAGAGTTTCAGGCGTGTCTCCCGCCTCGACCAGAACCGCTTTCTGGCTTAGGATCGGCCCGCCGTCCGGAATTTCATTGACGAGATGCACAGTCGCGCCCGTCACCTTTACACCGCGTGCCAGCGCTGCCTCGTGCACACGCAGGCCATAATAGCCCTTGCCGCAAAAGGACGGGATCAACGCGGGGTGGATATTGATGATGCGGTCGCGGTACGCTTCGATCACCGTAGGGCCAAGAATCGATAAAAAGCCCGCCAGCACAACGATCTGCGCCCCACAAGCCCGCAGCGCGTTTAAAATGGCCGCGTCGTATTCCTCCAGCGTAGCAAAGCTTTTGCGGGAGATCACCTCGCCGCCGATACCCGCGTTCGCCGCACGGGTGAGCGCGTAGGCATCCGGCCGGCTGGCGATCACGCGCACAAATTCGCCGTGCGGGATCTCCCCGCGCGCTTTTGCATCGAGCAGCGCCTGTAAATTTGTGCCGCCGCCGGAGACGAGCACCGCGATCTTCAGCATAGGTCAATCCCCTTCTCGCCCTCGCGTACTTCACCTAAGATGCAGGCTTCCTCGCCGTTCTCCTTGAGGATGCGGACGGCTTCATCGGCCTGATCCGCCGCGACTGCGACACATAAGCCGACCCCCATGTTAAAGGTGTTATACATATCGTGTTCCGAGATCCCCTCGCTCTGAATCACTTTGAAGATGGGGCGCACCGGCACCTTGGCTTTTTCAATCGCCGCGCGCAGATAATCCGGCAACATCCGCGGAATATTTTCGTAGAAGCCGCCTCCCGTAATGTGGGAAACGCCATGGACCTCCACCTGCTCCATCAGGGCAAGCAGACTCTTTACATAGATGCGCGTGGGAGTCAGCAGCTCCTCGCCCAGCGTTTTGCCGAATTCATACATATAGAGATTCAGCCGCTCCGGTGTGATATTGAACACCTTGCGCACAAGCGAAAAGCCGTTGGAATGCACGCCGGAAGAAGAAACGCCAATGAGCGCATCGCCGGCCTTCATCTGTGCGCCGTCAATGAGCTTTGCTTTATCCGCCATACCGACGCAGAAGCCGGCCAGATCATATTCCTCCTTGGGATAAAAGCCCGGCATCTCCGCTGTTTCGCCCCCGATCAATGCGCAACCCGCCTGCACACAGCCCTCGGCCACGCCCGCAACGATCTGCGCCACGCGCTCAGGCACATTTTTGCCCACGGCCACATAATCCAGGAAAAACAGCGGCTTCGCACCCGCGCAGGCCACATCGTTTGCGCACATGGCCACACAGTCGATGCCCACGGTGTCGTGCTTGTCCATCATAAAGGCGAGCTTTAGCTTGGTGCCAACGCCATCCGTCCCGGAAACGAGCACCGGCTCTTTCATGCCGGTCAGGTCAGGCTGAAACAGGCCGCCAAAACCGCCGATACCGGAAACGACGCCCGGTGTCTGCGTGCGAGCCACATGTTTTTTCATCAATTCCACCGCTTTGTAACCAGCGGTTACATCTACACCCGCCTCGCGGTAGCTGTCGGAATAACTATTATCCATTGAATAAACCCATCCTTTCTTTCTAAACAAACCCCGCTGCGCCGAAAGCGCCCGTTTACTTCGGCTGTTTTACAAGAGTATCGAGCTTTTTGCTGAATCTATCCTCCGGCTGTTCCTGCGGCACATCGATCGGATAATTACCGGTAAAACAGGCGTCGCAAAAGCTGGATGTGGAGCTGCTGGCGATCTTATGCAGGCTCTCAAGGCTCAAATAGCCCAGGGAATCCGCGCCGATCTGTTTGCAGATTTCATCAATGCTCATCCGGCAGGCGATCAGGTATTCGCGCGAGCTGATATCCGTGCCGAAATAGCAGGGGTGCATAAAGGGAGGAGAAGAAATCCGCATGTGAACCTCCTTTGCACCAGCCTTACGCAGCAGCTCGATGATATGCGCGCTGGTTGTGCCGCGGACGATCGAATCATCCACGAGCACCACACGCTTGCCCTCCACTGCCGAACGCAAAGGGTTTAGCTTGATGCGAACGCTGCGCTCGCGCTGTTCCTGGGAATCTTGAATGAAAGTGCGCCCGACATAGCGGTTTTTGATAAAACACATGCCATAAGGGATGCCGGATTCATTGGCATAGCCGATCGCGGCATCCAATCCGGAATCCGGCACGCCCGCCACGAGATCCGCTTCCACCGGATACTCACGAGCGAGATACTTGCCCGCACGCTGGCGCGCAAGATGCACGCTTGCATTGTCGATTACAGAATCCGGGCGGGCGAAATAAACGTGCTCAAAAATGCAGAGCGAGCTCTTATGACCACAGTGATCGCGGATACTGCGAATGCCGTTTTCATCCGCCACAACAATCTCGCCCGGCTCAATATCACGGACGAACTCCGCGCCGAGGCTATCAAGCGCGCAGGTTTCAGAAGCAAAAATATAGCTATCCTCCATTTTGCCGATGCAAAGGGGGCGAAAACCCTGCGGATCGCGCACAGCGATCATTTTGCGGGGGGACATCAGCACAAACGAATAGGCCCCTTCAATTTGATTCATCGCCCGGTTAATTGCCTGCTCGACGCTGCCTGCCTCCAGGCGTGCGCGCGCGATCAGCAAAGCGATCAGTTCAGCGTCGCTATCCGTCTGGAAAATTGCGCCCTGCTTCTCCAGCGGTTCGCGCAGGGCATGCGTGTTGACAAGGCTGCCGTTGTTAGCAATGGCGATCGTGCCCTTGGCATAGCGCATCACAAGGGGCTGAGAATTTTCGCGCTCTGACATGCCGCCGGGCGAATAGCGCACATGGCCGATGCAGATATCTCCGCCTCCGTCCTGGGAGAGCTTCTGGAGCGCATCCGCATCGAACACATCGGGTACAATGCCAAGATCGCGGTGATAATCGACCACACCGCCCCGATTGATCGCGATTCCGCAGCTGATCTGCCCCCTGTGTTGCAGGGCATACAGTGCAAGATAGGTCAAATGAACAGCATTGAACTGATTTTTATTATAAATTCCGAATACGCCGCATTCCTCATGGGGCTTGTCAAACATCGCAATTCCTCCTGAATGGGTTAAAAATTCTTCTTTCCGTTTAAAGCGCAGCAGCCTTCAACTGCAACGCAGCATCTTTTTCCAGCACCTTTTGGGCCATATCCTCCTTCATCTGGGAAAGCTTCTGGGCCAGCCCTTCATCGGAGAGCGCCAGCATCTGCACGGCGAGGATCGCTGCATTCTCCGCCCCGTCGATTGCAACGGTGGCCACCGGAATGCCGGAGGGCATCTGCACGGTGGCAAGCAAGGCATCCAGACCGTCAAGCGTGGAGGATTTCACCGGGATGCCGATGACAGGCAGCGTCGTATGCGCTGCCAGCACGCCGCCGAGATGGGCCGCCTTCCCAGCCGCCGCGATAATCACGCCAAAACCGTTCTCCTTCGCCCTAGAGGCAAAATCAGCCGCCGCGGCGGGAGTGCGGTGCGCGCTCATCACATGCGTTTCCACCTCTACGCCGAAATAACGCAGCTTTTTGATTGCCCCGCTGACAATGGGCAGATCACTGTCGCTCCCCATAATAACCGCTACCTTTTTCATCACTTTTTCAGCACTCCTTCTTCAATCCCAAAAAATAAAATAGCTGCCGCGCAAAGCGCCACAGCTTTCGATCTTGATTATTTACTCTTGCCGGACGGCATGCGGGCGCACCTTGCCCCGGTGCAGATGACTGAAACACATCCAATCAGCGGCAGGCCTGTCCCGTTCATACCGACCTCTCCATTTCGAGTGATTTGTATATTTATTCTATGGCAACCGCAAAAAAAATGCAAGGCAATCCGACTGTAAAAAAGTTTTTCTACATATATATTGAGGAAACCAGATAGCGCATTTGCTGATTTTGTATATAATGACAACCTAAATCGACAGAAAGGAGCACCTTGTTTTTATGAAACGATTTTTTAAAATGACGCCCTGCCTTTTGATCCTGATGAGCCTCCTGCTCTGTGCCTGCACGGACGCGGAATTTTTGACGGAGGAAACGTTTTTAAACCGTTTCAACGCGCTCGACGAAACACAGCAGCTCAACGCCAGGGACGCGCTGGCAAAAGAGGAGGATACCTTTATCGGACACTCCTATTTTCTATCGCCCAAAGGGGATGAAACCTACATGCTCTGTTTGCAGATCGATAAAGAAAGCGCTGAGCTGAAAGCCTGCTCCCTGCTCTATGCCCGCATGGGCGATGAAGAGAGCGACACATTCTTCGCCGCGCTCGCCTCCCGCACGGCGCAGGCTTTTACCGGGCAAAGCGCACAGGCCTGTGACGGTGCCTTGAAAAAGGCGGGCGTTCTCGGCGCCGCGCGAGATGAAGCAAACGCAGCGGGGGAATCGCTGGAATGGAACGGCTTCCGGATCAGCAAGGAAAAAATCTCCCTGGGCTACCGTATGACCATTGAAACGATCAAGAAGGATCAATCCCGCGCAGCGGACACCGCCGCACAGGAGGAGGCCGGGGACGCCGATCCCGAAAAGGCGGAAACGCCCGCTTCTGAAGCGCCCGCGGAAACCGGCGCCTCCTCTTCCACCGCCTAAGGGAAAATCAATCAGCCATACGCTATGCCGCATTCTGCCTGCGGGGCGTATGGCTGAATATTTTTTATTTGCCGGAGGCACGCCGGAGATATTGCTTAAAAAATGCAACGCCCTCTTTTAAAGCTTTCACTGGAACGCGTTCATTGGTGGAATGCGTGCACAGCAGAAGGGAAGTATCCACCACAAAGGGGGCAAAGCGATAAATATTTTCGCAAATCGGCTCGTAATGATAGGAATCCGTACCGCCCATCACCAGATAGGGCGCTACGATATAATCCGGGTTGGTTCGCATGCAGAGCTCTTCCAAAATGGCAAAACAGCGGGAATCCGTGGGCGAAATTTTGGAGGGCTCTTTGCCCTTGAGCAGCTTTACCTCAATATTTTTGTTGCGCACCACCTTGCGGATATGGCGTTCGACGCCGGCGATGGAATCGCCAGGCATCATACGAAAATTGACCGTTACGCTCGCCCGCTGCGGAAGCACGTTCGCAGCAGGGCTGCCCTGCGCCATCGTCGCGCCGGTTGTGGTGCGGATCAGCGAAGCGGCGGGCGGGATTTTTTTCATCACGGCGAGCACAAGGGGCTTCAATAGCCAGAGGTTGCATGTGACAATCCGCGCGGGATAAGAAACGTTGCGCCCGATTTTCTGAAACAGGCTATAGACCATGCCCGTCATTTTGGATTTGCACTGGTGGTTTTCAAGGTCTTGGATCACATCCGCCAGCTCGCCCAGCGCCGTGTGCTGCGGCGGCTGGGAGGAATGCCCGCCCTTGGAGAAAACGGAAATTTCAAAATCCGCGTAGCCTTTTTCCGCCACGCCGATTCCGGCTAGATATTGATCTAAGATGCCATTCACCTTAGCGGGCAGAATGGCGCCGCCCTCATCGAGCACACAGTCGAGATGGACGCCGCGCTCCTTGAGAAGCTGCATCAGCGCCCTTGCACCGGAAGTTTGGGACGCGACGACCTCCTCATCATCCCCAAAGAGCAAGTAAACATCCCGCTCAGGCTCAAAGCCCTCCTCCAGCAGCGTTTCCACCGCCTCCATCACGGAGATCAGGTGGTTTTTCATATCCAGCGCGCCACGGCCCCAGATGAACTCCCCATCGTTATAACCCTCATAGGGCGGATGCGTCCAGTCGTTTTCCGTCCCATCCTCCACGGGGACAACATCCTGATGGGCCAGCATAGCAATCGGGTCAAGCGATGCGTCCTTCCCCTTCCAGCAGTAGAGCAGGTTGGCGGGCGGCACCACTTCGCAGGTGAGCTTTTGATGGATCAACGGGTAAGCTTCCCGCAAAAACAGATGGAACCGCTCAAACTGCGCCCAATCCACATCCTTCTGATCCGGATAGGATACCGTAGGAATCCGGATGGCCTCTGATAAATGCTGCGTCAGGCGGCTTTGATCGACCGGCTCTTCCGGCAGCGGATCATAGGCCTGTTTTTTCGGGGTAAAAAAAGCGGCCCGAATCAAGGTAATCGCAAGAAAGGCGGCCAATAGCCCTAGAATCGTGTATAAAACAATTTGCCAGGTTGCCATGAACAATCCCACTCCTCTGTAAAAAGTCAAGCGAAAAGCGCCGGCGTATCGCGCTTTTCGCTCTGTGTTAATTTTTCAGGCTCTGCAACGGCGCAGGAATCCGCCCGCCGCGCGCAATAAATTTTGCAGGCGAGGTGGTTTTCAGCGCCATAACCGGGCCGCCGCCCAACAGGCCGCCGAAGGAAAGCTCCTCCCCCACCTGTTTGCCGATCGCAGGAATCACGCGCACCGCCGTTGTTTTGGAATTGACCATGCCGATAGCGGCCTCATCCGCAATGATGGCGGAAATAACCTCCGCCGGCGTATCGCCGGGAATCGCAATCATATCGAGGCCAACGGAACAGACGGCCGTCATCGCCTCAAGCTTTTCGATGCTCAGCGCGCCGCAGCGGGCCGCGTCGATCATGCCCGCGTCCTCTGTGACCGGGATAAACGCGCCGGATAGACCGCCCACATGGGAAGAGGCCATCGTTCCACCCTTTTTCACCGCGTCGTTTAAAAGCGCAAGAGCGGCAGTCGTGCCGTGGCCTCCGCATTTTTCCAGCCCCATCTCCTCAAGGATATGGGCAACAGAATCACCCACCGCCGGGGTTGGCGCCAGAGAGAGATCCACAATGCCAAAGGGCACATGGAGCCGCTTAGAGGCCTCGTGGGCAACCAGCTGGCCCATACGGGTGATTTTAAATGCCGTACGCTTAATCAGATCCGCCACGCCGGTTAAATCGCATTCCGGCGCTTTGGCGAGGGCCGCGCGCACCACGCCGGGGCCGGAAACGCCCACGTTGATGACGCAATCCGGCTCGCCTGCGCCGTGGAATGCACCCGCCATGAAAGGATTATCATCCGGCGCGTTGCAGAAAACGACGAGCTTTGCACAGCCGATGCAATCGCGATCCGCCGTGATTTCGGCAGCCTTGCGCACGATATCTCCCATCAAACCTACCGCATCCATATTGATGCCTGCCTTGGTAGAGCCGATGTTAACAGAGGAGCAAACATGCTCCGTGCGGGAGAGCGCCTCCGGGATGCTGCGGATGAGCGCTTCATCTCCCGCCGCAAAGCCCTTTTGCACCAGCGCCGAATAGCCGCCGATAAAATTGACGCCAACCGTCTGCGCAGCGCGTTCAAGCGTGAGAGCGTATTCAACCGGATCTCCCCCGCTCGCTCCGCAGATCATCGCAATCGGGGTGACAGAAATACGCTTGTTGATGATCGGGATGCCGAACTCCCGCTCGATCTCCTCACCCGTGCGCACAAGGCGCTCCGCCCGGCGCGTGATTTTCTCATAAATGCGGCCGCAGGCCTTTTGAATATCAGAATCGCAGCAATCGAGCAGCGAGATGCCCATGGTGATGGTGCGGATATCGAGATTCTCCTCCTGGATCATCGTGATGGTCTCCAGGATATCCCTTGTGTTAATCATATGTAAAAGCCATTCCTTCCTGCATTCAAATGCGGTGCATGGAGTTAAAAATATCCTCATGCATAACGTGGATTGAAAGATTCATCTCGTTGCCCATCGTCTCCAGTTTTTCTGCAAACGCGGTAAAGGGCACGGCGCAATGGCTCACATCCACCAGCATCATCATGCAGAACATCTCTTGCAGGATCGATTGGGAAACCTCTATGATGTTGACCTGATTTTTAGCGCATTGATCGGATACGCTCGAAAGGATGCCGACCATATCTTTGCCGACAACGGTAATCACTGCTCGCATGAATAAACCTCCGTAAAGCTTCAGAATTTGCATGAGGATACGGCCCGCATGAAGCAGGCGACTCCCGCATATTGATTGTTATTCTACCATAGATGCGGATCATTGAACAGGGGCAGAGCCCTCCCCTGGAAAAATTTTTTAGCCAACTACTGTTACATGGCGTCGAAATGTGGTATATTGAATGAAAATACTGCATTGATTTCTGCAAACTTTGTAAGTCGTTCCATCTCCGGCTGCTAGCTACGGCATAAGAAGATGCGGAAAAGCCCAAACTCTGGGCAAAGGGGGCTTTTATCTTGACAGAATATAAAAAACGCATGGATATGCATACGCACACGGATAACTCGCCGGACGGCAACCACTCCACGATGTACCTTTGCGAATGCGCGGAGCAAACCGGCCTGCGGGCCATCGCCTTTACAGACCACTGCGAAGTGGACGCCTATTATAAAGACCACTACGACCGCGCCGCCTTTCAGGCATACTTTGAGGTGGTGAAAGCGCGCTCCGTTTTCCGAGGCCGACTGATCGTCGCTGCCGGAATTGAGCTCGGCCAGCCGGCTTATGATCCGGCCCTGGCGGAGCAGATCCTCTCAAAATTCGATTACGATGTTGTTATCGGCTCCGTGCACAACCTGCGGGGCCGCAAGGATTTTTACTTCATGGAATATGACGGCTTCACAGACAGCGACCTGGACGCGATGGTGGAAGAATACCTAAAGGAACTACTCACTATGGTGCAATGGGGTGGTTTTGATATTTTGGCGCACCTGACCTACCCCCTGCGCTACATGGTCGGTGAAAACCACCGCAATATTGACCTCAACCGCCACAGCGACCTGATCGACGAGATCCTGCGCCAGGCGGCCCGGTCCGGCAAGGCGCTTGAAATTAACACCTCCGGCCTGCGCCAGCCATTGGGGGAAACGCTGCCCACGCTGCCATACGTCCGCCGCTTCCGTGAATTTGGGGGCGAATATGTAACCGTAGGGTCAGACGCACACTATGCGGAAGATCTCGGCAAAGGGGTAAACGAAGGCATGAAGGTCGCACAGGAGGCAGGGTTTTCACACGTTACCCTCTTCCAGGGCCGCACGCCGCTGCCGATTCCTATTGAATAAGCCGCGTGCGCGCCTTTGCATCCTTGAGGATCGCCCTCTGTCCCCTGTTGAGTCTTAGCATTGATATAAATAAGGGAGGAAAACGAATATGAACTATCAAAACCTGCTCAATTCCAAAATTAAGGAGATTAAGCCCTCTGGCATCCGCCGCTTTTTCGATATTGTGGCAGAGATGGATGATGTGATCTCCCTCGGCGTTGGCGAGCCGGATTTCCCCACGCCGGCCCATATCCGCGACGTAGGCATCCAATCCCTGATGGATGGGCACACGAAATACACCTCCAACGCAGGCTTGATGGAGCTGCGCAAGGCGGTGGCTGCCTATTATGAGCGCCGTTTCCATGTAGCTTATGACGGATCAAAACAGGCGATCATCACCGTAGGCGGATCTGAGGCGCTTGATTTATGCTTCCGCGTGTTGATCGAGCCCGGCGACGAGGTGCTGGTGCCGGAGCCATCCTTTGTTTGCTACGCGCCGCTGACGACGATCAGCGACGGCGTGCCAGTGCCGATTGTCACCAAGGCAGAGGATCAATTTCGCCTGACGCCGGAGGCGCTGAAGGCCGCCATCACCCCAAAGACGAAGCTGCTCGTTTTGCCCTATCCCAATAACCCTACCGGCGCGATCATGCGGCGTGAGGATTTGGAGGGGATTGCGGCAGTGCTGCGAGGGACGGATATCATCGTCATCTCCGATGAAATCTATGGCGAACTTACATACGGCGGCGAGCAGCACGTTTCCATTGCGGAAATCGACGGCATGCAGGAGCGCACCATCATCGTCAGCGGTTTTTCCAAGGCCTTCTCCATGACCGGCTGGCGGCTCGGCTATGCGCTCGGCCCGGCTGATATCATCGCGGCAATTACAAAAATGCATCAATACGGCATTATGAGCGCGCCAACTACCGCGCAGTATGCGGCAATTGAGGCGATGGAAAACGGCGACAGGGATGTGGCGGAAATGCGCGCGGTTTACGATATGCGCCGCCGCCTCGTTGTAGACGGCTTCAACAAGCTGGGGCTTACCTGCTTTGAGCCGGAGGGGGCATTCTACTGCTTCCCCTGCATCCGTACAAGCGGCCTGACCTCCGACGATTTCGCCCAGAAGCTGCTCGACAGTCAAAAGGTTGCCGTTGTGCCAGGCAATGCATTCGGTGATTGCGGCGAAGGATTCATCCGCGTATCCTACTGCTACTCGACCGAGCACCTGGAAGAAGCGCTGCGCAGAATCGGCGCATTTCTGGAAGAACTGAAAAAATAGTTGAGTTGATCGAACAAGCCAATGCAAAATGCAAGGCATTTTGCAACAGCCCCTTTTAAAAACGTTTTTGCCTCCACGCAGGCAAATTTCGGGCTTTACGCGCCCGAAGCCATGATTTGTCTCATGGCGAGTTTCCTCAATGAGCGTTTTCTGAGATCAGGGGATGCGAAGCACATCGCCCACATAAATCAGATCGGGATTTTTCAGTCGGTTAAGCCTCACAAGCGCAGGCACCGTTGTGCCAAATCGCTGGGCAATCTCCCAGAGCGTATCGCCCCGGCGGACGGTATAGGTTTTATCCGCAACAGGCTTTATCACGCGTACACGTAGTTTCTCCCCCACATAAATCAGGTTTGGATTTTTTAGATCATTGATTGCGACAATGCTCGTGACCGTCGTGCCGAATTGCCGGGCAATGGAAGTCAGCGTGTCGCCGCGCCGCACCGTGTAGGTGGTTATAGTTACCCCCGGCTCCTCCCGGAGCGGCACACGTACACGGATTATTTCACCGGCATAGATCAGGTTCGGGTTTTGCAGCCGGTTAAGCCTCAAAAGGTCGGCAACAGTCGTGTGGTAGCGCCGTGCGAGCCCCCAGAGGGTGTCTCCGGGGCGAACGGTAACGAGAGCAATTTTGGTATGCTTTTCCGGCGCAGGCTGCGGCGGCTTGGGTGCGGCAGAAGCCTCCCGCAAAAAAATATCTGTGGTAAACCGATTTAAATCCACATTTCCTCGAATCCCAGCGACTCGGCCGGTCGAAGAATATTGAAAGCCAACCCAACTGCTCCACTTTCCGTTGTCCTCAGGTGTTTCAACACCGTATTGCGCCACCCAGAGCGGATATGCTTCCGCCAGACGCCGGTCAAAAACAACACGCGCGTTATAAGCGTCGCTATAAAGCACAAGCTCCTTTCCAGTTATGCGGCTAAGCTCTTGCAGGAAAGCCAAGGAGATCTCATTGATCTGTGCAATTGAAAGGCCATCCAAATATTCAAAATCCATTGCCAGCCTGCAATCCGGTTGTGTGCCCGCAATTGTGGAGGCAAAAAAATGCGCCTCCTGCTTTGCTTGCGCTACGGTGCGGGCCGTTACATAATGATAAAAGCCAACTTTCAGGCCTTGCGCCTTTGCGCCCTCATAATTCCTGCGGAAATAAGGGTCTGTATAATCGCTGCCAAGACTAGAGCGAATATAGACCACCTGTATGCCGCTTTGCCTCACGCGGGAAAAATCAATTGCCCCCTGCCATTCGCTCACATCAATTCCCCGATAAAGCTCCGAGCCGGATGGCGGAAGCGCAAAAGCCATCATGCTCAAAAAGGAAAACAGCAAAACAGCGCTCATCAGAGCACAGAACGCTCTGTAACATTTTTTCCCCATACCATTCCTCCGTTTGGGGCCAAATTTCAATTGGAGAGATCACAGACAGCCCCTCGCGGTATCCTATGCGGCACATCTTATTTCTGTTCAAAAAAACAGCCGCTGTAGAATTGCAGAAAGAACGCAGATACAGGTACCGGGCCTAAACGGGCGAGTGGAAGAACCCGTGAAAAGCCAGAAAACGACGTAGATACAATAAAAATCAGCGGAAGCCAAGCTGAAAAAAAAGAAAAAAATTGCGATCCAGTGAAAACCGGATTGCAATTTTTTTTGGCCCTAAAGCGGGCGATTTGATGCGATTATAGAAAATAAGCAAAAAACGGCGCGCGGCGCGTTATTATACGTTTAAAAGAAATTTAAACGTTTATACGTCGCTGGGCCAGAAACACCACAAAGCGTTGATACATAAGGGCTTGCGGGGACTGCGGAGCGTTTAAACGGTGCGTTTACGGCGGCGCGGATGAGGGGCAAATAATCAGCGTTTAAACAACGGTTAAATTAAAATCAATGGCAACTAAAATTGAAATTGAATGGCAACCAGTTGCTATTAAGTACCTACGTTGTTTGCGGGCATTTTGCGCTCATTTTTCGGTTGCCATTGAATCGGAACTTATTATATAAAAACGAGAAAATTAAACGTTACCAGAAATGGCAATTTAAATTTCCGTATATGCAAATAAAAAAATTGAAAGAAACATCAAAAAGATTGCAAAAAAGCATTGACTACCACACATATGTGTGGTATAATAAAGACAATGAAAGGAGGTGAAACGGTGAACAGGTTGGAAGCCATCTGCAGCATCTGGGCATGCGTCAACGGTACATTGGCAATCGTGATCAGCATCATCAGTTTGCGGCAGAAAAAAACCGCCCCTCGTTATCCCGGCAAGAAACGTAAGCGGCGGTAGGCAAAAGGATGGAGGCTCGCAAGGGTCTCCATCCGACCCAACCCTATTATATACCGATTGCAATGCGCAAGTCAACATTATTAACGGTATGCCTGACGGCGGTGCTGCTGGTCGCTGCCTGTCCCCTGCCCGGCACATGGCGCACTGCGGCGCTCATCGGCGCGGCGGCAACGGGAACGGCGGCGCTGATCACAGCTGTCAGAGGCCGAAGGAGGCACAACTGATGGAGGATAAAATCAAGCTCCAGCGAATACGGGAGGAGCAGGGTTACAGCCGGGCGGCGTTTGCACGCGCGACAGGTATCCCCTTGCGGACGCTGGAAAGCTGGGAGGGACGCGTCCGGCTCCCCCGCGATGTGTACCAACTGCTCAAGGCAGCGCGCGTCCTCGGCTGCCACATCGAGGATATTATCGAGGATATTATTGAGGAAACCGAATAACCCGGCATTGTTCAATAGGCTCGGATCGTAATGATCCGGGCCTTATTATTATGCCCTAAAAGCAGCAAAATAACACATAACGTTATATTACAACAAAATCAGGACGCATGCGAGCGGGCGCGATAGGCTAGGGATAGCATTACTCCCTGTGGTAACGCGGCATCTCCTGCAGTTCGTCGGCGCGCTCAAGGAGCTTGTCACGCCCGGCCCGGTTAAGAGCCAGAAAAACACCGATTAAATGGTCGATCTCCTCCGCTGTCCAGTCTGGATCGGAAGAGTCGGTAACTGCACTGTTGATCATGTGGGTTAACAAGCTTTGGAACAGATCAGTGGCGCGCAATTGATCGGCCTGCGATGCGATCCGATATGCTGACATAAATCTATCCAATTGTTTTAGGACTACATCTAGACCGGACTGTATTTCTTCACTTTGACGCATAAAGATTTCTTTGTCAATTTCTCCGCGCAAGTATTCGCCGCTCACTCCAAAAAATTGCTCAAGCCGAACTAACGCTTTAGCATTTGGCTCACGGCGGCCGTTTTCGTAATCTATAACTGAATTATAGCTTATGCCCAACTCTGATGCGAGTTGTTTTTGCGTTAAGCCCTTATGTTTGCGTAAATCCTTAATACGCCATGCCAATGTATTTTTTTTGGCCATAACGAGCCTCCCCTATTTTTGGGGTTATTATATCATTTTTCTTGTGCAAATGCAAAAACAAATATAAAAAAGCTATTGACTTGTGCGTAATCACAAGCTATACTAATACCATGGATTGTGCATTTGCGCATATTAGGAGGTGTAAATGTGTTTGTGTTACCCAATGTAGACGAAATAATTAGGAGGAGAACCTTGACAGGCTTGTCGCAGCACCAATTATCCCTAAAAGCTGGGTTAAGCGGATGTGCCATAAACCGTATAGAAAACGGTAAAACCAAGAACATCCATCATTTGCGTGCTGAAGCTATTGCCAAAGCATTGCGTTGCAAAGTGTCAGACATCTTTTTAGAGGGTAGATCGTAAAACACGACCTACCTCAGAAGGAGGAAAACCATATGAAACAAAAGGCGTTAGCCCATACCATGACGAACGGAGAACTTTACCGTTATGCTTGGATAGCAGTCAGGATAGCCATAGAGAACACCCAGAAATGGAGAACACCCGATGCAAAGGAACTTGCACGCCTGCAAGCGCAAGAAAAAGAGCTAAATAGACTAATGCAAAAGAGCTTTTTGGAGGAATTAGAAAATTAAGGAGGGAAAGAGCGCATGAAAGGCATCATCTTCGGCGTGCCGCTGGCCGTCATGCTGATCGCAGTGTTAGGAGCCATGCAGGCGCTGGGCCTGCTGTAAGTCGAAACCGCCCAAGCGGGCGGTCTTGCGGAGACGGCCTCCCGCAACTGATGAGACAGGCCGTGAGAAAGGATGGTCAATAAAATGGATTTGAACATCAAAATCCCCGAAGGGTTTGATCTGATCGGGAATTACAACAATCAGTATGTGATCGCCAAAAACCAGAGCCCCAGCGCGCCTGAGCCTTATGTGGTCTGGGCTGTTGACTACGATAAGAAAGGCGTACATAGCGGAACATATTTTGCATCTTTGCAGATGGCACAGCTAAGCTTTTGCGAACGCGCTTTTGACGCTGAACAGTTATATGCCGCCCATGCGAAGCTTGATCGGATGCAGGAGTTGACTCATCAATCGGCTGTCGAGGCCGCCGAGCATCTGTACTATGCGGTTACAGCTGATGATATCAAGGCAGCGATTAAGGCAGTGTACAACTTAGAGTCCCAACGGCCAAACCGGCCATAGCTGGCCGAAGAAAGCGTTAAAACCAGAGGGAGCCACTCTGTGTGGAAGCTGCATGAGTCAGTAATTCCATAACACGCTGGAAGCGATAGTCTATCTCCTCTTGACTTAACTGCCCCTGCTGGTGACGCAAAAGGTTGCCGAGCTTTTTCCCATCTTTCTTTTTTTGCAGTTTCCGCTTGATGATCTCATAACGGTAAGCAAAGAGCAGATAGTCATATTGCGCGTCAATCTGACCAGATCTAATCGCTTGCTTGAACTGATCGTAACAGGCGACATAATGCTCCCATTGATTAAGATAATCAAGCATCTGGAGCTGCAAGAACAGGAAATGTGCCATCCAATTATGCCACTCCGCCGCCGTAATTTCCAGGACATGTTCCGCCAAGGTATCCATCAAATACTCCGCTGTTGCTAGCCCTTGCTCATAGGTGCGGGTGTATCGATATGTATCTACAATTGGATGGAAAAGCTTAGCGGAAAAAATCAGCCTTAGCATAGCAACGAAGTCATTATCTTGGATGTATTGACGCAGCGGATCGGCCAAAGCGCGGCTTGTCTCTGAGCAAATCTTGTTAGGCGCAAATAGTGGCACAAGCATTTCGTCCATAAAAAACACCTCTCATAAATTAATTATTATACCACAAAACAGCCGAAACGACCATAGCTGGCCGTCGCGCAGGGAATGACCGCCCAGCGCCTGATGATGGCAGGTCAAAGGCAGGTGAGATATATCAATGGAGACAATGCTGACGGTGGATGAGCTCGCGGCAATCCGGCATTGCAGCCCACAGTACATTAAGCGGCTCATCAAGGAGGATAAGATCAAAGCGGATCGGACGCTCAACGCCAACAACCGGCCCAAGTACCTGATTCCGCTCAGCTCGCTCGACGCGCCGCTGCAGGATAAGTACCTCAAGCAGCACCGGCCCACAGCACCGCCCCCGGCCCCCAAGGCCGAGGCAAAGCCGCTGGATACATACAGCGAGGCGGAGCGCGATGAGATCGCGCACTGGCGGCGGGTGGTGACCGAGTGGCAAGAGTACCGCAGCCAGCCGGGAGCCAACAAGACGCAGGTGGATGAGCAATATATCCTGCTATACAACCTGCAGCACCCCGGCGAAGAGCTCTCCACGGATATCCTCTACCGCAAGTGGAGGGCCGTCCGGGAGGATGACCTTGACGGCCTGATCGATAAGCGCGGCAAGTGGCGCAAGGGCCGGAGCAGTATTGACGAGACCGTCTGGCAGGCGTTTTTGTCGTTTTACCTCGACGAGGCGCAGCACCCGATCCGGCGCTGCTATGAGTACACCAAGCTCTGGATCGGCCAGGAGCTGCCGGAGCTATACGATACCATCCCAAGCTATGAGACGTTCACCCGGCACATCAGGAGTGACGTGCCGATGCCGGTCAAGGTGCTGGGCCGTGAGGGCCAAAAGGCATACAGAGACCGCTGCGCCCCATATATCCGCCGTGTATACGACGATATGGCGAGCAACGAGTGGTGGATCGCAGATAACCACACGTTTGATGTGATTACCCGGCGCGCCGATGGGACACTGCACCGCCCACATCTGACCGCATTTTTTGATGCAAGGAGCGGCATCTTTACGGGTTGTCACATTACGGATAATCCCAGCTCACAGGCGACGCTGATCGCCCTGCGCAAGGGTATCCTGCAATACGGCATCCCGGATAACATCTATGTGGATAATGGCCGCGAGTTTTTGACCCACGACATCGGAGGCCTTGGCCACCGGGCCAAAAAAACGAAGGATGGCAAGGAGATATACGCGCCGCCGCCTGTATTTGAACGGCTCGGCATCAAGATGACCAACGCGATCGTCCGCAACGCCAAGGCCAAGATCATTGAGCGGCGGTTTAGGGATATCAAGGATCATATCAGCCGGTTATTCCCCACCTATACAGGTGGGACGGTGGTGGAAAAGCCAGAGTGCCTTAAACAGATCATCAAGGACGGCAAGGCCGTCCCAACGGATGCAGAGTTTGCGCAGGCGGTCGAGGAGCTGCTTGATGATTACATCAACCGTGAGGCATACGGCGGCGCGGTAGTAGCCGACCGGGGCAAGCCCCGGCTGCAGGTATACAACGAGCACCTGCAGCGCAAGCGGGTGGCCTCGGCGGACGAGCTGGCGCTGATGCTCATGCGGTCGAGTCGCCCGCAGCAGGTCGGCAGGCTCGGCGTATATCACGAGGTCTCCGGCGAGCGCATCTACTACGGCACCGAGGAGCTCCGGCACAACCTACAGGGCCAGCAGGTATATTACCGCTATGATCCCGACGATCTAAGCTCCGTGAGGATATATGACCTACAAGACCGCTACCTGATGACCGCCTACGCCAACGATACGGCAGTGCTGCGGTACGGTGCCAGCAAGGATGAGGTCAAGGATGCGATCCGCCAGATCAGGCAGGCAGAGCGCGTGGAAAAGGAGCATCAGCGGCTTAGCACGATCTCCGCGATTGGTAAGGATACCGCGCGGCAGCTGCTCATTGAGCAAGCCCGTCGTAACCGTGAGGCACAGATCATCCCGGACGCCGAGCCCAAGATACTGGACGTGCAGCGAGCGGCAGACAACACGGAGCCGCTGCTCAAAGCGGTGGGCGCGGACGATCTGAGCCGCATGGTGCGCAACGCGGAGCAGCGTGAGCGCCAGCGCGGCGGGGAGGAGGACGGTTATGGACTCTGATCTTACCCGCCTGCGGGACAGGCTCAACGCCTGCGCGGACGACCCAGCGCACGACGTGATGGAGCTACACCGGCTGCAGGCGCAATATTGTAAGGCACTCCGGCGGCGGATTGTCGCCACGATCAATATATCAGTAGACGATGATGATATCAAGGAGGACGATCACAATGAGTAAGGCCCATAACGCGGAGCTACAGGCCCGCGTACAGCAGTACTTACGGGAGCATGGGATGAGCCAAGCCAAGCTTGCGCAAGTGACCGGGATCAATAAGGCAATTATCAGCCAATGGTTGCGCGGGCAGTACACCGGGGACATCGCGGGCGTAGAGCAGGCGCTGGAGGAGTATCTGCGCACGGCGGTGGAGCATGAGCAGGCCCGCGAGACGGCGCTGCCCATGGTCGCCACGCAGGACTATATCCCGACGTCAATCTCTGAGGACGTATACAAGATGATCAAGTATTGCCAGCTGGAGCGCGGCATCATGATCGCTCACGGAGACGCGGGGATCGGCAAGACCAAGGCCGCGCAAAAGTTTGTACGGGATAACCCGACGCAGAGCATCTACATACAGGCGACCCCCAGCACAGGGACGCTCGGCAACATCCTCAAGCTGCTCGCGCGGGCGCTGCGTATCCCTGAGACGCGCAGCAAGCTCGACCTGCTGACCAACATCCGGGCCAAGCTCGATGGCAGCAACAAGGTCATCATTATCGATGAGGCCCAGCACCTCAAGCTCTCGGCACTAGAGGAGATCAGGACGCTTGCCGACCCCAACACCATCACCGGGCAGGAGGGCATCGGCATCGTGCTGATCGGCAACACGGAGGTCTACGGACGCATGATGGGGCGGCAGGAGGCGCGGTTTGCGCAACTGTTTAGCCGGGTCAAATTTAACCGCTACTATAACACGCAGCGGATTAAGCGCGCGGATGTGGAGATGCTCTTCCCCGCCCTTGCGCAGGCGGGAGAAAAGAGAGCGGTTGACCTGCTGGAGGGCATCTGCCGGAGCAAATTTGGCGTGCGCGGTGCGGTTAATGTATACAATAACGCGGTCAACAGCGACGACATCAGCTATGACAGCCTGTATGCGAGGGCTCGCAACCTCGGCATCGGCATGGTGGTATGAGGAGGGTCAATATGGCAAGATGGACACGATCCGGGCTGGTTTTTGCGGGCGGATTGCTCGCGGGGATGCTAGTGGTCAACATCGTCAATATCATCGGGTATTGGCACGGCGGGATGCCGGGAGGAGAGATCGTCGGCCTGCTGATGATCCCCCTGCTGCTGTATGCAGGGAGCATCATCGGGCAGGAGCGCAAGCAGCCCAAGACCTATCAGAGAGGCTATCGCAAGGGGTATCAGGTGGCGTCCAGCCGCCCTATATCCCCTGTTAATCATGATAGTACGGGGCAATAAAGCCCCGCCTTAATGCAGCCGATGGCGGTCACAAGCCCGCATGTAATGCAGAGTGAGGCAGGTTAAGATAGGAGGATTGATATGGACTATAAGTTAGTCGCGCAGCGCTTTAAGGCCCTGCGCAAGGCCAAGGAGCTCAGTCAGCAGGAGATGGCGGATCGGCTGGATATATCGCAGACACATATATCCGGCATCGAGGGCGGTAGATACCGGCCCTCCCGTCCGCTGATCCGGGTTGCATCCACTGAGTTTGAGTGATCGGTTGAGTACCTGATGGGGCTATCCGATGAGCGCGGCGTCTCCGAGCTGGTTAGTCGAGCGGTAGCGGGGCCGGGCAGCTACCAGCTGGCCCTTGAGACCGGCACACGCGACGGGGATCATACCGCGATCATCGTAGAGTGCTCGGAGTGCGGGCGCATCATCCTGACGAGTACATACGCGTCGGGCAGCAGCGTCACCCATGAGCTGCCCAAGCGCTGCCCGCACTGCGGCAAGTGAGGAGGGATGGTTATGGCACAGGAGACGCCGATCCACGCTGGCGACCGCGTGGTGATCGTCCACGGCCCGGACGCCAAGCGGCACCGGGGCAAGGTATGGGTGGTGGAGACGGCCCCGGCCCCCTGCCCATTTTGCGGCACTCCGACCGTAACGCTCAAGGGGTACAGCGGGGTCATTCCGGTGGCCCATATCGCCCGGATCAGAGCGGACGATTACCCGGCGGCATATCGTTAAGATGCCGCAGTCGCGCCCCGCGCGGGCGCGTGGATTGAAACCGAAGAATCGTTCCACTGTCTTTGCCTGCCCATAGGTCGCGCCCCGCGCGGGCGCGTGGATTGAAACACCGGTCACTAAGGAAGCCGTGAACAGGTGAATTGTCGCACCCTGCGCGGGCGCGTGGATTGAAACTTGGGGCCATATGGCCCAACCCCAATGCAGCTGCCGCAAGGCAACGGTCGCAAGCCCGTGTAAATGCAGAGCGGGGACAATATTACATAGAGGAGGCGATACCATTGCAGATCAACAGGTGCGAGAGCGATCTCAAGCCGGGCGACAAGGTCGTCATGATCGGCGGAGACGGCACGCAATACACCATCGCTGGCACGCCATATTACATGCGATGGCTGGATCAGTGGCACGTATGGCTTAAGGAGTTAAGAGATCACTGCAACGTGGACAAGCTGCGTAAGGTGGAGGAGGATGGGATGGATGGTTAATTTTTGGCTCGGTCTGTTTGCCGGGGTGATCCTCGGCTGGATATCCCTCCTGACGCTGGCGCTCTGGATCACATATAAGCACCGGGGTGATAAGCGATGAGGAGGCACAGCCATGGATAAGACCACACAATACGTCAACGAGTATGCCGATCTCACCCGGCATATGGCGCAGATCAAGGCCCGGCAGGATGAGCTCCGGGCATATTTTGAGAGGTTGGCCGTGGCCGACCTCAAGGACACCAAGCTCAAGAGTATCGAGTATTGGGGCAGCGACGGCGGACGGGTTACGGTCAGCATGACAGAGGCCCCCAAGCTTGGCTCCAGCCACATGCTGCGCGACCTGCTTGGCGACGTCGCTGATGATTACATTAAGACCGAGACGGTCAGCAAGCCGACGGATGACCTTAAGCGACTGATCGTAATGGCCTGTCAGGGCAGTTACATTGAGGGCAGCCTCGACCAGACGATCCGGGCGATCACGGACGATGATCAGGTTGCATCCGTCCTGCACAAGCGGCTCAAGGGGCAATATAAGCGGGACATGGCGACGCTGATCAATGTAGCCGGGCTTGACGCCCAGCGGGCCAGCGAGGAGGCATACCTCACGGCGGAGATCATCAACTATGAGTGGATGACGCAGGTGCTCCGGTCGGCGGGATGGATGGGCAGCGTCCAGCAGGCGGTGGATATCATTAAGGCCGCCGCCCGCGTCGAGGAGGGCATTAAGGTCTCGGTCGAGACCATCTGAGGATCAGGAGGGACGGATTATGCAGGCAGCTAAGACGATGATGGACGCAAGGCAGCGGGGCCGGATATTTGGCGCGGCGCGCGGACTCGGGATGACCAACGACGACCTGCACGCGCTGGCCGCCGACCTGACGGGCAAGGAGAGCCTCAAGGGCCTCACGGCCAGCGAGGCCGAGACGCTCATCCGGGAGCTCCAGCGGCGGCAGCCGCCCGCCCCTCCCGCCCCCAAGGCGCGCAAGCCACGTCAGCACCCTGAGCATCCGGGCGGGCCGACGTCGGAGCAGCAGCGTAAGGTGTGGGCCATGATGTACGACCTGCAGGCGATGGACACGGAGCCATCGGGCCAGAGCCTCGGCGAGCGGCTGAGCGGCATCATCCGCAAGGAGCTGCACGTCAGCGCTGCGGCCAGAGACCCGTTTGCATGGCTCACCTGCGAGCAGTGCAGCAGGCTCATAGACATCCTCGACAAGGGCTATATTCCCAACGTTTTCCGCGCCCGTCAGCGCGGGCCGAAGGGAGGCGGCAGAGGTGGCGGATAACCTGCTCGACCTGATTACGCTGGATGACTTAGACGAAGAGCAGCGTCAGCTTGCGGAGCTGATTGGGCTAGAGGCATATAAGGCCCTGATCAACTCTTACGCGGGGACATATCTGTACATCCCTAATGCCGACCGCTACGAGCGCATCATACGCGACCGTAATATACGGGCGGAGTTTGATGGGTACAACTTTAAGGAGCTGGCGATTAAGTACGGATTGACAGAGATATGGATCAGGCGTATAGTAGCTGATGAGGTTAAGCTGCGGCGCGCAAAGCCGATTGACGGACAGGTTACCTTTTGGGGTCAGGATGATCCACCTTAAGCAATTTAATAGCGCTGTTATAGGGTTTTGAGGTATAACTGAGACATCAGTTATACCTCATATTTTTTGGGCGGGGGAAAATGCATGAGCGAGTGGGCTAAGGTGCTGGTGCCGATTGGCGCAACGTTGATTATCGCGATCATTGGACATTTCCTGCGGCAATCCTTTACACGGATTGACCGCATGCACAGCGAGATCGCGCAGCTGCGACAGGACACTGTGCGGCGCGAGGAGTACGACAAAGCAATCGACGAGCTGCGGGACGACGTCAAGGACATCCGCGACAACTACATCAAGCGGGATGATTTTTACCGCGAGATCAGTAAGCTTGACCGTAAGCTCGATGCAATACTGGATAAGGTGATTGTCATGATAAGGAGGCAGCAAGATGAGCAATGAGGAGCGGGCGCGGCTACGCGCGGGCAATTTTATCCACAATAACGGCTTGGTGCTGCGGATTATCAATATCCTGCGGTACAAGTATAACCGGCTCACAGGCGTCAAGGACGTGGTCGCAAGCCACGGCGTCAGCGAGGACGAGTATCTCGACTCCGTCAACTTTCTGGCGGAGGAGGGCTACATCCACCTCCGACTCGCGGCGGACAAAACGCCCGCGTCGCTGGCGGATAACGACTACCGGGATATCGAGGCCAAGCTCACCGGCAAGGGCATCCGCCTGCTGAGCGGCGGTATCCGGGACAACCAGGTCGAGGTGTAAGCGATGGCAGAGAGGCGCAACCGCAAGCACAGCAAGATCGACGGCCTACCGCCTGATCTCAAGGCGACGGTACAGCAGATGCTGCTGGACGGCGACACCTACAGCGAGGTTATCGCCTACCTGCAGACGCAGGGCGTCTCGATCTCACTCGCGTCTGTCTGCCGGTACGCGCAGGCGTATCTCGCGGAGCATGAGGCGCTGATGCTCGCCAACGCCAACCTGCAGCGCATGATGGAGGAGGTCGGCAAGTATCCCGACCTCGACACGACGGAGGCTATCATCCGCATCGTCAGCCACAACCTGCTCAACGTCCTGAGCAACACGACGGAGGAGGACTGGCAGGAGGTCGACCTGAGCAAGCTGCTTAAGGAGACCAACGCCCTTGTCCGGGCGTCAGCCTACAAAAAGCGGATCGCCCTGCAAAATCAGGACGCGCTGGATACCGGGCTGGACGCGGTCAAGGGGCTGGTATTTGCAGAGCTGGCCAAGGAGCGTCCCGACCTGTACCGGCAACTGGCCGAGTACGTGGACGCCAAAAAGGCGACCGGGATCACCGACACCGAAGGAGGATAACCTGTTATGTGGTATGTCTTACAGGTCAAGACCGGGGACGAGATCAAGGTGCGGGACGCGCTGCTCGCTAAGGGCGTCCGGGCGCTGGTGCCGCAGGAGGACAGGGTCATCCGCAAGGACGGCAAGTGGGGCCGTAGGCTATATACCCTGATCCCATCGTATGTATTTGTGCAAATCAAATTTGCCGCCGAAATCTACTACACGATCCGGGCGATCCCCAGCGTGATCCGGTTTGTTGGCACGGGCACGGGGGAGCCCTCCACCCTCACCTATCTGGAGGCGGAGTGGATCAGGCTGCTCGCGGGCGACGGGGAGCCGCTGGAGCCGACCGTGATCCGGGTACCGGAGGACGGCAGGCCGGAGATCGTGGGCGGCGTGCTCGCCCGATTCCCGGCGCGGATCGTCGAGTACGACCTGCGCCATAAGCGGGCCAAGGTGACGATCACGCTCTGCGGGGAGCAGCGGGAGCTGCAGCTCTCCGTGGTGCGAGAGGACGAGGAGGATACCGGACGGGAGCCCGATCCGATATAACCGTCCAACTCCTCCAGAGCGTTTAAATTTTAAACGCTCTGAGGACGAAATTTAAACGATGCCGGGGAGGCCGGGCGGTTGATGCGTCCCGCGCGGTACGAGCCGGAGGACATATGGGGCGCTACACGGGCCGGATCGGCCCGGTGGCGGAGCATATCCGGGCCAAAATGCCGGATATTTGCATCTTGCCCCGGAGCTGCGGGGCGCGGATGCGTTTAAATCGCCGTTAACCCCGTTTAAATTTTGACGCACGAGATTTCGCGGGCAACTTTGCCCCTTTCCCCTGAGCGGTCTTACAGGGCCTCTCAGGGGCCATTTTTTGCAATTGCGGAGGTGAGACAGGATGGCGGGGCCAAAATTAAGCCCTCTGGACGCCCTTAAGGGGGCGCTGGAGGACGCGGAAGCCAAAATCCAAGAGGACAGCGGCCAAAATTTAAACGATCTGAGAGGGATTTTAAACGATTACCTCCGGCGCGGCGACGAGCCGGAGCGCGGACAGCTACTGCGGGAGTATGCGCACGGCGGGCAGCTCACCGGCCCGCGCGGCATCCGCAGGCGGCTCGGGGCCATTGACATGGAGTTTTTTGGCCGCGCGTACTTTGGCCATTACTTCTCGCGGCCCTCGCCCGCGTTTCACCGGGATTTGGACGCCATCTGGAGGGATGGCGTGCTCAAGGGGCGGTATCCTCTGACGGACGCGGAGGTCAAGACCATCAGCCGGTTGCCGGGATCGCGCCGGGTCGTGGCCGCGCCCCGTGGCCACGCCAAGAGCACCAACCTCACGTTTAAGGGCACGATGCACGCGGTCTTATACCAATATAAGCACTACCCGATCATCCTCTCCGACAGCTCGGAGCAGTCCGAGGGATTTTTGGAGTCGATCCGCGTGGAGCTGGAGGACAACGCCGCGATCCGAGAGGACTTTGGCGAGCTCGCCGGGCCTGTCTGGCGCAGTAACGTCCTCGTGACCCGCACCAATATCAAGATCGAGGCTATCGGTAGTGGCAAAAAGATCAGGGGCCGCAAGCATCGCAACTGGCGACCCGACCTCGTCGTCCTCGACGACGTGGAGAACGACGAAAACGTCCGCACGCCAGAGCAGCGGCGCAAGCTGCGGGATTGGTATAACAAGGCCGTCTCCAAGGCGGGCGACGATTACACGGACATCGTGTATATCGGCACGCTGCTGCACTATGACAGCTTACTGGCCAACACCCTGCGCAACCCGGCCTATCAGGCGATCAAATATAAGGCGGTCATCCGCTGGAGTAAGGCGGACGCCCTCTGGCGGGAGTGGGAGGCGCTCTACACTGATCTCGACGATCCCGACCGCGCGGCGCATGCGCTCAGCTACTTTGAGGAGCGTCGGGCTGAGATGCTGGCCGGGACAGAGGTCTTGTGGGAGGCCAAGCTATCGTACTACGACCTCATGTGCATCCGCATCTCAGAGGGTGAGAGCTCGTTTAACTCCGAATTGCAAAATGAGCCGATCAACCCGGACGACTGCATTTTTGTCGAGGAGTGGCTCGACTACTATAATGAGGCGGAGATCAATTTTGCCAACGGCGATTTTGCGTTTTTCGGCTTTGTCGATCCGAGCCTCGGCAAAAGCAAACACAGCGACTACTCGGCGATCATCACGCTCGCCAAGCACGCGACGACCGGGTACATGTACGTCCTCGACGCGGACATTGAGCGGCGGCACCCCGACCGGATCATATCGGACGTGCTGCACAAGGAGGAGTGGCTGCGCAACACCTACGGGCGCGGCTATACCAAGCTGGGCGCGGAGACTAATCAATTTCAGTGGTTCCTCAAGGAGGAGCTTGCAAAGGTTTCGGCGCGCGCGGGCCTGTACCTGCCCATCGAGGAGGTGCAGCAGACCACCGACAAGATCATGCGCGTCCAGACGCTGCAGCCGGACGTCAAAAACAAGTACATCAAGTTTAACCGGCGGCACAAGCGGCTGCGGGAGCAGCTGCTGCAGTTCCCGATGGCGGCCCACGACGATGGGCCGGACGCGCTGGAGGGCGCGCGCAGCATTGCCAAAAACGAGCAGCGGTTTGTCATTTTCAGCCGCCGAGAATTAGGGATATAGGAGGCAGGACGATGGGATTATCAAGATTGAGCGAGCGATGCCGCAAGTGCCGGTATGTAGACACCTGCGATCACAAAGAGATGGAGGAGCTGCTGATGGCAGAGGCTGGCCAGCCAGTGGCGGCAGAGGTAGCGGCCCCTGTGCTCGCCACTGACGATACGGTAACGATCCATTTTGACAGCCAGACCGCCGTCACCATCGACGGGGATCAGATCAGGCGTCAGATCGCGCAGGCATTTGGGGCCTCGATGATGGGAGGTGCCTGAGCTTGTCAGTGGTCTACATGGACAGGGCGTCGTATCAGACGCTGGACGCGGCAGGCGTTAAGCGCCTGATCGACCGGCACATGCTGGTGGACGAGGGCAAGTACCGGCAGCTGCAGGAGTATTATGTCGGCAACCACAGTATCCTCCACAGCCACAAGGAGCACAGCGCCTCACCCAATAACCGTATCGTCTGCAACGTCGCCAAGTACATTACGGACACGGCCACCGGGTATTTCCTCGGGCAGCCGGTGGTATACGGCTGCCCGAACGATCAGTACCTCGCGCAGCTGCAGGACATCATGGACTACAACGACGAGCAGGATCACAACGCGGAGCTCGCCAAGGGCTGCTCCATCAAGGGGAGCTGCTGCGAGATGCTCTATCTCGACGAGGACGCCGCGATCCGCATCGCCCTGCTGGAGCCCGACGACTGCCTCGTCATCTACCCGACCGGCTCGGAGGAGCCGATGGGCGCGATCCGGCGCATCGTCACCGAGGATAAGGACGGCAACAGGATCACGCGCTACGAGTGGTGGCGCGAGGAGGACGTCTGGTATTTTGCCGCCCCGGACGGCGGCTCCCTGCAGCTCTCCGGCACGGAGGATCATTACTGGCACGGCGTGCCGGTGGTCGAGTACCGCAACAACGACGAGCGCATGGGCGACTACGAGAGCGTCATCCCCATGATTGACGCATACAACCGCGTGCAAAGCAACACCGCCAACATGTACCAATATAACGACGACGCGATCATGGTGCTCTCCCACATGGGCGCGGCAACCTCCAACGACATCGTCCAAATCAAGGAGGAGGGCGCGATCAGCCTTGCCAACGGCGGCAAGATTGACTGGCTACTCAAGGACGTCAACGACGCGGGCCTCGAGCACTATAAGGATCGGCTGACACGGGACATCCACGCATTGAGCGGTGTGCCGCGATTGTCGGACGAGCAGTTTGCGGGCAACCTCTCCGGCGTCGCCATCTCATATAAGCTGTGGGGCCTCGAGCAGGTCACGGCCATCAAGGAGCGCAAGTTTAAACGCGGCCTGCAGCGCCGCGCCGAACTGATCACCAACATCCTGCATATCACCAGCAGTCCCACCTATGATTACCGCGATATTGAGATACAATTTCGGCGCAACCAACCCCAAAATCTGCCGGAGCTCGCGGACGTGGTGACCAAGCTCGCCGCCGACCTCTCGCGCGAGACGCGGCTCAAGCTCCTGCCGGTTGTCGATAACGTGCAGGAGGAGATCGATAAGCTCAAGGCCGAGGAGGACGAGCAGCGAGAGGCTACCACTCCCTCCGCCGGATATGAGGCGCTGGCCAAGGCGCTGCGGGAGGCGGATGAGCAGCCGCCCGCCGAAGGGGCCGAGGACGGTGACAGCGCATGAGCGATAACTATTGGATCAATCTCGCCAAGCGCGAGGCGCTCCAGACCGCGCGCCGGGCGGATCAGTATGTCAATGAGCTCATGACCATCTATGAGGAGGCGGCGGCACAGATCGAGCAGGAGATTGCCGCGTTATATGGACGATACGCCAAGGATAACCGCCTGACAGACGCGCAGGCACGTCAGCTGCTGTCAGGCAAGGAGTACAGCAGGTGGCGCATGTCGATTGACCGGTATGTCAAGGCCTTATCCGGCCCCGCAAAGGATAGCGGGATGCTGCTGGAGCTTAACACCTTATCGGCCAAGAGCCGGATCAGCCGCAAGGAGCAGTTGCTCGGCGACATCTACCGGCACATGATTGACCTGGCCGGGGACGCGGACGGCAGGATCAGACGGATGATGCGCGACACGCTGGTCAACAGCTATTACGAGGGCTGCTACGGCGTGCAGCGCGGGCTGCGGCTGGGATTTGGCGTCGCGCGTCTCGACGATAAGCTCATTATGCGCGTCCTTGACGAGCCGTGGAGTGAGCGGACATTTTCGGCGGCGGTGTGGGGCAACACCGACCATCTGGCGATGGTAACACGGCGCGAGGTCTCCATCGGACTTACCAAGGGCAGCAGCATCCAGCAGATGACCAAGGGCGTCAACGACGCAATGGGCGCAGGCCGGTACGCGGCGGAGCGCCTTGTGCGCACGGAGTGCACGCATTTTGCGTCGGAGGCTCGATTGCTGTCCTACAAGGAGACGGGCGTCAAGCGTTATCGCTTTGTGGGCGGCGGCGAGGGCGGACATTGCCACTGCGCCGAATTAAACGGACAGGAGTATGACGTCGATGCGGCTAAGCCAGGGATTGACTACCCGCCAATCCACCCCAATTGTACCTGCACCATTGTGGCGGTGCCGTCGCGGCGCATGTTTGCGCCGTATGAGGCGGTGCCGATCCCGGAGAGCATCAAGTATGAGGACTGGTACGACGATTACGTCGCGCACACGCAGCGGCCACCAAGGAGGCGTAAGTGATGGGATATGAGGATAAGCCGGTCGGTTACGACGGTGCAAGGCTGATGATCGAGCACGAGCTCACAGGGCTATGCGAGATATGTGCGCCATCGGAGATCGGGATAGCGATCTATGACTATTACCTGCAGACGTGGATCAACCCGCAATACAAGGGATACCGAGCGGAGGCCGCCCTAGACGTCCTCCAGACGCACCTGCCCGTCTATGCCAAGACCTACGGCGCGGACGCGGTCAAGGCCGCGCTGCGTGACCTATATAACGAGCGGTATGCGAGGGAGGGATGGGCGCTGTGACAGGTAAGCGGTGGACAGGCGTGGACGCTTTCGAGCACATCCGCCTCGTCGAGGCGGGCGTGCTCCCCCGGGGGCTTACCTACCTGTCTGCATACGACTACATCGGCCTCCCCGTCCCGCAGGACGGAGAGGCCGAAGAAAACTGCGGATAACCGGTGGTTAAACGCCGGATATCAATAAATTAACCGGAGGTTATATGATCATGGCAGATGTATTAGACACGACCGTCACCAAGTCAGCGGAGCCGGAAGCCACTCCCGCTGCGGAGACAACGCCCACCGGCCAAGAGCCGGAGGGCAAAGAGGCAAAGCCGGAGAGCAAGTTCCTCCAGCGGCTCGGTAAGCTGCTGGGGATCGGCGACGACGGGGACGGCGACGCCAAGCCCAAGGAGGACGGTAAGGCAGACCCGCCGCCCAAGGATGGCCAGACCTACACCGAGGCCGACCTGCAGGCGCGCATCGACGCGGCCAAGGCACAGTGGCAGGCTGAGCAGGAGGAGCAGGCACGTCTCGCCAAGCTCAGCCCGGAGGAGCGGGCCAAGGCGGAGGCGACCAAGACCAGCGATGAGATCGCACAGCTCAAGGCGCAGCTCCTCGCCCGCGACGTCAGGGATAAGGCTATCACGCGCCTGAGCGGCGACGGCTACCCGGTCGGGCTCGCCGACCTGCTGCCGCTGACCAGCGAGCAGGACATGACGGCGGCCTGCGACAAGCTGACCGAGGCGTTTGACGCGGCGGTCGCGGCTACCGTCAAGGAGCGGCTGCGCGGCAAGACGCCGGAGGGCCTCGGCAAGGGGGCCAACGCCAACGAGGCGATCCGCAATGAGATCGCCAAAAACATCAGAGGAGGGATATAAGCCATGCCCAACAGCTTACAGTATGCATCCGTATTTCAGAGCGAGCTCGACAAGGCGGCGGTCGAGCTCGCAACCTCCGGTTGGATGGAGCCCAACTCCAGCCTGATCCGGTACACCGGCGGTAAAACCGTCAAGGTACCTCAAATCGTCATGGATGGGCTTGCCGACTACAATAATGGGTTTGTGGACGGGGACGTTACCCTGACGTGGCAAGACCTCACGTTTGCGATGGATCGAGGCCGCAGGTTTAGCCTTGACGAGCACGAGGTTAACGACACCAATTTTGTGGCCACTGCGTCGCAGGTCATGGGCGAGTTCCAGCGCACCCGAGTGGTGCCTGAGATCGACGCCTACCGCTACAGCAAGATCGCGGCGGGAGCCATCGCCAACAAGCGGGCGTCCGGCGAATACACGCCGTCCGCCGATGACATCCTCTCCAAGCTATACTACGACGTGGCCGCCGTGCAGGACGCGGTCGGCAACGACACCCCGCTGGTGATCACCATGTCCACGCTGGTCGCGGCCATTTTGGACACCTCATCCGAGATCGCCAAAAAGCTTGACGTCGTCGACTTTACACAGGGCGGCGTGACCCTTAAGGTCAGCGCCCTCAACGGCGAGCACCCGATCCGGCGCGTCGGCTCCGCTCGGCTCAAGAGCGCATATATTTTTGCAGACGGCAAGACCGAGGGGCAAAAGACGGGCGGCTTTGCGCCCGCCGAAAACGCGCTCGACGTCAACTGGATCATCTGCCCGCGCACGGTGCCGATCGCGGTCTCCCGCACGGACAAGGTGCGCATCTTTGACCCGGAGATCAACCAGACCGCGCGCTCGTGGATGCTCGACTACCGCAAGTATCACGACCTGTGGATCACCGCCAATAAGTGGCCGCAGGTGTGGGTCAGCTTTAAGCAGGCCCTGCCTGCCAGCCAGTGAGGGGGTGCAATATGATTACATTACAGCGTGACAATGTCGTGCGCAGGGTGGCCTCGGACGAGGCCGCCCGCAAGCTCGAGGAGCAGGGCTTTACCCGCACCGGCGGGATTGCCGAGGTTGATAACATTGAGGAGGGCGTCGCGCTCAACATTGACCTCGACGCGCTGGCGGATAAGCTCGCGGATCGCCTCAAGGCGGGCGAGCCTCTGACCGGGGAGGCCGTCGCCAAGGCGCTCCTCGATGAGGAGGAGCAGCCCGCAAAGCCCGCAGCCAAGCCCAAGGGCGGCGGCAAGGCCGCCCCGAAAGCGGGTGCGGGCAATGACGGTAACTGAGCAGGTCGACCGGATCGTATTGGGCATCAAGTACGCCTATGACCTGTCCGTCGCGGATGAGACTGCGGCAAGGCGGCGTGTGCTGATGGCTGTTACAAGGATCCTTGCATCCTGCAACCGCGACGACCTGCCGGAGGCGCTGGAGATCGTGGCGGCGCAAATGGCAGAGGCAATGCTGCGGGACGATGGGACGCTTACCCTGCCCCAGCAGGTCTCCAGCGTAACGCGGGGCGACACGTCCATCAGCTATCGGGATCAATCATCCTCTGCCAAGGCTACGCGGGATTACCTGCAGGACTATGAGGATATCCTGTGGCGTTACCGTAAGCCGGGCGTCCCCCGGAGGGAGGAGCCATGATGAGCCATAACACTGAGGCAGATATCCTCGCCGCCACCTACGGGGACGCATGCACGGTATACCGGCCCGTCAAGCGGCTGCTGCCCAATCTTGAGACAGTGATCCGGGACGGGCTCGACGGGGAGATCGTGATGAGCGGTATCCCCTGCGCCCTGTCCTCCCCGTCCGGCGGCAAGCTGCAACACGGGGAGGCAACCTCTGACGTCAAGACAGACTATCTCCTCTTTGTGCGCCCGGAGGTGGACATCCGTCCCGGCGACACGGTGCTCGTCACCCGCCTCGGACAGACGTACCGCACCGTCGCGGGCAAGCCGGAGCGGCAGCCGAGCCACAACAATATCCCGCTGACGCTCGTGGAGGATACGGTATGAGCAGTACGGATTATGGATTTGACGGCCTGGATGAGTATGCAGAGATGTTTGAGCAGGCGGCACGCGAGTGGCCAAAGGAGTTCGAGCGGCTCGTGCTCGACATTGCGCATGAGCTGCAGGGACGGCTCTCATCCGACCTCACGCCCAAGGACACTGGACACCTGCGCGGCAGCTGGACGGTGGGCGACATTAAGCGTCAGGGTGGCGAGTACGTCGTTGAGGTCTACACCGATATTGAGTACGCCGACCCGGTCAACTACGGCCACCGCACGCGGGGCGGCGGATACGTCCCCGGCGCGCACATGATGGAGATTTCCCTCGCGCAAGTCGAGGAGCGACTGCCCTCCTACCTGCGCACGTGGCTGCGGGAATTTATGGTGGCGCATGATCTATAAGGAGCAATATGAGTAACGTATACACGCAGATCAAGGATGCCCTCGTCCGGGCAATCAAGAGGGCGCTGCCTGACATGGACGTCACGAGCGAGCACCTTGCCAAGACCGATTACGGGGGCAGATCCAATATTACAGATTACATCTATATCGGCCTGACGCCCGTCAGCCAGGAGACCGTGAGCGCGTACCATACGCGGCACAGCGTCGTCATCGACCTGGCCGTGCATACGGCCCGCGAGGACAATGCCGGATATTGGGCGCTCGCCGACACCATCGACCATTCCATCCGCCCGGTCATCCGTTGGGGTGACCGGGCGATCACCGTCCCCAGCGTCGACTACAAGATCGTCGACCGGATACTGCACTGCACCTTTACGCTGTCGTATATCGACAGCGCCGATGTACAGGAGCAGTACCCGCTGGCCGAGACACTGGAGGCGGATATTATCACACCACAAGGGAGGGTAACGAGTGGGATTACCTGAGATTAACATCACATTTGCCAGTAAGGGGCAGACCGCGATCCAACGCAGCGCGCGCGGGATCGTCGCCTGCATCCTTAGAGATAACACCGAGGGCGGCGCTGCCGAGACGGTATATACGTCCCTCGCGGACGTGGACTACACACACTGGACGCAGCGCAACTATGCATACCTGCGGATGATCCTTGAGGGCGGGCCCAGCAAGGTGCTCGTGCTACGCGTCGCGGAGGACGCGGAGGACTATACGGCGGCCCTCAAGACGCTCAAGAGCCGCGTGTGGAACTACCTGACGATCCCGGCGCTGACAACGGATCAGACCGCCCCGGTCGTCGCGTGGATCAAGCAGGCGCGCGACAGCGACCATAAGACCTACAAGGCGGTGCTGGCCGACACGGCGGCGGATCACGAGGGCGTTATCAACCTGACGACCGGCTCCATCGTCTCCGATCTCGCGCCGGGAGACCCCTGCACGGCGGCGGAGTATTGCGCGCGCATTGCCGGTATCCTCGCCGGGCTGCCGCTGAGCCGCAGCAGCACCTACTATGAGCTGACGGACGTCACGTCCGCAGCCGTCCCCGACGACCCGGACGAGCGCATCGACAAGGGCGAGCTCGTGATCATCGACGACAACGGCGCATACAAGATCGGGCGCGGCGTCAACTCCCTGACCTCCTACACGGAGGACAAGAGCGAGGATTGGAGCAAGATCAAGATCGTAGAGGGCGTCGACCTGTACCGGGACGACATCAGCGCGACGTTTGCGGGCCAGTACGTCGGCAAGGTCGTCAATAATTACGACCATAAGCAGGCGCTGGTCGCGGCCATCGACAACTACCATAAGCAGCTCGCGGGCGATGTGCTCGACCCGGACTATGACTGCACAGTCGCGGTCGATATCGACGCGCAGAGGGCCTATCTGGAGGCCCACGGCATCAATACCTCTGAGATGGAGGACATCGACATTGCCACGGCCAACACGGGCAGCACGGTCTATCTGGTCTGCTCCGTCAAATTTGTCGACGCGATGGAGGACTTAACTCTCCGCGTCAACATGTGAGGGGGTGTAAGGCATGGGCAAGATACCGGGATACAGGACGCTTACCGGCACATATGCGGAGGTCTGGATTGATGGAGAGCTCGTCGCAGAGGCCAAAAAGGTCGAGCTTAAGGTTACGGCTAACCGCGAGGACGTGCAGCTGGGCCTTGATGTCGACAGCAAGCTGACGGGCCTCGCCGGGGAGTGGACGCTGACGCTCAGTAAGGTATACAGCCGATTTGAGGACGTCCGTCAGGCGCACATCAAGGGCAACGATAAGCGGTTGCAGATTATCGCCAAGCTGCAAGACCCGGATGCGGTCGGCCATCAGGTCGAGCGTTACTCAGCGGGCAACTGCTGGCTCAATGACCTGCCCGCCGTCTCTTATGAGCGCGGCGCGTTGGCAGAAATGGAGGTATCGGGCGGGTTTACGCCGTCCGACCTCATCAATCTGGATCGGATCAAATAAGGAGGAGCAATATGGCAGACAAGCACACCAAGACCGATTTCGAGGCGTGGGTCGCCAAGGCCACCCAACGCCTCGAGGATAAGCGCGTCCCGCGTAAGCGGCGGCTGTATGTCCCGTCCATTGATGAGGAGATCACCATCCGCAGCCTGACCACCCGCGAGATCGCGGACGTCACGGATAGCGATAACGAGGACTCCCTGCGGCAGGATAAGCGGGCGGTATATACCGCCGTCGTGGAGCCGGACCTGCACGCGCTGGCAAAGCAGCTGCAGGAGGCCGGGCAGATCTCCGACCCGCTTGACGCCACCGAGATATTTGAGCAGCACGAGCGCGCGGAGATCGTGTTGCAGGTGCTGGAGATCAGCGGCGTCACCGGCGATCCCGTGAGCTTGGTGGACAGCCAAAAAAACTGATTGCCCATGACGATGAGGCGTACCTCCTCCACTATTACCTGCAGCGCGGTATCCTGCCGGATTACATTTTGTCCCTTGACACATTGTCAAGGGCATTTTTGGCGGCATCGATGGCGACTGCTCAGGAGGAGCGGCGGCAATTTTGGGGCTTAGGGGGTGACGGCTGATGCATGTTATGTCCGGCGTGATCTCCCTTAAGGATAACGCGACCGCCACTCTCAGGGCGGTGCGCAAAGAACAGTCGGCCTTTAAGCGCGAGGTCGACAACACCAAAAAGAGCCTCACCAAAACATGGGACAAAAAGTATAAGGCGCGGCTGGACGCGACGGCGGCGTCCAAAAAGGCCAAGCAATTATCCAAGCAGTACGCGCCGCTGCGCAAAAAGATCGCCACCGCCGTGGCGGTCAAGGACATCGCCACCTCCAAGATCAAGGCGGTCGGCAGCCGCCTTAAATCCATCGGCAAGACGGTCGCCTCGCCGGTCGTCAAGCTCAAGGACAAGGCATCGTCCGCACTTAAGTCGCTCAGTGGCAAGCTCAAATCCATCGGCAAGGCCGTAGCGATCCCCATTGCCGCCGGGGGCGCTGCGGCTGTGGCCGGAGTTGGGGCGACGGTCAAGAGCGGCATGGAGCTCGAGCAGCAGCAGGTCTCAATGGAGCATTTTGTCGGCGCGACTAATAAGGGTATGAGCCAGGATCAGGTCAAGGCCACGACCGACAAGTACATCGCGGCCCTGCGCGACAACGCCAATAAGACCCCGTTTGAGACCGGCGAGGTCATCCAAGCGGGCAGCCGTGCCATTGCCATCGCCAGCGGCAATACCAAGGAGGCCATGAGCCTCGTCACTCTCGCCGAGGATATGGCGGCGGCGTCCGGCGGCACCAAGTCCGTCAGCGACGCCATCGAGGCCCTCGCCGACGCAAAGCTCGGTGAGATGGAGCGGCTCAAGGAGTTTGGGTTTAAGGTCTCCAAGGAACAATTTGATTCAAAGGGTTTCGGCGGCGTGGCCGCCGACCTGCAAAATTTTTACGGTGGGGCCGCAAATAAGCTGGCAACCACCGGCGCGGGCCTCCTGTCCACCATCAAGGGCAAGCTCAAGAGCTTTGTCGCGGACACGGGCCTCAAGATGGTCGATAAGCTCAAGCCCGCGTTTGAGGGCGTAATCACGATCATCGACAAGTGCGGCCCCGCCATCGAGGTGATCGGCGGCGTGATAGCCGACAAGCTCGGCGGGGGCATCCAGTGGCTGTCCTCCGCGCTGCCTGGGCTTACCTCCAAGCTCGGCGGGCTCTCGTCCATCGGCGCGGGCCTGTCCGGCATGATGGCCCCGCTCAAGACCTTTGGGGGGTCGGTCATGTCAACGCTCGGCACGGTTGCCTCCAGCGTCATGCCCGCCGTCTCCAGCATCATCAGTACGGTGCAGCAGGTGCTGCCGTCCGTGCTGCCGGTGCTGTCCACTGTGATCGGCACCATCGGTACGGCCATCAGCCAAGCGGCCCCCATCATCTCCGGCATCGTCTCCGCTTTGGGCGGCGCGATCCAGACCGTTGCCCCGGTCATCACCACAATCCTGAGCGGGATCGGCGACAAGGTCGGCAATGTGCTCGGCTTTATCGCATCTCAGACAGACTGGATCACCGGCGTCATCAATTGGGCGGCCCCGGTCATTAAGGACGTCCTGTCAACGGCCTGGTCGGTGATCTCTCCGATCATGGATATCTGCATCAACGTGTTCAAAATCCTTTTCGGCGTCGTCAAAAAGGTGTTTCCGGGCATCCAAAAAATTATCGAAAAGGTCTGGACGGTCATCAAGCCCATCGTCTCCGGGATCGGCACGGTCATCGGCGGCGTATCCAAGGGCATCGGTTGGATCGCCGACAAACTCGGCGTTGGCTCGAGCGACAAGACGGGCAATAACGCGACCGGCACGCAAAGCTGGCGCGGCGGTATGACGTGGGTCGGTGAGCACGGCCCGGAGCTCATGGCGTTGCCCAAGGGCACGCGCATCCTCTCCAATCCGCAGTCCAAGCGCCAAGTGCGCAGGCGGGATGACGATAAGCCACAGCCGCAGGGCGGCAAGGGCGGCGTCATCATCCACATCAACATCCCCAAGCTTGCGGATCAGATCATTGTCCGCGAGGAGGCGGATATCGACCGCATCGGCGAGGCGGTCACCAAGCGCGTCGTGCTCGCCGTCCGTAACAGCATCGCATAGGAGGTGAGGCTATATATGCCAGTTAAGAGCAGGACAATTGAGCTGAGCGTTGACAACCGCAAGGAGCGGCTGGTGCTGCCGGTCAACCCGCAGGAGGTCGCCATCGACACGGCAAGCCTTAACCAGCACGTGCAGCTGCTCACGGTCGGAGAGGCCAACCTCTTAGGCCCGCGCGGCCTTGCCTCTACCTCCCTCTCCGGCTTTTTCCCGGCGCAGGGGTCGCCGGTTGGCCGCTACGCCGACCGCAGCCCCCAATCCTATGTCAGCACCCTCACGCGCTGGCGGGACGCCCGCAAGCCCGTACGGCTCATTATCTCGGACATGGGCGTCAATCTGGCGATGGCAATCGAGGGCCTGCAATTTGCCTACCGTGAGGGCAGCCGGGATATCTCGTATTCCATTCAGCTGGCGGAGTATCGCCAGCTGAATGTGCCAACCGTCAAGGTGGCGGTCAAGACCAAGCGGCCCGCCGTTAAGGTGGTATCCCGCACCTATACGGTGCGCACCGGAGACTGCCTGTGGACGATCGCCAAGCGGTACTACGGCAACGGGGCCAAGTACACCAAGATATATAACGCTAACCGGGATAAGATACGTAACCCTAACCTAATCTACACCGGGCAGAGGCTGGTGATCCCCGCATGACGGTTAAGCTGGCGGCGGGCAAGTATGATATATCCCAACTCGCAGACAAGATCACATGGAGCGGCGATACTAAGCAGGTCGCCCGGCAGCTCGCCTTCGCCGTCCCCCGCATGGAGGGCGACAAGCAGCTCCCCAAGGTGAGCATCAACGAGGGCGATCCCGTCACCCTGACGGTGGACGGCAAGGAGCTCTATTACGGGATCATTATGGACGTCGAGCGCAACGTCTCCTCCCATACAGTCAGCTATACGGCGCTCGATCTCTTATGGTACGTCAATCAATCCGACGTCAACCACGTCTACAGCGACACGCCGGAGCGCATCACCGCCAGCATCTGCGCGGAGCTCGGCGTGCCGCTCGGCAGCGCCGCTAAGACCGGCATCAGCGTCTATATGCCGTGCCTCGGAAAAAAGGCGTATGAGGCCATCATGGCGGCATATACCGCCGCATCCCGGCGCAATGGCAACAAGTACATCCCCCTGATGCAACGGGATCGGCTGCAGGTCATCGTCAAGGGGACGTATTGCGGCGTGGTGCTCGACGGCAGCTATAACCTGACGGAGGCGACGTATAAGTCGAGCCTGCAGCAACTGGTCAACCGCGTCGTCGTCACCGACAAGGACGGCAAGACCGTCGATACGGTGCAGGACGCGGCGTCCCGCCGCAAGTACGGCACCGTCCAGCGGGTGTATAAGCAACAGGACGACGTGGACAACGCCGCCGAGGCGCGGGCGCTGCTCCGGGGCCTCGAGCGCTCGGGCAGCGTCACGGCCCTCGGCGACGTGCGGGCCGTGTCCGGCTACTCCGTCGCTGTGCAGGAGCCGGTCAGCGGACTGTACGGCAAATTTTACATCGAGGCGGACACCCATACGTGGGAGGCGGGCAAGTACACGATGCAGCTGACGATCGCCTTTGACAATCTCATGGACGAGCACGAGATCGACAAGCAGGACAAGGATAAGGCCAAATAAGGAGGGATCACATGTCACGATGGGCCGTTGAGCTCGCCGAGGCCCTGCGGGGCCAGAGCGGAGCGGACGGGACGGACAGCGTCACCCTGCGCCGCGCGACCGTTACCACGGTTAACCCGCTGGGGATCAGCATCAACGGCGCTGCCATTACCCGCAACGTCTACTGCGACCCGGCGTACACGCTGGAGGGCTATGACACGGTCGACAAGTTGCGGGAGGTCTTTGCAGACGCGCCGGAGCCCGCCGCCCTCTTTGATTTTCTGGAGGCGTTCCACGCGGCATTTATGCTGCATCCCGGCGACAGCGTCCTCACGGCGCAGATCGGCAACTCGTTTTACATCCTTGAGCGGGTGGTGAGCAGCGTATGAGCGATGATATCGGCATCTTTCCGTTCGTCCCCACCGCCGAGGTGGAGGATGTTGCGAATGAGACGGCCAGCGACGCGCTGCCGCTCTACCGGGAGTATGCATACGACTACGAGCACAACCGCCTCCTGACCGGGCCGGACGGTAACACCTATCTGGTTGAGGGCAACGAGGCGATCAGGATATGGATTTACAAGGCGCTGCGCACGCCGCGTTACGCACACGCGGCCTATGACGACGATTACGGCTGCGAGCTCGGCAACCTCATGGGAGAGCCGATGAGCAGCGAGGTGACGCGCCTCGAGATCAAGCGGTACATCACGGAGGCGCTGATGGTCAATCCATACATCGAGGAGCTCAGCGATTTCCAGTTTACCTCCACGCGCAGCGGCGTGGAGGTCACTTTTACCGTCCGCACCGGCTACGGGACGGACACGATCACAGTCAACGAGGAGGGCACGGTCTATGCCTTATGATTACGACGCGCAGTCAATACTTGCCCGGCTTATGGACGGCCTCCAGAGCGACGCCAATCGCCTGCAGGGCGGGTTTTGCGCGGATAACCTGCAGGCCGTGGCCGAGGAGCTCGCCCGTTACCGGGCGATGATCCTCGAGTACGCAGTCGAGCAGACGATGCTTGACACCGCCGAGGGGGAGTACCTTGACCGCAAGGCGGTGGAGTACAACGAGGCGCGCCTCGACGGCGAGACGGACGATGCATTCCGGGCGCGGCTGCTCGATAAGATCAGGCAGCCGATCACCTCCGGCAATGCCAACCATTACGTCTATTGGGCGCGGCAGGTGCCGGGCGTGGGCGCGGCCCGCTGCATCCCCGTATGGGACGGCCCCGGCACGGTCAAGGTGGTCATCCTCTCCGCCGCGATGACGGAGCCGGACGACGCCCTGATCGCCGCCGTGCAGTCCTACATCGAGACGCAACGCCCCATCGGCGCGTCGGTCACGGTCAGCAAGGCCGTGCCCGTGGACGTGACCATCAGCGTCACGGCGACGCTGGAGGCCGGGTATAACCCGACGGAGGTGCGGGCGCAGATTGCCTCTGTAATCCAGTCATATTGCACGGAGATCGCGTTTGATCTGACCACGCTCAGCTACCATAAGCTGGGCGACCTGATGTTTGGCGTGCCTGGGATCGTGGATATCTCCGCGTACACGCTTAACGGCAAGACGGCCTCGCTCACACTGACCGCCGAGCAATTTGCCCGCCTGCGGGAGGTGGCCCTCAATGCTTAACGAGCCGCAGATGCTGCCCGCGTTTGTCAGGTCGATGGAGCAGATGCAAGACCTCCTGCGGACAGAGCAGGCGGAGCTTGACCGCACCGAGGCCGCCATCCGCGACGCCACGGATCAGCTCTATATCAATTCGGCAACATGGACGCTTGCGCGCTGGGAGCGGCTGTTTGGCCTGCCGTCCAACGACAGCGTCCCGGCAGAGCTGCGCCGGGAGCAACTCCTCGCAAAGCGTAACGCCCGGCCCCCGGCCAGCGTCGAGTATATCCGGCTCGCGGCGGAGCAGATGACCGGCCAGCAGGTCACAATCATCGAGCAGCCGGGCAACTACGCATTTATCTTGCGCATCCACCTCAATGATATCTACTCGCTCGACCTTGCCGCCCTGCGGGCGCGCATCGACGAGCTCAAGCCCGCGCACCTGACCTACACCGTGGAGCAGTACGATCCCTCCGGGATCGACGTCCGGCAGCGGTACGCGGTCATGGTCGGCGAGGCCAAGCATTATACTTTATACCCACACCAAGGAGGAGACGGTAATGGCGACATGGGATAACGTCGTATACACCACGCTGGGCCTCAATCTGATGGCCAAGCTGCAGACCGGCGCAACACTGGATATCACGCGGGCGGTCGGCGGCGACGGGCATACGAGCGCAGACGCGCTGACGGCTTTGACTGAGGTAACGGCCCGGCAAACCCTGACGCTCAGTAATGTGGTCTATAAGGGTAGCGGGCAGGCGCTACTCCCGGTCACGCTGTATAACCGGGGATTAACTGCAGGTTATCCGCTGCGCCAGATCGGTATCTATGCGGCTGATCCGGACGACGGCGAGGTGCTCATGCTGGTCGCGCAGTCCGAGCAGCCGGACACGATCCCCAGCGCGGAGGACAGCCCGGACTTTGTAGCCAATTTTTCCTTTCATATCGCGCTCGGCAATGCCGGGCGCATCAATGTCAGCTACAGCCTGACGGACATGGCCACCAAGGCGGACTATGTGGCATATGTTGAGCAGATTGAGGGTAGGCTCGGCCAACCCTCCGGCATCGCCACTCTGGACAGCAGCGGCAAGCTCGCGCAGATGCCCACGGCGGCGGATGTGGGGGCGGTGCCGTCAATGCTTACGGATATCATATATGTTGATCAGGCAGACCCAGTGCCGCATTACGATAACCTTAACAACTATATCACGCCGGGTCAGCGTGTCCATATTGCTACCGTAACCACCGCTAGGAGCGTAGATAACTGCCCCGAGGCATCCCCGGGGATAATGGAGGTCGCCGAGTATAACCACAGCGTTAAGACGGGACAAACGCTTGGGATCATACAGCGGTATATAGCGACCGGCGGCAACACGTATACGCGCATCCACACCCCTCAAAATGGATATTGGAGCAATTGGCAATCACCTGTGGCTTGCAGCGATCCATCAGACGGTAATATCTGCATTGAGTTCGGAGGTATGCATCTATGCGCGGCCTCCAAGACGTGGTCAAATGTTGCAATCACAAGCGCTCCAAATGCGGGGTGCTATACCAGCAGCAGACTATATTTTAGCGATTTTCCTAAGGCGTTTGCATCTGCCCCCAAATGTATCATATCACTATCGGTCGGCAGCAATGGCCCTTATTGGGTGACGGTAGACAGCAACGGGCCCACCACCAATCGTCCTCAGAGCTTTACATTGACCACAACAGCCAGCGCAACTGTATCAAGCGTAACATTATCATACATCGCCATCGGCGTATCGGCGTAAAGGAGGCAAACCATGTCAATCACAACCATCAAAGCCGTTATCGACGGCCAGACGTATCCGCTTACCCTGTCGGAGGACGGGTATTATGTGCTGGCGGGCACCGCGCCCGCCTTATCCTCTGCCAACGAGCCGGGCGGCTACTATGGCGTGCAGATCATCGCCACGGACGAGGCAGGTAATGAGACCACGATCAACCAGGAGGACGGGACGTGGGGCGAGCAGCTGCGATTAGTGGCTTACGAGAGCGTCAAGCCCACGGCCACCATTACCTACCCATCATCGGACAGCCGGATCAATACCTGCACCCCAACCATCACCGCCCAACTGCGAGACAACGATAGCGGCGTTGATCCCGCCACTCTTGACCTGCGTATTAACAGCGGCAGCAAGATCACACAGGGTGCGCCGGGGCTTACTCTGACACCAGTAGAGGGCGGCTATGATCTCTCCTACGCTGTGCCAACGGCCCTAGATGAGGGCCAGACGACAATCTCTGTTGGCGTATCCGACATGGATGGCAACGCCGCCGACCCCGCGTCAATCACCTGCACAATTGCGGTCACGGCACCTACGCTCAGTCTGTCATCGCCAGCTGATGGGCTTATCACCAATCAGGCACGCACCCCGATTATCGGTACTGGATCAGACGATCAGCTCTCCCGGCTCAATTTGCACGTATATACCAATGATCACGATCAAGGGCCTGTAGAGATTGACAGCGTTACAGGTGCGTTTGCGACACACACAGATCCCGATTACATGCATGAGGGCATCAACACAATCCGCGTGCATGGCACTGACGCAACCGGACTTGAGGTCGAGATCACCCGCACTGTGACGCTCGATACCATCCCGCCGCGCATTGTTGAGGTCATCGGCGTGACCGACCGCGTACACGTTGGGTCTCCTTTTACCATCAAGGTCAAGGTGGAGGATTGATATGATTACGCGCATTGAGGGCATGGCGGACAACCATGCCCTTGTGTTTGCCCGTAGTGAGGATGGCTACTGGTCGGCAGAGGTGCCGCCAGACTTGGAGGACGGCACGTACTATGTCACCCTGACCGCCTGGGATGCGGCAGGCAACAGCGCCTATTACGCAACCATCCTGCTGATGGTGGACGCAGGCGGGATCCGTATCGCCTGGCAGGATGGCGGATACCTGCCGGATTGGCTGCCCGGCTATCACGCGGAGTGGGAGGTGTGCTGTGATGGATAACAACCCGACGATCTACCTGATGCCGGGCGAGCGCAGGCAGCAGCGGGTGCGTATCTACGGATGTGATCAGGCCGCACAGGTCGTCGTGCAGTCGGCTACGTGGGAGCTGCACAGTGATAACGGCGGCGGGATTGTCGATCAGGGGTCGTGTGTGATCTCCGAGGGCAACCTGCTGACCTTTATGCTGTCCGCTCCGGCAAAGGGCTGGTATCATTTGCTGCTGACCTGCTCAATCGGGCCAGAGATCTACAAGACAACGGGGAGGCTGATTGTGCGTGATTGTCATTGAGGATGTGCAATTAACTCCCAAGCGGGTGCCCGTAGGTGGTAATTATCTGCTGCGCGTAAGAGCACGAGATGATGCGGAGGTGCAGTATGCTAACACCGAGATGCTGGAGCTTGCCATTAGTATGGTGGATCAATATAATCCGTCTGACTACAGCAATTTTGGCGCGGTCGCTGCCGCACGGGATGCCGGTCAGGCGCTACTTGCGTCCAATCCCACCATTGATCGGCAGGCGGAGGTGGATGAGGCGGCGCAGGAGATCTTCGACGCGATCGGCGCACTCGAATGGGCAGAGGGGCACAGCAATAACCCGATCCCATACCGTCACCTAATGTCGGTTACGGAGGGGCTGTATTACAGCTACAACGGGCACATCTATCGATGCCTGCAATCTGCATCCAGCAGCATGATGGTGCCGGGCACAGCCCCGCGCTATTGGGAGGCGGTTACATGATCTACAGCCAAGCAGCAGCCGCAGCGGCGCATCTATACTTTGCGGCAGCAATCACCATATCGATACTGGCCGTGGCGCTGGCCGCCACGGCTATTATCATAGCTCTATCAATTCACAATGAGAGGAGGTGCAACCAATATGGCAGGAGTATCTCAGACAATTCTCGTGATCATCGTGTGCGCGGCCATCGTGCAGTTTATCGTCGACCGCATCAAGGACATCATGCCAGCTAAGGTGATGCAGTACGTTAAGCCCCCGGTATGGGCACTTGTCGTCGGCATCGTCGTGGCACTGCTGTTTGGCCTTGATATTTTCAGCGCGTTGGGCCTTGCGGCTCGTTGGCCAATCGTCTCACAGATCATGACGGGCCTTATGATCTCAGCCGGGGCAGTCCCGGTACATGAGCTGATCGCCAAGCTGCGCGAGTTGCGTAGCGACATCGACATGGCCGCTTAATCATTACATTATTAGGAGGACATCATTATGGCAAGCAAGACTAATACCGGGCTCGTGGCTTACGCTAAGGCGCAGGTCGGCAACCCCTACTGGTACGGCACGTTTGGCCAGCTCGCAACCGAGGCGCTGCTTAAGTCCAAGATGGCGCAGTACCCCGGCCAATTTGGGGGCAGCCGACCGGCGACGGCACGGGCTAAGCACATTGGCAAGCGCGTGCATGACTGCTGTGGCTTGATCAAGGGCTATCTCTGGTGCAGCACGCCCACGAGTGCGCCCAAGTATGTCGCCGCGCAGGACGTCAACGTCGGCGGACTCAAGCAGCGCTGTAAGGCTAAAGGCGGCATCAAGACAATCCCAGACATCATCGGCTTGCTGCTGTTTCGAGGCACATCCCATGTTGGTATCTATATCGGCGACGGCTGGGTGATCGAGGCCAAGGGATTTGACCATGGTGTCGTGCGCAGCCGTCTCGCAGATGGTAATTGGGACACATGGGGCAAGCTTGATTGGATCACGTATGAGGCTGCCAAGCCCGTGCAGCCGGACAAGCCCGTCACTGGCAGCATCGTCAAGGGCAGCCGTGTCAAGGTTAAGTCCGGGGCCAAGACCTACGACGGCAAGGGGATTGCGTCGTTTGTGTATGCTGGCACATACATCGTGGATGAGCTTGATGGCAACCGGGCTGTCCTTGATCGTGACGGCGGTATCTGCACAGCCTTTAAGACCGGCGATCTCATCCTCGTATCTGGGGGAGGTACGCCCACTAAGACGGTCACCAAGGGCTGCCGTGTTAAGGTTAAGACGGGGGCCAAGACCTACGATGGCAAGGGCGTTGCGTCGTTTGTCTACGGTAACACGTACACCGTAGACGAGCTCAAGGGTGACCGCGCTGTCCTTGACCGCAAGGGCATTTGCACGGCCTTTAGGGTCGTAGACCTGGTCGTGCAGTGATCCTATTTTGGGTTGACATTGCCGCTCATTTGCCGTAAGATATGAGCATGAGATGATTCTCATGCCGCCGTCCATTTCGGGCGGCGTGGATTGAAATGGTATCGTATCATAATGTTGTACGAGCCTATTGCTTCGACGGCAGACTGGCCCATTTGGGCCAGTCTGTTATTTTGTGCCTATCCGAGGATGCCCCCTTACAATTTGCATTGAGAGGATAGATCACAATTAACAGTTTTATTGGTTGGATCGGCGGCAAGAGGGCGTTGCGCAAGGAGATTATATCGCGCTTTCCTGCCGGTCAGATCAGCAGGTATATCGAGGTGTTTGGCGGGGCCGGTTGGGTGCTGTTTGGTAAGCCTCAGCAGCCCGGCCAGCTGGAGGTATATAACGACGTCGACGGCGATCTCGTCAATCTCTATCGCTGTGTCAAGTATCACTGCGAGGAGTTGCAACGCGAGCTCTCCGGCCTGCCCGATGCCCGCGAGTGTTTCTTCGACATCCGGCATCAGCTTGAGGTTGGGGGGCTTACGGACATCCAGCGGGCCGCGCGGTATTATTATATTATCCGAGAGAGCTATGGATGCGATAAGCAGACGTATAAGACCAGCGAGGTCGTGCTTGATCGCGGTATCAACTACCTCCCGCAGGTGAAGGAGCGCCTGCGCAAGGTCAAGATCGAGCATCGGGACTTTGCGCCATTGATCCGTACCTATGACCGGCCAGACGCATTGATCTACTGCGATCCGCCTTATGTGGATACGGAGCACTACTACGACGCGCCTTTTACCCGCACCGACCACGAGCGTTTAGCATCCGTTTTAGGCGCGGTTAAGGGTCGGTTTATTTTGTCCTATAATGACGATCCATATATCCGACAGCTTTACGCCGGATGTACTATTGAGGGCCTCGTCAGGGGCAATCATCTGGCTGCTCAAGTTAACGCGATCCCTTATAGGGAGATAATCATCCGTAATTATTAGTATGTTTCCCCGGTGTTGTATAGATACCGGGGATTTTATAGGTGTATATGTAATGGTATATCATATATCCCATGTATCATTACATATGCGCCCTCAAATAACGTATTGTGTTATTTTTTCACACTTTTACAACAATCTTGTCAATTTACTATATGATATCACCCGTAAGGGGTGATAAGTATGATTGTCAATCACTTGTCACGCATCCTCGGAGAGCGCAGATGGACTCAGCTACGCCTATCACAGGAGACTGGTATCCGCCCCACGACCATATCTAACTTATACAATGATATCGCGGAGCGGATCAGTTTTGACCAGCTTGACAGGATATGTGAGGCCCTCGACTGTGCTTTGGATGATCTGATCGAGTATGTCCCCAATGAGCAACCACGCACTGGTAATCAGCTCATCCGCGAGCAGCATGGCAACAGACGTAAGTAACATTATGATACCAGATCAACGACATCATGATCAGACATAACGAGCCCCCGTTCAGATGCTTGACCGGGGGCTCGAATTATACTCGCAAAATCGCGATGTAAAATGGCAATTATTCACCGTTTTATAAACGTTTAAACGCTCTGGTTTTTTCGGATTTTAAATGCAATTTTTTCGGATTTCAAATGCAACGCTACAGCCGCAAAATGCAAATCATTTTGCGGCTGTTTTTTAAAAATTCTTTTTACATCTCAGGATAAACTTTATCACGTTTTTTCCGTTTCAACACGATTCTGCAAAAATCTCCATACAGAATCATTTACTCATTGACCGGCTTCCGCTTTTTCCGTTTCATGCTGCTCGTGTCGCTCATTGAGCTCCTGCTGGATTTTTTCCTTCCGCTTGCCCGTATAGTCGTTAAAAAACATCGGAATCATCGTGAGCGCAAAGCCGATGGCTGGTAAAACCGTTACCATAAAGAGTAGCCGTTTGAGCGTATCGGGCGACTGCGTTGCCAAAATCTGTTTGCCCATTGCATCGAGCTGAGTTGGATCCGGCTCAATATATCCGCCCCGATCCAATACGATGCCAGTCGCTACACCCGCGATACCCGCCGTCACCTTGCTCAGGAAGGTTTGAAACGCGAAGCAGACGCCTTCAGAGCGTTTGCTGGTTTTCCATATTCCATAATCGAAAAAGCACGTGCGAGGGCAATGCCATATAGCGTCTGACCTGATTGTACAATATGAATTTGTATAAGCTCAGCACCTCCTAAAGACATTCTATCTAAAAAAGTGAAATTGTTTATTTCATAATTCCGTTTTGTTTCACTGTTACAATATAGGAGATGCTAATATAAGTGAAAAAACATCGCTTTCTTTATTTGATGGATTGTGAGGCTTCATACCCGTCCATGGATCGAATGCGAATCCCCTATTTAGATAGAACTGTTTTCCAAATCCCAAGCGGTTATGTACACCAGACGATTTGTTTTCCTCCATAAATATTCCAAATTGCCAGATAATCCTAACAGCCGCAATTTCCACAGACGGGCCTTTCCCCTTTATCAATTCCCTGTTTGTATCATTTTTGCCGTTTGTTTCCGAACAAGAGGCCCTTCTTGCTTCAGTTGCTAACATTGAATATCTATCATGAAAAACACACAATCTACTTATAGACAATTCCTTTTATTTGCAATATACTGACTAAAGAGTAACCGTATATGTGGGCAGAAAACATCCGGCCTTCTCCAATTGGAGCGGCACCCAAAGGCACATACGATGGAAGGGAAATGTGGAATGCAAATACGTGTCTTGTTGGTAACCCGCAGTTATGCCGATGCGATTTATATGAAAAACCTGTTGCCGTGGGAACAGTTGGGGTTTCAACTGCTGATTGAACTCAACTCGATTTCCGGGCTACAGAAGGTGACCGACCTCCACCCCCAGGTGCTGATGCTGTTCGGATCGCTGGGCGCAGCGGACTTAGACCTGTTTTTGGAGTACTCGCAAAAGGAAAATCTCCGACTTTATATTATCATCCTACCCAATAAGCAGCATCAGGTGGACGAGCCAGTGACAGAGACCGCCAACAGCGGTACGGCCCACCTCTATTTCGTGCCGAAATTAACTGACGGCACGCTGCTGAAGGTGCTGGAGGATATCCGCACGACGCAGCTCAGCGCCGCCCCCAGCAGCGTGATATCCGGCAGCCTGCTGGAGGACGAGAAATCATCGCTTGCGCAGCTTCGGCAGTCTTTTCCGGATGTGGCGTGCGATCTTCTATGGCTGCATTTGGATGCCGTTTCGATTTTGATGCGCAGGCAGATCGAGAGCGTTTTAAACGATCACGCCCAAGAGGGCTGGCTGCGTTGGCTCAGATGGCGGCAGGATATCTTCCTGATCCTGGTCTATTCGGAAGAGGGAGAAGACCAGGTTATGACGAGGTGGCTGATGAACGGCGATTTCGGTAATTCTCAGCTTTTGCTTGCAGGGCCTCTCCGCGCTGAGGAGATGGAGGACGCGGTTGTGCGTTTGCAGCGTCTGGACGGCCTGCGTTATTTTACAGCAGATGTGCGTTTCCTTCATGAGAACTCGGATATTGCCCGCCCCAAGATGGTCTATCCTGATCTATTCTCCATACTTGTCCGATTGCTGCTGGCTTCCCTGCGTGATGAGGAAAAGACGGCAGCCCAGCAGATCCGGGAACTGTACCTGAGGCAAATCAAGCCCTCAATGAGTTTTGCCATTCTGCAATTGGGGCGGCATATGCTGCATTGGATCTATCAGACACTGAGCAGGCCAAATGCACAACCAGCAGAGCAGCCCACTGAGCAGTTTCATTCCATTGAGGATGAGATGCAGTTTGCCATCGCTTCCTGGGAGGCATTTTTAAAAAAAAGAAAACCGGTGCCGCTGTTACCACCAGTAGAGAAAACGTTGGAGTATCTGCACGCCAACTATGCCTCTAACATTGGCCTGAAGAAACTGGCCGATGAACTTGACCTATCAGAATCCAGCCTGAGCAAGCAGTTCAAGCAGCAGGTGGGTTGCGGAATCGTTACGTACCGCAACCATCTGCGCGTCTATATGGCGGCGCTGATGCTGTTGCAGAGCACACGGCCGGTGAGCCAGGTGGCAGAGAAGATGGGGTTCTGGGATGTCAAGTACTTCAGCCGTGTATTCCGCAAAATCATGGGGGAATCGCCCGCGCAGTATCGCAAGCTGTCTGGAGAAAAACGGGAGGGAGAAGCGCTCATATGAGAGGAGTCAGGATGTATAAGCCGGGATACGCAACAGTGGGCAATTTTTTGGAGCCTCGGATTACCAGCGAGGATGAGGTGAAAATCCGGGTACACTACTGCGCGATCAACTCGGATGATTACTCCATGTATATGGGAAAACTAAAATCCCGCTACGCCAGTTACGGCTTGCTCAACGAATTCAGCGGTGTAATCACGCAGGTGGGAAGCGCCAGCGAATCCGCAGGCTTTTCTGTGGGGGACCCGGTCAGCGGGACCATGTTTTCCCCCTGCGGCATGTGCCCTATGTGCCGCAGCAACCGGCAGGACCTCTGTGTCGAATTGAATGGCGATGCCTGCTTAAATGAGTTTATCGTGATCAACAACCGCAAAGTCGTGCGGCTGCCACAACAACTTCCTCTGCGCCAGGGGGCGCTGTTTTGGCTGGCGGCCTGCTGTATGCGTTGCGTGGAGCGAATGCAAGTGCAGACTGGGCAGACAGTACTGATCCATGGTGCCGGCAGCAACGGGCTGATGCTGCTGCAGTTGATCCGCAAGCGGCTGCCGCGGCTGGTGGTGGTCAGCGATCCGCTGCCGGACAAGCGGGAACTTGCTCGGCAGATGGGGGCGGATGTGGTCCTCGACCCCTATCAGGACCAACTGAAGGAGCAAACCCTCCAGTTGACGAATGGATTTGGATTCGACCACATTGTCGACGCCTCCGGTGCGGTGGAGGTCATGTCGAATACCGCCAATCTGCTGTGTCGGGGCGGGCGGCTGATGCTGTACTCCAACTACCGGCCCGGCAACACCGTCTCCCTCGACCTGGCGGATATCTATTGGAAGGAGTATACTGTTACCAGCTGCTATAATCCGACCTATGCGCCCTACACGGCCAATGCGGACTTTATGACCCAGTTGGATCTGGAGCATCTGATCGGCGCCGAATTCCCGCTGGATGAGGTAAATGAGGCCTTTACGGCATATGCGACCCACCGCTATCAGCGCATTTTAATTCATCTGTAAGCCGTTCGGCTGAAACTCCCCGCCATCCTGTTTATTCCTCCCAGGATGGTGGGGAGTTTTTTCGTCAAGATTCTCCACGTCTCAGATAATTTCCGCTAGGATATGAAATAATCCACCTTTTGCAGGGCGAAACACGGATTTTTCCCCTTTTGATCGTCTGTTGGGCGCTGTATAATATAGACGGAAGATCCCCCTTGCTATCTCATAATTTTATATAAATTGGCAATCGGCATTTTCCAATCGGACGCACTCATCAAACTTACATCAAAAAGGAGGTTTTTTATATGAATGTTAGTCCAGAGCGCGTAAAAGAATTGAGACACAAGGCAAATCAAATCCGGAGAGACATCTGTGTCACAACCAGCAAAATCGGTTACAGCCACCTTGGCGGCGGTATGTCCATGACCGACCTTGTCACGGCGCTTTATTATGATTTTCTGAACTTTGATCCGAAGAATCCACGCGACCCGGACCGTGACCGATTTGTACTTTCCAAGGGCCACTGTGCTCATGTTCTGTACAACATCTTCGTTGACAAGGGGATGTACACCAAAGAGGAACTGTGGAACGAGTACAACCAGATCGGCGGCCGTTTCGGTATGCATCCGAACTACCTCTATATCCCAGGGATCGACGCATCCACCGGTTCTCTTGGTCAGGGTATGGCACTGGCAATTGGTATGGCGCTGGCCGGCAGATTGGACAAGAAGAACTACCGCGTTGTCTGCCTCACCGGCGATGGCGAACTACAGGAAGGTTCCAACTGGGAGGCATTCATGTGCGCCGGGCACTATGGACTGGGCAATCTGGTGACCATTGTTGACAAAAACCGCGTTCAGGCCGTGGGCTGGACCAAGGATATCATGGATATCGATCCGCTGGATGCCAAACTCCAGGCATTCGGCTGGGAGACCATCACCATTGACGGCCACGACATGAAGCAGATCCTGGAAACACTGCACAGCCTGCCTGCATCGGACTCCCAGACCCGCCGCAAGCCCATCGCCATCATTGCCAATACCAACAAGGGCGAGACGCTGCCCGGTCTGGAGAACACTACCGCCTGCCACCTGCGGCCCATGCCCGATGATTTGCTGGAGAAGGCCATGGCCCGTTTGGATGAGATTGATCAAGAAATTGAAAGGAGTTGAGCAACGTGGCAAAGAGAATTACCTTTGAAGGCGAACTGCAGCTAGGTCATCTGAGCATGTTGGCAGCCGCATCCGCCCGTGAATTGTATGTGGAAGAATTACATCGCCTGGCAGAGAAGGACGAGCGCATTGTTTTCGTCGGCGCCGACTCAGGGTACAGCGGTGCGGAGAATAAGTTCCGTGAGAAATATCCCGACCGGATGCTCCCGGTCGGCATCGCTGAGCAGGATCAGGTTGGCGTGGCTGCCGGTCTGGCACTGTGCGGTAAAATTCCGTATATCTCAGGCTTTGGCCCGTTTCTAGCCCTGCGCACTCTGGATCAGGTGCATACCAATGTCTGCTATCCGAATCTGCCAGTGCGTATCGTCAATACCCACTCGGGCCTGACCTCGGCCAGTGGTCCGACCCACTATAACATTATGGATATCGCGATCATGCGTACCCTCCCCAATATGACCTTCGTCATTCCCAGCGACGCCAATCAATGCGTCAAATTGATCCAGAAGAGCGTGGATCACTCCGGCCCCATGTGTATCCGGATTGCTCGGGGCGCCGAGCCTCTGGTCTACACGGAGGATTACGAGTATGAGATCGGTAAGGCCATCGTCGCCCATGAGGGCAACGATGTGACTGTTGTCGCCGCAGGCTGCACCGTCGCGTTCGCAGTCTCCGCCGCCAATGCGCTGGAGAAAGAGGGGATTGGCGTCCGGGTGCTGGATATGCACACCATCCGTCCGCTGGATAAGGAGGCAATCCGCACGGCCATTCGGGAGACCGGCCGTATTATCACCGCAGAGGATCACTTTGTGGTCAATGGTCTGGGCAGTGCGGTGGCCGACTTGATGGCAGATGAGGGCTTAACGCCTAAGTTTAAGCGCCTGGGTATCCCGAACGACGCGTTTCCGCCTCTGGGCGACAGTTATGAGCTGTATGCCCACTTAGGCTATGACCCCGAGGGGATTAAAAAAGCCATCCGGGAGATTCTGGGGTAAGCCCTTTCCCTTGTTCCGGTCATCTGTTTTGGGAGATGCAAAAAGAAAAGGAGAACTACGATGCAAGAAAAGAAATTTAATCTTACCAAAAAAGCACTAATCCTGGCGATCCTCTTCTTGGTGTTCCATCTGATCCTGTCCTTCCTGCGTGGGGAGTTGAACTTCATGGTACCGCCCCTGTTGACCTTCATCGTGGATGACCTGGGGGCGAACCTGGGGCAGGGTGGCCTGCTGCAGACCACCTCCACCCTGTGCATGGGCGTTGGCATGATCTTTGCCAGCATCGTAATTGATAAAATCGGTGGAAGCAAGACCCTTGCGCTCTCCACCGTGTTCATGTTCATCAGTGGCCTACTGGGCCTGACGGCGACGACCTTCACCGCCATGTTGTTTGCCCGTGTGTTCGCCGGCCTGGGCAATGCCTTCAGCTTCCCCGCCGTAGTAGCCATCGTCGCTGAGCGGTTCCGCGACAAAAAACACCTTGGCATGGCCAACAGCGTCATCCAAGCGACAAACTCGCTGACGCAGACTCTGACTTTCTCCCTGACGGTGCCCATTTTCATGGCCCTGGGTCAGAACTGGCACTACCAGTTCATGATGTGGGGTACTAGCTGCCTGGCCCTGGGCATCCTGTTCCTGGTGTTCGACCGCAAGCCCAACGCTTTCTTCAAGGAGTACAACAATGCCCAGCTGGCCCAGGAGAACGCCGGCCAGGCCCCTGCCCAACAGGCGAAGGCCGCCCCCAAGGCGAAGGGATCCAGCCTGGTGCAAGCAATCAAGATCCGTCCAGTCCAGAGTGCCGTTATCTCCTTCACCGGCGCCACCTGGCTGTTTATGATCTTCAATACCTACCTGCCTACGATCCTCAAGAGCGTCCACGGCCTGTCGGCCCAGGAGGCCAGCTCCATCACCGGGCTCATCAGCCTGGCCGGCCTGTTCTCCTGCCTGCTCTATGCCCCCATCGTCGGCAGAATCAAGAATTATAAGCCCATCATCCTCCTGTTTATGATCCTGCTGCCTCTGAGCGGCGTCTGTTCTATGCTCCTCAAGCCGGGCCTGCTGCTACGGCTGTGCGTGATCGTGCTGGGCATTGCCTGGGGTTGCTATGTCCCCACCATAAACACCGCTGTCATCACCACGAAGGGTGTTACACCCGGCATCTTCGCGGCATCCAACGCCATCTGGACCCTGTTTGGAAACGCGCTGGCCATGCTGATGCCCATCCTGTTCCAGACGCTTCAGGTGCGCATTGGAATGCAGAACGCAGCTATCGCTCTCTGCCTGGGCGGTGTGTTCGCCATAGCTGGTGCCCTGTACTTCCCCAGCGAGAAGAAAACTGCTTGAGGGGGTAAGCGTGGGATATGGAGCGGAATGTGAGACGAAAGAAGGAAGACGGCTCCCTGAGTTTTGTAGAGAAACTCCACTACGGGATCGGCACGATCGGCTATAACGCCAGTTTCCACTGGGTCAGCACCTTCCTTCAGATCTATTACACGGATACCATCGGCGTCAGCGCGGGCGCTCTCTCCGCCCTGGTGCTGGGGGTACGGCTGTTCGACGCCGTCAACGACCCCATCATCGGCTCCATGGCCGACCGGACCAGAACCCGCTGGGGGCGTTACCGCCCCTGGCTGTTGTTCGGCGGGATCGGGCTGCCGCTGAGTATGATCGCGTTGTTCAGTGCGCGGTCCTCCTGGAGTCCAGCCACCAAAGTCTTATGGATGTGTATCTGGTATGTTGTGGTAACCGTGATGTCCACCTGCTACGATATGCCGTACAGCGCCTTGCATGGCGCCCTCTCCCCCAGTTCCCGTGAGCGTGTCCGGATATCCTCTGTCCGTCTGACCTGCAGCCAGATCGGCACGCAGATTACCGGCATTCTGGGCATCCAGTTGATTTTGTACTTCAGCCATGCCGGCGGAGCCCGCACAGAGGGCGGCTATCTGACGGCTGTGGCACTGATCTGCCTGGCCACGCTGCCGCTGGCCATCTGGCCCGCTTTTAAAAGCCGCGAACGGGTTCAGCCGCCTCCCGACCAGAAGAAGATCCCTGTCCGAGGCCAGTTGCTGACACTGCTGAAGAACCCGCCTATCATCATCATCAGTGTGGTGATGATGACCTTTGGTTTCATTGGATTCGGCCGCAGCAGTATGATGATGTATTACTTCACCTACGTGCTGGGCAATCCCAAGGTAATGTCGCTGTTCGGCCTGGTCTCCATGGCGGGCTCCCTAGCGGGAAACATCTTGATCATGCCGGCTCTGTACCGCGCCCTTCACAGCAAGGGCCACACCGCCGCTGCGGGCCATCTGCTCTGCGGGATTTCCTGCCTTCTGGTATACGTGGTTACCCCCGGCGGTCTGGCATTCTGGGTTCTGATGTTCTGCGCGGCCGCCTTTATGGGCACGTTCAGTTCCGCACAGTACAGTATGCTCGGAGACGCGGTGGACTACGGCGAGTGGAAGGTGGGCCTGCGCTGTGACGGCTTCCTCTCCTCTTTCACCTCCCTGGCTCTCAAGACCGGCAGCGCCATCGGCCCGGCCCTGGGACTGTACCTGATCAATGCCTGCCACTATGTGCCCAACGCGGTGCAACCCCCCGCAGTCATCACGATGATGAAGGCCAATATCTCCCTGATCCCCGGGATCACAGCTCTGGTCTCCGCCGCCCTGATTTTCTCCCTCTATAAGCTGGATGAACCCAGGCATGAGAAAATCCGTCAGGCACTGCAGGATCGCCGTGAGAAACAAGAAAAAGAATCCTAAAGAGGTAATTCCTATGCGTATTTTAACAATGAAGGTATGGAACATATGCTGGGACTGATCCCTATGAAACGGTTTGGCACCCTTGATGAGATCGCAGGATGGGTGGCCGTACTTGCAAGCGACGTGGCCGGTTTCATGACCGGCAGCGATATCCTTGTTGACGGCGGGCAATGTATCTATTGATGCGAATTTTTTTTAGAAAAACAACCGGTCAAAATCATTTGACCGGTTGTTTCTTTTGGTGCGGCGGGGCCTTATGGCGGAAAGCGCACTCCCCCATGAAATATTCATTATAAAAGAGACTTCACTCTGACGTTCCGTAACAGCGTAAAATTGGGATTATCACATAGAAAGGATAAACAACATGAACGTTAAAGTGGTACGATCTGATAGTATCTACAACAAACGCTGTTTCGCAGTAGCCTCCGCACAGGGATCATTTACTCATTGACCGGCTTCCGCTTTTTCCGTTTCATGCTGCTCGTGCCGCTCATTGAGCTCCTGCTGGATTTTTTCCTTCCGCTTGCCCGTATAGTCGTTAAAAAACATCGGAATCATCGTGAGCGCAAAGCCGATGGCTGGTAAAACCGTTACCATAAAGAGTAGCCGTTTGAGCGTATCGGGCGACTGCGTTGCCAAAATCTGTTTGCCCATTGCATCGAGCTGAGTTGGATCCGGCTCAATATATCCGCCCCGATCCAATACGATGCCAGTCGCTACACCCGCGATACCCGCCGTCACCTTGCTCAGGAAGGTTTGAAACGCGAAGCAGACGCCTTCAGAGCGTTTGCCGGTTTTCCATTCGATATAATCCACGCTATCTGCAATCAGCGCATAGGTAATCACATTATAAATGCCGAGCGGGAAACCCATGAAGAACAGACATACCCACAAAAGATAAAGATTCACATGCTCCACGTTGCCTACGAAGATCAAGTAGCAGGCCATATGCGCTACCACGCCGAAAAGCGAGGAGCCGATATAAATCTGCTTGAGGGAAAACTTTTTACGCAGCAATGGAAACACCGCCATGGCCGGCACCATACCCACGCCGATTGCGACGGTTAGCGTGGTCAGCACCGTCCCCTTTGGAATAAAGCCATTGTTGCCGTTTTGCAGGATCAGATAGTTGCTGATATAATCGGCGGAGATGTTGGCGATGACCATCGTGGAGCCAAGAACAGCGGCCATGATGACGATTAGTAACAGTTTATTTTTTGCCACCATCTGAATGGATTCTTTCAGAGACGGCGTTTTTTCGCTCTGCTCCACACGCTCCTTGGTGTTAAAAAACGCAAGGCTGGAAAGCGCCGCGCCCAGAAGAGCGAAGATCACAGCGCCTACTAGATAGCCGTTTTTCAGGCCCAGCGTGCTGTTGCGCAGCACCGGGATCAGCAGCGAGGGCAGAATACCGCCAAACGTGCTGCCCAGGCGCGCCGTGGAGAGAAACGAGGTGCGCTCCTGCTCATTTGGGGTGATCACAGCGCTCAGGCCCCAGAAGGGAACATCCTGAATGGTGAACATAACGCCCCAAAGGATGTATGTAACCGCCGCATAAGCGATCTTTGCCCCGCTGGAGGCAAATCCCGGCGCCCAAAACAGCAAGATTGTTGTGATCGCAATCGGAATTGGCGAAAAAAGCAGGTAGGGGCGCATCTTGCCCCATTTGGTGCGCGTCCGGTCAACGATCATACCCATAATCGGATCGTTTGCAGCGTCAAAAATACGGCCTGCCAAAATGATGGTGCTCGCGGTCACACCTGCATTTTTCATGCCCTGGAAAACAACGTCCACAAGAAACACCATATAAAACATCGTCATAATGGTGTAAATTCCGCTGCGGCCGAACGCCGCCACAGTAAAGGACAGCTTTTCCTTCCGCGAGAGATATTTTGTTTCCACTTTCAACCAACCCTTTCTTCTCTCCAATGGTATATTCTACTTATTCCTGCTCCGGTAAGCGGGGAGAATCACGGGTTTTTTCTCCCCCGCACGCTCCATTTCACGCAAAAGCAGCTTCTTCATCTTTTGCCGTACAAAAGCATAGGAGCGATCCTTAATAAGATTATTTTTTTCGATCGGATCCTTGGTCAAATCATAGAGGTAATCCTCAAAATACACCGGGGAACGATGGATCGTATAGCCTGTGGGGGCGAGTGCACGAACAGAATATTTATATTGCTTTGTGCGAATTGCCCGGCCGCACTGGCTTTCGCTGATTTGGATAAACACGCAGTCGCGCTCCGGCTCCTCCCCTGCCAGCTCACGGACTAGGGAATGGCCCATATAGCTCTTCGGAATTGGAATCCCGGCAAGATCCAACATGGTAGGAGGCAAATCGATCAGGCTGACGAGCCGCTCCTCCTTCTTGCCTCCTTGGAATGGACCGCCGCGGATAATCAGCGGCGTGTGGGTGGCAGAATCATGGCAGCTACGTTTATACTCCAAATTTCTCGTTTTAAAGTGGGAGCCATGGTCGCTGGTGTAGATGAGGATGGTGTTTTCATACAGGCCCTTCTCCTTGAGCTTTGCCACCAGCCTGCCCACGTTTTCATCCAACCGGTTGATTGCCGCCATATAATCCGGGTACATTTTCTCATAATCGCCCTCTAAAAAGGACAGATCCGGCGGGATCGGGTAATCCCGAAATTTCTCTACCGTTTCCTTCGGCCCCTCATAGCAGTGGCGGTCGTTCTGATGATGCGGCTCCAACTGGGAGATGAAGAGGAAAAACGGATCGTCCGAGGTTTTTTGATCGAGATACTCCAGCGCGAAGTCATTGATGCAGTCCGCACGGTAACCCTTAAAATCAATCTGATTGCCCTCTGCATCAAACACATATCCATCATAACCGTGGGACGTAAATTCCAGCACGTCCGCCGCGCGCCACCAGTTTTTGTAGCCGCCCTGGCGCTCTTTCGGGATCGCTGTTTTTTCGCAGTGGAAACCGACGTTTGGCAGCCGGTCGGAGGCAAGATGCCATTTGCCAACATACGCCGTTTCATACCCTGCTTCATTGAAATATTCCGCCATCGGACGGATTGTTTGGGGCAGGGGCACGCCATTCCAATAGCAGCCGCACTGCGTCGCATACATGCCCGTTTGCAGACAAGCACGCGCCGGGCCGCAGACAGGCTGGCAGGTATAGGAGTTTTCAAACTGAATTCCCTCCCGCGCAAGCTGCATCAAATTAGGAGTGGCCTCCTCATTGACGGTATCCCAACGCTGTTGGTCGCTGAAATAAAAGATAATGTTCGGCCTCATGTGAATGATTCATCCTTTCGCACTTACTTTAGAATAGCTCACGTATCTTTCAATCGATTCAAACGGGTCGCAAAATCAAACCAATGTGACCAAAGCGGTGATCGCATTATAAAGCGCCAAGCAGGCGACTGCCGAAACGGCGACCACAAAAACGCTCTGAATAGAGGACTCCTTACATCTCCGATTGAGCACCGAGCCGATGAATCCGCCCGCAACAGCGCACGGAATTACAATCAGCAAAATTTTCAAATCGTAGCCCTGGAAGCCTGTTGTCACTCCGGTGGTTATCAAATTGGAACACTGTGAAAAAAAGATCACCGCAACAGAATAGACCGCCGCGTCCTTCATGGAGAAGGAAAAAAAGAGCGTTAAAAACGCTACATTGATCGGCCCGCCGCCAATGCCCAAAAAAGAGGCGGCCGTGCCCAATAGGAAACCCGCAAACAAAATTGCAAGTGGATTCGTCACATGGAAGGTGCGGTGCTTTATCACCACAGAGAGGATCACACAAGCCAAAAAAAACGCCAAAATGGCAGACTGGACTCCCTTGACCAACTCCGGCCTTCCAGAGACCTGCATCGCCTGAGCAAACAGCGTATTGCCGCAAATTCCCCCAGCCACGGAGCCCGCCGCCACTAACAGGACGATGAATGGCTTGATCGGCGTTTTATTCCGAATATGCTTTGCCATCGACGTGATAGACATAGCAAACACCGCACAGGAGGAAATAAAACTGATCTGCTCCAATGGATGGGCGCCGATGACATCCAGAACCGGCTTAATCACCACACCGCCGCCAAGGCCGACAAATGCTCCCAAGAAGGTGGCGATACACACCACAATACCATAAAGCAATGCCACCACAGAAATCACCCCATATTAATTTATTTTAACAGATTTCACAAAAAGCGCAAGGCGTAATTCGAAAATTGCTGCAAATATGAAAAAGCGCGGCCACACAAAATGACCACGCTTTTTTGTTTGAAATGAAACGCTTTATTCCTCTGCAATCTGCACGCCGCCGACAGGGCGAACGGACAGCACATAGCAGGTGTTCACGCCGAAAATACGCTCCATTTCCGCCTGGTATTCCGCTAGGCAATCATTGGGAACAAAGGCTTGAATCGTCCCAGCGAAACCGCCGCCATGCACGCGCCATGCCCCTTTCCCACGCAGCATCTGCTCTGTGAGTTGCAAAGCGAGCGCAATCGGCTGCTCCTTCGGAAGCCTGGGCGTATACACATTCTGGTTATACATGAAGGAGGACTGCCCGCTCTCAATCACCTTTTCCTTAAACGTTTCAAAATCGCCGGAGCGCAGAGCCTCTACTTCCTCAATCACCCGCTTATTCTCACAATAGAAGTGCAGCGCGCGCAGAATGGCGCGGTCGCCCACGCGGTTACGAAGCGTGGGGATCCCCTGCCGAAAGGTTTCTTCCTCGACCTCGCGCAAAACCGGCTTTTGAAACTCTGCCGCTACAGCCTCCATCTCCCCGCGAACAGCCGCGTATTCCTCGGTTAAATCAGAATGGTTTCCGCCGGTATCGACAATGCACAGCGAGTGCCCGCAGGAGGCAAAGTCAAAATCGACCTTCTCGATCACCGGCGCGGATGGGTCCTTAAAATCAATCATCACAAAGCCGCTGACAGAGCTTGCCATCTGATCGAGCAGCCCGCAGGGCTTGCCAAAATAGACGTTTTCCGCATACTGTGCAATCTGCGCAATTTCCACAGGGTCAATCTTCCCATCGTTGAATAAGTAATTGAGGATCGTACCCAGCAGCACCTCAAACGCCGCCGAAGAAGATAGGCCGGAGCCGCTGAGCACGCGAGAGGCCGTTGTTGCATCAAAGCCGCCGATGCGGTAACCGAGCTGTTGGAAGCGCGCGCACACGCCGCGCACCAAGGCGGCGGAATGCCCTGTTTCTTTCTCCTGGACGCTCAGATCAGATAAATCTACTACATCCATGCGGTAGCCTGCCGACTTCACCCGCACGGTATGATCCGTATTTTTAGAGGCAACCGCAATTGCATCCAGGTCAATGCCTGCCGCCAACACACGGCCATGGTTATGATCGGTGTGATTGCCGCCAATCTCCGTGCGGCCGGGGGCGCTGTATAAACCGCCGATCCGATCCGCCCCAAAGAGATTGATGAAGCTGTCGATTACATCTGCATAGCGCTTACGCTGCTGAGCGAGGCAGTCATCGTATAAATATACCTCCTTCAGAACGCTATCGTACCCGCCGCTGAGCAGGGTTTCTTTTAACGTTTTCATATCGGCCATCTGCGAATCTACTCCCTTTTGTAAAAATGATGATGAAAAGGCTATATCTTTGTGCCACCCTTCCCACCGCGCTTGCGCCTTTGCTCAATCAGCTCCAGCGACCAATTCAGCAGCAGAATGGAAAGACCGGACAACACCAACAGGACCACGATCGGCAGGATAAAGCTCCACGAAAGCGGATCATACACATTGCGCCCGATGAAAGAATAGGAAAGCAGCTTCGGTGCAAATCCCGCGAGGGAAATCAAAATATATTTCCAGTACGTATATTCCATAGAGCCATAAAGCTGGCTAATCGTATTAATTGGAAAGCTCGGCACAAGCCGAAAAACAAACAGGAGCACCGGGCTGAGCGCTCCTTTGGCCTCCAAAATCTCACGCACGGAAGGGTAACGCCGGAGCACCTTTTGAATATTGGAAGGGCCGATGTGCATCCCTGCCAGATACCTTGCGGACATCAAAATGACAACTCCACCAAGATTGAGCACGAATGCGACGGGAACGGAAAACACCATGCCGGAGATCACGCCGATCGCCGACACAGGGATTACCGGAATCCATGCCTTAACCAGAAAGAGCAGCTCAATGACAAAAGGGATTAGCCATCGGTAAGGGATTGAGGCGACCGCCCGCTCGAACTCCACCAGAGTGAATTGAAACTGTTCATACCATTTCTGGATTGAGGGAATTTGCATCAGCAGCGTAAGGATCACCAGCACAGCCGCCGCGATCAGGAGCAGATATGCGCTCAGATTCAGCAGTTTACGCCGGGTAAACTCTTTGGTTTTCAAGCAATCGCTCCTCCTTAGCCGCAATTCATTTGCAAGGAATGGTATTCGGATAGACAAAAACGACCGTGGGCAGGCACGTGGCAGGGCCGATCCGTTCTGTGAAGTCTATTTTATAGCATATTACCGCTAAGGTCAACCTGCTTGCATCCGCTTTTTTAGGCGCCCAATCCGTTCTTAAACTCTTCTCCAAAGCCGAAAAGTACCATATCCCTTGCAAGAATATGCGCTCCATCCGCCGAAAATAGCGGATTGTCCTCCTCCCTGCCCGAAAAAAACTTCTTACAGCTGTAAAAATGTGATACAATAGCATCAAACGGGTCGCAAAGTTTCAAGCTTTGAAACTTGGATGCATTAGAAATGCCTGTCGGCGCAAATCGCCTCCTGCCGCAAATCGGCAACGCCATTTTTTGCAGAGGCTGGCTTTGTGCGTACAGTTTGCGGGCTAAAGATATATCACCAGCCTGCTTTCTATAGACAACAAATGGAGGTGTTCAGCTTGACATCAGTAAAACGGGCGGTTGTTTTCAGCGGCGGCGGCGCAAAAGGCGGATACCAAATCGGTGCGTGGAAGGCACTGCGTGAAATCGGCTTTGAGCCTGATCTTGTAACCGGCACCTCCGTAGGTGCGCTCAACGGCGCGCTCATGGCGCTCGGCAAATATGAGGACGCACGTTCCATTTGGGAGAACATGAGCATGAACCGGGTCTTCTCACAGTTTGTGGAGGATACACAGGCGCAGAATTTACCGCCAGAAACGCTCTTCAAACGCCTGGCCAGAGAGGTACTGCGCAACGGCGGAGCCGATATTTCGCCATTGCAAGAGCTTGTGAAATCTCTTATGGATGAGGATGCACTGCGGCACTCCCCCATCCGCTTTGGCCTTGTAACCACACGCTTTTCTCCGATCAAAGCGGTTGAACTTTTCATTGAGGAAATCCCGGAGGGGGAAGCGGCGGATTATGTGCTGGCGAGCGCGGCCTGCTTCCCATTTATGAAATCCTATCAAATTGGCAACGTCAAATTTGTAGACGGTGGTTATTCCGATAATATGCCCGTCCAGATGGCGGTCAACGCAGGGGCTACGGAGGTTGCCGTGGTAGATATCAGCGGCGGGCTATCCCACCAGCCAACGCTGCGGGATGACCGCGCACTGATCCATTATATCCATAACAAACGCCCCTTCAACAATGGTCAGCCCGGCGCGATGCTTCTGTTTGACCAGGAGATCTCCCGGCAGAATATGCGGCAGGGCTATCTGGATACCTGCAAATGCTTTGGCCTGCTAGATGGCTCCTACTACTCCTTTCAAAAAAATGAAAAATATCAGACCAGAGCGCAGGAGATCCTTTGCCATCGCAAATTCTCCCAGCTATTTTCCGCCCTGCCCTCTGCCGCCCGTTTTGAGCGCTCAGGGCGGCAAAACGTGATCTCACATCTGGAAAAAACAGAGGAAGGCCCCTTCCTATACCGAGCCGACGTGCTCTCCTGTGCGGAATGTGCGGCGGAGATTTTTGGGCTTGATCCGCGTGAAATTTACACCTTTGCCGGGATGACAAAACAGGTGATTGATCTCGTCCACGCCAGCCTGATGGAGGAGCATGCGGACGAAATCCGCAATTTTGGCCGGGTGCTTGACCGCGGCCTCAGCTTGGAGCTGCTCAAAACGGCTATCACAGGATGGGATAAACGGCTTTTGACCGTTTATGCCATGCAGATTTTGCTGGAGGGCCGAATCAGCGAGCAACAGCGGCTGCGTATCTGGCTGATCGCGACACTGATGCCGGATGTGTTCTGCGCCGCGCTGTTCTGCTGGGTTTCTATCACCTTCGAACAGGAAAAAGGAAGAATTGGTACCGCATTTCTATAAAACCAAGCACAAGGTGCTACGATCGATTACCCCATCAAATCACGTGCGGATCAACAATCTACTGCAATAAAAAACCGCCTTGCCGTAAAAACAGCGAGGCGGTTTTGATTTTTACTGTAGTGTTCTTTTTTACTTAATAAAAAACAGCAGCAGCGTGCCTGCAAGGGCAATGATGAAAAAAGCAATGGAAATATACTTTGTCCACTTTGCGAGCTTTGCTTCAATCGTGCGGCCCTTATTCTTGCCAAAGAACGTTTCCGCACCACCTGCAATTGCACCAGAGAGGCCGGAAGAACGGCTTTCCTGCAACAGAACTACCACGATAATCAAAATAGAAGAGATGATCAACAAAACGCCTAAAATAATCTGAAGTGCGGACATGGAAAAAATCCTCCGTTCATTACTAATTTACCGAATTAGTTTAGCACACGATATCGAAAAAAGCAAGTTCTTTTTACCAAGCGGATTAAAAACTACAAAAAAGAAGGATTTTTTACCGGCAGCGCACGGTGCTATTTCGATACAAATACCAGCAGCCATCCCACCCGCCTCTATTTCGGCGTGCAATAAAAATGCGGTGCAAAAAGAACGCACCCTTTTGCACCGCACGATTTCTTCCTTATTTACTTTTTGTTTGATTGAAAAACATCAAAGCGAAACATTGCGCAACCTCTGCTGCTTTTCACCGAGTGAAACATTACCCGCCGCCATCGCTTTTCTACTAATTATATTACCGTAAAACGATCTGTTTTGGAATGACTCAGGCCAATTGCTAAATATCAATTCCTTATTTTCTTTCAATCAGGAATTTGTTTTCTGGCTTCTTTTCTTCCACCTTCCTGATCCCGGCCGGAATGATCGCCTTGCCGGATCAACTCCAATTTTTTGTGGAAGAAATTTCCCTTTTACCTGAAAGAATATACGCGAAAAAGGCCTGCTCTTCTTTCCCTCGTTAATTTAGATGGATGCTGCGAGAACCTGGCGGCGGGCAACGAACGAGCCCGGTTGATCTTCACTGTACATTGGAACCGCCTCCCCTCTTGAATTAGCGCCTGCAATACTGGCCCGGCGCCCGCAGATCGAAACCTCATCGATCTTTACTATATCTTTCGATTTCCTTTCTGCATCTTCATTATAGCACATCATTTGGGATTGTCAACACTTTTTTTAATAATCTTGTGTTTTTTTTATCGTTTTATCACATCTATTTTTTTCGCCCTCTATCGCCATTTTTTCGCATCCTCCATACCGCCGCAAAAGATTTCCTGCGTGCGGTATGCGAAAAACCTGTTGACGAACTGCATACAAAACGCTACAATGGTAATACAAAATAAAAGAAAGGCGTGGGCCATTCGAATGGATGATTCATACAGCCCTAACATTTTGACCGTGACCGATGACGACGGCACAGAGCATGTTTTTGAAGAGCTCGACCGGATTGAAACCGATACAGACCGTTATATTGCTCTGATGCCCTCCTATGAAGATTCTGAGGAGCTGTTGGAAAACGACGGTGAGCTGATTATTGTTAAGGTCCGTGAGGAAGGCGGAGAAACCTTTCTCTACCCGATTGAGGACGACGCCGAATTTGCGGAGATTGCACGCGTTTTTGAAGACCGCCTGCAAGATCTTTTTGAAATCGATTTAGAGGATGAAGAGTAGCGACCCGCTCCGCATCACATCGCTTTTGAAAAAGAGCATTCTTCCCTGCCCTGTTCGATCACTACGGCTATTATAACCCAACACATTCTAATAGAGAGCTTTGCTCCGCCGGCAGATTGCAGACCTCCCGGCCTCTGGCTGGAAGAAGGGAGCGAGAAACCGGAGGGCAGGCACTCACCTGCTTTTTGAGGCAGGTTATTAATCGCCGTTCCCGGCATGGCGGGGATTCTATAGCTGGCATGCCCTTCAGTCACAGGATGATTGAAGGGCTTTTGATTGTTTGGATTTTAACCCGTTCGACAGATCTCATTTGACAAATACCGAGCATTCGTATAATCTAATAAAGATACCCTTGTAAAACAGGAGTTTGCGGAGGTGAGGACATGTTCGGATTAGGCGTGGGGATCGATTTGGGAACCAGCTCTGTTATGATCTATGTAGAGGGCCGCGGCATCGTCCTGACGGAGCCCTCCGTCATTGCCTGCAACACCCGGGGCGGCGAAATGATTGCGGTAGGCGAGCCCGCCTACCGGATGATTGGCCGCAATCCAGAATCCATTTCCGTCATTCGGCCTTTGAAGGACGGTGTTGTTTCCGATTTCCCCATGACAGAAAAAATGTTGCAGCACTACATTCAAAAAATTTGTGGAAACCGGATTTTCAAGCCGCATGTGATCGTTTGCATGCCAAGCTCCGTGACCAATCTGGAAAAAAGGACGATCCTTGATGTGGCTACGGCCTCCGGCGCAGGCATGGCCTGCCTGATCGAAGAGCCGCTCGCAGCAGCCATTGGCGCCGGTATTGATATCCACCACCCTTATGGCACGATGATCGTCGATATGGGCGGCGGTACCACCGATATTGCGGTGATCACAATGGGAAGCATTGCGATATCCGGCTCTGTCCGGATTGCGGGCAATGAGTTTGATGAAGCAATCATGCGCTATGTAAAAACCTATAAAAATGTGACCATTGGCGAGCGGACGGCCGAGGAAATCAAAAAGCAAATCGGCTGTGCCTATATCCGGGAGGAAGAAGTGGCGATGATTGCCAAGGGCAAGAACTATATCACCGGCATGCCGGAGAGCTTTGAAATCTCCTCCACAGAGGTATATGAAGCAATCTGCGATCTGCTGGATGATTTATTTGAGGCTGTGCGCAGCATTTTGGAGGTTACGCCGCCGGAGCTTGTGAGCGATATTGCAACGCAGGGCATTATCCTAACCGGCGGTGGAGCACTGCTCTACGGAATGGATACAATGGTGCAAAAGCGCACGGGGATCCGCGCCCGCGTGGCAGATGACCCGCTCCACTGTGTGGTGAAGGGCACTGGCGCCGCATTGAAGGATATGAATGTTTTGGCGGACAACGGTTACATTTTCAAATCGCGTGAGGAAATCGTAGGTATAAAAGACTAAAGGGAAAAATACAGCCGGCCATTCCAAATAGAATGGCCGGCTCAGTTTTTCATTCGATAGGGTTTGCTTTTTTACACGCCGCACAGCGGAGCAAACCTGCCGCGGCCTCAAAGCAAACCAGAACAGGTGAGCACAACATAAGCGGCATATGTAAACAAAAGCACAATGCCCTGCGAGCGGCGGAATTTTTTGGAGATCAAAGCCGGGATCACAGCAATGCAGCCCACCAGCAGGCAGGATGGAAGATCCATCATGGCAACCTGGCGGGAAACCGGAAGCCCGCCGCCATAAATCATGGCGGAAATCGGAAGGATCAGCGTCAGATCGATAATATTGGCGCCGATGATATTGCCCACGGAGAGGGAGGCCTGTTTTTTTGCAATTGCGGTAATGGTCGTTACCAGCTCCGGGAGCGATGTGCCGATTGCAATGATCGTAACGCCGATAATCCGCTCGGGCACACCGATAAAACGGGCAAGCTCGCTGCCGTTATCAATAAGGAGCTGTGCACCTAAAACGATGCCGACCGTACCGGCGATAAATTTGACAATATTGAGGGCAATCTCTTTCGCGGCAGGCTTTTGCTTAAGCCCCGCTTCCTCCTCGCGCTCCTCTTCCCGCATGCCGAGCCGTGCTTCGTGGATATTCTCCGCCATGGCAATGATAAAGATCGCCAGAAGCAGAATACTGGGAATGAGCGCAAGCTCGCCGCCAGCACCAAAAACCACCAGGAACAGGGCCGCGCCCAGCATCAGGCAGGATTTGAGCATATAATCCCTGCGCTTGATCACGGTAGGCATACAAATCAGCGCAATTGCCATAATCAGGCCAAGGTTTGCCGTTACGCTGCCCACGGCATTGCCGATCGACATATCAACCTTGCCCTGTGCGGCCGCAAAAGCGGAAACCAGCAGCTCCGGCAGCGTTGTTGCAAAGCTCACTACCGTTGCGCCGACGATCAGCTTCGGGATGCCGGAAACCTCCGCCATCCAGGATGCCGCATCCACAAAATAATCCCCGCCCTTGACGATTAAAATAATTCCAACCGCAAACAACAGAATGACCAGAAAAATATGCATATTTTCTCTTCCTTCCTACGACCAAGCAATCCCTCTAAAACATTCCGTGGAACATATAATAAAAGAACCCACCTAATGGGTTCTTTCCTTTCTCATGCCGACGGAACCTCACAGGCTTACAAGCGCCTACCTCCCGATGTGGGGAAGGCCGCTTGCCCCACATGTCTCAATTGGAAGTATTGTAGTCCTTTTTGTCACCTGCGTCAAGCAAAAAATCCCAATACTCTAAAGGGGTGAAAAGGGGCTAACCGCGGAAACGGAAACGTTAACTGCCAGCAGAAGCTTGCCTTTATGGTTCGCTTCTGCGCCGCAATAGACGGTGGAGGAAAATTGTGCTATAATAGCTTCAAACGGGTCGTTTGAAGCATTGAAAAAATGTCTGTCGGCGCAAAACGCCTCCTGCCGCAGAAGCGGCAACGCCATTTTTTGCAGAGGTTAGATTTACGCAAATGGCGGAAACGCTTCAAACGGGTCGTAAAGTTTCAACCTTAAAAGCATTAAAAAAATTGCGTTATTATTATAATTCGGAAAAATCGGAAAGGAAGGCGTAGTATGCTCATCAATTTACTGCAAAAAAACCGCAGCTATCGTAGCTATGACGAAGCCTACCACGTTAGCCGCGCAACGCTGGAGGAATTGATCGATTGCACGCGTTACACAGCATCGAGTGTCAATATGCAGCCGCTGAAATATTTTGCCGCCAACGAGCCGGAAACGGTATCGCGTATCCAGCCGCTCACCCATTGGGCAGGCAAGCTCAAGGAGCTTCATTTGCCGCGGCAAGGGCACCGGCCCACGGCATTTATTATTATCTGCCAGGATCGTTCTATCAGTGATTCCCCCACGATGTTTCAGCGCGATATTGGCATCGCGGCGCAGACAATCCTGCTCGCCGCTACGGAAAAGGGCCTCGGCGGCTGCATGATCGGCAGCTTTGAAAAGGGCGCGTTAAAAGAATTGCTCCAACTGCCTGCACAAATCGAGCCGATGCTCGCGCTTGCCATCGGCAAGCCGGATGAAACAGTGGCGCTCACCGCCGTGGGGCCAGATGGCTCCACTGATTACTACCGGGATGAAAACGACCGGCACCACGTGCCCAAGCGCGCGTTGAACGATATTCTTCTGTGAGGTTATCAAACTTTAAAAGCTTCCTTTTTCGCACTGCGTTTGCTTTTCGAGCATGAAACGCGGTGCGAAAACAAGTTTCATACATTGAATTTTTAGCTGCGCCAAAGCCGCGCAATGATGCAACCAATCGTACGAAAGGAATGGGTATCAGAATGAAAACAGGTTTGGTATTAGAGGGCGGCGGCCTGCGTGGAATTTACACAGTCGGCGTTCTTGACGTATTGATGGAGGAGGAGCTGTTTCCAGATTATGCGGTGGGAGTATCCGCCGGAGCGGCGAATGCTGTTTCCTACCTATCAGGCCAGAAAGGGCGCGGCTATCGTGTGAATACGCAGTATTTGGGAGATAAACGGTACATGAGCCTTTCTAACCTGATCCGTAAGCATTCTCTATTCGGCATGGACCTGATTTTTGATGAAATCCCAAATGCATTGGACACGCTCGATTATGAGGCCATCCAGCGCTCCCCAATTGAATTCTATACCGGCGTTACCTCCTGCGAGGATGGACAGGCTCTGTATTTTGGCAAGGAGTATTTGGCCAACAACTGTGACTTGCTCTGTGCATCCGCTTCGATTCCCATCATTTCTCGCCCAGTGGAAATCGACGGTATCCCCTGCGTGGACGGCGGCGTGGCGGACCCGATTCCTGTGCAGAAGGCGCTGGACGATGGATGCGAACAGATCGTTGCCGTGCTGACGCAGCCGCGCGGCTATCGGCAGAGCCCGATGCGTATGCGTCCCGCCTATCATCGGCTACTGCGGCGCTATCCCCGGCTGGTGCAGACGCTGGACCGCCGCCATACCGTTTATAACGCCTGCCTCGCACAGTTGGAACAGCTGGAGCATAATCTGCGCGCCTTTGTCATCGCACCGAGTCGCCCCCTGCCCACAAGCTGGATGAGCAAAGACCCAAGCCGCATGCAGGAAAGCTACGAAATTGGGCGTGAGGATGCATTTCGTGCGCTGCGCAAGGGGCTTGCAAAATCCTTTTAAAAGGGCGCCGTGCTATGGTGTAATGCGTTGATAGAGCGGCAATTCAAATTAGAAATTGACGGAGGTGCTTCCGGATGAAAAAAGGACTTGTGCTCGCCTTTTCTTTGCTTCTGCTCTGTGTTGCAGGGTGCAGCAATCTCAAAAACGTTCCGATTGACGCATACGTTTGGAAAATAACAGTGATTCAAGAAAAAACGAAGATTCAAGAGAATCAAAAAGGCGACGTGATTGCCTGCGCTCCTGAATTCATCTCGTCCTACAAAGGCGCAGCAGAGATTGATTTGACCTGTGAAGCCCAAAATGGGAGTTTCACCATTACGGATGCTAGGAGCAATCAAAGCTACAAAGGCCAATATCGTTTGGAGGAGAGGAGCCCGGAAGGCACAATTTACGAAATCAAGCTGGGCGAAGCTACGGGCTATGCGGTAACAGGTATAACAACCTATCTGGACAATCACCAAACCCCTACTTTCATCATCAACATCGGCGATTATGTATTAAATTTTCAATCCGTATCCAATGCTGCGGAAAACAATACGATCCATTCGTGAACCGATGCTGTGCATTTGGAATCGGCCTATGTCAGAAAAACCATAATCGTATAGAATCGCGGCTTGATCTGATGATCAGGCCGCGATTCTTTTTGTGAGCATCCAGCATAAATACAGGGGATCAACCAAATAAAGAGATATCCTCAAATTTCAGTGACTTGCTAAAGGAATGAATCGTCTATGGCGGAATCCATATGGTTATCCAAACATATAACTCTGATATGATGTTCGACCAAATACCGAAGTGTCTCGATACACTCTAAAAAATTATCACCCAAATCATAAATATTGTTTGCCACGAATACGTCGAATTCTTTTTGGGAAAGCCGGGCAATAATCTTTTTTAATCCGGGCTTGTCCACCGGCGCCTGTTCGAAGCCCTCGTCTACATATATATCCGTTACAATAATTCCAATAGAGTCTAAAAGCGTCCGCATCTGGTTCAGTTTTTGGCTCTTCACATATTCGCTTATAGAAGGTGGTATTTTACTGATTGGCAGATAACAAACAGCCGTTTGATGGCTCTTGTCCATTTTTTCTCCTCCCATCTTCATTCTGATATATCATATGAGAAGGAGGCGTGGGTTATGCCAATTGGGCAAGCCCTATTTTATTGTCTCTTTTGCAATCGGTATATTGTATTGCTTCAATATATCCAGAATTTTGTATGCCTGATTCCTACTTCCCTCCGATGTATGAACGTTGACCCCGGACTCCTTGTCAGTATAGCGATAGGAGAGATATTTAAAACCACCCCTTGGGCCCACATACAGGGTTACGTCTTTCGCGCTCTTCAGATTCTCAACAAATAATTTCTTCTGGCGGTCCATTTCTTTTAGTACTTCTTCATCAATAATTTCCAACGAATCCCACAGTACATCCAGTGTGGTAATTCCGGGGAAACGGACCGTGACAAACCGGTCGCTTCCTCTGCTCCACATTCCCTGCTGACCGGCAGTGATCCCCTCGGTTCCGGCAACCAATCCTTTTGCATACTGGGTTAAATCAACAGTGAGCTTTACTTTCGTGCCTTTTTCAATATCCATGACAAACCTCCTTTTCAATCGCATCCAAACAACGGAGTCCATATTATTTGGTATAAGTATAACAAAAAAGAGGGATTTTGTCATCTGTTTTCACAATAAAGGGGAAGCAATAACGGCAAGGGAGGCATAACAAAAGACCGCCGACAAAAGCCGACGGTCTTTTGTTATGGTGCCGGTGACCGGGGTCGAACCGGTACGGTATCGCTACCACTGGATTTTGAGTCCAGCACGTCTGCCAATTCCATCACACCGGCATGGAAAGCTTTTATATTATAGCGTACTGCGGATTAAAAATCAAGCCCTAAGCTTCCCAGTTTTTAAAAAAATAGCATCGTTTCATTCAGCCTACCGCCAGCACGTTGGCAAGGATCGCATCCTCAGCAAAGGTGGCGGCGTTATAGAGCACCAAGATATCCGTGAACCCTTTCCCCTCCATCCATGCGAACAGATCCTCTTTGAAATAGCGCGGGTCCACCAATGTGATCGTTTCAAAGTGCGCGGTGAGGAAAGGCACAAAGGAATGGGCATAGGAGTCCTTCAAGATCAGGAGGTTCCTGCCGTTTTTCACGCTGGTCGTCACCTCTGTGACCGGATGATTTCCACCAAGAAAATAGGAATACTTATCCCTGCCCTCCAAAAAGGAAGAGTCGTAGAGTGAATTGAGCTTAATCTTCCCATTTTCCGCCGTGACTTGACAGGGATTTTTTTGCTTCGGCTCAAAGATCTCGAGCTTTTCCGGCTGGATCCAAGGCAGGTTCGCCTTGGAGTAGAGCGTGCCCAGGAAATCGGCGGATACGGTTTTGGCCGTGTAATCCTCCATTTGCAGCGGCGTGAGGCCTACGCTCCGCGCCCACGCCTGATAGGCGGCAAACGCGCCGTATACCGTCCAATGATGGTCAGTACGGAAGAAAAGCGGCTCTCGATCCGCCTGCTCAAAATAGGCCTGCGTCGGATCGCAGAACGGGATATCCGCGCCGAGCGCCTTTTGCATACGCCGCAAAAGCGCAGCCTGATCCGCTACCGGCGCATAGCTTGGCAAATCCTCTGGGAGCACAGTGGAAGCCGTTGGGGAAAGCAGCACGGAGGGCTTCAGCTCGGGCCACTTGGCCTGTGCGGCCTTCAAAAACGCGGCAACTGCCCGGCAGTTTTTCTCCTCGCGCACCGTGTTTGCAGCGGAGGGCACTTCGAATAGGCGATCGTTTTTTCCAAAATAGACCCGGCTGTTATCCGGCCGCAGCAGCGCCATCTGGACGCCTGTTTTTAAAGCGACCCATTTCTCCCGCAAAGGAAACTGATCGCTTGAATACAGGTCAAACGATTTGGCAAATTCGCCGGAAACAAGCCGGTCAACAGAAAGCGACGGGAAGGATTGCAGATAGCGGTTTTCGCTCTCAGAGTAGGAACGGGAGGGCGTGAAAAGATTCCACGCAACCAATGCGCCCATCCCGATGACAAAAAAGAGGGACAGCCATTTCGCCCGGCTGATCTTCATGGTTGTGACCATCCTTTCTCATTAAAAACGGAAATACAGAAACGGATTATAGGAGGCGTCCACCAGGAAGGCGATGGATAGCACCATTCCCGCTGCCACTAAGCAGGTTTCCATCGCGCCCAACGGGATCGGGTGAGCGGAAAGTCTGCCCTCCAAACGGCGCCAAAGCTCCTTCGGCAGCGGCGTGCTCCCCACCGCCGCAATCAGCAGCAGCGCGATATTCGTATAGAGCAGATAGACGCCTCCCCCATCCCATATCGGCTGGCCATAGCCGCCAAACAGGGCGCGGATGTAGGCAATCCCATTCCCCAGCGAATCAAAGGAGAAGATCGCCCAGCCGAGCATGACAAGCAGCATTGTATAAACATGCTGGAAAAACGCAGGCAATTTTTTAAGGAAGCGGAGCAGAAAAAGCTTCTCCACAATCAGCAGAACGCCGAAATACAGGCCCCAGGCCACAAAATTCCAGCTTGCCCCATGCCAAAAGCCTGTGAGCAGCCATACGATCAGGATGTTGCGGATCTGCTTTGGAAAGCCCTTGCGGTTACCGCCCAAGGGAATATAGACATACTCCTTGAACCAGCTGCTCAGGGAAATATGCCAACGCCGCCAAAACTCCGTAATGCTTTTCGAGATATAGGGATAATCAAAGTTTTCAAGGAAGTGAAAGCCAAACATCCGCCCCAGGCCGATCGCCATATCCGAATAGCCGGAAAAATCGAAATAAATCTGGAACGTAAAGGCGAATAAGCCAATCCATGCGGTTAAAACCGGAAGTTCCCGAATATCCATCGCGGAAATCTGGCTCCAAACCGCGCCGACCGTATTGGCGATGAGCACCTTTTTGCCAAGGCCCGTTACGAAACGCTTTACACCGCTGGAAAAATCATCAAAATTCTCCCGCCGGTCTGCAAGCTCGCCCACAACCGTGCGCATCCGGACAATCGGCCCGGCGATGAGCTGCGGGAACAGAGAAACATAGGTGCCGAAGGAGATGATATTGCGCTGCACCGGCACATCGCCCCGGTATAAATCGATCAGGTAGGACATGGCCTGGAACGTATAAAAAGAAATACCAATCGGCAACGGAATTTGAAGCGCGGGGATTGCAAGGCCCGTCAGCGCATTGAGATTCTCCACAAAAAAATCGGCATATTTAAAAAAGCCAAGCAGAGCCACGTTGAGCACGACCGCCAGCGCGAGCACCTTTTTCGCCCGGCCCGGCGCCTGCTTTGCCCGCTCCATCCACAGACCTAACAGATAATCCATGCAGATGGAAAAAAGCATCAGGAAAATATAAACCGGCTCACCCCATGCATAGAAAAACAGGCTAAAAAGAAGCAATACAACATTTTTCGCCCTGCGGGGAACGATGAAATAGACCGCCAGCACTGCCGGCAAAAAATAAAACAGAAACAGAAGGCTGCTGAATACCATAGTGGTTCCCCTTTATTGCGTAATTTCAAACTCTTGAATGCCCATATAGCCGGGCGCAACCTCATATTTCGGGAATACGACCACCACATGCCCGGCTTCATTGACATAAAAGCCCTGATCGTCCGAAATCGTTGTAAATGCCAGGTCATCTTCAAAATAGTAAGCGTCCGGATCCGCCTGCATACGCTGCTTCATCTGATCTTTTACGCTCTGGTTGACGATAGCTTTAAAATCGGGCCCGAGCAGATCAAGCAGAGTGAGCTCCTTCCCCGTTTCGAGATCAATGTTGTAGTAAAATTGCTCCTCATAATAGCTGGCATGTGTTTCGGATTTGATCAGCACAAATGAAACAACCGATCCATTATTGCAATGAAGGCGATAGTCAATATTAATCTCCGGCGTGATATACTCTTCTTCTATGCCACCCGTTTCCAGATAGAGCTTTCGGGCCTCTTTGGCCTCATTTTGAAACGTTTGAATCAGCGCGCTGATTCTTGCCTGAATTTCATGATTAATGCGCCGTTCCAGCTCTGTATTACCCGTGTTGGCAAGCTCCGGCTGGCGGACGATCAGAAGCTCGTTCTCCCTGCCGCTCGTATTGCGCAAACGTCAGCACCTGCGCAAGCCGACCGATCACCGGGATTTCTGAAAGCCCGGAAGCCACCGCAGGGAGGGTGTTGAGCGCGGTCACCAAAAGAACTAGGCAGACGGCCGCAGCACAGGCGGCATAACGCGCAAAGGCCTGGGCATGCCGCGGTTTCCGGCCAGCGGAACGCGCCGCTACTCGAATGGTTTCGCCCAATTCCGGCGGCAACTCAATGGCATCGTAAACAGCTTTTGCATCCCGAATGGATTTCATACGCACGGCCATTCCTTTCTTGCGCCGGACCGCGGATGTGTGCGGTTGTGGCGCAGCCAAAATTTTGGGCAGCCTTTCTGCCCGAAACGTGCAAAAGGCATTTTACCGCCATTATGTAGCCGACATTTCATAGCCAAGCTCCTCCCTCATTTTTTTCAGCGCGCGGTACAGGCGAGCTTTTACGGTGTTAAGGTTGGCGCCGGTTGCCTGCGCGATCTCCTCCAACTTCAAATCCTCGAAATAGCGCAGGATCACGATGGTTTTTAGCTTAGGCTCCAAATGATCCACAGCACGATAGACATCCATCTTTTCGCCGAGATCCTCCTGTTGGCTTGGGCGGTCTGGAAACTCATCGAGAAAAACCAGCTTTTTATTCCGCCGCAGATAAGCGAGGCTTTCATTGACCAAAATCCGATAAATCCAGGGCTTTACGGCCTGACGATCGCGCAGGGCATCCGCATGGCTGATCGCCTGCACCACCGTATCCTGCACGATATCCAACGCGGCGTCCCGATTATGGGTATAGGAAAACGCCAGGCGGTACAAGGCCGCCTGGTTTTCATAAATAAAATCCGTGATCAGCGTTTGCTGCTTGCCCAAGGCGGCCGCCCCCACTCTTCTGTCAGCCGATGAGTTCTTTTACCTTCTTCTGCGCGGCAGAGGAATCATCCGCAATGCAAAGCGCAACGATTTTACCGTTGCGTTCCACCACTGCGTTATTGAGCTTCGTCATCTCAGCGGGTGCATAATCTTCAAACGCTGTTTTCTGCGCCTCTACGCGCTCTTTTGCAGCGGCAAGAAGCCGCTCGGCCGCCGCATCATCCTTTGCTTCAAACACGGCGATTTCCTCCGCTGTTGCGCCGCTGCTCAAATACAGCTTGCCCGATACCACATCATCCGCCGAGATGCCATACGTCCTGTCGCGCAGCTCCTGGGTTGCCTCAGAAAGCTCATCCTGAAAGGTAAGCGCGCTTTTGAGATCGTCGGCCGCTTTCGCGGCGTCCACATTCTTCGTATCCTTCGTGCCGCAGCCGGCCAGCAGCAATGCGACCAGCAGAAGGGAAAAAACTACTTTCAACTGTTTCATCTGATATCGTCCTCTCCAAATATAAAATCCTTATGCGGTATGTGCCCGCAAATAATTGGCCCATTTTTTGCAGTAAGCCATTTTCAAATGCACGCCGTCCACTGCCGCATCGTCAGGCAGAGCGCCGGAGCTGTTTACCACGGCCTGATACACATCGAGATATTTCACACCTTTCTCTGCGCACATCTCTTTAATCAAGCGGTTATAGAGCCTGATGCGATCGTTGGTATAAACGCCCTTATCTGATTTTGCCTTTGATACCGGCAGGATTGACTGCACATAGATTTTGGAGCTCGGTTCAATCTTTTTGATCTCATCGACCAGCTTCCCATATCGCTTGATAAACACATCCTCACTCGCCCAGCCAAGCTCGTTGACCCCAAGCATAATATAGATCTTGCCAAATTTATGCTTTTTCAGCGCGTCGATCACAGTCAACTTCTGCCCGCCATCGTTTACCACCTGCTTGGTAAAAACGGTATCCACCATCAAGCCTTTATAGGCATAGAAAGTGGCAGACCCCATCAATCCGGAATTACCAAGCCCCTCTGTGCGGGAATCCCCAATAAAAACCGCATCCTGAAAGAAGCTGTTGTCGGTTTTGGCCGCAGTGCTGCCCTCAACCGTGCCCTTTGCTGGTTCCGACGCCTTCGTGGCGGGCGGCGTGATCGTGTGATCCTCCGGCAGTGGCACCGTCAACTCCCCTTCGGGCGGAGCGACGGCCAAACCAGTAGGCGGCTGTGTGGAGCTGGATGACAGCGTTTCACTCTCCACTGGATCACGCTCTCCCTGAGAGGCAATCGCAGCGGCAATCACGCCTACCAAGCACAGCACGGCGAGCAAAGCCACCAATAAAATGATCCTGTTTTTTCTGCGTTGCCTTCCCTGCTGCGCGAAACTGCCGTTCACATAAGGTCTACTCATGATCCAAATCCTCTCTTTCTGCTTTTCACTCATTCTAAAGATGAACGGCAGAGTAAAATAGTTGCGGAAAATCGAAAAAAATTTTAGCCGGCTGCACCACTCTCGGCCGCAACGCCTACACAGCGGAAAGCATTCGTTGATAAAGCTATGATTTCCAAAAAAAAATCCGTTCACACCAAACGGGCGGAAAATGGAAATATCCAATTTATACCGCTAAAATCACTGGTTCTTATTTTACCGCAATCACTTAAAAAGTCAATCGAAAGATCTGCTCCTGAAGGATAAAAATAGCCGTAATAGACCCGTGGGCACGCGCACACCTACGGTTTGCTAAAAGCAACGCATTTCGGCTGTTTGTTCTTTTAAGCGTTGCATATCGCCTTGTTCCATTGTGGTTATGACAGTTTCTATTTTGTTTCCGCCCTACTGTGTCACAACAAACGGGCGCCGACAGCCGGTAAAGCCGACGCCTATGATTGAAAAGCGTTCCCGGGCGCTTTTTGCCAATAGATCGGGCAACATGCCGTTGACACGCAGAAAAAAGATGGGCGGTAATCGATTTCCCCAGTTGACAAAAACCCCGGAATAGCATTATAATAGCATCTGTTACAGCATGCCGCTGTGGCGAAATCGGCAGACGCAAGGGACTTAAAATCCCTCGGTGGCAACACCGTACCGGTTCAAGTCCGGTCAGCGGCACCATGATTGGGTGACAAAAAAGATGTCACCCAATTTTTTTCAGTATTCATGCGGGTTTGCGGGCTTTTGGAAGCGAAATCCGAAAAACAGTTTTACCGTGGATGTCCAAACAGCAAACCGCAGTAAAATCCGTCACGGCGGGGCTTCCGCCTGATTATTCAGGCCGGAGGCCCCGTTTTTTTCATTGAGAAATTACCTGACTTATGATATGATTTTATTAAAGAAATAACTTTTTAGAAGGTGTAAATCACAATGTCCCAGGTAACAAAACGGGCGTTGGAGCAGTCCCTCAAAAATCTGCTGCTGAAAAAGCCGCTTACAAAAATCACGGTAGGTGACATTACAGAGGATTGCGGAATCAATCGTATGACTTTTTACTATCACTTTAAAGATATATACGATTTGGTCGAATGGTCGTGCCTTGAAGATGCCAAACGGGCGTTAGAGGAAAAGAAAACCTACGATACATGGCAGCAGGGGTTCTTACAAATTTTTAAAGCGGTGCAGGAAAACAAACCGTTTATTCTGAATGTTTACCGTTGTGTTCACCGAGAGCAGGTTGAAAAATATCTGCAGCCGCTGGTGGATCAACTGCTTTTGAATGTTATTAACGAGGAGGCAGCCGGGATAACGGTTCGAGACGAAGATAAGCAGTTTATTGCACAGGTTTATTCTTATATGTTTATCGGGCTGATGCTCGACTGGATCAAGGACGATATGCGCGAAGATCCGCAGCAGATTGTGGAAAAGCTATCTAAGCTGATAAAAGGCTCTGTGTCGGTAGCTCTTTCCAGATTCAAACTCTGATTTTATCATTTTAACGGTTTTGATAAAACTTTTTACATCTTCTAGTCCCGTGATAAGAATTTTGTCACGGGGCTTTTTTTGTTTATTGTGCCCCTGATGGGAGTAGGTATAATGAAAACAGAAAGAAAAAACAGGAGGTTTTCGTTATGTATTATTCTGCAGGAACTTATGAATCATTTGCCCATCCCGAGAAACCAAAGGATGTAGATAAGAAATCCGCTTACATTATTGGCACGGGGCTGGCCGGGCTGACCGCTGCTTTCTATCTCGTGCGTGACGGACAGATGAAGGGGGAGCATATCCATCTGCTTGAAAAACTCGAGCTTGCCGGCGGCAGCTGCGACGGACGCAAGGATGTGACAAAAGGCTTCTTCATGCGCGGAGGCCGTGAAATGGATAACCACTTCGAGGTCATGTGGGATACCTTCCGGGATGTGCCTTCCATTGAAACACCAGGGGTTTCGGTACTGGACGAGTATTACTGGCTCAATAAGCACGACCCGAACTATTCTCTTTGCCGTGCTACAGTAAACCGCGGCGAAGACGCCCATACAGACAAGAAGTTTTTACTGGATAAAGACTCGGCGATGGCTTTATCCAAGCTGTTCTTAACACAGGAAAAGGATTTGGAAAATAAAAAGATTTCCGATGTGCTTCCCGAATCCTTCTGGAACACAAATTTCTGGCTCTATTGGCAGACGATGTTTGCCTTCCAGCGCTGGTCGAGCGCTTTGGAAATGAAGCGTTACCTTTGCCGCTATGTGCATCATATTGACGGCTTGCCGGATTTCAGCGCCTTGCGTTTCACCAAATACAACCAGTATGAGAGTATGATCCTGCCTCTGGTAAAATATCTGGAGAATCACGGCGTGCAAATTGAGTACGGTATGGACGTAAAAAATGTCATAATCCAAACCGAGGGCGATAAGAAAATTGCAAAGCAGATCCTTTATGTAAAAGACGGTAAGGAGCAGAGCATTGACCTGATTGAGGATGATCTCGTATTCATTACCAACGGTTGCTGCACCGATACTTCCTGTTACGGCGACCAGACCCACGCCCCGGACTTGTCTGTCATTCACAACGGCTGCGGCGAATCGTGGGATATGTGGAAGGCCATCGCCGCCCAAGCCGAGCATGGAGAGTTCGGGAATCCGGATGTCTTCTGCAGCAATATCGATGCCACCAACTGGATGAGTGCAACCGTAGCGACATCCAACGAGGAGATCATCCGGCATATTATGAATGTCTGCAAACGCGACCCACGCTCTGGAAAGGTAACGACCGGCGGTATTGTAACCGTTAAGGACAGCACCAACAACTGGTATCTTTCCTGGACAATCAACCGTCAGCCACAGTTCAAGTCCCAGGATAAGAGCATGGTTTTGGTATGGCTTTATTCGCTCAATACGAATAAAGAGGGCAACTATGTAAAAAAAGCGATGCGTGACTGCACCGGCGAAGAGGTTTGCCGCGAGTGGCTGTACCATATTGGTGTTCCGGCCGATAAAATTGACGCTCTCGCTAAGGAGGCCTGCAATACCACAACCTGCTTTATGCCGTATATCAACGCCTTTTTCCAGCCGAGAAAAGAATCCGACCGCCCGAAGGTAGTGCCGCAGGGCGCTGTGAATTTCGCATTTATCGGTCAATTTGCCGAGACACCGCGGGATACCATTTTCACTACCGAGTATTCCATGCGTACGGGTATGGAGTCTGTCTATACCCTGCTGGATATTGACCGCGGCGTACCGGAGGTTTGGGGCAGCAAATACGATGTGCGTGAAATTCTGCGAGCCTGCTATTATGCCATTGACAAAAAGCCGTTATTGGAGGCGGAACTGCCCTTTGCAGAAAAAGAGTTGTTGAAGCTCGTTATAAAAAAAGTGAAAGGCACCGATTTGGAGCTTTTACTGAAAGACAGCGGTTTAATCAAATAAAAGTATGTGTATCGAGGCCGAAATTTGGAACCCCAAAATGAGACATCCAAATTCCGGCCTCTTTTTCTACGCTGGAAACCCAAGCTTCAGTTCAACTTTTCAGAGCTCCTTTTTCTTGCGGGAATGGGGCATCCAAATCGCAATGTAAAATGAGAATAGACTCATGCCGAACCGGGATTCTCATTTTGAACCGGGTATCTTTTTTGTAACGCAAACCCACCAGGCTGAGTCTGGACGCAATTCGCGTTCGGACTCTTTTCTTTTGTTTGAATGAAAATGCACGCGTTGACAGCGACATCTTTTTTGTAGCAAAAACCCAAACCTGTGGTGAACAAAATGCTCACCGCAGGTTTTCTTTTATCCAAACAAGCGGTCCACGCCAAGGCGATTTTTTTGTTTTACCTTTGCATTGTTAAAAAAGTCGATTGCTTTAGGGCAATCGACTTTTTGATTATGCATGATACATCGCTATTCGCTCTGCTCGTTTGAAATAATTTCCGGCCGATTCTTCTTTCCTCCTTAAATCAGATATGATATAATTATAAATCATCCAATGAAAGGAACCTGTTTTTATGAGGAACACATTAAAAAAGGAGATTGTAAAAATGGAAGGGGGTATGAGGAAGTAACCTTCTGCATCCTCCTTCCTGTCTGACAGATGAGACATATGAATGGAGGTAAAAGCATTGCATTCTTTCAATGATTATGGCATAAATGAGCGCTTTCTTACAGAGGCCGCCAAATATCCGGAATACCAGTTGGCAAGAGTTGTTGCACAATACCGCGGGAAGTATAAAGTGGCTACCGCACACGGGGAAGCGTTGGCACAAATATCGGGTAAAATGCGGTTTGATACCGAAGAATTGTCTGCGTATCCTGCCGTTGGAGACTTTGTCATGATAAGTTCGCAGGATGGCTATCCTGAAGCTATCATTCACCATATTCTCACAAGAAAAAGCTTGTTTGTGAGAAAGGCCGTTGGTGTTTCCGGGCAGGCACAGCCGGTTGCGGCGAATATCGATACGGTATTTCTCTGCATGTCGCTCAATCAAAATTATAACTTAAATCGGATGGAGCGTTATCTCTCCATCGCATGGGACAGCGGCGCAGTCCCTGTTATTGTGCTGACAAAATCGGATTTGTGCAGGGATTTGCCAGACGCGGTCAGAGAGGTGGAGCAAATTTCCTCCTTTTCTGATGTGGTCACACTATCAATGTTTGACACAAATATCACCGAAAAATTAGCGCCCTATTTTTTTAAAAATCAAACCTGTGCTTTTATTGGTTCCTCTGGGGTTGGGAAATCCACCATTATCAACCGTCTGCTTGGAGAGGAAGCGCTTGCAACGCGAGAAATTGGAAAAGCGGATAGAGGGCGGCACACCACCACTGGGCGCGAACTGTTTCCCTGCCCACTGGGCGGTGTTGTGATTGACACGCCCGGTATGCGGGAAATGGGTGCGGACAGCGCGGATTTATCCAAAGCCTTTCAGGAAATTGAGGAATTGGCAACCCAATGCAAATTTCGGGATTGTACGCACACCAGCGAGCCGGGCTGTGCAATTTTGGCTGCTGTTGCGGATGGCCGCACTGACAACCGGCGTTTGGCAAGCTACCTCAAGCTGCGGCAGGAAGCGGGATATGAAGGCCTGAGCAGCAAAGAGATCGAAGCCAAAAAGCTGAATCGAATGTTTAAAGAGGTAGGCGGTATGAAAAACGCGCGTAAATTCGCTAAAGAGCAGCAAAAACGGAAGTGATGGAGCGGCAAACTCATCGTTTTGTCATCGGGAGTAATTGCAAAGGCTGCTATGGCGCCGCCTATTAATGAAAAGGGGCTGTATCAATTGATGCAGCCCCTTCTTGATTGCTGCCTTTAGGCTTAACAAAACCCCTGGTTGAACCAGGGGTAGATAAAAAA
>ERZ780150.131-NODE-131-length-79556-cov-8.921171_pt1 | contig 79556 bp, 59 predicted proteins | sample MGYA00511019_ERZ780150 | MGnify/ENA primary metagenome ERZ780150 (study PRJEB29588, sample SAMEA2151633) | human gut metagenome | biome: human gut; feature: human-associated habitat; material: faeces | place: Denmark | collected 2008/2010 ...
GGTCGCCGGCGGAAGTGATCTTGATGACCTTAAACAGGGCGTTCTTGATCACCGAGTAAGCGAGGCCGGCGGAGATATCCGCAACAGAAGCGCCTTCTTTCTGCGCCTGTTTTACGTTGGAGTTCATGAATACGGTACATCTCGTTCCGAGATCCACCGGGTTCTGGGCAAAAAGTGCCGCCTTCGCGAAATCCTGAACGCTGTAGTTTAAGGATTTTGCGAAGGTCTCGATGAAGGAACCGCAGCCGGAGGAACATGCCTCGTTGAGCTGGACACTGTCCACGGTGCCGTCCTTGATGCGGATACATTTCATATCCTGACCACCGATATCGAGGATGCAGTCTACGGACGGATCGAAGAATGCCGCCGCGTAGTAGTGGGAGATCGTCTCGACCTCGCCTTCATCCAGCATGAAGGCCGCCTTTAAGAGGGCCTCGCCGTAGCCGGTGGAGCAGGAGTAGGCGATCTTCGCGCTGTTCGGAAGCAGGGACTTGATCTCCTTTATGGAAGAGATCGCGGTCGCCAACGGGCTTCCGTTGTTGCTGCTGTAAAAGCTGTAGAGCAGGGAACCATCCTCGCCGACGAGTGCCACCTTCGTTGTGGTGGAACCGGCATCGATTCCTAAGAATACATTTCCCTCATAGGTGGCGAGGTCGCCGCGGCGGACCTTGTACTGGTCATGACGGTCGGTGAATTCCTTATAATCTGCCTCATCCTTAAATAAAGGCTGCATTCTCTTTACTTCAAATTTCATCTTGATGCCGCCGGAAAGATCTGCAATCAGCTTGTCAAGAGAGAAGATCTCCGCGTGATCCTTCGCATTCATGGCAGCGCCGACGGCGGCGAAAAGATGGGAGTGGTCCGGGGCGATGATCGCATCACCGGTTAAATTTAAGGTGCGGATAAAGGCGTTTCGAAGCTCCGGTAAAAAGTGCAGCGGACCGCCGAGGAACGCTACGTTTCCGCGGATCGGTTTTCCGCAGGCAAGACCGCTGATGGTCTGGTTCACAACCGCCTGGAAAATAGAGGCTGCAAGATCCTCACGGGTCGCACCGTCGTTGATCAGCGGCTGGATATCAGACTTTGCGAATACGCCGCAGCGGGCAGCGATCGGGTAGATCGCCTTATAATTCTTTGCATATTCATTCAGACCGGCAGCATCCGTCTGTAATAAGGAAGCCATCTGGTCGATAAAGGAACCGGTACCTCCGGCGCAGATCCCGTTCATACGCTGGTCGATTCCGCCTGTAAAGTAGATGATCTTCGCGTCCTCGCCGCCAAGCTCGATGGCGACATCCGTCCGCGGAGCGTAGTCCTGAAGTGCGGTCGCAACCGCTACGACTTCCTGGACAAATGGAATATGTAAGTAACCCGACAGAGTGAGTCCGCCGGAACCTGTAATATTGGGCCGTAAAGAGAGTTCACCGAGTTCTCCCTTACACTTTTTCAGAAGCGAGGCCAGGGTTTCCTGGATATTGGCGTAATGCCGCTCATAATCCGCGAATAAAATTTTGTTGTTGTCGTCGATCACGGCAACTTTTACTGTAGTGGAACCGATATCGATTCCAAGACGATAGCATTGATTCATACGAGCGGGGAGTTCTCCCCATACCTCCTTTTCAACAGAAAAAAACGAGCCGTCCGCAAAAAGCAGGCAGCCAGCCGGAATGCGGGCATCTACATGCCGAACCGTTCAGCCATACAATTTTCTGCCGGAATCGGCACATAGCTGAACTGTTATGTCAAAATTCCGCACATAGTATAACACATTAAAAAAGGAAATACAATTGACGGAACTGGCATCTTGAGGTTAAAAACGGTTAAAATTCTGTAAAGAATGTGTAAAGATTTTAGAAGAATGCGTTGCGGGGATGGATAGACATCCAGTAACGATATCATAAAGCGTTTGACAAAAGAAACGGTTGGGAATTATAATACGGGGCGTAGGAGAAATAGATATTTCTATTAGGAAAGGAAAGCTTCAATGAATTTTATGAACAAGATGGAGCGGAAATTCGGACGGTACGCGATTCCGAATCTCATGTATTATATCGTGATCCTGTATGCGGTGGGCGTACTGGTCCAGATGATGGCACCGGCATTCTACATCCAGTACCTGATGCTGGATGCGAGGGCGATCCTTCACGGACAGATCTGGCGAGTCGTTACATTTATGATCTGGCCGCCGTCTGGCAGTCTTTTCTTCAACCTGATAGCGATCTACCTTTACTACAATCTGGGAATGACTCTGGAGCGGGTTTGGGGAACCTTCCGGTTTAATGTGTACTTTTTTATGGGTGTGATCGGTCATGTCCTTGCGGCGCTGCTGATCTACATCATTACAGGGCAGGTCTATATTCTCACCACAGATTATCTGAACTTTTCCCTGTTTTTTGCATTTGCGGCCACATTCCCGGAAATGCAGTTTTACCTGTTTTTTGTACTTCCGATCAAGGCGAAGTATCTGGCACTTTTTGATGGACTCTACTTCGTCTATGGATTCCTTTTCGGCGGCATGTCGCAGAGAATTGCGATCGTTATGTCTTTACTTAATTTTATCGTATACCTCTTCATGTCCAGGGGGAGCCGTCTGAATCCAAAGGAAATTCGGAGAAAACAGGTCTTTCACTCACAGATGCGCGAGGCGCAGAAGACAGCGGAAAAGATCGGACGCCACCGCTGTGCTGTTTGCGGACGTACGGAGGAGGACGACCCGAATCTTGTATTCCGCTACTGCTCCAAGTGCGAAGGCGACTATGAATACTGTCAGGACCACCTGTATACCCACAAACATGTAACAAAAGGCGGGATGGATCCAAGACAGGCAAACAGCAATCAGGAGGCATAACATGAAGAAAACAAAAATTATCTGTACCATGGGACCGAACAGCGATGACAGAGAGGTCATGAAACAGCTGCTCTTAAACGGAATGGATGTTGCCCGTTTTAACTTCTCCCACGGAACACACGATGAGCAGAGAGCCCGCTACAAACAGCTCCGCGAGGTTGCGGAAGAGGTTGGAAAACCGGTAGCGGCTCTTCTTGATACAAAGGGACCGGAGATCCGTACCGGTGTATTAAAAGACGGAAAGAAAGTAACCCTGACAGCAGGCGAGGAGATCATCCTTACAACAGAGGATATCATCGGTGACGCAAAGAGAGTCCACATCAATTACAATGGCTTAAATGAGGACGTAACAGAGGGCAACGTGATCCTGATCGATGACGGCCTGATCGAGCTTCATGTTGAGCGTGTTGAGGGAACCGAGATCTACTGCAGGATCATGAACGGCGGCGAGCTTGGAGAGAGAAAGGGCGTAAACGTTCCGAACGTAAAGATCAAGCTTCCGGCGTTAACAGATAAAGATAAGGAAGATATCCGTTTCGGTATCGAGCTTGGGTTCGACTATATCGCGGCTTCCTTCATCCGTTCCGCAGACGCGATCCGTGAGATCCGCCAGATGTTAGACGAGGGCGGTTCCTCAATGGGAATCATCGCGAAGATCGAGAACGCTGAGGGACTTGAGAACCTTGACGAGATCATCGAGGCCAGCGACGGAATCATGGTAGCCCGCGGAGATCTGGGCGTTGAGATCGCACCGGAGAAGCTTCCGCACCTTCAGAAAATGATGATCAAAAAGTGCAGCGCCGCATGTAAGGTCGTTATCACAGCGACCCAGATGCTGGATTCCATGATCCGCAACCCGAGACCGACCCGTGCGGAGGTTTCCGATGTTGCGAACGCTGTATATGACGGAACAGATGTCGTTATGTTATCCGGTGAGACTGCAAACGGTAAGTACCCGGTCGAGGCATTAAAAATGATGGCTCATATCGTTGAGGAGACCGAGTCCCACATGAGCGGTGATTTCTACGAGAAGAGAACCGTATCCGATGATAACCGCCACAATATTTCCAATGCGGTGAGCTATGCGTCCGTCGCAACGGCACAGTCCCTTGATGCAGCGGTTATCATTGCACCGAGCATCAGCGGCTACACCGCGAGAATGCTTTCCAAGTGGCATCCGTCCACAAAACTTGTGGGAATGTCCCCGAGTATCTCTGCAGTCCGAAAGATGATGCTCTACTGGGGTGTAACTCCGTTCCAGGCAAAGAGAGCGGAATCCACTGACACTTTAATTGAGAACAGTATTGACATTTTAAAAGAGAATGGTATTGTAAAAACAGGCGATATCGCAGTTGTAACCGCAGGAGTCGTTGATTATGCGAAAAGACATGAGCCGGCTGCTTCTACAAACATCATGCGTGTTGTAAATATCGACTAACACTGACTAACGAAGGAGAGAACGTACATGGAGAAGAAACCGTTTGTAACGAAGGAACAGCTGGAGGAGATCGCGAAGACCTATCCGACCCCGTTTTATCTTTACGATGAGAAGGGAATCCGCGAGAATGCCCTGAAATTAAAAGAGGCATTTTCCTGGAATAAGGGATTCAGGGAATACTTTGCGGTAAAAGCGACACCGAATCCGTTTATTTTAAAAATACTTCAGGAGCTTGGATGCGGAACAGACTGCTCTTCCAAGACAGAGCTTTTAATGTCTGATGCTTGCGGTTTTTCCGGACATGACATCATGTTCTCATCCAACGATACACCACCGGAAGAGTTCAAGCTCGCATATGACCTCGGCGCGATCATCAACCTGGACGATTTCACTCATATCGAGTGCCTCGAGAAGACCATCGGAACGATTCCGGAGACGATCTGCTGCCGCTTCAATCCGGGTGGATTATTCAAGGTAGCGACCGATATCATGGATAACCCGGGTGACGCGAAGTATGGCATGACGGAGGCCCAGATCACAGAGGCTTATAAGATCTTAAAGGCAAAGGGCGCGAAGAACTTCGGTATCCACGCGTTCCTTGCAAGCAACACCGTGACGAACGAGTACTATCCGATTCTCGCGAAGATCCTCTTTGAGCTCGCAGTGAAGTTAAAGAAGGAGACCGGCGCTGATATCAAGTTCATCAACCTCTCCGGCGGAATCGGTATCCCGTACAGACCGGATCAGGAGCCGAATGATATCAAGGTTATCGGTGAGGGCGTAAGAAAGGTTTACGAGGAAGTTCTTGTTCCGGCAGGAATGGGCGACGTGGCGATCTTCACAGAGCTTGGCCGCTTCATGCTGGCTCCGTACGGCGCTCTCGTGACAAGAGCGATCCATGAGAAGCACACTTACAAGGAGTACATCGGTGTTGACGCCTGCGCGGTAAACCTGATGCGTCCGGCTATGTATGGCGCTTACCACCATATCACGGTTATGGGAAAAGAGAACGAGCCCTGCGACCACAAGTACGATGTGACAGGTTCCCTCTGCGAGAACAACGATAAGTTTGCAATCGACCGCATGCTTCCGAAGATCGATAAGGGCGACCTGCTCTTTATCCACGATGCAGGCGCACACGGATTCGCGATGGGTTACAACTATAACGGTAAATTAAAGAGCGCGGAGCTTCTTCTCAAGGAAGACGGCAGTGTCCAGATGATCCGCCGGGCGGAGACTCCGAAGGACTACTTCGCTACATTTGATTTCTGTGATATTCTCAAGAATGTGAAAAACGTGTAAGAAACAGACCGATGATCTGGACCGGTGTGGCCGGACAGCAGTTAAAAACAGAGAGACGGTACTTAGCCCTGGAATGAGTTGAGTGCCGTCTCTTTTTTGTACCAATGATCTGCACTCGCGGGAAGATATAGATTGTCGCAAGCGACCGCGCGAGGCGCCGATGGTGTCCAGAAAGAGGTTTTAAGTCTGGAAATTGGGAGATTTTTCCAGAAAAATGGCATGAAAAAACCCTGTACATATTGTACAGGGATTCATCATTTAGGATTTCAATTTCAAAAAGGTTTAGGATAAAGGATTTAAAATATCTCGTGCATTTCTTATGGTTAAAGTATAGCACATCACCCCGGAAAATGATTGTATATTCTTTGAATGAATTATTAAGATTTCTTTAAGATTCGGAAGCTGTTTTCGAAGAATGTGGAAAAGTGTCGGAAATACTGCAAATTGTGGGTGGGGATATGCACAGATGTATATTTTGGGCAGCAGCGCAAGACGAAGTGGTTATGAATATCCTGTAAGTAAGAGGAATAGAATAGAGGAATCTTACATGTGAACCATATTAAAGATCAGATCCGCTGCGGCGCGGCTTACCGCCTGGGACTCACTGGAAAAGGCATCGGCGTGGCGGTTTTGGATACCGGGATCTTTCTTCACCGGGATTTTGACAGCCGGGTGACCGGGTTCGCGGACATGGTGAATGGGAAGACCTTCGCCTACGATGACTGTGGGCATGGGACCCATATCTGCGGGATCATCGGCGGCAGCGGACGCATGTCCGGCGGGCGGTACAGCGGGATCGCGCCGGGCTGTGACCTCGTCATGGTGAAGGTCCTGGACCGGAAAGGAAATGGATATTCTTCGGACGTCCTGGCGGGAATCTCCTGGATTTTGGAGAGAAAGGAAAAGCTTGGCATCCGGATCTTAAATATATCGGTGGGTGCCTGCTCGAAGCGGGGGATGAGCGAAAATTCCGCCCTGGTGAAAGGCGTGAACCGGGCATGGGACGCCGGGCTTGTTGTTGTGGTGGCGGCGGGAAACAATGGTCCCAGGACCATGAGCATCACGACACCGGGGATCAGCCGGAAGGTGATCACGGTTGGCTGTTCGGACGATGACCGGGAGGTACTGGTGGGTGGAAACCGGATGGTGGATTATTCCGGCCGCGGCCCCACGGCGGCCTGCATCTGCAAACCGGATCTCGTTGCACCGGGCTGCAGCGTTGTGAGCTGCTCCAGCAGAGCCGACAAATATACCATCAAGAGCGGAACTTCCATGAGCACACCGATCGTCTCCGGAGCCGTCGCTCTTTTACTGGAACGGTTTCCGGACATGACAAATAAGGATGTGAAACTGAGACTGAGGGAAAGTTCGGTGGATATCGGGCTGCCGAGAAACCAGCAGGGATGGGGACTGTTGGATGTGGGGAAAATGATCGGAAAATAGATGTTGAAATATTTTTATGAGTGTGTTATATTACCTGTAAAGAGGTGTCACCGATAGACGGTTGATCCTGAACTTTATGTTGAAAAAATAACCGTTCGATTTGTCAGGTCGGGGCGGTTATTTTTTTGCATTTACAGTATCTTTTCCAAGCGTATACCCCAGTCCGAAACAAGCAAGACCGAAGCTCACGACCGCAATGAAATCAATAATGCTCATGGCATCCCCTCCTTTCCATAAGATTCCTTTACAGGTTCTATGTAATTCGGGGACCAACCGCCTACCGTTATGGTGACACCATGAGAAAATTCTACCATAATCTACAGATTCTATCAATCGACTCCAGTATAAAAACAACTCATTTTTTAATTATATTTTGTTCCTGTTTAAATACACAATTTTACACAGATTTTACATAACCCCTGTCAAGCATTTTACATTTCCTTGATATTCTGATACATGGTAAGAAAGAAATGTAAAAAGTTAATGAATGATCAAAATTTTGAAGAGGGGAAATTTATGGATTTTTTTGGTGTATTGACGATGCTTGGCGGGCTCGCGCTGTTCCTTTACGGAATGGAGACTATGGGAAAAGGTCTCGAAAAGCTTTCCGGTGGAAGACTGGAAAGAATTCTTGAAAAACTGACATCAAATCCGATCAAGGCGGTCCTTTTAGGAGCGGGAGTTACGGCGATCATCCAGTCGTCATCCGCAACCACCGTCATGGTCGTAGGTTTCGTAAACTCCGGTATCATGAAGCTGACCCAGGCGGTCGGCATCATCATGGGCGCGAACATCGGAACGACGGTGACGTCCTGGCTCTTAAGCCTTACCGGAATTGAGAGTGGAAATTTCTTTGTACAGCTGTTAAAGCCGACATCATTTTCACCGGTTCTGGCACTCATCGGCGTCTGTTTTATCATGTTCTCCAAGAAGGAGAAGAAAAAAGATGCCGGAACCATCATGATCGGTTTCGCGATTTTAATGACCGGAATGGAGACAATGAGCGGTGCCGTCAAACCGCTGGCAAATGTCCCGGAATTTACCGGAATCCTGACAATGTTCTCAAACCCGGTCCTCGGAATGATCGCAGGCGCTGTCCTCACAGCGATCATCCAGAGCTCCTCCGCGTCCGTCGGTATTCTTCAGGCGTTATGCGCCACAGGGGCGGTAAATTTCAGTACTGCGCTCCCGATCATTATGGGACAGAATATCGGAACCTGTGTGACAGCGATGCTCTCCGGTATCGGTGCCTCAAAGAACGCAAAGCGCGCGGCACTGGTCCATCTTTACTTTAATATTATCGGTACCGTTATTTTTATGATCGTCTTTTATACGATCAACGCGGTCGTTCATTTTTCCTTCCTGGACACAGCGGCAAGCGCTATGGGAATTGCCGTGATCCACAGCAGCTTTAATATTGCGGCAACGATCATGCTTCTTCCGTTCGGCAACGGTCTTGTAAAGCTTGCATGCCTCACGATCCCGGAAGAGAAGAAGGAAGCTCCGGCTCAGAATCAGGAAAAAGATGCGTTCCGCCTTCTCGATCAGCGTTTCCTCGACACGCCGGCTTTTGCGGTTGAGCAGTGCCGTCAGACGACGATCCAGATGGCGAAGCTTGCACGGGAATGCTTCTTCACGGCGGTGGATCTGCTTCACGGCTATGATGACGAAAAGGCAGCCCGTGTGGAGGCCCTGGAAAACCTTGTGGACCGCTATGAGGATGAGCTTGGAACTTACATGGTAAAGCTTGGCGGAAAGAACCTTTCCAAGTCAGACAGCCATACCGTATCCCTGCTTTTACACTGCATCGGAGATTTTGAGCGTATTTCCGATCACGGCATGAACCTGAAAGCTTCCGCAAAAGAGATGGAGGAAAAAGAAATGCAGTTCTCCAGCAAAGCGGAGAAGGAACTTGGCATATTCTTAGACGCGGTAAAGGAGATCCTGAATCTGTCTATCGATGCTTTCGAGACGAACAATACGGATGAGGCAGCCAGAGTGGAGCCTCTTGAGGAGGTCATTGACGATATCAATACCGTCGTAAAGGCAAACCATATCCGCAGACTTCAGAAGGGAAAATGCACGATCGAGCAGGGATTTGTGCTTTCCGATATTTCCATGAATCTGGAGCGTGTTTCCGACCATTGTTCCAACATCGCGGTCAGCGTCATTGAGATCGACCGTGACGGTTTTGATACCCACGGTTATCTTGATAACCTGAAGCGTGACGGAGATCCGCATTTCGCGGCGATGGTAGAGCAGTACCGCGACAAATATATGCTTCCGGTATAGGAAAATATGTAGTAGAATGTTTTTAGTGCTGAACAGTAATACAGAAAGTGAGACAGGAGGAAAGGACCATGGCTCTGATCTATGCGGTAGAAGATGATAAAAATATTCTGGAGATTGAGATGTTCGCGTTAAAGAACAGCGGATATCAGGTGGAAGGATTTGAATGTGCCCGCGATTTTTATAAAAAGCTGGAAGAGAAGCAGCCGGACCTTGCCCTTTTGGACATTATGCTGCCGGATGAGGACGGACTGGAGATCGTTGCAAAGCTCCGCCGTCGTCCGGAGACGAAAAAGCTTCCGATCATCATGGTGACGGCAAAGAGTACCGAGATCGACAAGGTAAAGGGACTTGATGTCGGAGCTGATGACTACCTGACAAAGCCTTTTGGTGTCATGGAGCTGATCGCCAGAGTAAAGGCGGTGCTCAGAAGGACGATGGAGGAAGATAAATTCCTGACACTGGGGGATATCTTCCTGGATGATGAGAAACATATGGTATACGTGAAGGATATTCCGTGCAGCCTGACATTTAAGGAATATGAGCTCTTAAAGCTCCTGCTCCACAATGCGGGGATCGTAGTGACACGAGAGATCATTTTAGAGCGGGTCTGGGGAATCGACTTTGAAGGTGAGTCGAGAACTCTGGACATGCATATCCGGACGCTCAGACAGAAACTCGGTGAAGCGGGTTCCATGATCCGCACTGTGAGAAATGTGGGGTATATGATCGAATGAAACGGAAAATCCATATGGAACTTCTGGCCACGGCAGTGTTCGCAATTTTGCTGACACTGCTGTGTGCCTTATTTGTTTTTTACGGGGTCTACCGGAAACAGGTCATCGGGGATCTGAAGGCTGATGCCCTCGTCATGAAAAATATGCACATCTTCGACGACATATCCGATCTGCACCCGGATGCCTACGACTTGAATCCGGATACGCTGCGCATCACGGTGGTGAATGCCAACGGGAGCGTTATTTTCGACAGCAACGCGGATTTTTCTGTGATGGATAACCATGAGTCTCGCCCGGAGATCTATATGGCGGCGAAGTCCGGAGAAGGAAGCGGAACCCGCCGGTCGACGACCCTGGATAAAAATCTGTTCTACTATGCGATCCGGCTGGATAACGGACGGATCTTAAGGATCGCGAGGGAGGGCGATAATATTTTTGCCCTGACCCAGAACATGATGATGACGGTAGTGGGAGTATTTGTCCTTCTCTTTTTCTTCTGTATCATGATGGCAAACTACTTTACGAAGAACCTTGTGGCACCGATTGAGCAGATGGCGGAGAATCTTTCGGAGCCGGGGACGAAGGCGGCCTACAAGGAGCTGGTACCGTTTATGAATAAGATCCGGCAGCAGCATGAAGATATCTTAAAGAGCTCTCAGGTCCGGCAGGAATTTACGGCGAACGTGTCCCATGAGCTCAAGACCCCGCTCACGGCGATCTCCGGCTATGCGGAACTGATCGAACACGGAATGTCCGGGGAGAATACGGAACGGTTTGCGTCGGAGATCCATAAAAACGCGGCGAGACTTCTGACCCTGATCAACGATATCATCCAGCTTTCCCAGCTTGACGGCGGAAAGAAAGATGTGGAGTATAGAGATCTGGATCTGTTTCCGCTGGCGAGAGAATGTGTGGACATGCTCCAGATGAATGCTCAGAAACAGAATGTGACGATCCGGGTACAGGGAGGAGAAGCGCCGGTTTTCGCGGACAAGCAGCTGATGGAGGAATTGATCTATAATCTTTGCGACAACGCGATCCGGTACAATAAAAAGGACGGAACTGTGACGGTGACGACAGGCATTGAGAACGGGCATACATTCCTTTCCGTGAAGGACACCGGAATCGGTATCTCTGCGGAACATCAAGAGCGTGTATTTGAACGATTCTACCGCGTGGATAAGAGCCGCTCGAAGGCGACGGGAGGAACCGGTCTGGGACTTGCGATCGTAAAGCACATCGTTGCCCAGCACGGGGCAAAATTGACCCTTGAGAGTGAGCAGGGAAAGGGAACAGAGATCCGTGTAGAGTTCTCGGAGGCGTTAAAGCAGCATGAGCTTGAAACTGCAAAACAGCGTCAGGAGGCTCATGCGGAGCGGTCAGAAAATGGTTCGTCAGATTGAAGCAAAAGACAGATGATCTGTTGGTCATATGTGACAATATTTACAAAAATTACAAAATTTGCCGCATTACTTCAAAAACACGTTGATACAGAAGGAAAACTGTGATAGTATGTAACACATAAGTGCAGTCCGGGCGGACAAACGTCCGCCTGGACACTCTGGAGAGTCTCCGTATGGAGCGCCGAAGGTGTAAGACCGGTTCATGTCCATGGTACCGGTCGATCTCTCAGGCAAAAGGACAGGGCATACAAATAACCACAATGGGGCAACTCCCCGTTGTATGCAAATGTTCTACTCTTTGGAGAGCTGATCAATATCAGCTCTTATTTTATTGCATGGAAATTCAGAGGGGATATTCCATGCTGCCGGACAGCCGGAAATTTAAAGAAAAGGCTGGCGGCTATGATGGTGAAAGAGGAGGATAATTAAAATGGACACACTGATGCAGCTTGTAACAAAGGGAAATGATTTTCTGTGGAGCTTTCTCCTGCTCGTTCTCTTATGCGGAACCGGACTTTACTATACGATCCGCCTGAGATTTATCCAGGTCAGAAAGTTCGGAGAGGGCGTCCGTCAGGTATTCGGGCATTTCAGCATGAACGGTGAAAAGCACGAAAAAGGCGAGATGACTCCGTTCCAGTCCATCGCGACAGCCATCGCGGCTCAGGTAGGTACAGGAAATCTTGCCGGAGCAGCGACCGCCCTCATCGGCGGAGGTCCGGGCGCAATCTTCTGGATGTGGGTCAGCGCATTCCTCGGAATGGCGACGATCTATGGAGAGGCAGTTCTGGCACAGACATATAAGACAGAGGTAAACGGTGAGGTGACAGGAGGTCCTGTCTACTACATCAAGGCGGCGTTCAAGGGCACATTCGGAAAGGTGCTCTCCACTCTGTTCGCAGTATTTATTATTCTTGCTCTGGGCTTTATGGGAAATATGGTTCAGTCCAATTCCATCGGGGCAGCGTTTGTGGAAGCATTTCAGGTATTCCATGTGGAGCTTTCACCGGTGATCGTCGGTGTAGTCGTCGCAGTGATCGCGGCGGTGATCTTCCTTGGAGGAACAAAGAGTCTGGCAACGGTAGTTGAGAAGATCGTTCCGATCATGGCCGGTGTTTATATCGTCGGCAGCCTGGTCCTGATCTGCATGAACATCACGGCTCTTCCGGCAGCGTTCCTTTCCATTATCGAGGGTGCGTTTGCACCGGAAGCAGTTCTCGGCGCAGGCGCTGGAATCACGGTGCGTGAGGCGATCCGCTATGGTGTTGCCCGCGGTCTCTTCTCAAACGAGGCAGGTATGGGATCCACCCCGCATGCCCATGCGAGAGCGAAGGCGGAATCTCCACATCATCAGGGGCTCTGTGCAATGGTCAGCGTGTTCATCGACACATTTATCGTCCTGAACCTGACGGTATTCTCTGTCCTCACAACAGGCGTTATGAGCACAGGAAAGGACGGCACCGCGCTCACTCAGGCGGCATTCATGAAGGGCTTCGGCAGCGCGGGGATCATCTTCGTTGCAGTCTGCCTGTTCTTCTTCGCGTTCTCCACGATCTTAAGCTGGCATTTCTTCGGACTTGTGAATGTGAAGTATTTATTCGGCGAGAAGGCATCAAAGCTCTACTCCCTGATCGTTGTTGTCTGCATCGTGATCGGTTCCTGCCTGAAGCTGGAGCTTGTATGGTCCTTAGCGGACTTCTTCAACGGGCTTATGGTCATTCCGAATGTTCTGGCGCTTCTGGCGCTCAGCGGACTGGTAGCGCGGGCTTCGAAGGAGAGATAGGAAGTCCTGGCGTGAGCCGGATGGGAATACATATATAATAAATAGGATAGAATGGCGGCAGAACATGTATTGCGGGCATGGGCTGCCGCCTTTTGTTGTTTACGCGGAGCATGGGGAAGGAAGCTGTGAGGCGGATATTGGAGATCAGACAAATTTTTCATGGCTGACCAGGTAAAAAATGAGGGTCTGAATTTGTGGAGAATGCCGATTGACAGGGCGAAGGAATTTCGATATAGTACGGGTATCTGAAATCGTTCTGGGAGGTCTGTCCCGGATAGCAGATAGTTCATGATGCGGGAAAGCATCGTCCTGGCGGCGGATCGCTGCAGGCCTCAGTGAGAAGATAAGATAGAAAGAAGTAAAGGACAGGCAGAAGGGTATTTTATGACAGCGGAGAGCAAAAAGTCTGGTATTGAAACGTGGGGATCTGCCGGAGAGGGGATGAAGTATGATGGTGTTACTGTGCGCGGGTAGGGATTTTCTGAACTGAAAAATCCGTACAATACAGTGGCGGTAGTGGATTTTTCCGATTTGGAATGCGAAGCATCAGCAAAATCAGTTGCTGTTTGCGCAAGGCGTGGACAGTAACTGCGAATTGATCAAAAGCGGTCGGAATGATAAGAAACAGTTGACTTTTTACATGGATTATATTATGATTAACAGGTACAGAACATTTGTTCGCATACGGCACTCCGCTTTCGTGGACGTGAAGTATGTGAAGAAATATGCGGATTGAAAAATCAGTGATTATTGGATATCCGGGGGCGCGGAAAAGACTGCGGGGCCGGATCTTGGAGGAAGAATATGAATAAAGATGATAAATTAAAAGCCCTTGACGCGGCTCTCACACAGATCGAAAAAGCTTATGGAAAAGGTTCCGTTATGAAGCTCGGTGATTCCGGTGCGAATATGAATATCGAGACGGTTCCGACGGGGTCTCTAAGCCTTGATATCGCCCTCGGACTCGGCGGCCTTCCGAAAGGACGTGTCGTTGAGATCTACGGACCGGAGTCCAGTGGTAAAACAACGGTCGCTCTCCATATGGTAGCGGAAGTCCAGAAGCGCGGCGGGATCGCCGGATTTATCGACGCTGAGCACGCTCTCGATCCGGTATACGCGAAGAATATCGGAGTTGATATCGACAATCTCTATATCTCCCAGCCGGATAACGGCGAGCAGGCCTTAGAGATCACAGAGACGATGGTGCGTTCCGGTGCTGTTGATATCGTGATCGTGGACTCTGTAGCGGCACTTGTTCCGAAGGCGGAGATCGACGGCGATATGGGTGACTCCCACGTCGGCTTACAGGCCCGCCTGATGTCCCAGGCCTTAAGAAAACTGACCGCCATCATCAGCAAGACAAACTGTATCGTGATCTTTATCAACCAGCTCCGTGAGAAGGTCGGCGTTATGTTCGGAAACCCGGAGACGACCACTGGTGGACGCGCCCTTAAGTTCTACTCTTCCGTTCGTCTTGACGTAAGAAGAACCGAGTCCTTAAAGCAGAGCGGCGAGGTGATCGGAAACCACGTCCGCGTAAAAGTTGTAAAGAATAAGATCGCGCCGCCATTTAAAGAGGCAGAGTTTGATATTATGTTCGGAAAAGGAATTTCCCGAGAGGGCGATGTCCTGGATCTGGCTGCTGACGCAAATATCGTCGAGAAGAGCGGTTCCTGGTACGCGTATAAGGGAGCGAAGATCGGTCAGGGACGCGAGAACGCGAAGACCTACCTTGCGCAGAATCCGCTGATCTGCGAGGAGATCGAGAACCAGGTGAGAGAGCTTCACGGACTGGAAGCGCAGCATGTTGCCCCGGGTGAGGCAGATGCGGCACCGGCGGTTAATGAGGCTGAGGCAGTTGACGAGTAATAAAAATAATGATGAAAAAGAGAACTGTCTGGCGGGTACGGAACTTTAGAAAGAAGCTTGAGACGGGAAGGCAGTTCTGACAGGAAAGCATAGATGAAAGAATGGCAGCAGGAAGAGCACCGGGAGCAGAAAATGTATGCCGGTGCGGATGGAGACGCGGTTCCGGAGGAGTTCCGGGAGGCGCGGAACAAAGGTCTCTACTATCTTCAGTTTTCCGGAAAAACAGAAAATGAAATGCGCAAGAAGCTGGCGGAACAGGGGTTTTCGCCAGCCTCTGTTGAAGATGCGGTTCTTTTTCTGAAACACTACCGGTATTTGGACGATGAGGACTACGCGAGGCGGTATGTGGAGAAAAACGACCACAAAAAGAGCATCCGCCAGATGAAATTTGATCTCCGCCAGAAAGGCGTCAGTGACGATCTGGTGGAGATGGTCTTTGAGGATATGGAGGTGGACGAGTCTGCCCAGATCCTTGGACTTTTGAGAAAGAAAAATTACGACCCGGAAGAACCGGATCCCGCGAAACGCCAGAAGATCTACGCATTTCTGGCGCGAAAAGGTTTTTCCTACGACGCGATCAACAGTGCGATGAAGCAGTGGGAATAGGGCTGTTTCCGGCCCCAAAGGACAGGATATGACAGGCTTCGTGGGGATGCACAGAAGTACCCGGAATGAGGGCATTATACTTGACATAATGCATAAAACAGTTTAAAATTGAAGTGTTGTAATTAGTACAATGAAAACTAAATAAAGGAGGTGCTCCTGTGTCACCAATAATCAGCGTTATTATAACAGCAATTATTGTGGCTCCTATTACCTGGGTCGTGGCTGTCGCTTACCGCAAGAACAGTTATGAAAGCAAGATCGGTAGCGCAGAGGAAAAATCCAGAGAAATAATAGATGAAGCATTGAAGGTCGCCGAGACGAAGAAGAAAGAAGCTCTCCTGGAAGCGAAGGAAGAGAATTTAAAAGCGAAAAACGAGCTTGAAAAGGAAACCAGAGAACGGAGAGCCGAGATCCAGCGTTATGAGCGCCGCGTACTGAGCAAAGAGGAAAACCTCGACAAAAAATCTGAGGCAATGGAGAGAAAAGAATCCAGTCTTGCCGCGAAGGAAGAGACTTTAAGAAAGCGTTCTTCCGAGGTCGAGGAATTATTTGCTAAGGAGCAGGAAGAACTGGAGAAGATCTCCGGACTTACCAGCGAGCAGGCGAAGGAATATCTTCTGAAATCCGTAGAGGAAGATGTAAAACACGACACCGCAAAGCTCATCAAGGAATTAGAAGCCAAAGCAAAGGAAGAAGCTGACAAGAAAGCCAAAGAATATGTGGTTACCGCCATCCAGAGATGTGCAGCTGACCATGTGGCTGAGACTACAGTTTCTGTCGTTCAGCTCCCGAGCGATGAGATGAAGGGTCGCATCATTGGACGTGAGGGACGTAATATCCGTACTCTCGAGACAATGACAGGTGTGGAACTCATTATCGATGATACACCGGAAGCTGTCGTATTATCCGGTTTTGATCCGGTAAGACGTGAAGTTGCAAGAATTGCTCTTGAAAGACTGATCGTGGATGGACGTATCCATCCGGCGAGAATCGAAGAGATGGTGGAGAAAGCGCAGAAGGAAGTTGAAAACATGATGCGCGAGGAAGGTGAAGCCGCAATCCTTGAGGTCGGCATTCACAATATCCATCCGGAGCTCGTCAAGCTCCTCGGCAAGATGAAATTCAGAACCAGCTATGGTCAGAATGCATTGAAGCATTCCATCGAGGTCGCACAGTTATCCGGTTTACTGGCAGCCGAAATTGGTGTTGACGTCAGAATGGCAAAGCGTGCCGGCTTATTACATGACATTGGAAAATCCGTTGACCATGAGATGGAAGGTTCCCATGTACAGCTCGGATCTGAACTCTGTAAGAAATACAAAGAGTCCCCGATCGTTATCAATGCTGTGGAATCCCACCATGGCGATGCTGAGCCGACGAACCTTATTTCCTGCATCGTTCAGGCAGCAGATACGATCTCCGCTGCAAGACCGGGTGCAAGAAGAGAAACGTTGGAGACATACACGAACCGCTTAAAGCAGCTTGAGGATATCACAAACTCCTTCAAGGGAGTAGACAAGTCCTTTGCGATCCAGGCGGGACGCGAAGTGCGCATTATGGTAGTACCGGAGCAGATCAGCGATGACGATATGGTTCTTCTCGCAAGAGATATATCCAAGAAGATCGAAGAGAGCCTGGAGTATCCGGGACAGATCAAAGTCAACGTGATCCGCGAGTCCAGAGTTACCGATTACGCGAAATAAAAATGAAAGCCGTTGCTGTGCAGAGAGAATCTGTATGGCAGCGGTTTTTTTAACAGGAAATTTAGAAGTCTCTGTGCTGCCGAAGCTTTTGCAATATGAGCAAAGATTGGTCTGCTGCAGATGAGAGATAACAGAGAATATAAAACAGGAGGTAATATTGATATGGCAAAGATTGGTTTTATCGGAATGGGAAACATGGGAACCGCTATCATGCGGGGACTTTTAAAGACATATAAGCCGGAAGAGCTGCTTTTCACAAGCGCCCATGAGGCGAAGATGCAGAAAATTACGGAGGAGACAGGTGTTGCCCATGTCTCAACAGCAACGGACTGCGCAGAGCAGGTAAAATACCTGGTGCTGGCAGTAAAGCCGCAGGTACTTCCGACAGTTTTTAAGGAATTAAACGGAAAGATCAGGAAAGATCAGGTTGTGATCTCCATCGCGGCCGGATATGCGATCGCGGATCTCCAGGCAGGTCTCGGAGACAGCGCGAGAATCGTCCGCTCCATGCCGAATACACCGGCTATGGTCGGCGAGGGAATGTCCGGGGTGAGCTACGATGAGGCGCTGTTTACCGATGAGGAAAAGGATGTCATCGACGGATTCTTTACTTCCTTCGGAAAGATGGAGAAAGTGGATGAGAAGCTGATGGATGTTGTTGGAAGCGCCAGTGGCTGCTCCCCGGCCTATGTATACATGTTTATCGAGGCGCTGGCTGACGGCTGCGTAAAGAACGGACTCCCGCGCCAGGCCGCTTACAAGATGGTTGCCCAGGCCGTTTTAGGAAGCGCGAAGATGGTCCTTGAGACAGGAAAACATCCGGGCGAATTAAAGGATATGGTATGCTCACCGGGAGGAACCACTATCGAGGGACTTGCTGCCCTTGAGGAGAACGGATTCCGCGGTGCGATCATTAAGGCGTGTGATGCAAACTTTGAGAAGAATAAAAAGTTAAAAGGCTGATAATTACGTGAAAGACACGGAAATTTCCGTAGCAGTGTGAAAAATGTAAAAAAATAAGTTCTGAGCAGAGGAAAATACTGCAGGGTAATTCCGCAGAATAGAAAATCTGAGAGGAATTGTTTAGAATGTCTGTTAAGGCAGTTAACAGATACATTCATGAAAGGAAAAGACTTTAGTATGGAAAAAACAACTCGTTTAAAACGTGATCTTGCATACACCGGAACGATCTTAAAGATCTACCGGGATACCGTTGTCGCGAACGGAATCGAGGAAGAGTATGATTATATCCACCACGATGGCGCGGCAGCCGTTCTACCGGTGACAAAGGATGGAAAGATCCTCATGGTGCGTCAGTACCGGAACGCCTTAGACCGGTTCACGCTGGAAATTCCGGCAGGAAAACTTGATGCGCCGGATGAGCCGAAGATCGAGTGCGCGGCGAGAGAACTTGAGGAGGAGACAGGATTCCGCAGCGAAACCCTGGAATTCCTGATGACAGTCAACACGACAGTGGCTTTCTGCGATGAGCAGATCGGTGTCTATATCGCAAAAGACCTGATCCCGTCAAAGCAGCATCTCGATGCGGACGAGAGTATTGATGTGGAAGAGTGGGAAGTAAAGGATCTTCTTGATATGATCTACACCGGCAAGATGACAGACGCGAAGACGATTGCGGCAATCCTTGCGTACGCTCAGAAAGAGGGAATTCGATAGAAAAAACGGCAGAAGCCAGTAACCGGAAAGTGTCAGTGAGGATAGGGCTGGCTGCCTGTGGAAAGATTGCTGCAATTAGAAAAAAGCCTGGTAACTGTTCAGCAGGTCTGCGCACTTGCTGCGCTGACCGTAAGAAAACATAGGCTGGAAGGCAAAAATCCCATCAGCGGAGCTGATCTGGAATGGATTTTTGCACGTAACTATGAAGGTACTGAATAGTTACAAATCCTGTGGATAAAGTAGGCCCATATGCGCATACATTGTGAAAAAGGAACATGGACGGTATCGCTATGGCCGGAATTCACAGGCATCGGAGATTTTGGGACAGTCAGATGTTCTGGCTGTCCTTTTTTTTATTCTTGGGGACCGTTCTGGGGACAGTTTTCTTCAATAAGATGAGCGCAGAGATGAAAAGCACACTTGAAAGCTGGTTCTCCGGGATCCTCACATCATCGGAGATCGTGTCGGCGGACCGGTATAGTCTGTTTGTGGGAGTATTGAAAAAACGGTTTGTGTGGATTTTATTGGGAATTCTGATCTGCCAGGCAGTTTTTGCCAGAATCCTGTTTTACGCGGGAGCAGTCTATCTGGCATTTACATCCGCAATCGCTGTCTGTGTGTTGACGATGCATGCGGGAATTTATGGGATCCTGCGCTTTTTCGGACTTGTATTTCCGCAGGGATTCTTTTATACACTGGCGGCTTACCTTTTATGGATCATGGTCGTGGAGCAGGCGGATGGAAAAGAGAAAATCAGGTTATGGATGATGGTATTTTTTATGGTGCTTGGAATTATATCTGAGATATTCATAAATCCAAATTTTTCAGCGCTGATCTTCCAAATGTTTTAGAAAGGCATATCTGAAAATCTTGGATTTGAATTAGGACGTCAACGGAAGAGACAATATCTGACGAAAGGCGTTGAAGGCGTGGTACGGTAGTCAGGAAAATGGGGGCGGAAAAGTGGAATTTTCCCAGGAAATACGCGGCTTTCAGCCCTTTTTTTTATAAAAAAATTTTGCGCATTTTGACAAGATATTGCCATTGTGGATATATATAGTTCCATATCTAGCGATTAGTTATGTAAAATAGTCTAAAATGGGATCCAAGTGGGAAAAATCCGTTTGATTTTGCCCTAAAATGGGACTATAATGTAGAAAAATACTGGTTTTGCCGGGAAAAACAGCGTATCGGGGGATGGTGGAAGACTTAGGCCTATGTCCCCTGTTTCCCAAAGGCAGACATCGTGAAACTAAAAAACAGATAGAGTATAAACGTGTATAGACACAGGTGCTGAAAATTTCGAACAGAAAAATTTTGTGTAACTGTTCTGTGGATTTGCGCACTTACTGCGCTGACCAGGAGAAAACATAAGCTGGTGAAGCTGCTGAATAGTTGTGATTTCGTATAGGATCGTGAAAAGCGCGGATAACTGTGTCTGGAAATGAACGGGGAAAAGGTATGAGAGAGGAAATTCAAACCTTCATAAACTATATGGAGGAAGAAAAACACGCGTCAAAAAATACAACGCTTTCTTATCAGAGAGATCTGTTAAAAATGGCAGATTATCTGGAGGAAAACGGAATCACAGACTGCGGGAAAGTGACAAAGACGGCGTTAAATTCCTATATCCTTTTCCTGGAGAAAGAAGGAAAAGCAGCGTCGACAGTTTCGAGGGCACTGGCATCCACGAGATCGTTCTTTGGCTGGCTGTTTAAGGAAGGAAAGATCCGCCGTGATCCGGCAGATTCGATGCATGCGCCGAAGATCGAGAAAAAGGTGCCTGTGATCCTCACAGTTGACGAGGTGACGAAACTCCTGGAGCAGCCGTCCGGCGCGAATCCGAAGGAGATCCGCGATAAGGCAATGCTGGAACTCTTATACGCGACAGGGATCCGCGTGACGGAACTTGTGAATCTGAAGCTCTCCGATGTAAATATGTCCATCGGCTTTATCACCTGCCGCGATGAGCACAAGGAGCGGATGATTCCCTTTGGCCATGCGGCGAAGGACGCTCTTGCGAAATATCTGGAGTCTGCCCGTGAGACATTTTTAAAAGGAACACGATCGGAACTGCTGTTTACAAATTACAGCGGCAGAGCTATGAGCCGTCAGGGATTCTGGAAGATTATCAAATACTACGGGGACCGGGCAGGAATCGAGGAAGACATTACACCCCACACTCTGCGCCATTCTTTCGCGGCGCACCTCTTAAGCAATGGCGCTGACATGCGTGCCGTCCAGACCATGATGGGTCATTCCGACCTGGCATCCACCCAGATGTACACGGCATATGCCATGGACAACGCGGTCAGAGAGACGTACCAGGGAGCGCATCCAAGAAAGTAAAAGTGAAAACTTAGGCTGGAAGGTAAAAATCCCATCGGCGAAGCCGATTTGGAATGGATTGGAGAAGGAAAAACGCTTACTGGTCATCAGTAGTTGTTTATAAAATATGAAAAGAGCACCTGCGGCTTCAATGTTTTGGAAAATTCCTTAAAACATTGGAGCGCAAAGCTGCTCTTTTTTCTATTTTACATGTGTGGTTTTCAGCATACAGATTCAAAGGAAGCTTTTTACTGCCCTATTTCTGATCGATCTTCGCGAGAATACTTCTGGCAACGGATAAGCCATTCGCGGATGCCTGCTGAAGTCCGCGGGTCACGGACGCACCGTCACCGATAGCGCGGAGACCGTGGATGTTTGTCTCGAAGTCCTTATCGACAACGACCTTGTTGGAGTAGAATTTAACCTCCACTCCGTAAAGCAGTGTCTCATCGCTGGCGATACCCGGAGTTACCTTGTCGAGGGCCTTTAACATCTCCTTGATGTCCACCATGATGCGGTGCGGGAGAACTAAGGAAAGGTCGCCCGGAACGGCATCCTTTAAGGTCGGGATGATGTTGTTTCTGCAGAGACGTTCCTCCGTGGTGCGGCGGCCTCTCTGGAAATCGCCGAAGGTCTGGACCAGGATCTTTCCGTCGCAGAGCATGTTGGACAGCTGGGCGATATGTTTGCCGTACTCGATCGGGGTCTTGAAGGGTTTCGTGAAGTTCTTGGAAACCAGGATCGCGAAGTTTGTGTTGTTTGTCTTATATTCTTTTGATTTATAAGCGTGGCCGTTTACGACAGCCAGACCATTTTCGTAATATTCGGTAGCAACCTCACCGGACGGGTTCGTACAGAAGGTGCGGACCTTATCGTCGAAGGTCGGTGTGTAGTATACAAGCTTTGCCTCGTAGAGGTTCTTGTTGAGGAACTCCATGACCTCGTCGCGGACCTCAACACGGACGCCGATGTCGACGGTTCCGACTTCTGTATCGATTCCGTGGTCATCGCAGATGTGGGAGAACCAGTCGGAGCCTTCACGTCCGATGGCGGAGACGATCTCATCTGCGTAGTATGTCTCATCTTTATCGGTGATAACACCCTTTGCGGCACCGTCCTCGATGATGATATCCTTGACCATGGTGTTGAATTCCATGTGGATTCCGTTGGCGAGAAGGTGTTCCTGCAGTCTTGTGTAGATCTTATAGCCTTCCTCGGTTCCGAGGTGGCGGATCGGGCATTCGATGAGTTTTAAGTTTGCATTGATGGCTTTCTTGCGGATCTTGCGGATCTCCTGCTGTTTGTCAACGCCGTAGACGTTCTTGTCAGCGCCGAACTGCAGATAGATATCGTCGGATTCCCTGATGAGCTCTGTCGCTTTATCGTATCCTAAGATCTCCGGCAGATTTCCGCCGACATCCGGGGAAAGGGAGAGCTTGCCGTCGGAGAAAGCTCCTGCTCCGGCGAAACCGGTGGTGATAGAACATGGTTTGCAGCCCACGCACACCTTTGTTTTTCTCTTCGGACAGACACGTTTCTCGATCGGTCTTCCTTTTTCAATCATTAAAATATTCAGTTCAGGTTTTTCTTTGATCAGCTCATACGCGCAGAAGATTCCGGACGGGCCCGCGCCGATGATGATCACGTCAAAATGTTCTCCGGATTTCATATCACAAGTCTCCTTTCGGGTGAGTGGATAATTTCTGTACACATCATTTCTATTCTACCATGGAAGTTTCAGCGATGCAAGCAAACGGCGGCAGATCAGTACAGAGTGATATAGAGTTAAGATGCTTTACATGGGCAGTCATTTTCTGCATGGAACATATCAACATTCCCCGCAAAGATTCCGTTTAGTCTGTAAAAAACAACGAAAAATATTGAAAATGGGTATTGACTTTAGGTAAAAATAGGATATAATCAACTCATAGGTTGTCTGACAAGTAAAAGAACAATCTTATCCGCCCAACAAGCAGAATAATAAAGAAGCAGGTAACGCGCGAGGATGAAAATAAAAACAGTCAATATTACGGATCAGGTCGTTGAGTATCTGAAGGAAAATATTGAATCCGGAAAATGGAACATCGGCGAAAAGATTCCGTCTGAAAACCAGATGGTTATGGAACTTGGAGTCAGCCGTTCCAGTATCCGATCGGCACTTCAATATCTGATCGGGATTGGTGTTCTGAAAAGCTATCAGGGAAAAGGAACGTTCCTGATCAACACTCAGGTTGAAAACTGGGACGAGGCAGAATACAAGATCACATCGGAAGATTGTATGGATATCTGCAAAGTACTGGAATTCAGAAAGATTCTGGAGCCGGGGGCATGCGTACTCGCAATGGAAAACTGCGATGAAAAAACAGTTGCCGCTCTGGAAGTTTATCTGGAACAGATGAAGGAATTTAAAGGAGACCGAGCGAAATTTGTCCGTGCAGACCTGAAATTTCATGAAGTTATCAGCCGGACCTCCGGCAATCCGCTTCTGGAAAAGAGTCTTCATAAAGTTTTTCTGGAATCCAGAAAGAACCATGAACAAATGAATGAGTTGTTCGGATATGAGACGGGACTTCACTACCACACGGAGATACTGGAAGCATTTAAAAATCATGATGCAGAAAGGGCTCGTGACGTAATGGAACAGCATCTTGGTGGTTCGATTGAGACATTGAAGATGTCTGGAAAGATCGAAGATCGTGAAGGCGGAACAGGAAAAAAATAAGCAATGAGTAAAACAGGGTGTCGGTTGCAGCGCAAAAGGCACCTTGATAATAAAACCAAACTTGTATGATGAGTAACAAGTTAAGAGACAATCAAGACAACTTGAAAATCTGCAAAATCAATAAACTGATTATGGCAACGTCTTATAAATAAAAGGATGAGGAGGAATATGGGATGTCAGTAAAGATTAGGGATATCCGGGTGATCTGTACGGCACCAGAAGGAATCAATCTTGTGGTCGTAAAGATCGAGACAAATCAGCCGGGGCTGTATGGACTTGGCTGCGCAACCTTTGCTTACCGCCATCTGACGGTAAAGCATCTGATTGAGGAGTATATGAAGCCGCTGCTTGTAGGGCGTCCGGTTGAAAATATCGAGGAGACCTGGCAGCTGATGCATCAGAACGGCTATTGGAGAAATGGCCCGATCGAGAATAACGCGATTTCCGGAATCGACATGGCGCTTTGGGATATCAAGGGAAAGATGGCAGGGATGCCGTTATACGAGTTGTTTGGAGGAAAAGTAAGGGAAGGAATTCCGGTCTACCGTCATGTGGACGGCCGGGACATTAATGAGATCTGCGAGAATATTCAGATGTATCAGGAAATGGGGATTACCCACTTAAGATGCCAGTGCGGCGGTTACGGCGGACTTCCTTATGGACAGACACCTGAGACAGCACCAGAAGGCGCACATGATGGATTGTATCTCGATTCTAAGAAATACATCCGCGATACAATCCAGTTATTTGAACAGATTCGAGCGAAGATCGGTTACGATATGCAGCTTGTGCATGATGTCCATGAGCGGATTGCTCCGGCTGATGCGGTGGCGCTTGCGAAAGGTCTTGAACCGTTTGATCTTTTCTTTCTGGAAGATCCGGTTCCGTTAGAGCAGCTCTCCTGGCTTAGAAATTTAAGACAGCAGACGAGCATCCCGATCGCGCAGGGGGAACTGTTCAACAATCCGTATGAATGGAGAACCGTGATCGCAGAACAGCTCATCGATTTCATCCGTGTTCATATCAGCCAGGTTGGAGGAATTACACCGGCGAGAAAGCTTCAGATCTTTGCGGAGCAGTTTGGTGTTCGGACAGCATGGCACGGACCGGGGGATATGTCTCCGTTAGCCCATGCAGCAAATATCCACATCGACCTTGCGGCACAGAATTTCGGTGTTCAGGAATGGTCCGGGATCGAACCGCCGAACTTTGTGATTCAGGAATTAAAAGGACCGCACGGCGCGCTTCTTGATGTATTCCCAGGTATGCCGGAGTATCGGAAAGGCTATGTTTACGCGAATGATAAGCCAGGCCTGGGCGTCGATATCGATGAAACTGAGGCGGCAAAGTATCCGTGTGAAAACACCGTGACAACGTGGACACAGACAAGAGGACGTGACGGAGCACTTGTAACTCCGTAGATTTTCGGAAAAGGGAAAGGAGCTTAAAGAGGAATGAGCAAAAAGTCATCAGCTCTCGCCGCTGCAGGAATTCTCGCAGCAGCAGTTGTACTCAGCGGATTCAGCATCTACAAGGACAGTCATCAGAAGAACAGCACAGACGGAACGATCACGCTTCGAATGGCACAGACATCCTCGCAGACCGGAGCTATCGGACAGGCGATGGATCATTTCGCAGACAGGATCTATGAGGAGACCGGGGGAAAATATAAGATCGAGACTTATCACAATGGTCAGCTCGGTGCAGAGATCGATACGATCGAAGGCTGTCAGATGGGAACGATCGATATCGCAGTCGTAAACCAGTCTACGATCGGAAACTTCATCAGTGATTTCCAGGCGCTGGACATTCCGTACCTGATCACATCGACAGATCAGGCAGATGCAGTGTTCCTTGGTGATATTGGAACAAGATTTTTAGACAAGCTTTCCGGTGTTCAACTTTATGGACTTGGAATCTGGGAATCCGGTTTCCGAAACCTGACAAACAGCAAGCGTGATATCAACTCCGTAGACGATGTTTCTGGTCTTAAGATCAGGACTATGGAGAATCAGGTACATATCGCATTCTGGAAAGCCATGGGAGCCGACGCGACACCGATGTCCTGGGGCGAGGCGTACACCGCGCTTCAGCAGGGCGCTCTCGATGGACAGGAGAATCCGGCAACGGTTATTCTGACAAACAACGTCGCACAGGTCAACAAACATCTTGCGATCACGGAACATGCGTATTCGACCGTATTCCTCGTTATGAGTCCGGAAACCTGGGCATCCTTCGATGATGAGACAAAACAGATCTTTACAGACGTCATGGCAGAATGCAGTATCAGTGAGAGAGAGCTGAGCCGGAAGATGGATGGAGAAGCTGTTGACCAGTTAAAGGAACAGGGAATGACCGTCACATATCCGGATAAACAGCAGTTTATCGACAAGGCGGCAGACCTGTATGCGCAGTGGGAAGACCAGTATGGTGATATGATCTCTGAGATTCGGGCACTGTCAGTAAATCAGTAGGAGGTGCGTTATGGAAAAATTCGCGGCAGCCTTTAAAAAGGTACAGAAAATCAATAAAGCGATCATCGGCGCAGTCCTTTTACTGATGATCGGAGTTGTATTCTTACAGACATTTTGCAGATTTGTTATATTTAAGAGCCTGACATGGTCGGAGGAACTTTCCAGATATCTGTTTGTGGCATTGATCGTTCTTGGAATCAACCTCGCGGCGACAGATCATCTGTTTGTCCGCATTGAGCTGATCGACGGATACCTGAAAGGAAAAGCACAGTATGTTATGGATGTGATCCGGAAAGGAATCGCCATTTATGTTAGTTTGATTCTTATGTACAGCGGCTACGGGCTTATTGAGATCGGTGGATACCAGATCAGCCCGGCAATGGGAATTCCAATGAGCCTGCTTTACGGGATCATGTTTATCGGATTTATTATGAATTTCCTCGCATTGATCGTAGATACCTGGGAGGAATTTGGAAAAGAGAAGGAGGTAGGCTGATGCAGACTGCAGCTATTGCTTTGATCGTTGTCCTGCTTGTCGGCATGGCATGCGGACTTGAAATTACATGGGCATTGGGGTTATCATGTATTGCAGCGGTTCTTCTTGACCCGAAGCTTACATTTGTAGTGATCGCACAGAGAATTTTCGCAAACTCCAACAGCTTTTCCATGCTGGCGATCCCGGCATTCATGCTCGCCGGTGACGTTATGTCAAAGGGCGGACTTTCCAAACGTCTCGTTGCCTTTGCAGATTCCCTCGTCGGCTGGATCTCCGGCGGAATCTCCCTGGTATCTATCGTTGCCTGCACATTCTTTGCAGCAATTTCCGGTTCCTCTGTTGCTACAACAGCGGCCATCGGCGGACTGATGTACCCGGAGATGGTAAAGCGCGGCTATCCGGAATCTTATGCGGCAGCCGTTCAGGCGATCGGAGGAACACTTGGAATCGTAATTCCGCCGAGTATCGTGCTCGTTATTTACGGTAATATCACAGGAACAGACGTAGGCGCACTCTTAATGGCCGGCATTCTTCCCGGTGTTGTCTGCAGCGTTTTTCTTTGCCTCTATGCTTACTACAAAGCAAAGAAATGCGGATTCCCGAAATCCGACAAGTTTTCCTTCAAGAGATTTCTTGTTTCCTTTAAAGACGCAGTATGGGCGCTGATCATGCCGGTCATCATTCTCGGAGGTATTTACGCCGGAGTCTTTACACCGACAGAGTCCGCAGTTGTTGCCGTTGTTTATGGTCTGATCGTATGCCTCGCTGTTTATCGCGAGATCAGCATGAAGACGATCTGGGAGATCGTTGAGAATACAGCAGAGGGAACTGCAAACCTGATGATCCTTGTTGTGACAGCGCAGATGTTTGGCTGGCTGATCTCTTATTATCAGATCCCGCAGGCAGTGACGAACTTCATGCTCGCATTTGTCTCTAATAAATATATGTTCTGGGCGATCATCATCATCCTTCTGACGATCTGCGGTATGTTCCTGGAAGTTGGAGCAACAAACCTGATCCTCGGACCGATCCTTGCTCCGATCGCAGCTGCATTCGGCATCGATCCGGTACAGTTCGGACTTGTCTTCGTATTTCTTCTTGCAATGGGACAGGCGACACCGCCTTTCGGAACCTGTATGTTTGTGGCATGCGGAATCAGCAAACAGTCCGTTGGTCAGGTGTCAAAGCATCTGGTTCCGTTTGTTGTAGTAGAGATCCTCTGCGGAATCTTATTTGCACTTGTTCCGGGAATTTCACTGCTGCTCCCGTCGATCATAGGGTAACATGGAATAAACCGGTTATAGATAAAACAAAGCTTTTCAGAAAAAGGAGAATGAATTATGGCTGAAATGATGAAAGAAGTCGTTGTTGTAGAACCGCATAAATATGAGGTGCGTGAGGTTGAGATTCCGGAACTTGCAAACGAGGATGAAGTCCTTATCCAGATGAAATCCGCAGGTGTATGCGGAAGTGACCATCACATCTGGCATGGCTCCAATCCGTGCTCTACATATCCGAGAATTCCGGGACATGAGAACGCCGGTGTGATCGCAAAGATCGGTAAAAACGTAAAAAATGTGAAAGTGGGTGACCATGTTATCGTGGATCTTCTCTCCTCCTGCGGAACCTGTTACCAGTGTACGCATGGAAGAAAGAACGTGTGCGAGCATGTAAAAGTAAGAGGTTCCGGAGCAGATGGCGGCTGGAGACAGTATTTCACAGCGCCGGCGAAGGAAGTATACAAGATTTCTGATTCCGTAAAATGGGAAGATGCAGCACTTGTTGAGCCGTTTGCAATTGGTTCCCACTGCACAGGACGCGGTCGCGTGGTCGAAGATGATGTCGTATTTATCCTTGGTACAGGAACGATCGGTTCCATTATCTTACAGACATGTAAGGCGAAGGGCTGCAAGACCGTGATTTGCTGTGATATCAGCGATTCTTCCCTTGAGCGCGCAAAAGAATACGGCGCTGACTATGTGATCAATTCCAAGACTCAGGATGTTGTTGCGGAGATCCAGAAGATCACAGACGGACATGGCTGCACCGTAGCGTTTGACTCTGCATGTTTCCCGGGTTCCCTGACGATGTGCCTGCAGCCGGGGATCCTCTGCAACGCGGGCCGTATGGTACCGATGGGATTCTGTACAGAAAAAGAGGGAATCACACAGGCGATGATCAATCAGAGAGAGCTTGACATCATTGGCTCCAGGATGTCTCAGGATGCGTTCGAGCCGACGATCGCAAGAATGGAAAAGGGTGAGTATATCACCGAAGGCATCGCAACAACATTCATCAAATTCAGCGAGATCGACAAGGTCTTCCATCTGATGGATCATCCGGACGAGTCCGCGAAGAAGATGGTAATCCTGTTTGACTAAGAGAAATCTGAGAGGAGAATATGATCATGGAATTATTTAATATTGAAGGAAAAAAAGCGATCGTAACAGGCGGAACAAGAGGACTTGGTTATGGAATGGCAGAAGGTCTGATGGAGGCAGGATGTGAGGTCGTGATCGTTGGAACTTCCGACAAGGTCTATGATGTGGCAAAAGGATTCTGCGACCGCGGCTTCAAGTGCCACGGTGTAAAAGCAGATTTCAGCAAGCGGGAGCAGGTATATCAGGGATTCAATGACTGTGTGGCTGCACTTGGCGGCGATCTTGACATTATCGTAAACGCACATGGTATCCAGAGACGTCATAGTGCGGAAGTATTCCCGATCGAAGAGTGGGATGAAGTTCTCAATGTAAACTTAAATTCTGTATTCATTCTTTGTCAGGAAGCTGCAAAGATCATGTTGAAGAAGGGATATGGAAAGATCATCAACATCGCATCTATGGTATCCTGGTTTGGTGGACAGACTGTTCCAGCTTACACAGCAGCAAAGGGCGGCGTGACACAGCTCACCAAGGAACTCAGCAATGACTGGATTGCAAGAGGCGTCAACGTCAATGCGATCGCGCCGGGTTATATGGCAACAGAGATGAACTCCGCGCTGCTTGATCCGAAGAATCCAAGATATCAGCAGATCACCGAGCGTATTCCGGCAAATCGCTGGGGTACTGGCGATGACATGAAGGGTGCCTGCATCTTCCTTGCATCCCATGCCAGCGACTATCTGGGCGGAGCGATCATCCCGGTAGACGGCGGATATCTTGTAAAATAACATAGGTGCAAATGAAAATGCCGTCCGGAAAGTCCCCGGGCGGTATTTTTTTGCAGGCACGATCGTATCTATGAATTTGTCTAAAAAATAACGTTAAACAAAAGATTATTAAGCAAAACAAATAAAATACTTGATTCATTTAATAATTGCGTGGTAAAATCGACAATATGTTAAGAAATAAATTCAATAAGCCATAGAGGGGAAAGCAGACATGCCTGCGTGAGCAGGTGTGGCCGATGAAAAAAAGATTGCAAGAGGAGAGGATCATATGAGCAGATTGGAGATCATGTCCCCGACCCGCGCGCGGATCGTGATGGAGGGACTTTATAAAGATCTGGAACGAAGAATCGAGTCAAGCCCGCCGGGGCTCTGTCCGGTTGATATGGCCAGAGCATTTCTGGAGCTGTGCCATGCGCAGACCTGCGGAAAGTGTGTGCCGTGCCGGATCGGTCTCGGACAATTGAACCAGCTGATCCGGGATGTGTTAAGCGGAAAAGCGACGATGGACACGCTGGATCTTATGGAAAAGACAGCACTGTCGATCATGGACTCCGCGGATTGCGCCATCGGCTATGAGGCGGCGAATATGGTCTATAAGGGACTTATCGGCTACCGCGATGACTATGTGGAGCATATCAGGAACGGACGCTGTACATGTACCTACAACCAGCCGGTTCCCTGTGTCGCGATCTGTCCTGCCCATGTGGACATCCCGGGCTATGTGGCGCTTGTGGAAGAAGGAAGATACGCCGATGCGATCCGTCTGATCCGCAAGGACAACCCGTTCCCGACCACCTGCGGCTTTATTTGTGAGCATCCCTGCGAGGCGAGATGCCGCCGGAATATGGTGGATGATGCGGTCAACATCAGAGGCCTCAAGCGGTTTGCGGCGGACTACGCAGGCTTTGTGGATCCGCCGGAATGTGCTCCGTCAACGGGAAAGAAGGTCGCTGTCCTCGGCGGAGGCCCCGGAGGCCTTAGCGCAGCTTACTACTTACAGCTTATGGGACATCAGACTACCGTTTATGAGATGCTTCCGAAGCTTGGCGGCATGCTCCGCTACGGAATCCCGAACTACCGTCTCCCAAAGGATCGGCTGGATGACGATATTAATGCGATCTTAAAGACAGGAGTACAGGTAAAATATGGTCTGAAGATCGGCAAGGATATTTCAATCCAGGAGCTTCGGGATCAGTACGATGCAGTTCTCATCACGATCGGTGCCAGCACGGATAAAAAGCTTGGACTTCCGGGCGAGGACGCGGATGGCGTGCTCTCCGCAGTACAGTTCTTAAGAAGTGTTGGAAAAGACGAGATCATCGATCTGACCGGAAAAGAAGTCGTTGTCATCGGCGGTGGAAACGTGTCCATGGATGCGGTCCGAACGGCGAAGAGACTGGGTGCGAAGAAAGTCAGCATTTTATATAGAAGACGAAGAAACGATATGACAGCGCTGCCCGGCGAGATCGAGGGCGCAATTGCCGAAGGAATCGAGATCGTGACTTTAAAGGCTCCGGCGTCCCTGGATGTCGGCGAGGATCACAAGATCCACGGCATCTACGCGACCCCGCAGATGATCAGCGCGATCAAGGATGGACGTGCCAGCGTGAAACCGACAGGAGAGCCGGATGTCTACATCCCATGCGACATCCTCATCAAGGCCATCGGACAGGATATCGAGTCCGGACACTTCGAGAAGGCCGGGATCCCGGTATCCCGCGGCAAGATCGTCACCTTAAAGAGCGGCACTTTTGAGAACATGCCTGGCGTATTCGCGGGCGGCGACTGCTCCAGCGGTCCGGCTTCCGTCATCAAAGCCATCGCGGCGGCGAAGGTCGTTGCGGCGAACATCGATGAATACCTCGGCTACCACCACGAGATCACCAGCGGTGTGGAGATCCCGGAGGCGAGCCTGAAAGACAAGACCCCGTGCGGACGCGTGAACTTAACGGAACGTGATGCCTGCGAGCGCGTCTGTGATTTCAACGCAGTGGAGAACTGCATGACCGAGAAGGAGGCGAAGCAGGAAGCTGGACGGTGCCTGCGCTGCGACCATTTCGGATACGGAATCTTTAAAGGAGGCAGGAGTACATTATGGTAAATATGATCATCGACGGAAAACAGATTTCGGCAGAGGAAAATATCACGATCATGGAAGCTGCTGAGAGAAACGGGATCCCGATCCCGAAGCTCTGTTACTTAAAGGGGATCAACGAGATCGCGGCCTGCAGAGTCTGCGTCGTGGAGCTGGAAGGAAAAGAGAAGCTGATCACATCCTGCAACAATGTTGTGAAGGACGGCATGGTGATCTACACCAACAGCCCGAAGGTCAGAAATCATAGAAGAAATACGGTACAGTTATTATTATCCCAGCATGATAACCGGTGCGTTGTCTGTCCGAGAAACGGGAACTGCCAGTTACAGCAGGTTGCTTGCGACCTGAATATCCTGGACATTCCGTTCAGGCAGGAACCGGAATACCAGCCGTGGGATAAGGATTTCCCGCTAATCCGCAATTCCGCGAAGTGCATCAAGTGCATGCGCTGCGTGCAGGTCTGCGACAAGATCCAGGGGCTTGGCATCTGGGATGTGGAAGGAACCGGCTCCAGAACGACCGTGAATGTAGCGGGACATAAGACGATCCGGGAAGCTGACTGTGCTCTCTGCGGTCAGTGTATCACCCACTGTCCGGTTGGAGCGCTCTCCGAGAGAGACGATACGGAGAAGGTCTGGAAAGCGATCGAGAATAAGGATAAGATCGTGGTGGCCCAGGTTGCCCCGGCGGTGCGCGCGGCCTGGGGCGAGGAACTCGGACTTACGGACGAGGACGCGCCGGTGGGCAAGATCTTTGATGCTTTAAAACGCATGGGCGTGAACTACGCCTTTGATACAGTATTCTCTGCGGATCTCACGATCATGGAGGAGAGCACAGAGTTTATAAAACGGTTTACGAGCGGCGAGCTGAAGGAGAGACCGATGTTCACGTCCTGCTGCCCCGGCTGGGTGCGTTTTGTGAAGACCCAGTTCCCGTACATGGTGAACTATCTCTCCACGGCGAAATCTCCGCAGCAGATGTTCGGCGCGGTCATGAAGACATATTTCGCGGAAAAGCTTGGTGTTTCTCCGGATCAGATCTTTACGCTGTCCATTATGCCGTGTGTGGCAAAGAAAGGCGAGCGGGAGATGGATCTCTTCTACGGCGAGTATGCCGGACATGACGTGGATGCGGTGCTCACGACGCGGGAACTTGTAAAGATGATCCGCTCCGCCCATATCCGTCCGGATACCTTAGTGGAGATCCCCAGTGACAGCCCGATGCACGCGGGAACCGGAGCGGGCGTGATCTTCGGAGCGACCGGCGGCGTTATGGAGGCGGCTCTCCGCACCGCGTATTTTACCTTAAAAGGCGAGAATCCTCCAGCAGACGCTTTTAAAGCGGTCCGCAGCGGAGGTTTTCAGGAGAATGCCGGAGTTCAGGAAGTGGAATTTGCCGTCGGTGACATCAAACTCCGCACAGCAGCGGTCAGCGGACTCGGAAACACGAGAAGACTTTTACAGCAGATCGAGCGCGGCGAGGTCCACTACGATTTCGTGGAAGTCATGGCCTGCCCGGGCGGCTGTGTCGGCGGAGGCGGACAGCCGATCCACGATGGTGAGGAGCTGGCGTTTGCGAGAGGCAGAAAGCTCTATGCGCTGGACGCAAAAGCTGATATCCGCTACTCTCATGAGAACCCGGATATCAGGGAGATCTACAGTGATTTCTTTGGAAAGCCGATGTCCCATAAGGCGCATATGCTGCTGCATACGGAGCATTGGAAAAATAATTAAAGTGTCAGTTAAATTACGGATACAGGAAAAGCACGCAGATGCAGGAAGCAGATGCGTGCTTTTATCTATTTTGCAAAGCGGATAAATAGTAAAAATAAGGTCCTCTGGTTTCATAAATCGGGATAAAAGGCAAAAGATAGAGGACGTATATGTTTAAATCGCAGAATGAACAAAGATTTAGTTGATTGATGTTGATGTCCCCCACTCCTGCAGCGCTTTCGTCACCTTCGCATACTTTCTGTCCGGGACCGGAAGTACGGTTCCGTCGGTCAGGGTGATCTCGAAACGGCGGATGGACTGGACGAAAAGCGGGTTTACCATGAAGCTGGCGTGGACCCGCAGGAAAATGTCACTGTATTTTTTCTCGAGCTTTGAGATAGATTCCGTGGAATTGAACTCGCCGTTTAAGGTATGAAAGACCGTGTACGGGGAGCGGGATCCTGTCTCAATGTAAAGAATCGAATTCGCTGCCAGAAAATGACATACATGGTTCGATCCGGAAATCGTGATGCGGGGGCCGGTTGCAGGCGTGAGTGTCGTCGGGACTTTCATTTCATCATAATGGACCGGATAGATCTTATCACGGTCATCGTATGGAAAAGCGTTGGAGATATGGATGACAGCGGCTTTTGGAACCAGATGCTTTTTTCCATCGGGGCCGGTCACTTTTTTATCTCTCCAGGTGAAATGAAGCCTCTGGTCATGAACCGTCATTGCACCGTTTGGATAGTATGTATACACGAGATAGGTCAGAATGATCTCGCAGGCATGAGTTCCGCAGGAGATTGGTGTGGCGGAGATATTGCTCATCCGGAATGTCAGATGGTGTCTCCCTTCCTCCTGAGTGAAGGCGTTTAAGATATTTTCTTTTCCCTGCATCCACTGTCTCTCGGCAGGACCGATCCAGAGAAGATCGTCGTCGATGGCATCGAAGAACGGCTGCAGGCGGTTTTCGTAGTATTCGGTGATAATGTGTACGGATTGCTGGATCTGTGCGGAAATGTTCATAGATTCCTCCAATGAGGGCATGGGTCAAAAATTTTCGATTCATTTTATCATGCCGGAATGAAAAAAACAATTGATTTCGTGTCGAAAATGAAAAGTGAAAAGATCGTGAATTATGGTGTATTTGATACATGAAATCCTGCATTTAAAACCGGAGAATTGAACACTATGGTTTTGAATGATAAAATTGTAGAAAAAACGAAAATAAAAGAAAACGAAACGAAATAAAATAAATGTTCTGTATTTTTACAACTCGTGCAGAAAAACGACATCTTGTGCAGGAGATGTTGACGAAGAATGTCGAACATGTAAAAATGAAAAAAGTCAGGACTTTCGGAATCGGACAGAAATATATTTGCGGGAAGGAGGATACAGGAATGAAGACAGCAGAGGTTCTGGATCAGACAGAAACATTTGAGACAGCAGGCTTTGATATTTTGAATCATGTCGGAAAGATCACACAGGTAGATATGTCGATGGAATACGGAAGAGTCTGTCTGGCAGAACAGGTCGGAAAACACGCAGCCCTATTTCTGGACTTCACACAGGAACTCGATACGGTAGAGGAATTTATTCTGTGGATCAACGAGAACTGTAAAAGACAAAGCATACCTGTAGAGATGAGAGATCTGTATGAACTTGCTTCTTCAGAGAAACTTCTTCCGGAAATCAAGCGTTACCTGACTGCGGAGATGGCTGTCAGGATCACGGAGGCGGCAGGTTTGGAAAAGCTGGTGTCGATTTCCGGGATCCGGTATCTGAATTCCCGTGAAGTGATGTTTTTCGGGGGACGTCTGATGGAAAAGCTTACGGAAAGAATGAAAGTTGTTGTCTGGCTGGACTCAAAAGGACAGGAAAATTTATCGGAAAACCGTTTGAGGGAAATGTTTTGTGGAGAGATCTTCCGGCTGCGGCCGGAAAGAATGCTCCTTCCGGAAAAAGACATCAGACAACTGGCTGATATCAGGCTCTCAGGCCGTTCTGCAGAAGAAAAAGATCATATTGCAGCTGAATTGAGAAGATATTTTGGCGGATTTCCGGCTGGAATATGCTATGCGTTGGATCTCATGGCAAACGGGGAGAAACGGATTCCGGTAGAAGATCTCTGCAGACTGAAGGGACATCCGGTCTATGGACAGTATGGGAGAAACTGTCTGACAAAGCGTTTTACGGAAAAAGGAATGAGTATTTTAAAAGCCCTCTCCGGGCGGGAAAAAATCGACGGAGACACAGCGAAAAGGACATTAGGGATCCCGTGGGTTGGGGAATACCTGAAGTTCTTAAAGGAAGAGGGAGTTCTCCTGTATGATCAGAAAGAGAAGTGTTATCTGTTTCCGGGGATGTTTCGGGATTATCTGCAGGTGCAGGGAGAAAATAAAACCATCTTTGAGTACAGAAATACGGAGGAAGATGAGCAGGAGACCAGCGCGGGAAAAGTCCGGATCAAAAGCTTTGGAAGCTTTCATGTCCAGTACCATGGTGAAGAACCGAAGTGGCGGACAAAAAAGACGAAAGAACTGTTTGCGTTTCTATTTAATAAACAGGGGGTTCCGGTGAGCCGTGACGTGATCATAGGAAGTCTTTGGCCGGAACTTGAGGAAGATAGAGCCAGAAAACTTTTTTATACAACCATGACGTATCTGCGAAAAAATCTGAAGGATACCGGGATACCGGAGCTGATCATATGCAGGAAAGGAATGTATTATCTGGATGTTGGAAAGACGGAATCAGATTATTCGTCGATTATGGCGATAAAGGGACAACTGGAGAATGAAAACTGGATGGAGCTCTGGAAAATGCCGGATATCAGAGAGCTTTATGGGGGTGCTTATCTGGAATTCTGTACAGAAGAGTGGACTTATGGGATCCGGGCTTATATGGGACGCATTGTACAGCAGTGTCTGAGATCTCTGGGCTCTTATAAAATGAGAATCGGGGAGACGGCGGAGGCCGCGGAATATCTGGAAGTGTTCAGAAATGAGGACCCCTATTCGGAAGATATCGCAGCGATGCTGATCACGGCATACGGAAGACTTGGTGATTATAAAAACGCAAACCGTGTATATAGAGAATATGAAGACCTTTATCTGCGGGAGTTTGAAGAAAAGCCTGGTCCGGAAGTCAGAAAGGCGTTTGAGGGCTGCAGAAAGAAATGGTGATGGAATGACGGATCTGGAGAGACGGATCGGGCTGGTGCGGGAACGCTGTTCTCTGACAGCCTTTGGAGCATTTGCGCTGGAGCTTTTATTGCTTGCTGAGTGGGATCCTGATCTGAACGGGACCAACGGGATCTATCCTGATGAGCTGTTCCAGGCATGGGAAAAGAATGGACCGAATGCGGAAGATGGGGGAAAAACAGACCGGGCGGAGCTTGATAAGGAGATCCGCACGATTGCCGGAAGGAACGTGGAAGCAGCGTCTGGCCGGATCATTTACCGCATCAGGGAACAGGTTCTGAGATTTATTGAGCAGGAATTTCCACCGGATCCAGATGAGTTTTTTCTGGAGAGCTTTTCGAATTTTGAGAAAGCGGAGGAACCGGATCCGGAGCGGAGTGTATACAGGGATATGATCCGGGTCGAACAGAAAAAGAAAGAGCATTCAGACGGATGGATCCTCCTGAATCTGGCTGGAAAAGACGGGAGCGGGAGGCTGGAGAATGTAAAAGCGTTCTGTCGTGAGAAGAAAATGGGGCTGATCCTTCTCGATGGAAGCTCTTTGCTGGAACTCGGGCGGGAAAAATTCCGGAGTATGTTTGGAGAGCTCGGGGTGAATGCCCTTTTAAAGGAACGTGTGATTGCTGTAATCTGGGAAGATGCACTGGGGGAACGGGAACTGTTCCGGGTTCTGAGGGAGATGGGGCATGAATGGGACAGACTTCCTGTTTTAGTGATAATTATCACGGAAACGCCGCTGCGTCCGGTAATTCCGGGGTCAGCGCAGGTTCCCGCAGTGTTTGAGATCCGGGAACCGGATCCATTTGCCAGAAAAGACATGGGAATGCGGTACGCGAAAAAATGGCAGATTCCATTTGAAGACGGATTCGGGGAAATGTGGCAGAGATTCCGTTTCACTCCGGGGCAGTTCCAGAACGTGCTGGAACAGGCGAAGGATATGGCTTTTGCGCGCAATGCGGAAATTCCATCGAGGGAAGAACTGAGAATTGCATGCAGGAGGCAGGCAGAGTACCGTTTTCATGGGAAAGCAGTATTGATCCGTCCACAGTTTGTCTGGGAGGATCTGGTTCTTCCAGAGATGTCGAAGAAGCTCCTTCAGGACATCTGCAGCCGAAGCAGAAATCAGGAGCTGGTATATGGTACCTGGGAATTTTCAAGCAGATTTCCATATGGTCTTGGGACATCTATTCTATTTACAGGCAGCCCGGGGACCGGAAAAACGATGGCGGCTCAGGTCATGGCAAATGAACTGGATCTGGAGTTGTACCGCATCAATCTGTCAGCGGTGGTCAGTAAATATGTGGGAGAGACGGAAAAAAATCTCAACATGATTTTTGAAGAAGCGTCAAAAAGTCTCTGTATCCTGTTTTTTGACGAGGCAGATGCCCTGTTTGGAAAACGGACGGAGGTAAAAGACTCTCAGGACAAGTATCAGAATATGGAGGCGGCATTTCTCCTGCAGAAGATGGAGGATTACGACGGAATCAGTATTCTTGCCACAAACTACCAGCAGAATCTTGATGAGGCATTCAAGCGGAGAATCCAGTACGTGGTGGAATTTTCCATTCCGGACGCAGGGGAGCGGCTTGAAATGTGGAACCGGGTATTCCCTGAGGCATGTCCGGTCAAAGAGGATGTAGATCTGCAGTTTTTGGCAGATCAGTTCGAACTGACGGGAAGCAATATCAAAAACATTGCCGTAAATTCCGCGTTCCTTGCGGCAGCGGACGGCAGGGAGATCGACATGAGCCACATTCTCCGGGCACTTCAAAATGAATTTCAAAAGAGCGGGAAACGGCTGACTGGCGCGGAGATGGGACAGTACGGTATGGTTTAGGAAAATATCTGGAGGAAATACCATGGAGTACGATTACAGGGAATACCGGAAAGATTCACAGGCTGTGCTAAGGGAGAAGAACAGCCGCAGAGAAAAGATGGATCACTTTCTGTCCTCCGAGGGACGAAAAAAGGAAGGACGGGAACCGGAAAAAAAGCTGGAAATCGGGAATTCTTACGGAACGTTTGAAATCGGGGTTTCGAAAGCAGCAGCGAAAAAGAACAGGGAAGATGTTCAGAAAGCTCCGGAAAAACTGGCAGTCATATCGGGACTCAGAAAAGATCGGAGAAAAGAACTCAGGGATTACGAATATGTCCGTGAAAATGGGGCTGTGCCGCTTCCGTTTCTGCAAAAGAGAGCGTTTGTGAATCCGCATGTGAAAGAAAAGAGCGCAGCAGCACTGAAACTGGATCAGGAAAAAACGGGAAGCAGGCTGACAGAGAGTCTTTCTTTGATGAGAAATCAGGGAAGGCTTGAGACGGTTCAGGAGATGCTGCCGTTTTTAGACAGTGAAAGAGAGAAAGAGGAACGGGCGCAGCTTCTGGAAGAACAGAGGACGGTGGGGAAACTCTCGACGGTGAAGAATCAGTATCTGGATCAGCTAAAGGAAAATGAACTTCACAAACAGAGGGAAAAGGGAAGATTTATTCAGTCGGTTGATAAGATCCTGAAGAATAGGAGTGAGGAATTGCGGGCAGAAAAACGGGTACATAACGGAAGTCTTGAGGAATATTTAAAGAAAGTATGGAAAAATGTTCTGACGAAAGATGCGGAGAAAGATGGGGATATAGAAAATAATGGCGAGAAGGAAGGATTTGTTTAGAAAATGTTTGGCAACTCCTGCTATGATATGAAAAACAAGTCGAATCATGACCGTTATGTGCGAGAAAGGAGAAATGAAGGTTATGGCTGAGTACTTATCACCCGGCGTATATGTTGAGGAGTTTGATTCCGGTTCAAAACCGATGGAAGGCGTTGGAACCAGTACCGCAGGATTTATCGGATTAGCGGAGAGAGGGCCGGTCGAAGGTCTTCCGCAGCTCGTTACAAACTTTTCCGACTTTAAGAGAAAGTATGGTGGGTATTTATCCGAGAATGAATTTGGCGAATATCGTTTCCTTGCGTACGCAGTAGAACATTTCTTTATCAATGGAGGCGCAAGATGCTTTATCGCCCGTGTAGCGCCGGAAGACGCGAAATGTGCGGCAGCAGTTGTTCCGTCAGAGGATAGTGCTGTTCTGACACTTACCGCGAAGAACCCGGGTATGTGGGGAAATAACATCCGCGCGGTGATCGCTCCGGCGAGCAAGGCGAAGACGCAGATCCTCGAGATCGTTCAGAATGCGTCCGGAAAAAAATATGTTGTAAAGAACGGCGGAGGATTCAATCCGGGAGATGTTGTAAGTTTTTCTGACGGAGAAAAGCTTGTCTACAACCGTGTCGTAAAAAATCAGGACAATATTCTTGAGTTTGAAAAAGAGTTTGAAGAAGATGTTGTTGATAAGAATCTGGTTCCGAAGAAAGTGATCAGCACATGTGAATTCACTCTGGAAGTCAGATATGAGGATCAGACAGAGGTTTACGAGAATGTATCCTTTAATATCGATGCCCCGAACTATATTGAGAAAAAGACCGCGAAATCTGACCTGATCACCGCAGCGTGTGCAGCAGGAGGAGCGGAGATAAAATCCCCGTTTGACGAGCTTTCTGCTGAGGGGGATGCGGTCGTAAGCGTTTCCTTTGCCGGTGGAAGCAATGGTTCCGTATCTTCGATCACTGCAGCGGACTTTATCGGATATGACAACGGAGCCAGCAGAAGAAGCGGAATTCAGGCATTCCTGGATAATGACGTGGTGTCTATTCTGGCAGTTCCTGGTGTTACAGATCCGAATGTGCAGCTCACCTTAGTTGCCCACTGTGAAAATCTGGGCAGCAGATTCGCAGTCCTCGATATGCCGAGGGACGCGAGAAAAGTCGATGACATGATCGCACACAGGGAGATCTTTGACAGCAGCTATGCCGCTTTATATCATCCGTGGCTTCAGGTCTTTGATCCGCTCGATAAAAAGAATTTTGCGATTCCGCCGTCCGGTTCCATCATGGGAATCTATGCGAGAAGCGACAACAGCCGCGGTGTACACAAAGCGCCTGCAAACGAAGTAGTCCGTGCCTGCGTGGGACTGGACTGCCAGTTTAATAAGGGAGAACAGGATATTCTGAACCCGAAGGGAATCAACCTGATCCGCGCGTTCCCGGGAATGGGAATCCGCGTATGGGGTGCGAGAACCGTATCCAGCGATCCGTCCTGGAAGTACATCAATGTCCGCCGTCTCTTTATCTTCATTGAGGAGTCCATTAAGGCGAACACGAACTGGGCTGTATTTGAGCCGAACGATGAGGTGCTCTGGGTTCGCGTGAAACGTACGATCGACGTATTCCTGACCGGAATGTGGCGCGGTGGTTCCTTAGCGGGAAGTGTTCCGTCAGAGGCATTCTTCGTAAACATCGGACGCGACACAATGAGTCAGGACGATATCGACAATGGACGTCTTGTATGTGTGATCGGTGTTGCACCTGTGAAACCTGCTGAGTTCGTAATCTTCAGGATTTCTCAGAAAACGAGTGATTCAGGCTCTGCCGAGTAATTGAGAGGAGAGATAAGACATGGCAGGATATCCGCATGGGAAATTTAACTATAAAGTAGAGATTGACGGCCTGGAGGCCGGGGGATTCTCAGAGGTTACCGGTTTTGATGCGTCCATCGATGTGATCGAATACCGGGAGGGCGATATGACACAGACACCGCTCAAGATCCCGGGACTGAAAAAATATGGAAATATCACTCTGAAACAGGGGCTTGTAGACTCCATGGTACTTTATGAGTGGATGACAGCAGGACTCGAGGGCGATGTGGAGAGAAAAACACTTACGATCACGCTCTTAGATATCGCGGGAAGCCCGGCTGCTTCCTGGCAGATCATCAACGCATGGCCGGTAAAATATACAGCACCGGATTTCAACGCGACATCCTCTGAGGTTGCGATCGAGAGTCTTGAAATCGCCCATGAGGGAATGACAAGAGTCTCATAAATACATAGCGGGAAATGGTAACGGATCCGGTATGACGGAACGTTGCGGAACATAAATGTCGGCTGGACTGCAGAAGAAGAAGGAGAGAATCCGGAAATTTTGCGGTCCGGCTGAACCTGCAAGAAAGGGGAACCAGCAATATGGCATTTCAGACCGAGTTTACATTTACGCTCCCAAGGGGCTATATCGATGATACGGGAATGATCCACAGGGAAGGGACCATGCGTCTCGCGAATGCAGCGGACGAAATTCTTCCGTTGAAAGATCCGAGAGTTCAGCAGAATCCGGGATATCTTACGATCATTCTTCTTGCGAGAGTTATCACGAAACTTGGTTCTCTTCCGGCGGTGGATACGAGGACGGTAGAGAAATTATTTACGATGGATCTGGCGTATCTTCAGGATCTTTATGAGAGGATCAACACAATGGAGATGCCGACCTACACAGGAATCTGTCCGCACTGCGGAAAGGAGATCAGGATCCCGGTAAATTTTATGGAGGCAGGTCAATAGAGACGTATCCGGCAGACAAAATCTACAAGGAAGCGGCATTTCTGGCCTATTACCTCCACTGGTCCCATGATGACATTATGGAGATGAGCCATTTGGACCGGATCCGGTGGTGCAGCGAGGTGTCGGGAATCAACAGCCGACTGAATGATGAGCCGGAAAATGTATTTAAGATCTAAGACCTGCGGCTTTGCCTGAGAGGAGTTCATGAGAAGCTGCCGGTATCAGATCCGGCAGATGACAGGGGGGTAAATATGCTGGGACATGGATTAGGAAGCTGGGCAGATCTGTGTGATAATTTTTCCTTCCGCGTGTTTATTGATAATCAGGAATTTGGTTTTTCCAGGGTAATGAATCTGGAGCAGGATCAGGAGGTTGAAGAATTTCAGGTCGGTGGAATGAATTTTGCGCCCCATATTGCGGTAACACCGAATAAAAAGGGCGGGCGTCTGATTCTGGAAAAGGGCAAATGTTTTTCTTCCGGTCAGAAGCAGATCAAAAACTGGAGAGCCGGTTACCGGATCAACAGCCTGATCGATGTGTTCATATATGACCGTTCCGGATCATTTGCCGGTTCCTATGGGATCAATGGCGGAGTGATCGTAAAGTGGGAGGTTTCAGGACTGGACGGGCTTGGAAATGAACTGCTGATCCAGAAGTTTGAGATTGCGCATGCCGGTGTGCAGATGGGAGACGCAAGGACAGGCGGAACGGGGGCTTCTTTCCGTGGATAATATAGAAGCAAAAACAGGATCGATCTATAAAAAAGCGTGGTGATCGGATGAGAGACAGGCTATGGAGGATACGGCAGACGCCGCAGAAATTCCATTATCTTGACTGGTGTGAAAAAATTAAAGAAAAATATTCTTCGAGAGAGGAATATGGGTTCGCCGGAGCGACACTGACATTTTTGCAGGGAGAGAAAGAATCTGGGCAAAAAAAGAGCGGTGAAGAGCGCCGGCTGATGTTGTTTTTTCAGAATCTCATTTTTTGCTGGCAAAATTCCATCGGAGTGAAGATATCTATCGGAAATGCGCGGATTCTGGAAGAGAGCGTCCGGACTGCGTTGGCACTCTCGATGAAAAATCTTTCCATGGAAGAAGAAAAACGGTTTTCGCGCGAGGTGAAGATTGCCAGGGATCTTCTGGCTGGAAAAGGGAGAACGGAAGCGGAAATGCGGGAGAGTCCGGTATTCTGCCGTTGGCAGGATGGATTCAGTTGGGAGGAGATCAGCGGGATCCGGGAAATACGGGAATACGCGGACAGCCAGAAAAAGACATTGGAGATCCGCCGGGAGACTGCACGGATCAGGAGCACGGGACTTACAGGACATTTGGAAGAACTGCAGGGAAGTGCGGAGAGGGGTGCAGAAAGAAGTACAGAAAGAAGTACGGAAAGAAATACAGAAAGAAGTACGGAAACAGCTTCAGGCAGAAGTACAGCAGAACTTCCGGAGAGCCGCATGGTGTATCTGGAACCGGGAGAAAGAAAAAAAGATTCTGCAATGGAATCCAGGGAAACCACGGAGGTCAAAAAAAATATTGACCGGCTCCGAAAAGAGACGGCGATACAGAGAGAAAAACTGGCGGAAGCGGAGAAAAAGCTTCAGACAGAACGCGTCGAGGCAGAAGCACGGATCTTAGAGAGAGAGAGACAGATAGAGAGGGAACTGCAGTTAGAGAAGAAGAGACAGGCAGAGAGGGAACTGCAGTCAGAGAATCAGAGACAGACCGAGAGAAAACTGGGGTCAGGGAAGGAAAAGCAGGCAGAAGAACAGGGGCCGAAAATAGATAGACAGCAGTTAGAAAAACGGCAGCAGACAGAAGAGAAACGGTTGTCGGAGAGTCGGAAACAGTTGGAAAGAGAAGTGCTGTCAGAGGGGCGAAAACAGCCGGAAAGAGAAGTGCTATCGGAGAACTGGAAACAGCTGGAAGGAGAAGTGCTGTCGGAGAGTCGGAAACAGTTGGAAAGAGAAGTGCTGTCAGAGAGTTCGGAACAGCCGGGAGGAGAACCACAGTCAGAGAAAGAAAGGCAGATAGAGTCGGAAATTCATCTGCAGGAACAGAAAGAAGAATTGCAGACTGAATTCCGAAAACAGATAGAAAAAGAACTCCAGCGGGAAAGAGATTCCCAGAGAGAAGATTTGATCCGGAGGGAAGGACGGTTTCTACAATTTTCCGAAAATACAGATGAGTATGCAGAAACTGATATACAGGCGGAACCGACGGGAAATGAACAGCTGGAGATGCCGGAGAGCCATCTTGTGTACCTGACACAGACGGAAAAACAGGAAGAGACACCAGGAGTGGGAGCTCTGAAAACGGAAGAAACCATTCTCCAGGCCAGCAGCCGGATGCGGGAAGAAAAACGAGAGCTGGAAGATAGGACAAGGCAGTTCGAGTCGGAAAAAAAGCAGCTGGAAGAAAAGCTGTATAAGACAGAAAAGATCCTGCGGACCGAGAAACAGAGAGAGATAGACAATGTTCAGCGGATCGAGAAACAGCTGGAGACCGAGAGACTTCGACAGTCGGAAAAACTGCGTGAGTTGGAGAGACTTCGACAGTCGGAAAAACTGCGTGAGTTGGAAAGATTTCAGCAGTCGGAAAAACTGCGTGAACTGGAAAGACTTCAACAGAAAGAAAAAATTTCCGAATTAGAAAAACGATATCAGCTGGAGCAACATCAGACGGAACAACTACTGACACTGCAGCAGAAACAAGATACAGAAAAGCAGCAGGAGACTGAAAAAAGGCAGCAGGTCGAAAAACTACTGGAGATTGAAAGACAGCAGCAGATAGATCACCGGTCAGAACCAAAAAAAACTTACCAGTTTGAGAAAGTGTTGGAAACAGAGAAATTTCAGCAGGAGGTTGAAAAAGAGCGGCAGGAGAAAAAGAAACTTGAATCAGAGTTCATACAGCAGACAGGAAAAAAATCAGAACTGGAATTCCTGCATCAGTTAGGAAAGAATTCGGAATCACAGTCTGAAATTGACCGGGAGAGCCAATGGGAAAAGCAACTGGAACTGGAACAAGCACCACTTCCGGAATTGCCGGAGGCACAGCTAATCTACAGGAATCAGGAAAATCAGTCAGGTTCTTTACCAATGGACAGATCGTCAGATCAGGATCAGACGCCCAGTCAGCGAGATCGTCTGGAGCAGTTTTTGCCGATGACGGCAGCCGGAAAATCAGCGCTGGTGGAACAAAAAATTATAAATGAGCGGACAAATGTTATTTTAAAAAGTCTGCTGTCTGAATTTCAGCCAAGTGCAAGGCAACCAGATACGATCATAAATCTTCTGACTTCTATAAATCGACCGGATAATAAAACAAAACTTCAGGTACTCATGAGCAGCCAGGAGAATCAGATGAAACTTCGGACGGTTATGAACGATCTGGGTAATGCAGAAAAAGTCCGGAGTCTTACAGAGTATCCGGAAAGTATAACGAAATTTCATACACTTATGAGCCACCCGGAAAACGCGGCTAAGTTTAAGACAGTTACCGCTCAAGCTGAGAATACAACAAAGTTTCGGACGATTATGAGTCGATCAGAAAGCACAGCCGGATCTCAGTCAGGCGTGAATCCTATGTCAGGTGCGAATCCTATGTTGGCCGTAGCCAGCCGGATATCGGAATCAGGTGGATATCCATCAAATTCAGGATACTCGGAAATCCTGCCCGGCATCACAAGATTCCGCACGAGACGCGGTGCCCCGGGAAGTATCACGGAGATCCGCATGATATCGGGGATCCGGCCTGCTGTGCTGCAGATCCTCAAGACGGAAAATGACCGGTCGAGAGTCATCCAGAGCTTTGCTGGAACTGATCGCTTAAGAGTCATCCAGAGCTTTGCTGGAACTGATCGCTTAAGAAGCGCCCAGAACTTTGCAGGAATCGATCATTTAAGAGCAGCTCAGGATCTTGCTGGAATTCATCCGCTAAGAGTACTTCACAGATTTTCCGACATCAATCCGGCAAACAGTGTCCGGAACATGAATGAATCTGATCCGGAAATGATCCATATCCCGGATCTGGCCGGAGCCGTGAAAATCCAGTACGCAGATCATGGAAAGCACAGACAGGATCAGATAGCCTCAAATTCTGATGTCTTAGCAATGTCCGCAAAACTCACGCAGACAAGGGAAGAGACAAGGATCCTTAAACGGGATTCCGGATTTACAAGATCGACGCTCATAGAGCAGGAAAAGAAGATCAACGGACTTCGTCAGGAACTTCGCGAACAGATGCAGACAGTAAACGAAGAAGTAAAGCGCCTGATAAACACCCAAAAACAGGATGCATCCGTCCGGAATATGGCGGACCGTGTTATGAAGGAACTGCAGAAACAGTTCCGCACGGAGAAGATCCGCCGGGGCTATTAAAGCAGGAAAAATGACAAAGCAGGCAGAAGAACAAATACCGGTGCATATGAAGCACTGGAGCAGCTGCGGAATATCAGGGAAAGGAGCGGAACGATGGGATATGAGAAAGCGGTACTGATTCCCGAGGACGGGAAAAAGGAGATCAAGGTCCAGTTCAATCCGGCAGAGTACAACCTTTCCAGAAGTACAACCTACGCCGAAAAAAAGGTTCTGGGTCTGGATGACCCATTTACCCAGTATATCGCCGGGGAAGCTGAGACATTAAAGATTACGCTGATGTTTGATACATATATGCCTCCCGGAGAAAAAAACGCGGAGGAGAGTGGATCGGATGTGAGACTCCAGACAGAAAAAATCGCGAAGCTGATGGAACTGGATCCGAAAAAACACCGGCCGCCCAAAGTAACATTCCGCTATGGTTCCCTGATATTCAGCGGTGTGATCACGGAATTGAACCAGACATTTACGATGTTTCTGGCGAACGGAATGCCGGTCAGGGCAAAACTGGAAGTCACATTCCGCTCGATGGGAAAAGAAAATACCCATGTTCCGTTAGAATCCCCGGACAGGACGAAATGCCGGACGCTTTATGAAGGCCAGAGTCTGTGGGGGCTTGCTTACGAAGAATATGGCGATCCGGAAAAGTGGAAGGAGATCGCAAGGGAAAACCATATTACCAATCCGCTGCAGGTAAAACCGGGACAGGTGTTAAGACTGCCAGCCCTGTAAAACCGGACACAGGAGCAGAAAGATATCAGGGAAAGGAGGCGGCTTCATGGCTGATCTGATGACGGGAACCTATAGTACAGAAAACCTGCGGAGAGATAATGGCGGTTTTATGATACCGGATTTTTCCATTGAAGCAGATGGAAAACAGATCCGCCGGTCTTCAAAGAGCGGGACGCTTTTTATTGATTCCGTTCAACTGAAGCTCTCCGCCGATGCCTCCGGATCCCTGACATTTGATGTATTGAACGCCTATGATCTCGAAGCAAGAAAATTTTCGGATAAGGTAAAAGAAATGTTGAAACCGGGGAATGCGGTCAGCGCAAAGTTTGGGTATGCCGGAAATCTCGTGGAGATCTTCAGCGGATATATCCACAGCGTAAATTACGAGTACAATGACACTCCGACGATTTCTGTGACAGCGGTGGACATGATCCGGCTTATGCAGGACAACGAAGGCGGCGGACGGATCTATACCGGAAAATCTTATACGGAAATCTTTCAGGCGGTGATGAAACGCTACAGCTCCATCTGCCCTTCAAAAAACATAAAAGCAGATCCGCCGGCGGCAGTGGGGCAGACGCTGCAGATAGCGCAGAAAGGCAGCGATTACTCGTTCGTAAAGGATACGCTCTGCAGGTTAGAATGCCGGGAATTTTTCGTTCTGGCAGGAAAAGCGTATTTTATTGACGCATCCAAGAAAAAACAGTCCGTCGTGTCTCTGGAATGGGGACGGGATATCCTTTCTTTTTCCTGCGAGAGGAATTACATATATGAAACACTTCGGGTTCAGATGGTGGATCAGAACCGGCAGACGAAATCTCTGGAAAAGGAGATGACCTTTGAAGGACAACATCAGAAACGGGTGATCCCATCTCCCGGGATCAAGAATGTATCGATCGATTCAGAAGGAGATGCGGAGCGGGCGGTACTTCAGGTGAAAAAAGCGGTGGATGAAGAACGGCAGAAGGCAGTCCACTGCTCCGGAACCTGTATCGGAATCCCGCAGATCGTTCCGGGAAGAAGTCTGACGATCAGAAAACTGGATGCATGGATCGACGGGACGTACGAGATCCTGTCGGTGGAACACCGGATCGATGAGAATGGATATACAACACAGTTTGAGCTTGGCGGCTGATTATGGGGAAGGAGATAGAGCATGGATCTGTTTAAAGAAATTCTTGATACAAAAACATCGTCCTCATCCCCGCGATTCCGGATGCAGATGGCAGACCTTGCCACCGCGGTGGTGAAGGAAAACTGGGACAAAGAACATCCGGGCTGTGTCAAAGTGGAATATATTCTTGGTGCGGACGGTGCAAAGACATCCGACTGGATCCGGGTTCTTCACGGATATGCCGGAAAAGGATTCGGCTCCTACGCTCTGCCGGAGATCGGCAGTGAGGTCCTTGTGGGATTTATTATGGGAGATATGGAAAATGCGGTAGTTCTCGGCTGCCTGCACAACAGCGAAAACCCACTCCCGGAAAAGACTGCGAATGAAAAGAATACAGTCAAAGAAATCAGGACGAAGGGCGGCTACGAACTTACGATCTCAGAAGAAAAAGGGAAAGAAAAGCTCTCTGTGAAAACTCCCGGGGAGCAGATCCTGACGATCGATGATGAAAACCAGAAGATTGAAGTTCAGGATAAACAGGGAAAGGAAAAGATCTTAATTGATGGAAAAACGAATTCTGTCAGCATCACGGGGGATAAGAAGATCGAACTTGCAAGTAAAAGTGCGAAGCTTCTCCTTGACGGCGGTGCAAATAAGATCGAGCTCACTGCTTCGCAGATCAGCATCAACGGAAAACAGATGGCAGAGCTCAAGGGACAGTCGTTAAAGCTGGAGGGCACTTCTGTAGAGTTAAAAGCGAAGGGAACGATGAAAGCGGAAGCATCGGGAGTTGCCCAGCTCAAGGGAGCAATGGTAAAGATCAACTAAGGAGATGGAGGCGCAGGTATGGAAGAAAGAGAAAAGCGAGCGTTTTTGGGAACCGGCTTCCACTTTCCGTTGGAGATCGATGAGACCACGGGGCGGTTCCGGATGAGCAGTGAAGAGGAAAATATCAGAGAATCCATCAAGCTGATCCTGATGACAGGAAAAGGAGAGCGGGTCATGCGTCCGGAATTCGGCTGCGGTCTCAAACAGTATACCTATGAGACGATGGACTACGGAACGATGGTACAGATGGAGCGGGAGATCAAGACAGCGTTAGAACGCTGGGAACCGCGGATCGAGGATGTGGAAGCTTCTGTTTCGCCGGGGGAAGCACAGAACGCGCTGATGATCCGGATCGCGTTCCGGGTCAGGGCAACCAACAACCCGTATAATTATGTATTTCCTTTCTTTTTACAGGAAGGTTTTGAATAAATGACGAGAAGCAAGGAGGACGCTGTATGAAAATACCGGATATGAATGAAAAAAATACCAGGGCGTTTTTAGATAAAGTTAGAGAACGCGCGTCCTCCTACACCCCTGAGTGGCGTATGGATCTTGAAAATCCAGATGGCGGAACCGCGTTGGCATTATTGTTTGCGGGAATGTACGAGGATACGTTAAAAAAATATGCTCAGCTTCCGAGAAAAAGTATGCTGGATTTCTTTAACTGTGTGGGTACAGCTCTGGCACCTGCGCGGCCGGCCGGAGGATACGCGGTATTTGGACTTGTGAATCAGGAGGCAGATGGAACAGAGATCCGGAGAGGGACCGGACTTCTTGCCAGACCGGAGGAAGATCAGGAAGAAATCATATTTGAGACGAGAAACGATGTATATGTGACCCCATCGAGAATCTGTGACATGGTTCAGGTCATTCCGGAAAAAGACGGGATATACAGGATACACAGGGAAGAGGATCAGAAAGTACCAGGAAATTTTCCACTTTTTGAGGAATACGGAGAAAATGTTCAGGAACATACGCTTTATCTGGCCCACAATCATGTTTTCTACGTGAAAAGATCCGGAAGTATCCGTCTGACATTCAGAAAAAGCCGGAACCGGGAACCGGATGCCGCTGTTCTGAGAGCACTTGCGGATCCGGAGTCGGCATCAGTGGAGTATTCAGCAGGGGAACGGTTTGAGCCGTTTGCAAAGGTGGAAGCAGAACCGGAGACGGGAGAACTGATCCTTCATAAGGGAGAAAATCAGCCGGTAACAGAAAAATGTGAGCTGGACGGAACATACGCTTTCTGGATCAGGATCCGCTGCAGGAATGTGTCCCTGCTGTCGGAGCTGGAATTTGCAGATATCCGGGTGACCTCCCAGACTGAACGCAGTGTCCCGGATGTGACTTTGGCAGGCGGGATCGAACAGAGGGGGGAATATCTTCCCTTTGGTGAACAGATGGGACTTTATGAGGAAGTTTATTTCTCGTCGGAGCAGGCACTGTCCCAGAAAAACGCTCAGATCACCTTGTCGTTCCGGATGAATTTCCTCCGGATACCGTCGGAGACGTACGGACAGGATCGGAAGAGGGACTGGAAGCTTATCATGAAACGGACGGATTTTATTCCGGACCCGGAGTATGATATCGGGATCGACGAGGTGATCTGGGAGTATTATAACGGGAATGACTGGAGAAAACTTCCGGAGAGTGACAGATATTCCAAGGTGTTCCGGGCAGCTTCCGATCAACTGGAAAGAAAGACGGAGATCACATTCAACTGTCCGGGAGATCTGACACCGGTGCTCGTCGGGGCAGTAGAAGGAAGGTATATACGGGCAAGAATTTTAAAAATGAATAATCTGTATCGGTGGAACGGACAGTATATCACTCCGGTTTTAAGAGATACAGGATTTGAATACCGATATCATGAGCCGTTTCCGATGCCGGAGCTGATAGAACGGTTGAATAATATGAGATCCGACAGGATCTACCCGGAAGATCTTTTCCGGGCTGGAAAAGATCTGAAACCGTTTGTCCCGCTGGAGGAGGAAAGTGAGACGTTATATATAGGCTTTGACCAGCCGCTGCGGCAGTGGCCAATCCGTATCTTTTTCAAACTCCGGTCAGGCAGTCAGAATGGAAATCTCCTGAGGTACGAGTATTATAACGGAAAAACCTGGAAAGCACTGAACATGATCGACGGAACAGAAGGTTTCGGCCGGATCGGAATCGTTACATTGCTCGGAAATTCCGATTTTATGCCGGGAATCCTGTGGGAAAAAGAGAGGTTCTGGATCAGGATCAGGAAGACTGGAGATGAACGGAATACAGAAGCTTCGCAGCGCACGATGATCCAGGAGATATGGATGAATGCCACGGAGATCACGGCGGAGGAGACCATGGATCAGGAGGTCTTTTCCATAGAAGCAAACGAAAAAAATGCTGTGTTCCGTCTGGCAGCAGGAAATATTACAAAAGCGGAAGTATGGGTGCAGGAACACCGGGAATATTCCGAGGAGCAGCTTGCGAAGCTTCGGCAGGATTATGAAATCCGAACAGAAAAGACGGAGGACGGAACCGTGAGACATGTCTGGATCCGCTGGGAAGAACGGGAAAATTTCGCGTCCTCGACTGAGACAGACTGCCATTATATGCTCGATAAAAATGAGGGAATCTTACAGTTTTCTGATGGGATCCATGGAAGGATCCCGGATGACTGCGGTGAAGCTTCCATCCGGGTCAGATACCGGTGCGGAGGTGGAAAACGCGGAAATGTGCCGGCGGGAGCAGTAAACAGGTTCCGGGAGACCACCGGTTTTGTCAATCAGGTCATAAATCCAATGGACATGTCCGGAGGTGTGGATCGGGAAAATGTGGAGACAGCGATCCAGAGGCAGGGGCGGGCATTCCGCCACAGAGGACGTGCGGTGACTGCCGGAGATTATGAAGCATTGGCGATGGAAAGCAGCGGCAGCATCCTGAAAGCGAAATGTTTTCCGGGACAGGGGCGTGTGAATCTTGTCCTGCTGCTGCGGGAGCATAACCGGGAATTGGAAAATTTTGATCTGGTAAAACGGGAATGCCTTCAATACATGGAGGACAAGATTCCGGCGTCCCTTCTGGAAAACAGGAAATTCCGGATTCTGGAACCGCAGTTTATCCATATGGCGGTGAAGGCCGAGATCCGTGTGAGGGATATGAACCAGATTTTAGAGACGAGACAGAGGATTTTAAAAGCACTTCATCTGTTTCTGAACCCCATGGAGGGGAATTTTCAGGGAAATGGCTGGGAGATCGGAGTGGTCCCGAACCAGATCCAGATTTTAAATGAACTTCGGGGAGTTCAGGGCGTGGAGATTGTAACGTCGCTGAGACTGATCCTGCAGACGGAACAGAATGGAAGACTTGTGGAGCTTGATACGGAAGAGCTCGAAAAATTCCCGTATGCCGTGGCTGTAGAGGGAGAGCATCAGATCGATATAACAACGGGAGGTGGAGCAGATTGATTCCTACGATTCGGCTGGATGAGGAAAATTTTCAGGAAATCTTTGAGACGGCGAGAAAACGGATTCCGCTCCTGTACCCGGAATGGACAAATTTCAATGAAAATGATTCTGGAATTGCGCTTTTGGAATTGTTCTCATGGCTGAAGGAAGTTCAGGAATTTCATCTGAATCAGGTCGGACTGGAACATGAATCCGTATATTTAAAATTACTGGGCATCGAAAGAAAAGAAATCTGTCCGGCAAGGACAGTGGTAACCTGTTGTTCCGTGAAAGAGGAGACGGAGCTGCCGGAAGGTTTCCAGTTCCACGCAGGAGAGATCCCGTTCTGTTCTGTGGAAAGGACAAGGCTTTTTTCCGGAAAGCTTTGGCGGGTGCGTACAGGAAATACAGGAAGGCAGGGATATGTCTCGGAACGGGAGTGGGATGGATCCGATACGGGATGGAAACTTCCGGTTTTTACGGAGACACCGGAATACGGCAATTTTCTGGAAATGGAGTTTGCCGGAAAGATGACAGGGGGACAGACCTTTGGATTCTTCTTCCGCCTTCCGGAAGAACGGAGCGCAAAAAGAAATCCGGTTTCAGAAGAGTTTGAGCCGCTGGTGGGGATCCGGGCGGAGTGCAAAGATAACGGTTCAGATAGCTGGAAGATATGTGAACTTGTGCGGGATGATACACACGCATTCCTGTACAGCGGAATCATAAAGATCCGGATCCCGGATGAGATGGGAGAATCCGGCGCGGACAGGATCCGGTTTGTGTTTTCGGAAGGAGAATACGATGTAGTACCGGTACTCTCAGAGATCCTCTTAAATCCTGTGGAGCTCTGCCAGATGGAGCAGATCGGGGGGAGGATTCTGGGGGAGGGGACAGGATTCCCAAATCAGAGATTCCCGCTGGAGAGCGCCGGGACAATTCCGGCCTCAGTGGAACTGGAAGCAGAAGTTACTGAGCATCCGGGAATATTTGAAGCCTGGAGACGTGTCAGTGATTTTTCCGGATCAAAGCCGGAAGACAGACATTTTGTGGTTGACGGAGAGAGTGGAGATATCTGCTTTGGAGATGGAATCCACGGATTGCCGCCGGAAGGAATCATCCGTCTGATACGGCTTGGCAGGACAGAGGGAGTCGGCGGAAATGTAAAAAAAGGCCAGATCCATCCGGGGAGGTCAGAGGAAGAAAAGATCCATCTGTTTGAGGCGTGGAATTTTGAGGATGTAACAGGCGGAGCTGACAGGGAGTCCACGAAAAGCTGTTTTGAGAGATTTGAGGCAGAACTCGCGAAAAAGTATTCTGCGGTCACGAAAGCGGATTATGAGGAGCTTATAAAGCGCGCGCCGGGACTTCTCATCGAGCAGGTAAAGGTCGTGAGAGCAGATTGGGAACATAACCGGATCGTGGCGGCGGTAAAGCCCTGGTCAGAGAAAAAATGCCCGCAGCTGAGTGCCGGATACCGGAAGAACATCACGAAATTTATGGATAAGAAAAGGATTCTGGGAACGGATCTTCAGATCGCTGAACCGGAATATATCCAGATCCGTGTCTATGCGGATCTGGAACTTGTCGCGTGGTACAGGGATACCGAGCAGGTGTTAAAAGGAAAGATCCGCCGGTATTTTGAAGAATTTTGTTCGGACTTTGGGAGTCCGGTGTTATACAGCGGACTTTACGGATTTCTCGATGGACTGCAGGGAATCCGAAGAATCCGGTCGCTTACAATCGATGCGGCTGGACAGGGGATTCTCAGGAATGTGAACGGGGATGTTTTTCTTCCTTCCGCGGGACTCGCGGTACTGGAACAGATCCAGCTCAGCGTATCCTACACAGGATAAAAAGGAAAGATGGGAGTACCAGATGGCAGAAGACAGGAAATACTTTATCTTTAATAAACCGATGGACTACCGGAGAGGAACGGTGGATAGAATGAATGCCGCAGACGGGATCCTGAGGCTGACCGGGGCGGAACCGGGCTGGTTTTTCTCAAGAGTTCTGGACAGCAGGGAAGAGGAGATGACCTGGCACCGTCTGAGAACTGTATGCGCGGAGAGAGACGGCGGATGGAACATGACTCTTTACAGCAGTGACAGCCGGTTTCTTGTATGGGGAGATAACAGCGCACCGGTGGACGAGGTTCTGGCGGATCCGGAACTCTCTCTGGAAGAGAAAAAACAGCGGATGAGCTCCTGCTTCGCGAAAGAGATCCGGGGAGAAGCGGATGTGCTGCTGTTTGACGTAAGAGGCAGATATCTCTGGTTTCTTCTTGAGGCCGGGGGCGCGGCGGGAGATTTTGACGGGATCACAGAGATCCGGATCGATTTTCCGAAACAGAGCTGGGTCTCCTGGCTGCCGGAGGTCTATCAGGGAAGTGGAAAGAACCGGGATTTTCTGGAGCGGTATCTCGGTGTATTCCAGAGCTTCTATGAAGAGCTGACGGAGAAGATCGGACGAAGCCCGGACCTCTTTGATCCAGACTGCGCGCAGGTGGACTTCCTTTCCTGGATGGCAGGCTGGCTGTCCATCGAGGACATTCCGGCCTGGAATGAAGAACAGTTGAGATATCTTTTAAAAAATGCCCTGCGGCTCTACCGGATTCGGGGAACTGTAGAATATCTGAAGGAAATGCTGACCTTATACAGGGACTGTGAGGTGTATGTGGTGGAACATTACCAGATGCAGGAGAGCGATCCGGAAAAGATCCGCAGATGGAAGAAACTGTATGGTGACAGCCCTTATACAGTGACAGTCCTGATCCATACGGGACAGAATGGAGGACAGAAGGAATACAGGACCTTCATGCAGATTGTGAGACATGCGGTTCCGGCACATATAGACTGCAGAATCGTTCTGCTGACTCCCTACATCTTTCTGGATCAGCACACGTATCTTGGCGTCAACAGCCGGCTTGGTGAATATCGTCCGATGCAGTTAGACGGATTGTCTGCCATGCATTTTTCACGGATCGGACAGTTGTAAGAGAAAGGAATACAGCCAATGAAGAACATGAAGTATTTTCCCTTTGAAAGAAATAAATATTTTTACGGCAAGCTTCTGACTGTGGATGACTTTGAAACAGAACAGAGATATATGAATGATAAAAGACGAGTACTGAACCGGTTTTTATATGGAACCGGAGTGGTATGTGGACTGAATGTAGTCCCGATCGATGACATGACAATTTCTGTGGAACCCGGACTTGCTCTGGATTTTTCCGGCCGGGAGATCGTTGTGGATACACCGGCAGTAAAAAAATTGTCCATGATCGATGGATTTGATTCTTTTATCAGGAGCGGTGACGAAAAGAAATATCTGTACCTCTGCATGGACTATAAGGAGACGGAGAGGGAACCGGTCCACAATGTGACCGGGGAGAGCGGGGTGGAGTATAACCGTTATCAGGAAGGCTACGAGCTTACAGTGACGGAGCGGGAGCCGTCCCAGACGGTGCTTTCCGATGCGGTATTTTATGAACATACATCAGTGATCTATATGGGGAAAGGCGTGAAGATCACCCAGACATGTCCGTCCTATGCGTCCTGCGGAGATACATTTGAACTTAAGATCCTGGTGGAAAATATGGGTCAGGGCCAGTCGATTCGCTTTTCCTACGATCTTGGACTCACATGTCTGGAATATGCCGGGGAAAACCATCTGACCGTCATGTTTGACGAGGAAAAGCATCAGAAGGAAGACAGATACGAGATTATTTACCGTGTGAAGGCGAGTTCTACAAAGAATGCGGAAGGAATCCTGGAACTCGCAAAGGGCAGTTTCCACCTTGCCTTTGGCGGAAGAGAGATGGAAGCAGCCGCTGCCGGAAAGCAGGCGGTGAAGCTGATCAGCGGAAAAGTCTCCGATGAAGTCAGAAAGAACTATTATCGGAGCGCGATGGAAGATATTCTTCGGAATAACTATCAGCAGAGCATTTATCTGGCAAAGATCTATGTGATCCGGGCAGGAGAGTCGTATCTTATTGATGCAGTGGAGCCGATGCCATTTGGGCAGTTTGTATACAATAATGTGCTGGCGGATGTGATGGGAAAGATAGGAAGAACAGAAGATTCCTTGATGGTAAAAGATCAGGCAGATTTTGGCAGCTCCCATGGAAAACAGATAGAAAAAAGTAAGAGCGAGGAGCCGGCAGTGACTACCGGTCATGTGATCTTTGATCTTGGGCTCGGCGGAAACACGGGACAGAGATTTTTTTCCGGGGATATTTCCCATGAGCTGGGGCTCGGAAATGTGACGATCATCCTTGGCTCCTGTACCGGTGTGCGGGATGAGGACAGCGTGATCTACGGTTCCCCGGAGATTTTCACGGATGAAGTACCGTTCCGCGCAGAGTTAGCTGCGAAGGCGGACGCAAAGACAGGAACCTTCCGGATCGGGCTGCGGCTTGTGGAGCCGACTATGAACCGGTATGTCAGGGTCAACTGGACAGCAATCCGGGATGCGAAGGAAAAGGTCCATGATGTGGAAGAGACGGCGCTTTTGATCCGCCCGGACATTCTGTATCTGAAGACCAGAGAGACATTCTTTCTGGAGCCGGAATTCAGAGGAATCGCCCCGACACCGGTGACATGGAGCATCAGAGAAGAAAATGGTGGAACCATCGAGCCAAACGGAAAATATACGGCTCCGAATGTGCCGGGAATCTTTGAAGTGAGTGCAGCCAGTACCAGATATGAAAACCTCCGGGCCTCCATCTATGTGGTGGTGCGCGATGGGGAGTAAAACGAAACTTTAAGAAATATGTGAAAAGGAGGAGCCATGCGGATACAGACATTGAACAGCGACTATGAGATTCTCCGGATGGCAGAATCCGGGGAACGGCTGGATGTCCTGATAGCAAGAGATGAAAAGCACCCGGAAAAGGGAAAATGCATGCTTGTGGTCCTGAAACAGGATGCGGACATCCATAAATTCCTGCCATTTCTCGCTGCGCAGCAGGAAAATGCTCCATGCGATGATTTTCTGGGATATTTTCCGAGGGAGGGCAGGCTGTACATCGTATTTCGCTTTTATGATTATATGACACTTTCCGAACGGCTCTCATCGGATACAGGTTTTGAAGAACGGGTCATGATCGCCGGTAATATTCTGAGAAGGATCGTAATCCTGAATCTTCCAACGTATCTTCAGTATGAAGTGCTGGGGGAAGGAAATATTCTGGCAGGAAAGAATGGGGATATCCGTTTTTCCTACGGATTTCATGAACTGGACCGGTTTGACAGTATTACAGACCGGGATGTCATAGAACGTCTGACCGGAGTTTTAAAGAAAATCTTTCCGGAGGAACTGGAAAAACATTCCTGCCCGCCGTTAGAGCAGTTTTTTGAGAGAATAGAAAAGGAAAAATTTCCGGGAATTGCTGCTGTATTGAGAGAATATGACATTACCGCCCGGGCGGCGCTGACGCTTCAGGAGGCGGGAAAGATCAGACCGAAAAGCTTTGGTTTCCGGTTGTGGGAGAAGATAAAGAAACTTGTCCGCGGTTTAAAATACCTTCTTCTGGCACTTGTGATCGGAGCGCTCGTGGGATATCTGGTCTATACGATCCGCTATCCGTCAAAGAAGGCGGAGGAGGCAATGAATTATAAAGCAATCGGCACACTGACAATTGGGGAGACCGCAGGACAGGATGCCGGGGGACAGACGGGAGAGTAAAACATATGCGTTTTATAAATGATTTTGACTGGAAAAAGACGATGCAGTACGGGTGGCGCAGGATCCTTCGGGCACTCGTGCGCCCGTTTGCCGCTCTCCGCCTGAAGTTCCGCAGGCTGTCAAATCCGAACACGCTGGTAAATACAGTGGTCACTGATGTGCAGGCGGAGGTAAAAAAAGCGGTTTCAAAGAAGCCGGAGTCTTTAGAGGAATATCTTCCGGTCGGCAGATACTACGCGGCAAAGAAACTTTTGCTGGCGCTCCTGATCGCGGCGATCCTGCTTCCGATCCTGTATTTTAAATTTGTCCATCCGGCAGTCACAGCCCGTTTTCTATGGAAAACGATCCCGGTAAACACAGCGGAACAGTATGGATATACAGGGAAAGTGAAGCTTACGGATCCTAAGACCGGAGTGATCCTCTACAGAGGACCATTAGCAGACGGAAGAATTACGGGAACAGGCACCTTGTATGATTATGCCGGGAACATCCTTTATAAAGGGCAGTTCGAAAATGAGATGTATGAGGGGAGAGGAACGCTGTTTTACGGGAATGGAAACGTAAAATACACGGGAGAATTTTCACAGAATCAGTATCAGGGAAAGGGATCCCTTTATTTCGAAGATGAGACATTGGAATATGAAGGCGGATTTGCGGCTGGAAAGTACAGCGGAAGCGGAAGTCTTTACGATAAAGACGGCACATTGATCTATGAAGGAAGCTTTGAGGCAGGACGATACAGCGGCGAGGGAACTCTTTATGGGGAGAAGGGAATGATCCTCTACGAGGGAAGCTTCGTAAAAGGACTCTATGAAGGTCAGGGAACCCTGTACCGCAATGGAAAAAAGGTCTATGTGGGTGCATTTGCGGGAGGAATCCCACAGGGCGAAGGAAAAGCGTATGGAAATTCCGGCCGGGCAGACAGTTGGGGTACCTATGCGGACGGTGAGTTCGTCGCGGGCCAGACGGTTCTCTACGATGAAAATGGAAAAATCCAATATCGCGGAGAGGTTTCAAACGGTCAGTATGAAGGAAAAGGCAGCCTATACGCAGACGGAGAGCTGATCTATGAAGGTGATTTTCATGAGAGCCTGTATGAGGGAAGTGGTACGCTCTACGAAGGAACGGAAGTCTTATATAAAGGAAATTTCCTCGGAGGTATTTACGAGGGAAAAGGAGAACTGTATCAGGACGGAATGCTTCTCTATGAGGGAGAATTCCACGAGGGTTTGCACGAGGGGAACGGAAGACTGTATGAACAGGAACACATGATCTATGACGGTGAGTGGAAAGCCGGAAAATATGACGGAGAGGGAAAAATCTATCAGGATGAAAAGCTTCTCTATGAGGGAACCTTTGCGGAAGGAATGAAAGAGGGAGAGGGAATTCTCTATGATCCGGAAACGGAAAGTGTGGTCTACGAAGGAAGCTTTCTGAAGGACCTCTATGACGGGACGGGAATCCTCTATGATACGGTAGCTGGAGCAATTCTTTATGAAGGAAATTTCTCGAAGGGAATTTATGACGGCGATGGCCGTCTTTATGATCCGGTGACGCAGAACCTGATCTATGAGGGAACATTCCTCAGAGGAAAACGCGAGGGAAGCGGAACGGAATACGATCCTGAGACGAAAGCACTGGTCTATGAGGGTGGATTTCGTGAAGATGTCCATGATGGGGACGGAACGGAATACGATAAAAATGGCGCAAAGACGTATGAGGGACGTTTCCAGTTAGGTTCCTATTCAGGATCTGGAGTGCTGTATGATGCGGCTACGGGTAAGGTGCTGGCGGAAGGAGAATTCCGGAACGGAGTGCTCTTAACACCAAAAGCAGAATTGGATGCAGCGAAGAACCCGACAGAGCCGGAGACAGCGGCGAAAGAACCGGAAACAGAGACAGCAGCAGTGGAAAGTGAAAGTGCCCCGGAGACGGCGGCGGAAGCAGGAAATACCGCAAAGGAAAATGAAACGGCGGCAGAGAGCACAGCTGCACAGATACCTGGAAGGGCGAAGAGAACGGGCATCGGTCCGGGCTATGAGGATTAAATAACAGCAGTTTCACAGACAGAGAGGAGCGGACGCAATGGGAAGATCCACATCGATCGCGGATGTCGGAATGTCGATCGTAAAACTTTTAAGGAGAGAGCTCGTTCCGGATACGCTGCAGAATCCGGATGCGGTGGGCCTTTGCAGTCCGACGGACCGGGGGGATTACATGGTGGGGATCCACCTGTATGATATCCGGGAGAGCGAGGAGCTGCGGGTCAACACGATGATCGCAAGAGGAACGGAAGAACTTCAGTATCCTCCAAGTTATGTAAACCTCTATTACATGATCACGGTGACTTCCACCGGTGATATCAAGTTTCGGTCCGGTGAGGAACATAAGATCCTCGGAAGGATCATCCAGATCCTCGCGGATCATCCGTGTCTGGACAGAGAGACTCTGGAGCCAAAAACAGTGAGAAAACAACTGGATGTGGAGATCAGTATGCAGAATCTGACGCTGGAAGACAAGATGAGAATCTACAGCGTACCAAATGCCGGTTATAAGCTGTCTCTGTTTTACAGGGCTGCTCCGGTGGAGATCGAATCTACGAGAAGCCGGAGAGCAGCGAGAGTTATGGATGTGGATTTCGGACTGGAGGAGAAGCAATGAATGGACGAGGAGAACATGTACGGCACAGGGTCTCCCTGGTACTGGAACTATGGGATGATTTCACGGATCGTCCGATATCAGATCCTTCTATCGTGATCACGGCCTCCGGGCTGATCAGACCACTCCGGAAGGAAGACGGGTTTTATGTGTTTGTAAACTGTCCGATGCCGGTGCATGTGGAGATCCGCTCAGAACGGTATGAGACGGAGGAATTTGATGCGGGAATGCAGGATGGAAAGGCTGTGATTCTGAAAAAAAGACTGCGGCCGGGAAAAAACTATCCGCTTCCGGCCGGGACGACCTGTGTGACCGGCTGTGCGGAACCGGGAACTGTGATCGAGGTTGCGGCGGAGGAGAGCAGCGGCCTGTGGCGGCTTTTTTCCGACTACCATTCAGAAAAGCTTCCTGAAAGTATGGAGCTTTTTAACCCGTACGAAAAACAACTGGAGGGACGCAGATTCTTTATATTGGACAAGGATGAAAAAAACGGTGAATTTTTTGAAGTAAAACAGCAGGAAAGCCGTAGTGGAAAGATCGTGCTGGAAAAAGCACTGAAGCATTCTTACAAAAAAGCCGGAACGAAGATTTATGAGTGCAGCATGGCCCGGGCAGACAGGGACGGGAACTTTACGATTCCGTTAAAGATCAGAGCAAGGGATGAAAAAAAGATTTTATGCAGGATCCGTGAAGGAGAGAAGGTCCGGTCGGTGCAGATCTTCACAGGGCAGCAGAATAAGTGGAATCCGGCAGAATAGAGAAAGACCAGGAAAGGGGGAGACCGGATGGGGCGAGAGACAGATCAATATATGAACGCAGATGAATATGTACAGGAGCTGTTGATAAATGTCCGCAGCCTTGCCGGTGAGTACCTGAATTGGAAAAAACAATCTGTGTTTGCCGGGGAGGGAAGAATCCGGGATACGGAAGTGTCCCGGGAAGGCATTCTGGAGCTTTCACAGATCCTTCGAAGAGGAAAACATAGTTTTGAGGAGATGCACCGCAAAGCAGAACAGTCAGTCAGGAGACGGACGGTCATCCCGCTGGAATATCTGTTTCATATCAAAAAAGCCGGAAAATATCTGAAACACTGTGTCAGTCTGGCGTTGGCCGCGGAACTGGATCGAAACTCAGGAGAACTTTTTCAGGAGATTCCGGAGAATTACAAAAAGATATATCCAACCTTGGAACTTGGACTCTGTCTTTATACGGCAGACAGCAGGGTGAGAATCGAATGTATGCGGAACATGCTTGAGGAAAAAGAAACCTTCGATTTCTTTTTCGGTACAGGAAATTCCCGGGAGAGCAGAACAGAGATGAGACTGGATCCGAGAATCCTTCAGTTCCTCTTATCACCGGAAACAGAGCCTGAAAAACTGGAAGGATTCTGCCGGCTCTATGACGGAAGTGATCTGGAGGAACAGCCGATGGTGATCCGGGAAGAACAGATGGAACGGACGGCTGCTCTTTTGGGAACGGTGTCTGAAGAAAAGAAGATCCTGTATCTCTTTGGACACCCGGGTTCCGGGAGACGTTTTATGATCCGTCATGCATGCAGAAAGCTTGGGAGATTCTGTCTGGAGGCAGATATCGGAAAACTTGATGGAAACGATCCCGGAAAGCTTTTAGATGAGATGATAAGGGAAACACAGATCCGCAGGGCGGTACTCTGCATACGAAACTTTCATCTCCTGTTTCAGAATGGAAAAATGTATCAGGCTCTTGGGGTTGTCGAAAAGATCCTTATGCATCTTCCGCAGGTGATCCTGCTGGCAGATCAGACATGGCCCTACAGCCGGGAAGAATTCCCGGCGCCGGTCACGGAACTGGAGATTTCGCCTCCGGATATTGGGGAGCGGATCACTCTGTGGGAGGAGGCGCTGAGACAGCACCCGGAGGCAATGCCGGAAACATTTCAAACAGAACATGCACGGCTCGAGATCCTTGCCGGAAAATTCACATTCCACCCGGGCCAGATCATGTCTGCCGCCGCTGAGACGTCACGGTCGGTTCAGTGGACAGGAAAACGGGCAGAGGAGGAGGATCTGTACCGCGCATGCAGGCATCAGGTAAGCCACCGGCTCGGGGAACGGGCCATGCAGATCGAACCTGCATATGGCTGGGATGACCTGATCCTTCCGCCGGACAGAAAGCAGATGTTAAGAAATGCCTGCGATCAGATCGAATACAGCCATCAGGTATACGGAAAGTGGGGATTTGCCTCAAAAATGGTCTACGGAAAAGGCGTATCCATGCTGTTCTACGGGCCGCCAGGGACAGGAAAGACAATGGGAGCGCAGGTTCTGGCGCGGGAACTCCATCTGGAGCTTTATAAGGCAGATCTCTCCAGTGTCATGTCAAAGTACATCGGTGAGACAGAAAAAAACCTTGGGGAGATCTTTGAAGAGGTGAAAAAGAGCCAGAGCATTCTGTTTTTTGATGAAGCAGATGCATTGTTTGGAAAAAGGTCAGAGGTAAAGGATGCCCAGGATAAATACGCGAACGCCGAGACTGCCTATCTTCTTCAGAAGATGGAAGAATATGAGGGGATCGTGATCCTTGCGACAAACTATATTCAGAATTTTGACGAGGCGTTTAAGAGAAGGATCCGCTTTATGATCGAATTTCCGCTTCCGGATGCAAAAAGGCGTCTGAAAATCTGGAGTCAGGTATATCCGAGGCAGACTCCGGTCAGTGAGGACGTGGATTTCGAATTTCTGGCAGGACAGTTTGAACTTTCGGGAAGCAGCATCAAGAACATTGCTGTCTCAGCTGCATTCCGGGCCGCGGCAGCAGGAACAGAAGTTGAGATGGAGCAGATCCTGAACTGTCTGAAAGAAGAGATGAAAAAGTCAGGAAAAAACCTTCAGCGGGAAGATTTTGGACCATATTACAGCCTGATGAACCGAGAGGAGGATACGAGCCATGCCATTATTTAAAAAGAAGAAAAAAGAAGATCCTGTCCGCACAGCGAAAAAAGCAGAGTTTTCCGGAAAGGCAAAGGAAGCTTTGCAGGAAAAGGATACAGCACCTTCCCAGATAGAACAGGAGACCACACAGCCGGTAAAGAAAAATCAGACAGACTGGTACACGGATATGAAGGAGCGCAGTGAACGGGCCCGTGAATACTCGAACCGGTTTGCGTTTACAGAGGAATCGCTTTCTTCTGTCTACAGTATAAAAAAGCTGGATAAGATCCGACAGGCATCAAATGTGAAATTTTATGAAATGTCCCTTTTAGAGGAAGGAACGGTCAACTGTCATGAACGGATGATGGAAGATACCGGAAATGAGGAAAAAAAGGCGGAGGCGCAGGAATATTATGAGTCGGCGATATCCAGAATCGACACGGCAAAACGACTGTACAGCGAACTGCTGACCTCGGTCGAAAAGAGAAAAGAGGAGATCGAAAAAGATCCGAAGCTTGCGAAGAAGAACAGCCTGATTGATCGTTTCCGGACAATGAGAAAAGATAAGCCAATGCTGCAGCTGATCCGGCGGGTCCGCTTATTTGAGGACAACCCAGGATACCAGGAAAAAGCGGATGGATTCTTTGGAAAGATGAAGGAGGAGTTGACGAGCCTGAGCGAATCCCTGCTCAGCGATGAGGATAAAGAATTGCTGAAAACAGGAATGGAGGCGAAAGAGCAGGCCGGAGAGATCAGGGAAAATGCGGAGGAGGTAGCGAAGGCAATCTCAGATGCCAAGGATGAATCAAAACCTATGGAGGGAGTTTTCGGCATGATGAAGGACACGGCGATGCTGGTGAAAGATGCGATCTTCTTCATCAAGGACTTAAATAAGAGCAGCAGCGAAAACATCCTTGACAAGTTCGTTGAAATCGTGACAAAAGGCGCTTCCATTCTGGCCAGCGCGGCGGGAAAGATTGCGGAACTACTCTCGACTTTCCCGTTTATCGGGGCGATCATCGGTTTGATTAAAAATGGAATCACATTTTTCAGTGAGGGCTACAAATTTGTCATGAGCCAGCGAAGAATCTCAAAACTCAGGAAACAGAAAAAACTCCTGAAGGAGCGGATGTTAAAACGAAAGAAAAAGTATGCGAACGATCCGGAGCTGAAGGGGCTGTACAGCTTTGTCGGAGAAGATAAAAGCGGAGCGGTGAAGCTTGATGCAAAGAAACTGGGAAAAAGAGAGAAACGCGGTCTGATCGGAGGAGGCAGTGACGCCAGAGATACGATGAGGCAGGCGGCAGATTCAAAAAAAGACGGCGGAAAGCATCTTTATTACATGGCAAAAGAAGCAGAGTCGGTGGAACAGTACGATGAGCTGAAGGAAGTGATCTATAAGAACAAAAACAGGAAAAAAGATGCGACGATCGCGCTGGCCCAGCAGGGTGTGGATGTAGCGGCTAATATCGCAAAATTCTTCCCGGGAACCGGTGATATCGTTTCTGCGTCGATCAAGCTTGGAAACAGCATTGTCAGTGGCGGAAAGTTTGTGGGAAGCAAGGCCTTTGAGTATGGGAAAAGCGTCTTCGGACATGCCAGATCAAAGGAGAACAAGAAGGTATTCCGGAATAAATACGCGGAACATATTTACGACAATATAGCGGAAGTCTCCGATTATCTGGATGGGGAAGGAAAGATCGACCTCAATAAAGCTGATCCAGGCAGCATCCGGAAAGCGGCGGAGAGCTATGATTACGCAGAAAATATGCTGGTAGGAATGGGAGCTGACATGCCGGCACTGATCGGGGCTCCGAGCAAGGAAAAACTGATTGAAGCGATGGCAGAGGCCTTCGGAACCGGAGAGTAAAGAGGAGCGGGAATCAATGAAACATGATTTAAAACTGCGGGATCTGAGGAGTTTGCAAGAGCTCCTGGACGATCTGGAGTGGGAGACAGAACTGATCGGAGAGGAAACAGACTATCCATCTCTGGCAGCGGTCCTTCCTGTGGAGGAAGACTGCGACGAGAGAGCGGTGTTTACATATATCGATCTCCCGGATGAGGATTCCGAATTTACAAAGTATCTTCAGATCTATCTTCAGATCCCATTAAAAATAGACAGGATCCCGGCGGGTGAGCTGATCGTTTTTGTGAATCAACTGAATATGCTGACACTGATAGGCAGCTTTTCCTATGTGCCGGGGGCAGGTGGGCATGAGGCAAGAGTTGATTACCGCTATGTGATGGCGATGGAAAAGGAAGCTCTCCTTGATGAAGGCGTCGTGGGTGAGATCCTGTTAAATCTCGTCAAATATGCGCAGATGGCAGAGGGACTTCTGGCAAGCCGGATCGAGGGAACGCCGACCGAGGTCATCATGGCGGCTGTCGGACATGAACTGGAAGCCGGGTGGAGGTAAGAAATGGGATTTTGTGTACTTGGAGGTGCTATGTGTACCTGCTCATTTGGAATGGCACCGTCCACTCTTATGGTGACGCCGGAAAAAAAGACGGTATCGTCCATGCCGGTGGCGACGATCATGGATCACGTGCCGATGAAAAATATTATGCCCTTCGGAATGTGTCAGTCCATGGCGAATCCGGCTGTGGCAGCGGCGACGGCTGCGGCATTCGGAGTCTTAACTCCGATGCCATGCATTCCGGTGATCCCGGCGCCGTGGTCACCGGGGTCACCGACAGTTCTCGTCGGAAATACGCCGGCGTTGAACCAGAGTTCGAAGACCATCTGCGCTTATGGCGGCGTGATCCAGATCACGAACCCGGGAACGACAAACATACAGATACCTTAAAACTTAGGAAGTGAGCAGATTATGAAAAAACGGATCTTTGGCCTTCGGGCAAAATTTGCAGTGTTGTTTCTGCTTTTTGCCGTGATCATCATGTTTTCGGTGGGTGCAGTGACATACCGTACATACCGCAGCTCCATGATGAAACGGTACGCCAGTGAAGCAGTGACGATCGCAAAGCTTGCGGCATCTTATCTGGACGGAGACGAGCTGGTCCGATACAGCATTACACGGGAAAGAGATGAAGAATATGACCGGCTGGAAGCAATTCTGGACAATATCAAGGAACAGTCCGGAGTGCTGTATCTCTATGTAGTGAAGCCGGTGTCCGAGGATTCAACGGTTTATCTGTTTGATGCGGCGGCGGCAAACGAGACAAATTATCTGGCAAAGCTTGGAGACCGGGGTGACTGGAATGAGAACTTTAAGCTGGCAAAGGAAGCGATGGCCACCGGAGAGCCAAACAGCGATCTGGAGCCGACCATGACTCAGTTAGGATATCTGGCATCGGCATATGTGCCGGTAAAAGATCATACGGGAACACCGGTAGCTGTCGTTGGCGTGGACTTTACGATGGATGAGATCCAGACCTTCTTAAAGTACAGCCTCAAGAATCTGCTGGTTATGATGGCACTGCTGATAACGGGATGTTTTCTGGTACTCCTCGTACTCGTGAACAGCAGTATTATCTCACCGGTGCGTATCTTGAAAAACGGTGTAGAAAAGATGGCAGACGGGGAACTCGGTGTACAGGTACCAATTAAGAGCCGGGATGAGATTGGGGAGATATCGGAAGTATTCAACAGAATGTCCTTTAACATCGGATCCCATATTCAGGAGATCATGGATCTGAATGATGGTTATTATAAGTTTGTTCCGTCAGCAATCTTTGAGATTTTGGGGAAAAAGAGCATTAAAGAGATCAATCTTGGGGATAACCGCACGGTTCCCCTTGAGGTTCTGCGGATGCAGATCAACAATTTTGAAGAAAAAACGAGACAGATGGACGCCGGGAAACTGTTTGGTTTTTTGAACCGTGTGTATCAGCTCAGTGTGCCGGTTATTATGGAAAAGGACGGCGTAGTAGATTCCTACTTTAACGGAGGACTCAGCGCAATCTATACAAAAGTCGGCAAGAATGCCCTGGACAGTGCCATCAGTATCTGCCAGAAACTAAATGAAGAAAAAAAGGCAGGACGCATGCCTGAATTTTCGGACATAGAGCTGGCGTTTGCCATCTCCATTGGGAGCCAGATGGTAGGAATCGTCGGACATGACCGGAGACTTTCAGAGGTTACGTTGTCGGAACAGATCTCCATGGTCGATTATCTGAGAAAGGTTGCCGGAAAATATAAGGCAAGAATTCTTGTGACAGGAACGGCAGTCGGCCGGATCCCGAATTTTGACAGCCGATATCACGCGAGGATCCTCGGAATGATCCATGTCAGCGCAACGGATTCCCTGGAGAAGATCTATGATGTTTATGATGGGGACGATGAGGCTTTGCGGGAGATCAAGGAATATACAAAACAGAGCTTCGAGGACGGTGTGAAGCATTTTATGGCAAAACGCTTTTATGAGGCGAGAAGATGTTTTGTTGAGGTATTAAAGGTTTCCCAGGGTGATTACGCAGCGAGGGAATACCTGTATCTTTGCAACAAGTATTATATGAAGGAGGATACATCGGAGATTAACGTGTATATCGAGGATTTCTGATGGAAGAAAGAGAATGTCGGGGTATTGTGTGTTTACAAATTCCGCAAAAAAAGAATATGAAAAACGGGCCAGAAGAATGGGCGGGATTTTTCCGTCCACGATATCCGTGGAAAGTATTCTGGCGTGGCAGGATGTCTGTGCAGCGGAATACCGAATCGAAGAGGATTATCTCTGTATCAGAATCTATGACCGGATAGAGAAGAAATCCTATCTCTATATGCCTCTGGGAATGTATAGTGGAGAATCGTTTCAGAGACTGATAGACAAGCTGTATGGGGAGAACCGGAAAAACGGAGAGGAACTCCTGTTTCGGGATGTCAGGGAGGAAGAGATATTCTGGTATCGCGGACTTTCCGGATACCGGGTCAGGATTTCATCGAATGAAGCCTACAGCGATTATATCTATCGGCGGGAGGAACTGGAACAGGCCTTTGAAAAGCCGGGAGAGCGCTACAATAAACGATATTTTATCAGAAATTATCAGCCATCTGTCCGGCATACAGAGATCCTGGATGTTTCGTCCTGCAGGGATATCGTGAACCGGGCATTCTGCCGTTATCATCAGTGTCCATCCTGTACAAATGGATGCCTGAAAGATACGATAGCAAATTTTCTGGAGGCATCAGATCCGAAAGGTACGCATGGGATCATTGTGAGCTCGAACGGAGAGGACATCGGTTACGCGGCGGGGATCATACAGGGGGATACCTTTGTATTCCTGTTTAAAAAGAACTGCCGGGGTTACCGGGGGTTAGATGAGTACCTGCAGACAGAATTGCTGAAAGAGCTTCCGGAACATGTGAGGTATATCAATTATACTGAGGATATGGGAGTGGAAGGACTCAGAAACTACAAGAGGAGACTGGCACCATATTATCTGAAAACGAGATATCAGGTGTCGGTGGAAAGGATGGGATGAATATGAAAAAAAGATGGAAAGCCGGAATCCTTCTCCTGCTGGTTCTGATGACTGTAGTGTGGTGGAATCGGAAACTGCTGGAGATCAATCCGTTTCACCCAGTGATGGCGGATACTGTATACCGTGTGATCGCTTGTGAAGATCAATCCCTTTTGGTGGCGGACAAGTCAGGAAACAGGATCTACCGGATCAATCAGGACCGGCAGATCGAGTTTGTTTTAAATGGAACGAGAAGCCAGAATGGATTTTATGATGCGAAGCAGATGTATTCTGGAGAGGATGGCAGCATCTATCTTCTGGATGTCCGGCGTACCGGAAGCCGGAAGATGGAGCAGGAACGGATCTTAAAGTACGACAGAAACGGGAAGATGGTTCAGGTCGTGTCTGATATCCGGTACGACGAAAACGAGCGCGTCTACAAGAATATGATCAACAGGATCGATGGACTGGATGGAAAAATCGTCTGGTTCCAGTTTACCGGAGATGGATTTTCCATTATGAGTCAGGACGGTGAGCTGCGCCATTTTCCATATGAAGAGGCAGAACAGTATCTTGTGGACTTTGCCATCAACCCGGCAACCGGTTTCTGTGCGTATCTGACAAAATCAGGAGAAATCTATGAGGAACAGGAGAACGGCTCATTCCGGAAAGTTTATTCAGCGGACGATAGTAAGCTCCAGATTCCATGGTATATAGATTACTCCCTGGATGGAAAATTATATTTCGCGGACATCGGTACCAGAGGAATTTACCGGGTGGAGAATGAGACGGATGCAGTTCTTGTCATGAATACAACAGGAAGTGCAGCTCCACAGGAACTGAGTGAGGATGAACTAAGAGAAAGTCCGATCTATTATAATTTTGATATGGGAGATCGTCTGGCAACCACGGATACGTACGGTGTGATTGTCGGAGATCTGGGAGCAGAAGCAGAATATCTGACGGAGTTCCCACTGACAGGAGCTTTAAAGATGCAGGTCTGCGCTGTATGGGCTGGCGCTGCGATCTGCGTTCTGGGCTGTGCGGTCCTGTTCATCTATGGCATTTACCGTGTATTCAGGAGTAAAGACCAGTTTATACATATTGTGGCGGGAATGCTGGCGGGAACAGCAATCCTCACAGCACTCTTTACTATGATCGTTCTGAAAGACTGGACAGCCCGTATGACGGAGGAAATTACAGGAAGAACGACCAGTGTTTCCGGTCTTGCTGCCCAGCTGATCCCGGGAGATAAACTTGAAAGGATCCATTCGATTCAGGATTATGAGGGCGAGGACTATCAGACGATCCGTTCCATCGCACGGTCGATCTTTGCCTCCGGGAACATGCAGATCAATGATCTCTACTGCGTGATCTACCGGATCCAGGATGGAATGATCACCTCCACATACTCCATTGAGGATTACGTCGGAGCAATTTACCCGTATGACTGGCCGTTTGAGGGATCGGACGAGCAGCATATTCTTGAGACGAACGAACAGATGACATATATGGGACTTTCCAGCAGCGAAGGAAGTTTCATATTTACAAATTCCCCGATCCTGAACTCTAACGGTGAGGCTGTGGGAATCATGGAAGTCGGAACAGATCTGTATAACTTCCAGCAGGACAACTGGAAAATGGTCCGGGAGGTCATGACGAGTGCGGCGGCTCTGGCGGTTACCATGATCCTCATTGTGTCGGAACTTCTGATCTTTGGACAGGGGCAGGAAAAGAGGAGAGCGGCCCTGGCGGCAGGCGGCGATAAGACCTGTATTCCAGCCTCAATGCTGCGGATTCAGGTATTTCTGATCTTTTTCGTCACCAACATTCCGAAGGCATTCCTGCCGATCTATATTATGAAACAGGCGGAGACGGAGTCTGTATTCGGATTGTCGCCGGCGTTTCTTGTCTCGATCGCATTGTCGGCTGAGGTATTATTTGGTGCATTGACATCCTTCGGAGGTTCCGCGGTCCTTCGCAGCATCGGAAGAAGAAAAACGGCTCTGTTTGGAAGCATTCTATTTGTTGCCGGACTCTGCATGCGTGCGGTGGTTCCGACGATCACCTCATTTATTATCGGAAATGGTGTGATGGGAGCAGGATGGGGATTCCTTCTTCTGATCATTCAGGTCATGATCGCGGAGAAAGATCCGGAGGAAAAGAGCGAGGGATTTACCGGATATACGGCGGCATCCTTGAGTGGAGTGAACTGCGGCGTTGTATTCGGCGCGTTTCTGATCAACTGGATGAATTACCGGTCTGCCCTCATGATCGTTGGAATCATGAGCATACTGTCCCTTTTATTCAGCGCACTGTATATTTTTGACGGCAGCGGGGAGGAGAAAATCTCCGGTATTCTGGAGACGGAAGCGGCAGCATCAGCGGAAAACCTTCAGGGAAGTATGTCCACCGCTAAGTTCCTTTTGTCACCTCATGTACTTCTCTACTTTATCGGAATCGTGATCCCGGTCGTTGCGGGTGGATATTTCCTGGCGTATCTCTATCCGCTTCTCGGAGAGGAACTTGGCATGTCAGAGACGAATATCGGATACTCTTACCTGATCAATGGAATCTGTATTATCTGCCTCGGCAATTTCCTGACGAAGCAGTTGACACACAGAATCGGTCAGAAAGGATCTCTGGCCCTTGCGGCAGTCTTATATGCCGGTGCCTTCCTGCTCTATGCGGTATGGCCGGGAATTCCGACATTGATCGTTCTGCTGATCCTTCTGGGAGTTTCGGACAGCTATGGACTCCCGGCGCAGTCCACTTACTATACGGATATGAAGGAAGTACAGCGTTATGGATATGATAAGGCAATGGGTGTCTACAGCCTGTTCGAGAATATGTCTCAGGTATTCGGATCGTTCATCTTTGGTATTATTTATGTAAATGGAGTCACATGGGGACTTACGATCGCCGGAGCCGTGATCCTTGCGGCGGCAGTGATCTTCGTTATCTTTGGTGAAAAGGTTGGCTCTGGGGAGGTTTCTGGATCATGATAAAATTTGAAACACTTACAGGGGAGAGGCTGATTGAATTAAAATCATACTTTTCCCTGAGACCTACCGGCTGTGCAGAGTCACATCTGGCATATCATCTGCTGTGGCGTCCATATTATGAGACAAAATATTTTGCAGATGAGCGGGGTATCCTCTGGATTCAGAAGATCGACTATGATGATCAGGCGACGATGCTTCCAGTCTGTAAAATCGAGTATATGCGGGAGAATTTTCGCCGGCTTCAGGATCATTTTACAGAAATCGGCGTTAAGATGCATATGTATCTGGTGGATGAGGAAGCACTTGCGGCAATCGATCCCGATCCATCCCGCTATGAGGTCGTGGAGGACAGGGACAGTTTTGACTATATTTATTCCGGGGATGAGATGCGTCTGCTCCCTGGGCGGAAATATTCGAAAATGAAAAACAGGATCTCAAGATTTCTGCGGGATTATGGGGAGAAGGCGGAGTTTGTTCTTCTGGGCCCGGAAGACGAGCCCGAGATTCTGGAGTTCCTCGACCGCTGGTCATCGAAAAAGGAGAGTGATGATGCGTTAAATCGCCTGGAGAGTGAGGAGACCGGAATCCGGGAAGCGATCCGGCTCTGCAGGGAGGCAGATATCACGATCGCAGGTGTCCGGGTAGGCGGGATTCTGGAAGCCTTTTCTATGGGAACGGAATGCCGGAAGATGGACATGACGGTGACCCATGTGGAAAAAGCAAACACGGAGCTCCGCGGATTATATAACTATCTGGAGAAAGAGTTTCTGTTTCATTCCTATCCGAAGACCGGCTTTGTGAACCGGGAAGACGATATGGGACTCGAGAATCTGAGACGGACCAAGGAGAGTATGCACCCGGTCCGGATGGAGCGGAAATATACGATCCTGGAGAAAGAATAAACGTTACTGTTCACGCTTTGCGCAAACAGTAACTGATTTTGCCGATGCATCGCATTCCGAATCGGCAAAATCCACTACCACCACTGTATTGTACGGAATTTTCAGTTCAGAAAATTCCTACCCGTGTACAGTAACAAATAAACTCTGGATATGTATTCAGCAAAAAAGTATTGAATTAACGGTTAAAATATAGTAAGGTATTGGTAGATGCATTCCATGACGCGGAATACATAAGGGAGGAGCGCAAAAGCGTAAATTCCGCACGATTCGGACGGTACATCAGGGGGTATCTGCCGGAGTATGAAAAACGAGTATAGGATATAAAAGAATCTGCCGCTAACGGCTGTGATCATGGACTGAATGGGTGTCATGATGGAGCTGCTGGCGGCAGATTCTTGTCATAACTGCCCCTTGCACTGGACGTTCAAAACTGATAAAATGTAGAAATCAGGGGACTTTGGAAAAAGGCCCCTTAAATGCGTTACGGTTTTGAAAAATAAGATTCTGCATTGACCGCGGAAGGGAATACCTGGCGGCCAGCGGAAATTCGAAAAGGAGATAAAAATGTTAATTATTGCAGGTCTCGGAAACCCGGGAAAGGAATATGAAAATACAAGACATAATGCGGGCTTTATGGTCATGGATGCCCTCGCGGAGAAGATCGGGGCGGATATCTCGGAGAAAAAGCATAAGGCGCTCTGTGGGAAGGGCGTTATCGGCGGGGAGAAGGTCATTCTCATGAAGCCGCAGACCTATATGAATTCCAGCGGGGAGAGCATCCGCGCAGCGGCAGATTATTATAAGGTAGATCCGGAGGATATCCTGATCGTGTACGACGATATCAGCCTGGCACCGGGACAGTTACGGATTCGCGCCAAGGGAAGCGCGGGCGGACATAACGGAATCAAGAGTATCATCGCTCATCTTGGGACACAGGAATTTCCGAGGGTGAAGGTCGGAGTCGGTGAGAAGCCGTCCCGAATGGACCTCGCGGACTATGTGCTGGGGCATTTCTCAAAGGAAGAACAGGCGACGATGGATGACGCGGTGAAGGAAGCGGCGGATGCGGTGTGCGAGATCGTGAACGTGGGGATCGCGCAGGCGATGAATGATCATAACCGCAAAAAGGAAGAGAAATAGTATTTTACAGATAAAATTCTGCATGGATCATTGTTGAGTATGACACTGTAAGATATTTACTTGATAATTAAAAGTATTTCAAAAAATTCTGCAATTCGAAATATTCAGAACTAACAAAAAACAGGAGGAACCATGGCTGAAGTTTTTGCAAATCCGCTCGTAGATCTGGCGGAGTATACCGATATGAAGCAGGATCTGGACCAGGGGAAAGGCCCGGTCCAGATCAGCGGCGTGACGGATTCCCAGAAAGTCCATGTGATGCATGAACTCTCAAAGGACAATCCGTGGCGGCTCGTTGTGACCTATGACGATACCCGCGCGAAGGAGATCTTCGATGATTTCAGCTATTTTGAGCCGAATACCTGGCTGTATCCGGCAAGGGATCTTCTGTTTTACAGCTCGGATATCCACGGAAATCTTCTGACAAGACAGAGAATGCAGGTGTTTAAGCATCTGTTGGAAGATGAAGGCGGAGTTGTTGTGACAACGGTGGATGGTCTGATGGACCATCTTCTGCCGCTTTCCAGGATCAAAGAAAGCTGCCTGAATATCATGGTGGGGCAGACACTTGATATGGAGGAGATCAAGCATCTTCTCACCGGCATGGGCTATGAGCGCATGGGACAGGTGGATGGCATGGGACAGTTTTCTGTCCGCGGCGGAATTCTGGATGTGTTCCCACTGACGGAGGAGGTCCCGGTGAGGATTGAACTCTGGGGAGATGAGGTGGATTCCATCCGCTCCTTCGATGCCGAGAGCCAGCGGTCGATCCAGCAGATGGACGAGGTTACGATCTACCCGGCGGCGGAGCTGATCCTCACGAAGGAACATATCGAAGAGGGAATTTTGCGTCTGGAAGCCGACGAGAAAAAGCAGGAAAAAGCGTTCCGGGACCAGAAAAAGCCGGAGGAGGCACAGCGGATCCGGCGGGCTGTCGGGGAGCTTGTAGAATCCTTAAAAGAGGGCTTTGATGTTCAGACGCTGGACGCGTATATTCGGTATTTCTGTAGGGATACGGTTTCATTTCTTGACTATATGAAAGAAGTGGGCGCTAAGGTCACTTTGGTGTCTTCTGGGGTAGCCAGAAAAACAGCCGAAAAGAAACAGACATCTGGTCTCGCGTTGATTTTAGATGAGCCCCAGCGCATGAAGGAAAAAGCCGAGACCGTTGAGACGGAGTTCCGTGAGAGCATGTCCCACCGTCTGGAGCAGGGCTATATTCTGCCGGGGCAGGCGGATCTCTTATTTTCCTCAAAGACAGTGCTGGCGGACTGCCATACGCCTCACTCGATCTTTATGACAGGTCTCGACCAGCGTCTTCCGGGAATGACCCCGAAGGCAAAATACAGTCTGACCGGTAAAAATTTAAACTCCTATCAGAACAGCTTCGAGATCCTGATCAAGGATCTCACAAAATGGAAAAAGGACGGTTACCGCGTCGTTCTCCTTTCCGCGTCAAGAACCAGGGCGAGCCGACTTGCGGGGGATTTAAGAGAGTATGATCTCCGTGCCTTCTGCCCGGAGGATGCGGGGCGCCCAGTGGCTCCCGGGGAGATCATGGTCACCTACGGAAAGCTTCACAAGGGCTTTGAGTATCCGTTGATCAAGTTCGTCGTCATCACCGAGGGCGATATGTTTGGCGTGGAAAAACGGAAGAAGAAGCGGAAAAAGTACAATTACGAGGGAAAGAAGATCAGCAGCTTCTCCGAACTTTCCGTCGGCGACTACGTGGTGCATGAGAGTCATGGTCTCGGTATCTATAAGGGAATCGAGAAGATCGAGCAGGACCATGTCATCAAGGACTATATCAAGGTCGAGTACGGTGACGGCGGAAACCTCTATCTTCCAGCGACCCGTCTGGAGGGAATCCAGAAATATGCCGGGGCTGACGCGAAGGTTCCGAAGTTAAATAAGCTTGGCGGGACCGAGTGGACGAAGACGAAGACAAAGGTCCGCACGGCAGTCCGGGAGATCGCGAAGGAGCTTGTGGAGCTCTACGCAGCGCGCCAGGATGCGGAAGGGTTCCAGTACGGGCCGGATACGGTGTGGCAGAAGGAATTCGAGGAGATGTTCCCCTACGATGAGACGGACGATCAGCTCACTGCGATTGACGATACGAAGCGGGACATGGAGAGCAAGAAGATCATGGACCGCCTGATCTGCGGAGATGTGGGATACGGAAAGACGGAGATCGCGCTCCGGGCAGCCTTTAAAGCCGTACAGGAAGAAAAACAGGTGGTCTATCTGGTTCCGACAACGATCCTCGCGCAGCAGATCTACAATACCTTTGTCCAGAGAATGAAGGATTTTCCGGTGCGGGTGGACATGATGTCGCGCTTTCGGACACCGGGGGAGATGAAGAAGACGGTAGAAGGACTGAAAAAGGGGTATGTGGATATTATTGTCGGCACACACAGAGTCCTGTCGAAGGACGTACAGTTTAAGAACCTTGGACTTCTGATCGTCGATGAGGAGCAGCGGTTCGGTGTGACCCACAAAGAGAAGATCAAGCAGATGAAGCAGAACGTGGATGTTCTGACCCTGACAGCGACGCCGATCCCGCGGACTCTGCATATGAGCCTTATCGGGATCCGTGACATGAGCGTTCTCGAGGAGCCGCCGGTGGACCGTGTTCCGATCCAGACCTATGTCATGGAGTACAACGACGAGATGATCCGCGAGGCGATCCACAGAGAGTTAGGGCGCGGCGGGCAGGTGTACTATGTATACAACCGTGTCAACAACATCGATGAGGTGGCAAACCATGTGGCATCTCTCGTGCCCGACGCGAATGTGGCTTTTGCCCATGGACAGATGAATGAGCACCAGCTTGAGAAGATCATGCTGGATTTCATCAACGGCGATATTGATGTTCTCGTGTCTACAACGATCATTGAGACGGGACTGGACATTCCGAATGCCAACACGATGATCATTCAGGACGCGGATCGTCTGGGGCTTTCCCAGCTCTACCAGATCCGGGGGCGGATCGGACGGTCGAACCGGACATCCTACGCCTTCCTCATGTATAAGCGCGATAAGATGTTAAAGGAGGACGCGGAAAAACGTCTTCAGGCGATCCGGGAATTCACGGAGCTGGGCTCGGGAATCAAGATCGCGATGCGTGACCTTGAGATCCGCGGCGCGGGAAATATTCTCGGAGCGGAACAGCATGGACACATGGAGGCAGTCGGATATGACCTTTACTGCAAGATGCTCAACGAGGCTGTCATTGCCTTAAAGGGCGGACAGGAAGAGGAAGAGACCTTTGAGACCGTGGTGGACTGCGATATCGACGCATTTATTCCGGACGGATATATCAAGAATGAGTATCTGAAGCTTGATGTATACAAGAGAATTTCCGCCATCGAGACGGACGACGAGTATATGGATATGCAGGATGAGCTGATCGACCGCTTTGGCGATATTCCGAAATCTGTGGATAACCTGCTGCGTGTAGCGGAATTAAAAGCTATGGCCCACCGCGCCTACGTGACCGAGGTGGATATCAACACCCAGGAGATCCGCATCGAACTCTACCCGAAGGCAAAGCTCGATGTCACCGGGATTCCGGCGCTTATTGCCGAGTATAAGACTGCGTTACGCTTTGCCCAGGGAGAGAAGCCGGTGCTGTTCTATCAGGATAAAGGAAAGAAGCATAAGGATTGCGAGCCGATGATGGAGAAGGCGAAGGAATTGCTGGGGAAGCTTGGGGAACTGGCTGAGAGCAAGAAATGAGTATATGAAAAATGGGGGATGAAGACTAAAGAATGACGATAAAGAAACCTAAGTTATCTTTGGATGAGCAAATTGAACACTTGAAGGATAAAGGTATTCTGTTTAACATTATGGATGAGAGTGATGCTAAGAAATATTTAGAACAAAATAATAATTATTTTAAGCTCACAGCGTACAGAAAAAACTATAACAAACATCCAGATGGGAAGAATAAAGGAAAATATATAAATCTTGAATTTGCGTATCTGGTAGATATGGCAATTATAGACATGAGGCTTCGATATCAAATCGTTCATATGGCACTTGATATCGAGCATCATGCAAAACTCCAGCTTTTGAGAAAACTGGATGAGTATGATGAGGATGGCTATCAAATCGTACAGGATTATATTAATTCTTTGACGGAAAGACAGAAAAAGATATATGACGGTGAAATCGAGAGATGCAGAAGGAGCATTTATTGTAGTGGTATTATTGAAAAGTATGATGATGCTTATCCTGTATGGGCGTTTGTAGAAATCATAACGTTGGGAAGATTTGTTGATTTCTATGGGTTTTGTGCAAAAAGATTTACGGATAGGGACATGATGGATAATTACTATAATTTGTTAACATGTAAAAAGATTAGAAATGCATCTGCACACAATAACTGTATTCTTAATGATTTAAAAGCTAGAACTTCGACGAATGTAACCAATGCATCGATTACCGCCAAACTTATGACCATTCAGGGCATGAATATGAATTTTCGTAAAAATCGCATGAGTAATGCAAGGATTCAGCAAATAGTAATATTGTTCTATCGTAACTGTTCAATAGGTCTGCGCACTTGCTGCGCTGACCGTAAGAAAACATAGGCTGGAAGGCAAAAATCCCATC